>Ga0265797_10005245_pt1 | contig 19045 bp, 23 predicted proteins | sample P2T30metagenome_FD_192433 | JGI IMG/M metagenome (GOLD analysis project Ga0265797, IMG submission 192433) | Plant litter microbial communities from East Loma Ridge, Irvine, California - P2 T30 | ecosystem: Environmental > Terrestrial > Plant litter > Unclassified | place: USA: California... | reverse complement strand
CCGTCTCGGCGCGACTATCACTGGTACCACCATCCGCACTCCTCGCTCGCATGACCCCAAAGCGACGTGATCGCGGCGAAGCACCAGTATCAGCACCTCCACTGGTCCCACTCGCCGCAGGCACAGAAGCAGGCACACCAACACTGCCAGGCGGCGGAAGCACGGCATCGAACGGCGCTCCGCCGAAAACATGCCCTTCGTGAGCTCCCCAGCCAGCTTTCCTCGTCGCCACGGCTTCTCTGAAACCCTCGTAGCCCTTCTGTGCCACGCCGTAGCCAAAACCAATGTCTCTCGCAACAGGCACGTGGTTGAACCTGAAGTCCCAGACGCTCGCGTAGACCATGCGGTAGGCGCTCAACGCCATCGCAGTCCCGATGATGGCGCCTGCGACAACGTCATACCAGTTGTGGAACTCATCAATCGTGAGCGCGCCCGCGATCAGCGTCGCGCCTAGCACAGGCGCGTAGACCGCGATGAGCTTCCAGTACGAGGGGTGGTAGTTGGCAAAGACCTTCAACTTGGCGTTCATGTACAGGAACAGGTAGATAAAGCCCGCGAACGCCGCAGTCGAGTGGCCCGAAGGGAATGACTCCAGGCTGTCGTCGATCTCGTCCTTGTCGCCGCGGCAGATGCTGCGATCGTACATGATCCGGGTCCAGCCGGTGCCGGATTGATATCCGAACGGTGGAACGTCAGGGTCGCAGACGGCGAGGAAGTGAGGGCGTAGACCGCCGATAAGGCATTTGAGCATGACCTGGAAGACGGCGGCTGTGATGAGGGAGTAGAGTAGGCCGAGGATAGCGTTGTTGACGTCCCAGAAGGAGCGGATGCGGATCTGCATGAGCAGAATGAAGAAGATGGGAACGAGAGCTGCTAACAGTGCAGCGGCCCAGATGGGTACGATCTCCTTGCGCAGAGGATACGCGAACTCGGGGTAGACGACGTTGCCGTTTGCGAACGCCACAGGGAACGAGCGAGATGGAGCTGGTGGAGCGAAGTATACCTGGCGATGTTAGTAAGCCGTTCGATCAAACTGATTCCTTGCAGAACATACCCCAAGACCAATTACGCCCATGATAATCATGGTGATAATGTCGAAGATCTAAGAAAGGTTAGTTCTGATCATAAGGGCAAAGAGGTCATGATTCAACAAACTGTTCCTTTCAGCCACTGGCCAAAGCGTGGTCGAGCGTTCAAGTTATCATAGCCATATGCTGCTCGCTCTTGCGCAGGCGTGCGATTCCGCTTAGATAAAAGGCCCTTGAGACCAGTTTTCTCGGTAGCAGGTGGATCGCCGGCGCCGACTGCCGTAGCAGTGTTAGCATCAGCAGCTTGAGGCTTTCTGTTGAAGAGAGGCATCTCTGCCAAACACTCCAAGGGTGAAGACTTAAGATTTGGACGATTTGCAGGTGAGAAGGGAATTGGTGCTTGAATGCCACAAGAGTATCCTGAAGGCAGCATGAGAAGAGGCAAGGTGAAGCCAACCACAGCATCAGTCAATGATATCCCTACCTACTTAGCAAGCTACAGACAGCACACAAAAGCATGCAATCAAGTTTGACGTGGGACTGTAGGCTCGTTTGGCCTTTCGTCATGTGCGATGGTAGCAATCACGGTTGATTGCAGTCAATGTGTCCCATTCCGACGCGTGCTATGAGAAGACTGAACTTTGGCGTAGCGGGTGACATGGCTGTATTCCATGCCGCAGGCGGGTTGTTCATAGTATACAGCGTGTTTGTCAATCGTTATAGAAGAACAAACAGGCGAAGTGTGCAGTAAGATGAAGATGAAGTGGCTTAGGGACGAAGAAGAAGCTTGGAAGGTCCACGCTTGAAACGTGGGGAGCAAGTGGGCTCTTGATGACCTAACAACACCTCACATGTATCCACCCTCGAAGCTATAAAGTCTGTAGCACCCGATAAACAAACAATTCGTTTGCCTTTTCAGAAAGACTCTCCCTGGAAGGAAGAAGAGAAAGAAACTAAAGAGCAAACCCATCAAAATCACAACCACCCTCAGCACCCTCCAAAATGGCCACCGAAATCGCCCTCCCCTCCCGCGACCTCGACGAAATCGACCGCCTCGACGCCTCCCTCGTCTTCCCACACTTCACCTCCGACACCGCCTGGACGCTCGGCAACCTGCTGCGCCAGCGCCTCTCCCCCCTCCCCAGCCCCGTCGTGATCGACATCGCCCTCGCGCAATCCCAGCACTGCGTCTTCCGCGCGACGACGCACAGCGGCACGACGCCCGACAACGACTCGTGGGTGGCGCGCAAGCGCGCGACGGTCCTGCGCTTCGGCAAGAGCACGTGGTTCATGCACAACAAGTTGCAGGGCGACGAGGCGGCGTTTGCGGCGAAGTACGCGCTTGGGACGAGGGCGGGGGAGTATGCTATTCATGGTGGTGGGTGGCCGGTGAGGGTTAGGGGTGTGGAGGGCGTGGTTGCGGTTGTGGTTGTGAGTGGGTTGAAGCAGGAGCAGGACCATGGGATCATTGTGCAGTGTGTGAGCGAGCTGTTGGAGTCTATGGGGGTGGATGTTGCGGAGAAGCGCAAGGAGGATTAGAGGGTTGATGTTGAATGCATCGGCGGTTAGATCGACGAAGGCAATGATGAGCGTGGGATATCGACAGGCTTTGGCTCGCGAACGGGCAGATGACGGCCAGCCAAAGCGCTATAACTATCATTTTGGTCGATCCGGAAGTCTACAACGATGCCCAAAGGTGTCATGTCACGATCGCAAGGATGGTGATCCGCGTATGGAGGATGAAGTAATGAAGGCTACACTAGGAAGTCTAGATCGCGATCTCGCATTTGAAGCGGCCGACTTTATGATTGAAGAAGCAAGCATAAATGACCATGCATTTATCTGAGAAACACAGTTACGAGAAAACAACGCACTTCCAAGCGTTCTATCCGTCTTATCGTCTATCTTACACCTCGTGGCCCACGTCTGGCACTGGCCAGGTGCCAGTCCGACCATCATGGTACTCTCTAGTACGCGTGAATCGTTCAAGTCCTTCTCTCTCGCCTCTGCAAAGAAGGGACCAATCGTCCCTTCGATACTCGTCTTCATAGCCAGTACACCAATCCAGGCTTGCGTTCAGTGGACCAGAGGGAGCAGTTGTCTTGCGTAGTATTGTACATTCTTGCAAACATTGACAACTCTCTAGCTACCCTATGTAGATGCAAGCGCGAGTCGTAGTTGGAGCTTCGTAAAGATCGACTTGATATATTTGCATTCGTGTCGCAGAGGTCCTCTTTCAATGGCATACGTCGTGGGGTGGCGGCGTTCCTGCACGCTGAGCAGGCGTCTCAATCGTATAGGGCAGCAACGCAAATGAGTGGTAGCAAGGTTACTACAACTTTGCCACTTCATCTTTGGAGGATATGGCGTCGGTCATCTACCAGTCTCCATCGTCGTCATCGTCGTAGTCGATACCGCCAAACAACGTGAGAACGACATCCAACATAGGAGCGCAAAGCTCGGTTGATTCATCGTCATCAGAAGCCTCAACGCCACCGAAGACGCGGCGTGTGCGGCTCTGAAGCGTCTCAGGGAGGGGCGTGATTGGAAGGTTGCCGCAGACAGGGTTGGGTTTGGCGATGGATGAACATTGTGGTTTGATTGTTTGGTGCAAGGTTGGTTTCGATGATGGAGGAACGCGTGTGGAGGGATGCCAGCAAGTGCAAGGCGATGGCTGTTGGTCTGATGTAGCGAGCGATACTTGCTCAGCAGTGTTGTTGGCAATGTCGAATTGTTGACAAAGTCTTTGGCGTCTGATAGGTCTGTGTCTGGTGCGTTTTCGGTTGTGTCGGTCTCCCATTTCTCTATCTCTGCTGTTGGAATCGGATGTTGATAGTCGTAAGCAAACGCCAGAAAGCAAGCAGACAAGAAGAAAGTAGATATAGAAAGGTCGTCAAGAGTGATCGCTAGTCGCCGAAGGAGCCTACCTCGGAGAGGGGAGTCCCTTTATCTACAAAGATAGATCTACAGGACCACGGATGTGGTCACGCACGCGCACATCATAGTCGCGTGACTTGGGTACCGCTTAGCAGTATGAATGCCCAAAAACTCTCTCTGATGTCGCAAGTGTTGGAGTCACCCGGCCGGGTGGACACGGCTTCTGCGATGTCGGGCGATGTTGGGTCGGTGAGTCACGGCGGCTTTTGGTGGCGGCGGAGATCGAGCGGTGCTTGGCGAACGAGAGATCGAGCGGAGCAGCCCTTGGGCGTGGCAGAGAGCCCAAACTTGTCAGACACGAAGATGGACTCATGCTGACTCTACTTCTGGAAACTTGATTATACCGTCGGTCGCATGCGGTATTGCGGATATATCTACGGATGCGAGAGGCTGGAGGCGAACGCCGCGCAACGATGTAGGCGAGATGCTTTTAACCACACCAAGATTGTCATGACAGTTACAACACCACGGGATGAGACGACCAGTCAATGATGGCTTGCGAACTATTATTGAGACTGGTGACTCCTCAAGGCTCTCTTAGGCAGCAGCTGATGCATTTGGGCCATTCTCTTTCTTGCTCCGAAAGCGGTTGCAAACATTCCTTAGCCAGGCAGTCTTCACAGCGCTCTTGCGGTGTTCATACGACTGGTGTGTCACAGTTTGCGCCATTTGTTTCACTGACCTTCGCCCCTCGAAAATGACTGCGCCGTTAGCATGCTCAGCTGCAGTGAGGATATCGAGCTGCAAGCTGCCACTTCGCAGGCCATTCGACCTTAGTTGTTGTCCACGATAGCATGTTGATCTCCCAGATGCCGAAGCGCAAGTACAGATGAAAGGATGCTGGTTGATCGGCCAGAAGACGTCAGGTGTCAGCTTAATTGGTCTCATCCTGGGATCACCGTATTTCTGCGCGATGCGCTTCAGCCGCGCGACTGGAACCGCGACGCAGAAGTCCTTCTGAGGAACGGAACCCCAATTCGTGCAGAAGTCGCCCATCGGCTTCATCATGTCGCCGAAGCCGTTCCCGATGAGAACAACAGTGTTGACGTGGCGCACCATGCGAAGCCAGTCATCGGCACTGCCGTCCAATCTCGCCACAACAGGATTCATATCATTCTCAAGTTCGACCACGTCTTGGAACTTCCAGCCTTCCAGCTTCATATTGAGGCTTTCCAGCGCTATGCCCGGTGCAGTCTTTCTCCTCTTCCAGCTGTCGTACATCAATTCCAGGATCTCGTATAGGTCGCGTACTCGGTCCTCAACAGTTTTCCTCTTCACGAGCCCTTCAACTACTGTTTTGACGGTCGTAATGCCATCTACCGTTTCTGTGACCTGCTTCTCAGAGTCTGGTAAAGGCTCTTCCACAAGCACAACATTCCGCATCTCCCGGCTCAAGAGGACGTCTCGAGCTGACTTGACACCAGCTGTAGAATCAGCGTACTGAAACTGTTCAAGTCTGAATCTTTCGCCGTCACATATTGGTCGGTAGCGAGCGACATGAAAGCGCAGAAGGTGGAGCACTGCGCTGGCTCCGTCCACGAGCCAGCCTCTCCCATCGCCATGGTCGTAGAGAAGCACGTGCATCTTGCTCATCTTCTCAACCACTTCCACGTAAAACATCTCCTTGCTGGATGTACGGATGCCGCGGTCTTGTCGTCCCGGCGTGATAGTCGCAGCAACGCCCACGATCTTACTCATGCTGATGCCAACGCCGCTCAATACAAGGCCTTGTCCTGGTGGTTCCAAGAAGACCTCGTTGTCTAGGTCATACACGCCATCTTCGGTCCCTGTCGCCACTTGTCAGCTTCAAGCAAATGATAATCAAGAAGGGCCGTGGGTATACCTGTGTGTTGACTGGCGTTCGAAACCCAGCCAACGAAATGCCTCGAGTCATAAAGGTCCTGCATGCACACTGTTGCCTCCGGTTGTCCTGGGAGCGCATACATGGCGTTATATGAGATCCTTCGACCATTCGGCTTCGTGATCAGATGCCAGATAATTGATCCGCCGCTCTTCTTCATGGGCACAAACAAGGTGTCGAATCCCTTCAGCACGAGCTGGCCCGCGTAGTCGGCCACACGGTCAAAGCCTCCCAGCGTAGCCATCAAGCTGAAAGGTATTTCGATGCCCTTCTCCTCTTCCTGACGGGTGATCACAGAGACTCCGTTGGCGATACAGCAATTGCGAAAGAGCTTGAGCCAACACCGATCGTCGGCCGAGAGAGCGTCTTGCGCGAACTTCTCGACGGCAAAGTTGATGCTCACAGTCGTGCCGATTCCAAGCACACTTTTGCTACCAGCTTGTGACACGATCGCACTAATCGATGTGAGCTGGTCTGAGGATATCCCTTTTCGACATATACTCGCAAGCCATGCGAGCTGCTCTCCAATCTCCAATCTCAGAAACATTGGACCGGCTATGTCGACATGCACAAGCGATGACCGACGTGTGAAAGTCACCCGGCCGTCAAGAAGAGAATCTGTGATGGTCAGTCGAGGTATCCTAAGGGCGTCACGCGTACATACGCTGAAGAGGCTCCTCTTCATGTCCATCGCTGACATGCTTCCACCAGCGTCTTACAGCCTCCAAGAATTGGGGTCCTGTTACTGGCCAGACCTGTGCAGCGTACTCGCCAATGGTGCACGCTTCAAACGCTTGACCGTCTGAACTGATGCTGATCACACTGGCTATATCAACGTAACCACTGTAGTTGCATCGCATGAATTCCAGCGGATCCCAATCAATGGTGTACTTGAAGTTCAGGTCATTCGCTGCCGAGAAGCCTTGCTTCAGGATGCTCGATAGCTTCTTGGACACTGCGGTCAGCTCGCCGCCTCCGCCGGTCGACATGACGGCCTGGACACGCTGCTTCAGCCAGTCGAATGTTGTATTGTCGCTGAGGAAGTCTCGCATCCTTTGAATGGTATCATCCAACTGCGCATCTTCTTTCGCAGAGTCTCTGGGTATGAGAATTTGATCTGGAACCTCTGCTGTAACCAGTGATGAGTCGGCGACAGGGTCCGAACTACTGCCCATCCAGCTGATTACGTTGACGGGTTCGGCGAACATGCCAGCCTCTGGTGGAGCCTCGCCCGATTCTGCCGACCTAGCGCGCGCGATGTAGTCGACGACTTTCACTGCAATGTCACTGTTGGATGTTAAAACTACTGTTCGAATCCAGGTGATCTGCGCGAGACTTACTGGCTCTGCTGTCGAACAAAATGAGCAGCCTTACGCTCGTCGGATAGCTTACTGGGTCGGTTCTGCTGCTCCAAAGAGTAGGAGTATGCCCGCAATGCATCCTGCACAGCAACGATCACCAACTCGCGACCTTCCACGACTTCAGGAATGTCAGGACTGAGGCTATGCGCCAAATCGCTTGCAAAGATGTTGATGCCTCTCAATCGGCCGTCTAGTCCCAGGTCGACGAAGCTGGAAAGGGTTCGGAATGATTGTAAGTCGGACGCTTCTTGCTGTTCTTCGACATCCTCTTGTACGATGCTACCCGACTCGTACGAGCCATAGCCTGAATCTTTGGCGATACTACTGGGGTCTGTACACCGAGCAGTGGCTGAGTCCATTTTAGCTCGTTCGCGTTCGGCAATCCTTCTCGTCAGGCCCGCGACGTCGAAAGATTGTTCGGTATACACCATCTCTGGGTCTACGGCACTGCGACCTACGAGCTCCAGGGTTGTAGTTACCTCCTTTGCTTTCTCAAGTCGGAGCAGCTCGAGATACTCTCTCAGCATCATGCCGCTCTCCTCAATGAGATCCATCGCTTGACTCAGGGCCAGTGGTCTGCCATCCAACTCGCGTGCAAGCCGGTTCATTTCACCCATGGCGGTTTGATCCGCAACCCTTAGCTTGAGATACGACACTGCTTCTTCTTCCGTCCAAGTCTGTACAATGGAAATTCGGGATGAAACCTCTTGTCTTTTCCGCGAAGTCGTTATCACTGATCCATGACTGACCACTGGAATAGCTCGGAGGAGATATTTCCTGGGGTAATCATCGAGAGGACGTCCCACGAAGTCGAACCCGTCGAGTACAACCAGCCACTTTCCGTTCGCAGGATCAAGTAGCCATTCGTGGAATCGTACAAGCAATCTGTCTTCATTGATCTTTTTCCCTGTGAGGACCAGGACTTCGCTGATTGTGTTGAAGCTTAGCTGGATGTCTCTTGCACTGCTTGTGGATAGCCACAGCACATGCGTTTCTGGCCGCTCTTCTTTCGTCTTGAGTGCAACTTGCAGTGCGACTTGTGATTTGCTAGAAATTCGCGTTAGATGTGCGAGTGGGAACCTACGGATGCTGATGCCATACCCTATCCCGGCTTCTCCAACGAGTGCGATCCGAGCTCCGCCAACAGACAACTTTTTGTGAATCTCATCTTCAAGCGACTGGCGGTGGATGTAGTCTCGTGTAGGTGCATGAGTGACGATGAACAAAGGTTTGAAAATAGGCTTCACGTGGTCTTATTGTTGCGTCGCTACTGTCAGCTAGATTGTAACTGTCGAGGTTTTGTACGTACCGTCCGGCCTGCGGGAAGAAATCTTACCTGAGTTGCCCGATTGCGACCTAGAAGGCTCTTCAACACCGTTCTGAAGATCAATGAGATCATCATCACTGGAGTCAGGATGTCGCAGTAGCCCAAATTCACGACGCGTGGTCGAAATGGGCGGTAGATGTCGCAAGCTGGGTCGTGATGGTGCCGGGGATACAACGGGTATCGTCGTTTCAGACACATCCAACCTTTGACGGTACATGTTGCCTTTGTCGGTGGCGCTGTGGTCCGACAGGTCACGACTGTGAACTCGGCCCAACCGTGGCTGAGAGAGTCTTGCCAGATTCGGGTTGCGGTTCTCTTCGCCCGGGACGACTGGGTACATACTTGCACGTCCACGACGAAAGCCGGCATCATCATTCCTTTTTTCCTTCCGCCTCCCCATACGTTTGGCCATAGTAGTCAGCCATCCGGGTAATGTCCGCCTGGTGCCTTCATGGGCATTGTGATTCTGGACAGGATCCAGTTCTAAATCTGGCCAAATCGAACTCTCCGGACGAGCAGACATCGGTGCCAGGACGTGCTCGTTGGTGTGTTAACTCTGCCTTGATGGCAGCACGGGTTTCGGCCGAGCGTCTTCTGTTCGCAACGTGTTTCTTCTGGAAAGTTGATGTTGACCTTGGCTGTAGAGTATCTGGGAAGAAAGTCTAGAACGACTGCCGATACTTTTAGATTACTCAGTTTCCTTTCCACTTATGCGTTCAGCTCCGCTGATAAGGACTCCTTTCTAAGTAAGCACACATCTGCCACCAAGGTCAAGAGACTCACCTATCGTGCAAGACAAGATGTTGGTAGGATATCAGTGTAGTAAATTGCGAGGCTGGAGACCGTGAAAGAAGCACCCAGAGACAAATGTTAGTGTGAGAAGACTGTAGAATCATCTTAGTTGCGCAAGGCTGAGCCTCAGTCGAGCGGGCGGGCAGTGCATGCAAGATGATCGACTGCAGTTCTGTGCTGTACTCGGCTGTAAGCGCTGGTGGCGTGTTCGCACATGCATGCGCAGTATCTCAGGCAGCAAGAGGCGGCCTCTGCGGGGAATACTGGCAGACGACTATTATGTGAAGGTAGCCATGTTGACAATGCGACATTCAGTTCAATTACTCTGCGGTTTGACGTCCTAGATGTAATGTCACAGAAAAGTGTGCTTATGATTCGCGAGTTCCACGAGCGAAACATGGCACAGCTGGGCCAAGGCAGTGACCTTGGTACAAGGCTGAGAAAAAAGCTGTCTCTGTTTGGACTTCCTGTAGAACTTGATCACTGGACATGAGATATATGGTCAAAGTGAATTATCATATCATTAATGCCGACCGACATGGTCAAGCTGCTGGCTATTATCTCTGTGCTTAACGTACCCGGAAACGCATCGAAGTTTGCACTGCCTGCGAGTTACACAAGCAGTCCCGTTCCGCAGCCTTACGCAGGTCGCTCGATCGAGAAGCCGCACTCGCTGCCGCTCCTGCCGTCCGGCCGCTGTCGTGTCACAGTCGTAAAATTCTTGGGATGTCATCTATGCGATGGAGCGGTCGATGGGAGCTCTGACGGTGCTGTTGCCTGCCTGGAGGCAAGTTTCGGTGCCGTTGTCGAACTTCTGGCAGGTGATCACGTCTGGGGTGAACTGGGCCGTGCCGAAGATGGTGACCTGGTCGTAGGGGGGCTCGCCGACGCTGAGGAGTCATGTTAATAAGGTTCGACACCAATAGTTGTCTGCAGGGGCAGATGCTGTGGTTGAACTCACTCGGGGTCCTTGAAGGTGTCCTTGAGGTCAAGAGAGAACTCGGTCCATGAAGTCCAGTCCTTCATGGTCCAGGCGAACGAGCCGCTGAGGCAAGACTCGTACTTGCCACTCGGCCAGCCACCGGAGCCGTAAGGCCAGGTGCCGGTGCATGATGCGGTCCTGTTGGAGAGAGGGTCCGGGTTGTGGATGGAGAAGACCATGGTGACGTTGCTGGCCTCGACACGGTCAACGGTGAGGTGGGTGACCTCGAATGGGTTGCCGGCGAACTGCTTGTTCTGGACGGCGAAGCTCTTGGGGGATGGGAGGGCGAAGACGGTAACGAGGAGGAACGCAAAGCATGCGACGAGGGCGTTGATGGACTGCATGATGGCGGTTGTGGTGTTGTTGTCTGCTGAGTGGTGTATGCAGTCAAGAATGTGTTGGTAGAGACACGCCGCGTTGGATGAAGAGCGACGGTTGTAGGTTGGTGGGTGATGTTCCGGTGAGGTTGGCGCTCGTAAGGTGGCGAAGTTTTAAGTGGTTGTTGGAAGTTGCAGCAGTCAATGGTGGAAGGTGCGAACGGGCAGCTGCACGTGAAAGCTGATGACAAACGCGGTACAAACGCTGGCAAGGCAGAAACACTCCAAGCAAAACAATTATTTCTCAAGAGGTTCGCTGGAATGCTAAGCAAAAGCAGCAGCACGGCGAAATGCAGTACTTAACCTCGTTGCAAAAACCTCAACCTCAGGCGCCCTGCCATTGATCGCTCACTATTCGTGCGCGCGTTACACTTTCGCGGTCCACTGTCTGCGCCGTCGCATCACTCTTTTCGCTTCGATGTCATGCATACACACTTCTGCCGTACAACGAGCGATGGTCAGACACCGTGACATGACGCAGTTGCAGTCGTTCGGCACATCTGTTCGCCAAGAAAGGAGCAAAGTCAGCAGTCGTGATTGGATAAAAGTTCTGCTATTCAGCTAGAATGGTCGTTGTGAAACCGTACCAGCGTTGATCTGCAGGTTTGGGGCAGAGATGCTTGAGTCGCCGTGAACGGAACCCTACTCTAGATGAAAAGAGGCTTGTCTGGTATTGGTATGGAGCAGCTCAACGCTCTGCTCGCATCCAACTTGGAAACAGTCCACTCGACCACATTTGCAGACAAGCCCGAGGATGTGCAACACCACAGGAACAACCAAGGCGGTTGAGTGCACATGTGTACCCAGACGAGCGCGGCCGCCGAACCAGCCGCCAGCCCTGAGACAGTTCGCGTGGACTTGAGGTGACAGCCGTTCCTGAATCTTCAGGTGCGCGAAGGATGGAAACCTTCTGCCCGTGATTGTTTTATCAGATGTGAACTGAAGGTACGTGAAGTTTTCAAGCTCCTTGGAGAGAGATATCTTTAGGGCTTGTTGCTCAAGACCCATCGGGGTTAATGCGCAAGCCGCCTCTAAAGCGACCTGCGCATGCATCCCATGGCTATCTTCATGCAGTGTGGGAGCTGCAGGCGAATGAATCGCGCGGTTTCTCCGGGCTTGATCTATAATTGTCTCTGACGGTGGGGTAGACGAGATGAGGATCAGACATAAGGCCAAGCGATGCACAAGGGGCGTCCTCGGAGAGGGTCCTTGGGTCTCTCAAATCATCAAGCGAGTTTCCAAAAGGCGGTCATTCACGCAACGCACGCACACGCGGGTAGCTCAAACCCTCAGGGGCCGATGGAGAGCCACTATCACACCTCCGTCATGTTGAAGAGACAGGTTTCGAGAAGACGGCTACAAAAGACACCGTTTCTTTTCGCACCCGAGACCTAAGATCTCACCGTGCAGACGCCTCAATCTCTCTTGATCAGCCCTCGTAACGGAGTATAATGTAGCCAGCCTCGCAGCAGCCGAAAGCAGCGATTATGCTCTCGCACTAGAGGCATGGATCACGCCCCGGCACGCGGCGGCGACAGTAGGCGTCCACATCGGTGGGTTGGTATAGGTGGCAGGCGGGCATTATTGCTCTTGCGCGCGTGTTGGTGGTATGGTCAGCGCAAACGCCTCGTCCAAGTCCAAGCTAAGTTCGTAGCCGGGCCTGGGGGAGGGAATGACATGCTGCTGCTACATACGTACATTCCTACATACCACTACTTTTCTCACCATCATCCTCGTTGTTGTCCCGCATGCGCCGTGGGGATAGTCTATGTGCCGAGCAGCAGGAGAGCTGCTGCTGAGAGCTGGTTGACACGTCGTCAAGCTAAGGCCAACACACTACCAACGTCCCGTCTGCTGCCAGCTGCCAGCGAGGGAGCGGCGCGAAAGACTCTCTGGCGGTACCCATGCCCTCCTTTTGGAAGTCCAATCGCGCCTCCAAGTCGCACTTCTTCTTCCCGGAGCAGCAGCAGCACCAGCAGGGCCAGCATCATACGCAGCAACACCCGGGTGAGTGAGTCCAGTTTGCCGTGCCGTGCTTCTCTGAGCAGCAGCATACTTTGTTGGAGGCCGTCGAGAGGAAGCCCCGCAGAGCTTGTTTGAGAGTGTGTCCAGTCTGGAGAAGCACGCAAGAGATTGGGATTGACTACTACCAACCTAGGTACTGTACTGACGACCGCCTCTCCTATAGACCTGCCTCTACCACGTCCGCATAGTCGTCCGGCTCCTGTCCAGCGCACCGCCTCTGTCCAAGACCGCGCCAGCAACCTCTCCAGTATGTCCTCCTCCTGCCGCCATTGCGCTGCCCGCATCCTTGTCCACACCCTCTAAACAACCCAACCCATCTAGACCGCCGCTCGATTGCGATCTTGCCCTCCACCCCCGACGAGTACTTCGCCCACAACGACGAGCCAAACTATTCCTTCTTCGAGGACACCAGCGCCGCCTCCTCTCCCGGTGCTCCTGCAGGCCTTGGCCGCTCAGCAACAGTAGTCAGACGAGACGGAAGCGGGACTGGCACCATACGCGGAGAACCAGCAGCAGCAGCAGCACTTCCACCACCACCACAGAGCCCCATTGCAGTCTCCGAGCTGGCGGCTCCCTCCTCGCCCTCGTGGACCTCCTACTTCGCCCGCTCCTCGAAATCGGTCGAGGAAGCAGTGGTGCCTCGCGCCGACGCGGCGCTCATGAACCACGCCCCCTCCAAAACGTCGTCCGACTCCGGACAGCACACCGCACTGGATCGCTGGTCGCAGCGCCGCCTGCAGCGCTTGAATACCGAGCAGGGCTTCCGCGAGCAGCGGCAGGGCGGTCTGGCATCGCCGCCCGCGAGCGACTCGTCCTCGTTCTCAGGTGCCCCGGTGGGCTACCCGCACCAACACGCACAGCCACAGCCCCAGGCATCCCTGCATCAGCAGCAGCCACCGCCGCATCATCAGCAGCAATCCTACCAAGCTAGCAGCCGCAGCAATGCCAGCCCGGCGCTTCACTCTCAGCCTCAGCCCGTAAGCTCGTCACGAACCTCGACCACTTATCCTGTGCACGAGCAGCCGCAGATGGCCCACATGCAAGCCCAACACCAATACTCGCCCCAGGAAGCGCCCGCGCAATATCAAGAAAACAACCGTCCGCAGGTCCAGCAGTCGCGCAGTTATTCACACGCCAGCATTCTCGAGGAGCAAGCTATGGCCTCGGCCAGTAACGGCATGTCCGCGCCCAAGGCTGTCCGACCTGCAAGCAACAACCGCCAGAGTGTGCAAAACAACGGGCCCGTGTCAAGAGACGCAGGTGGTGTACCTTCTTTCAATGCCGCGGTGGTCCCACCCACCACCCAAGCCCCACCTTCATACCAGTCTTCTCAACCAATGCAGCAGCAGAGTGAAGTGCGTCGGGCCACGCCTCAGCCTGCGCAGACCTCTGACGACCTTTCTGAAGAGGATGTTGCACAGCTTGTGAAAGACCACAAGGAGCTTCGTACGTCATCAACACGCAACCGCGGACATGAGTCCCTGACTAACATTGTTCACAGGCGAGAAGTACACCAAAGTCAAGAAGTACTATTTCGAAAAAGAAGATCAGGTCAAGCAGCTACAGAACAGCTTGGCTCACCAACGCCTTTCACAATCACGAACCTCGCTTGACGACAGCGAATACACCACTCGCTTTAACCGACTCGATGGACTTAGCGCACAGCTTGCATTCAGCATAAGGAAGAACTGGAAGAGCATACCCTCATGGTTGGTGAGCTCGGTGAACAAGGATGCCGTGGCTACTGGAAAGCAAGAAATGACAGCGGCTGGTCGTGCGTTCATTTCGTGCTGGCTGGTCGAGGAGGTGTTTGACAAGTACTTCCACCCGGATCTTGACACAACTCTGTCAGCACAGCTCCGAAGCGTGCAGAAAAACATCAGACGCTACGCCCCACCCGCTCAAACATCAGAAGAGGAGGATTATCTCATTGCAAAGGTGGTCAACTGGCGCTTATCTACCCTGGAAGGTCTTCAGGACGCCCTCCGCTCACCTCAGTGCCCCGCCAATCGTGCTCAGCTTACCGACGCGCTCAAGGAAGGGCTCGTCAGCGCTATCAGCGTCCACCTTCAGGACCCACCTCCCGCCGACCTCGAAGGCGGTGTACACATGATTATCGAGCTCGTCGTCAGCATTGCTATTCACCTCCCTCTCGAGAGTCGCGACGTCGTCATCGAATACTACATGCCCGGCCACAGCATCGTGACCGAGCTCATGAAGCTCGAATCCGGTATCCCGCCTCTCACCGTCAGCGTTGCCGATGACGCCGCCGACCGCGCCAGCATGAAATCCGGAATCAGCGATGCGACCGATACAACAGAGAACCCCGATGCGCCCACCACCGGCAGTGGTGGCGGTAAGAAGCGCAGCATGCTCAGCGCTCTCACAGGTGGTTCAGACCGCAAGGGTCGTAGTTCTGCTGCTCAGGGCAAGCTCGCGACCGGTAGTTCAGGCTCACTGCAGCGTCCTGAGAGCCAGAGCGGACGCGAAGACTTGCCTCCTCGCGTGCGTCTTGCGGCTGGTATTGGTGTTTCGGTCCGCGGGCGTACTGTTCTGGTCAAGGCACCTGTTTTCAGCACTTGATTGCAATGCCGACCAATGGAGTCTCTTACTTCCTCCGCTGGTCTTTGCCGCAACCAGGCCGATTCTTGGATGAACGTCCACGGAAGCCACATCAGCGCAACGCGGCCGCCGACCACCTTCTACACCGTCAGCATTCCCGTTTGACAAAATTCCCAACCTTCTTTCTCAGCATCATGGCAACAAACCCCTTTATTCTTCTTTTTCTCTTCTTCCTTATTTTGACGAAAGACGATACCCGGCGCGTTGGTAAAGGTTTTTGATATGGGTAAAAACAAGAGGAGGATCAATATTCTTCGACCAAAGATCTCGAAACAATGGGAGAGTTTGGGTTTGGGAAGGAGTGCCCATTGCTACTGCTGCCTTCCCTCACTTTCTCGTTCTGCTGCTAGATACATAAGGATATCGAAGATCGACTTTTTCTACTCTCCTGAAAACATGTTTTTATGTGAAGTGGTGTCTTCCGGTCTTGAAGAGTTTTGTTCCTGTGTTTCCCGGTTTGTTTGGGACGCAATGCTTCCCATAATTTCCGGCCACAGTGGTCGTTGGTGCACTATGGTGTGGTCACTAGTATACTCTGGCTCGGATTTGCATGTTGCTGTCTGGCAGATTGAGCTACATTGGAGAACGAAATCAAGCCCGTTTCACATATTGTACCGTTCTCTAGGTCTTCATGTACTCTTTTCTATATGCACATATAGCCAGATTCTTTGCTTTTCTTCTCGTTCCTTTTCTTTTCCTTTACTCGTGCGTCTCATAGATCTGCTTGCCGTTCGATCTTACTGGCCGTCTTGCTTTGGCTTCACAATGCCGCGAGCTTCGGCGGTCTTGCTCAGCTCGCTCCACTCGGGACGTGGGATCTCGACGCCTTCTGTTACGCGGCCGTAGGTGATGCCGCCGAGTCTGCTCACGGGGCGGAGGATCTGTGTGGTGCGTTAGCGGATGTTCCAAACATTAAGCAAATCGCTCTCGGCTGCTGCGACTTCTGTGCACTCACCGCCGGATCAATCAAGTTCTTGTCCTCGTTCACAGCGTCTTCCCTCGCCCAGAACCTCACGCCTTCGACAATCGCCAGCACGCCTGTCTTCTTTCCCGGCGTCGCCCGGCTCTCAAACTCTTTTGTCTCGACCAGCTTTCCCTCAATGCTAAACACCGCCTCTTTGACCCTGCTCGCTTTCACATCCTTGCACTCCGCCGGCGTCAAACCGGTCAAAGCCCACTCGGAGATGCCATAGGGTGCGTTGACGCTCGTGGCGTTCGCGGCTTCGAGGTAGTGCTCGCTGATGATGTTGATGCAGCACTCGCCACTCTCTGTCAAGTTGCGCAGCGAGTCCTTGGCTTTATCGAAGCCGCCTGCATAGCCCAGGATGAAAATTGGCGGGTCGTGGTTCACGAGGTTGAAGTAGCTGAACGGCGCGAGGTTCGTGCTCGAACCATCCGCAGAGCGCGTGGAGACGAAACCTACAGGGCGCGGGACGATAGCTGAGATGAGCAGCTTATAGTTGAAAGTCGCGGGGCGGCCGTCGGCGTAGGGGTCGATGTCGACGTGGTCGTGCTTGAGGGATTCGCCGTTGTCGTTGGCGCCGTCGCCGGCTTGCCAGGAGGGGTTGCGGGTTTGGGTGAAGGACCAGTCTGATTGCTCGCGCCAGGCTGGGCGGGAGGCTTCGACTTCTTTGAAGTTGCCGTGCGGGTTGCGTTTGATGGCGGCTTCGCCGTCGAGCATTTGCTCGTGGGCGGTGGGGTCTTCGCGGCGTTGTTCTTTGTCGGAGGACATTGTGGGTGGGGGATGTATGGGGTCTATGGGAAAGGTGTTGTCTTTATTGTGTTGAAGAGAAAGAGAACGTACTATGCTTACCGGTATGAGTCTACAAGTCTGTGGGACGATGGTGGCATTGATGAGCCTAGGTTATTATTAAGCGATAACAGCGCCAGACCCGTGAACAGCCCACTTGTTTTGCCTACGTCATCGGACAAATATCGTCCGTTTCAATGCCGTGATGGTTTTCCGAATAAATCAATCATGTGGAATAGCAATTTAGCAGAATGTTATGGGTTGAGGCACCGCAAGTCTCTTGCAAAGCAATTATAAGAATCAGAGGGTGGAAAATGCAGGAGGTATCTACGATAAAGGAAGGTGTTGTACACTGCGGAAACCACATCGACCAAGCAACAGCGACCCTGAGTACTTTGCGACTAATTTACTTCCGTCCGATCATCCTGAGCAAATTGGCAAAGACCCTCTGACTATGATGGAACTATTCTTTAATGCAAAATGAAGATATCGATCTCTAGTGTCTCTTATCAATCGATGTCGATCGCACCGCATCGATGCTCATGACGCTGCCAAACGACGTACGACATGATGATGATATTCCGGAGTTCACAGCGAACATGATCAGGCCAGGACCACATAATCATGACAACCTTTGAAACAGGTGAGACCCCAGTCGCAAATACTACCGCCATCAAGTCTAAGTCAAATCCCCTTCGTTTCCTTTCTCACCTCCCCAAACCAAAACAAGCTCTCTCCGACAAAACACTCACCTCGCCACACCAAATGCAACCTACACTCATCGCCCAAACACCCATCATGTCCCTACGCCGCGCCGCCCTCACCCAGCAACGCCTCTCGCCCTTCGCACTTCGCACCTTCTCCAGCATCCCCGCTCGTAGAGCCGACAAGACACCGCCTCCGCCCAGCAATATGCCTCCCAATGCGCAGAAGGCTGGCAAGACGCAGATTCCGGGCGAGGACTCGCAGTCGAACGCTTCTCAGCAGGAGGGCAAGACCGGCGACGACCACCCAGCGAAGCAACCAGATCCTCAGGCTGAGGTGGATCGATCGACTGGATTTGGGAACGTAAAGGGTGGTGTGGAAGGCGGGAAGGAAGGGTTGCACCACCGGAGTGATAGGGATGCTGATGGGAAGTGAGGAGGAATTGGTGGAAGTACTACGAAACTGGGAACGCACTTCGCGAGCTCGTCACAACCTTTCCGCTACTTGTATTATTAAATACTTTTCATACCTTTTGCGATGCAATGATGCAATGATCAAAAAACAACACTCATCTCCATCACATCTCCATGCATCACCATCGGACTTGTCTCGGTCCTCAAGACGATGCTTGTATAAGCAAACGACAACACTCCTTAGCAACACCACCACATAACTTGTTGCTTGTCTAAGCAAAGATCCACTATCAAGACTCGCACGTCAACACGACAAAGCTTAGATTTAACAAAGCCTATCGCCGCCATGCCCCTCACCATTCGCGATAACATCAAAGTCCCACTTCGGCTATCTATTACCTCCACGCTTCAACTACCCCACCCAAAGCTTACCAACGACATCGATGAAGCAGCATCTCTGCTATCCGTTTCTTTCCAAGACCACTTCGAGGACCATAGTGTAAAACCAAAGTGCTCGCTCTGAGAACAAATTACGAAACACCAGACCTCATCTTACGCAGCTCTACCAAATCCCACCACCCATCCTCAACAATGGCCACCCAAGACACCTCCCTCCCCCTCCACCCCAAACCCCAAGAACAAGACCCTCCCACCACCACCACCTACAAAACCTACCACTTAGGCGACTTCCCCCTCCAAAACTCCACCACACTCCCCTCCGCCCACCTCGCCTACCTCACCCTCGGCTCCCCCTCCAACCCAGCCATAATCTACCCAACCTGGTACAGCGGCACCATATCCACAAACCTCTGGCTAACCGGCCCCTCCAAAACTCTCAACTCAGAGCACTTCTACATCATCATCC
>Ga0265797_10005244_pt1 | contig 19050 bp, 16 predicted proteins | sample P2T30metagenome_FD_192433 | JGI IMG/M metagenome (GOLD analysis project Ga0265797, IMG submission 192433) | Plant litter microbial communities from East Loma Ridge, Irvine, California - P2 T30 | ecosystem: Environmental > Terrestrial > Plant litter > Unclassified | place: USA: California... | reverse complement strand
CAGCCGGAAGACGGTATCACCAATCTGTTTCCAAAGATTGGCGATTACGATATGTGGGCGATTCAGTGGGGATATAGCACATTGACAGGTACGAAGGACGCCGAAGCCGACAAGAAACTGCTGAATGTGATGACCAAGGAGGCTTACAAAAATCCAAGACTACGCTTTGGAACAGAAATGAGCCCCTATGACCCACGTTACCAGACTGAGGATTTGAGCGACAATGCCATGAAAGCTTCGGAATATGGTATTAAAAACCTGAAACGTATCCTTCCGAAACTAACTGAATGGAGCCAGGAAGAGGGGGAAAGTTACAAGGAACTGGAAGAACTTTATGGTAATGTTGTTTCGCAGTACCGTCGTTATCTGGGCCACGTGATTAAAAATGTGGGTGGTATTTATGATACCCCAAAAACTTATGATACAGAAGGCGAAACGTTTATTACTGTTCCAAAAGCAACTCAAAAAGAAGCCGTTGCTTTCCTGAATACGCAATTATTTAAAACGCCCGTGTGGCTTTTAGACCAATCCATTTTGGGTAAAATTAAACCGGAATCCGGTGTAGAGGCGGTTAAGGGTTTGCAGGATTATGCAATTAACGCATTATTTGCAGGTGACCGGGCTGTTAGGTTAATGGAAACGGGTATCTCTGCCAAATACTATTCACTTGATGATTTGTTTACAGAACTTGAAAACGGAATCTGGTCGGAAGTGAAACAGGGAGCAAGTATTGATATGTATCGCAGAAACCTGCAAAAGGTTTATGTTGATAAACTGATCTCTATGCTAAAACCTGGAAAAACGAATGTACAATCCGTGCCTGTTGGTGTGACTTACGGCTACTCGACACGCTCTGTTGATCTTGAAAAAACAGATTTACCATCGATAAGCCGCGCACATCTTGCAAGTCTGAGGACATCTATTCAGTCCGCCATTCCAAAAACAGCAGACAAAATCAGCAAGTATCATTTACAGGATATTCAGCAAAGAATTAAATCTGCACTGGACCCTAAGTAATATAGTTGTAAATTAAAGGGTTGATAAGGAAGCAGTAACCAGCTTCTTTATCAACCTTTTTTGTTTTAAACGAATTGTAATAAAATGAAACCGCTCACCGAAATCCTGCAAAGACAACCATCGTTTGCAAAGGTCATTAACAGCCCACTGCCATATAAACTGCTGGACTTTTCTAAAAGTAATTCCGATTTGCTGAATAGAGATCTATCAGAAACCGCTGTGTTTACAGATTATGTTTTCAGAGAAATGCTTGATCACTCAACCTATACAGGTATTGGTGGTTATGGTGAGAACAGGGTTATTTACAGACAGCTGGATCATTTTTCCAGACAGGAGGAAAATCCGCGCTGCATTCATTTGGGTGTCGACATATGGGCTCCGGCGGGAGAAAATATTTTTACACCATTAGACGGAAAAGTACACAGCTTTGCCTTTAATGATCATTTGGGCGACTACGGACCAACAATCATTCTGGAACATGAACTGGAAAACGTAAAATTTTACACGCTTTACGGACACCTTTCCCTCACTTCAATTGATGATTTACAGGAAGGCAAAGCATTTTTAGCAGGAGAAAAAATTGCCGAAATAGGTAACTATCCTGAAAATGGAAACTGGCCGCCGCATTTACATTTTCAGATAATTTCTGATATAAAAGATTACGAGGGTGACTACCCTGGTGTTTGTAGTTTCAAAGACAAAGATTATTTTTTTTCTATTTGTCCGGATCCGGGCTTGTTGTTGAGAATTGATTCATATTCTGAATGACTTACTTTATTACCGGTCGGATGGCTTTTCCGCCATCCGACCGAACCGCCCCGTCCTACGGCTTTTTTGCCGTAGGACGGGTAACAAAAAAGATAACCGCTGCTTACCTATGACTTCCTTTCCAGGTTTGGCAGAAAACCCGTCAGTAAACCAATCAGCGGAAGGAATGAACATACCCAGAATACATATTCAATGCTCGTTCTGTCAGCCAGGTTTCCAAGAATAGCAGAACCGATTCCGGCAATACCAAAGGCAAACCCAAAAAACAGTCCGGCGATCATACCTACTTTCCCCGGTATAAGTTCCTGCGCATAAACCAATATGGCTGAAAATGCGGACGACAGAACCAAACCAATAATGATACTTAGCGTACAGGTCCAGAAAAGATTAACATAAGGCAGTGCCAGCGCAAATGGTGCAACGCCAAGAATTGAAATCCAGATTACGTATTTTCTGCAAATCCGGTCGCCAACCGGCCCGCCAATAAATGTTCCGGCGGCTACTGCAAAAAGGAAAGCAAACAAATAAATCTGTGAGGTCTGAATGGATACACCGAATTTATCAATCAGATAAAAAGTAAAGTAGCTCGATAAACTTGCCATATAAATGTATTTGGAAAAAATCAGCAGCAGCAAAATTCCCAAAGACAACATGACCTTACCCTTTGACAGTTTTAAAGCAGAAGATTCCTTTTCACCGGAAGCAGGTTTTTTAAAATTAAGATGCATATTGTTTTTATACCACCCTCCTACTCTTGATAAAATGATGATGGCCAGCAAAGCAACCAGCGAGAACCAGATAACCTGGAACCGCCCATAAGGCAGCAGAATCAAAGCGGCTAGTAACGGTCCGAGGGAGCTTCCGGCATTCCCTCCAACCTGAAATAACGACTGCGCCATACCATGTTTTCCGCCTGAAGCCATACGTGCAATACGCGAAGCTTCCGGATGAAAAATGGCAGAACCCACACCGATTAATGCAACAGACACCAACACCAGATGAAAACTGTTAGCCAATGACAGCGAAACCAGTCCCAACAAGGTAAAGCACATACCAATCGCCAATGCATAAGGTTGCGGTTTTTTATCTGTATACAAACCCACCAGCGGCTGCAAAACCGAGGCGCTGATCTGGAAAGTAAAAGTGATTAACCCGATTTGGGAAAAACTAAGACGAAAAGAATCCTTTACCATCGGATAAATCGACGGGATCAGAGACTGCATCGTATCATTTAGTAAGTGCGAAAAACTTAATGCTAATAAGATGGGAAATACCGTCTGATCGGCGCTAATGGCAGCTGCAACGGAACCCGAAGGCTGCTCTTCAATTGTTTTCATAATCTTGATATACTATTTTCAGTTCTTAAACCGGCTGACCTGTAATTTTTGCAGCCCACTCCCATGCTTTCTTCGGATCCTGATCTGCTATGCTTTGCAGCAATGACTCGTGCATGTGCTGTGTAGCAATGAAGCTTTCCGTATCAATGTATAGTTCCAGGAAATATTCCTGTAAATGACTGGCAACGGTTTTATAGAGATCCAGCAATATTTCGCTTTTTGCCGCTACTGCAATCCCCAGGTGAAAATTGATATCGGCTTGTATACATTTATCCGGAATATTGGCCAAAGCCATTTCTTTCCGGTTTTCCAGATACTGTCTTATTTGTAAAATGTCATTTTCCGAACGGTTGAGCGCTGCTTTCTCGGCAATTTTCAATTCAATCAGCTGCCGGATTTCATTCAGTTCTTTTCCTTTAGCCCGTAAAAAACGATCAGATATAGATTCAGAAACAGGCTGTTTTTTCTCAACAAATGTGCCTAAACCCTGCTGAACCCGCACAAGCCCGGTGTGCGATAAATTCCGGATTGCCTCCCTTATTGTTGAACGGCCAACACCAAACAAGACCATCAGTTCAGGTTCAGTGGGCAGTTTATCTCCAATACCAAATTCCCCGTCTGTTATCTTTTGTACAAGCCTAGTGGCTACCTCATCTGCTAAGTTCTGCCTCTTAATCATTATTCATCATATCATCTGATGTTTCAAAATTAGAAAAATTATATTGTTGCAAGCCTATTTCTGAAAAATTTATTTTTTGTGAATGATTGTTGCCGCAGATTGTGCCGATGCCAAAATAGTTACATCCGCTATTGTAACCCTGGCGGGAGCATTCACCGCATAAAGGATTGCATCGGCAATATCACCGGCCTGTAAAGGGTCATAACCTTCATAGACTTTTCCCGCACGGCTTTCATCGCCCTTAAAACGAACCAGTGAAAATTCCGTTTCCACTGCACCGGGCGCAACATTGGTTACTTTGATACCATGCTGGGTTAGTTCCAGCCGCATACCTTCGCTCAGAACTTCTACAGCTGCTTTGGAAGCACAATAGACAGCTCCGTTGGCATAAGTTTGTTTCCCGGCAATGGAGCTGATATTAACGATATGTCCTTTTCCCTGTTCCAGCATCAGGGGAATAATCGCCTTGGAAACATAAAGCAATCCTTTTACATTTCCATCGATCATTGCATCCCAGTCCTCCGGATCGCCCTCTTCCAACGAGCCCAAGCCATGTGCGTTTCCTGCATTGTTAATGAGAATGTCAATATTTTTCCAATGGTCCGGCAGTGAGCCGACCATAGCCAGAACAGATCCTTTATCTCTGACATCAAAAAGGAGCGTAGTAACTTTCACCTGTGAAGACAAGGCTGCTGCCACTTCGTCCAACCGTTCCTGCCGGCGACCACAAAGGATCAGGTCGATTCCGGATGCTGCAAACGTTTCTGCTGTGGCTTTACCTATTCCGGACGTAGCGCCGGTGATTAATGCAATACGTGACATGAAAATGAAAATCTTGTGAAAATGTATGAGATCAATTAGAGATGGCTGAAAGAGTAACAGCTATCATCCTTTTTCCTCTGTTTCTTCTTACTTTTTACCTTTTACTGTATTCAAACTGCTGAAATCGCCTGCTTCCAGCTGGGACGCCTGCCCGAAAAGCTGAAGAGCACGCTGATAAACATTGTCCGTTGGATTAATAACCTGAAAAACTTCATTGTTTAGTCCGCTTTTTTGCTTTCTGCCCCAAACATAGCGGCCAATAATTGCTTTTGTCTGGGCAACGATCACCGGCTTTGAAAGATTTAGCTCCTTTTCATTGGGTTTGATCCCCGCTCTAGTTGCATCCTTCACCAGCTCGCCAAGCATGGCATCCGATACCTGAAAAGATTTTAAATATTCGTTGAAAGGCTGCTTTTCCAGTTTTTTCAGATTTTCATTGGCATAACGCAGCGCATATTCGCGAATGATATTTTTGGCATATAATTCAAACAGATACTTGCTGTTATTAAGCGTATCACGAGGAACAAAAAAGTCGGGGGTGATGCCTCCGCCGCCATAAACAGTACGGCCGCCGTCCGTTTTGTAAACCTTGCTCTTATCGAATTTGATACTGTCGGCATTAAAAAGCTCACCGCTTTCGTAACGATGCGAAAGATCCTGGCTATAATCATCCCCTTTTCCCAGTTCATACGGTTTTTGGATGCTTCGTCCGCTAGGCGTATAATAACGCGAAATGGTCAGACGTAATTCTGAATTATCAGAAAGTTTAATTGGCATTTGAACCAATCCTTTGCCATAAGACCGGCGGCCTACAATCAGCGCCCGGTCGTGGTCCTGCAAAGCACCGGCCAGGATTTCAGATGCAGAAGCACTTCCTTCATCCACCAGAACAATAACCGGCCCTTTCTCAAATGTCCCATCGACATGGGACCGCGTTTTCCTGTCAAAGCGACTGTCTTTTCCTTCGGTATATACCAATAATTTATCACCGGCAATCAATTCGTCCGCCATGCTGGTAGCACGCTCCATATAGCCGCCCGGATTTCCGCGAAGATCGAGAACCAGTTTTTTCAAACCATCCGCTTTAAGTGTTTTTAACGCAGATTTAAATTCATCAAAAGTTGTTTCCGAGAAACGGCTTACTTTAATATAACCAATCTCATTATCCACCATATAGGCTGCATCTACGGAATAAGTAGGAATACGGTCGCGAACAACTGCAAAATTCATTTTATCCTTTAAACCCACACGTTCGATAGAAAGATCGACTTTCGTCCCTCTCTTTCCCCGTAAAAGTTTGTAAACCTGCGCATTGGTAACACCAGGGCCGGAAAGTTTTTCCTTATTTACCATCATGATCCGGTCACCACTCTGAATCCCGGCTGTTTCCGATGGCCCCCCGCTCAAAGGTGTTACCACATAAACCGTATCATTGTAAATATTAAATTCCACACCAATTCCGTCAAAACCGGATTCAAGCTGGGACCTCGCCGCTGTTGCCTCTTCGCTGTTAAAATAAGAAGTATGCGGATCCAGTTTTTCCAGCATTTTTGAAATGGAATAATCAACCAGTTCCTCGGTATTTACCGAATCAACGTAATTGTTTTCTACATACATCAGCACTTCACGAAACTTGGCAGAACTTTTTGCCACATCCGTCAGACTTTTTCCACCGCTAAAAAATGTACTGCCGATGAGTACACCCGCCGCGAGGGTAATCGCAACAATGATGGGAAGACGAATGATCGATTTAGAATTGCGAACAGGTTGTTCTGGGCTTTCTTGATTCATTATTAACCGGTTATAGGAAAAGTTCTTGTTTAAAATCTTAAAGTAAATGTATCTGATAACTATGATGCTCAGTGAAATTAAATTTACGGAACAAAGTCGGTGCCTGACAGATTAACCTCATTTATTTCTGTAACAGAATGCGTAGCAGTAATTGTTCTGTTTAGCCTATCAAAATAAACAAAACGCAGTCGAAAAAATTGTATCTATCCTGAATTACATAAAAATAAATATATTTACACGACGGGATGAAAAGCTTTAAACAGAAAACTGATTACGCTTTTCATCCACACTATGATCCAATTTCCCGACAGCGATATTGCTTCGCTGGTAAGTCCGGATGCCATCAGGGTATTTCTACAACGCGTAACGCGGCTTGATCTGCCTGAAAATGCGCTGATTCTTTCGCCCGGTCAGCAACAGCAGCATTTATATTTTATAAAAAAGGGAGTCGTCCGCTCCTATTACAAAGCTTTTGACAACGAGTGGACCAACTGGTTTGCCGCGGAAGGAAATCCGGCTTTTTCTACTGAAAACTTCCTGGATGAAAACCCGTCAACAGAATTTATAGAAACCTGCACTCCGGTTAACTTTTATGTCATTTCAAAGCAGGATTTCCAGCAGTTGCTCAAAGAATTTCCTGAACTGTATCAGCTTGCATTTGTATTTATGTACCGCTACCTGCGTGTTGCCGAAAACCGGATATACGGTCTGCACGTACTGACTGCCTATGAACGCTACGAAAGGTTTATCGAAACGCATAAAAATATCGTGAACCGGGTCAAAATGCAGCACATCACCAGTTATCTGGGCATTACACCTACACCCCTTTCACGCGTGAGGAAAGAATATGCCGGGAAGGGTTAAGGTTAAATCACATTCAATGTAGGTACACAAATCAACCTATGTTGAGAAAGCAGTTGATGTATTGACAGTGAGTTTTTTATCATTTACGTTTACCAAAAACAAAGCCGCCGGATAGCTTTCGGCGTTAAACAGCAGAAACTATGATATACTTTGGTAAATACCAGGAGCTTGTGAAGTTTGAAAGTTTTATTACAAGTACTTTTAATGATTCCTCATATTTTAATTTCGCTATAACAGATTGTAATTTTAACTCTAACCAGAGAAATCCATTATTACGGATTAAAGTCAATCATTATAAAGTCGAAAATCCCATAACTTTTACATTTACCGATTTTGATTTTTTCACATTGTCCGATGAAAGTAACATTCCGTATTTCCAAGATACATTTGTTTACAACTTTTCTTTTATATCAGTAACGAAAAACAGCAAATTCATCGATTTACTCAATAAAAATGGATTTCAGGCAATTAAAAATAATAACTGGAATGATGGTTTAATTTTTAGAATTCTCGCCCAAAATTATTTCGTGGATATCTATACGACAAAGTTTCCGGAAATTAATTATTCAAACTGATAGATGATTACTTATACAGATGTCAATAAAGTGATAAGGATATGAAATCTTTACTTTTCTTATTTTTCTTTGTCATTACTTTGTTTTCTTGTCAAAGACCTGATAACAATACGAATATATCTATTGATAGCCTATCGATAATTTCGGCTTCCTTGTCTGATTCGTCATTAAACTTTGACTATTTGAACAGCTATAGAAAGAAATCAATACCTATATCTGTGAAACCTATGTCTAACCTAAAATCGTATGAGAAAGGTTATTACCACAATGACTATTCAGAAGGAAATTACACATTAAAAGACACACTTTTCATATTTAGTGAAATCAAAAGCTATACAGGTGCTACTTCCAGGGTAAATCTTAATATACCAAGCGAAGGCGTTCGGGCTCATTTTTATATTATTAAAATTAAGGATAAGTGGACCATTGTAAAAGATAGTACAAGCATGTATGAGACGTAATTTTTAATATTTTCCTCTCCAAGTAAAGGACGGATATTCCTCCGCCCTTTTCTATTTTCTTAAAATATGAAACAGCCCGAAAAACAACTGCATATTTTCATAGCGCTCCTTAGTTTATGGCTGGCATCCTGCTCCTCTGAGCATAGCTCTTCTACTAACACTGTCATTGATAGCGCCAAAGTAATCGAGGCAGAAATAGAATTTATTTATAAAAATGACGAATTCGCACCGGATGGATATATGATACCCATCAAAATAATTGCTTCTCCGAATGTTCCAAAAAGAATCAGTTTTCTAATGAATGGAAAAAAATGCGAGGTGGTGCCACGTCCTTCAAGAGATGAATATTTTCGTGACCTGCAACATCCTTTTCCTTATTTTGATATCACCAAACTAAAACGAACGAAAGGAGATACCATTGAATTGACAATTGTACTTCCTTGCGTTAATATCGAGCATGGGTTTAAAATAAAAAAGAACATGGAAGAGGAAATGAATGTCACCTTAACCGAAACGCTGCAATACTAAGCAGATGTTTTTTTAAATTATTGCTTGATAAATACTCAAACAAACTCCCCCAAAGACTCCGGATTTCGCATGGTATCCGGATTCGCAACTTTGGTAGGATCCATTCCCATCAATATTTTTTTAACTGGCGCTTCCATTTTTTTTCCGCTGATGGTGTAGGGAATATCTCGCACCTGCTCGATCGTATCCGGAATGTGCCGCGGGCTATACTGCATGCGGAGTACGTCTTTTATCTCCGTTTTGAGTTCATTTGTAAGTTCCTTGTCCTTTGCAAGAACGACAAATAACGAAATTGTACCGCTGCCATCCTGTTTTTCCAGATAAACCGCCAGGCTGTCTTTAATATCCGGAATGCTTTCAACGGCACTGTAGATTTCTGCGGTACCAATTCTCACGCCGTCACGGTTTAAGGTAGCATCGGATCTTCCATAAATAATGACCGACTGACGGGACGTAATTTTAATCCAGTCCCCATGCCTCCAGACATCCGGATAATGCTCATAATAACTGGCCATGTACTTTTCATTGTCCGTATCCCCCCAAAAAAGAACCGGCATGGAAGGCATCGGCTGGGTAATGACCATTTCACCCGTTTGATCAATTATGGAGTTGCCTTCTTCATCATATGCCTCCACTTTTGCACCCAGCATCCGGCATTGGATTTCTCCTGCATGAACCGGCAGAATCGGGCAGCCTCCCACAAAAGCACTGCAGATATCCGTTCCGCCGCTCAGTGAAATAAGCCAGACATCTTTTTTTACATGACTGTAAATCCATTCAAAGGCTTCGGCTGGTAAAGGTGAACCGGTTGAACCTATTGTTTCCAGATGTTTAAGCCGGTCGGATGTAATACTTACTCCGGCACGCATGGACGCAATAAAATAAGCCGCCCCGCTTCCAAAATGTGTAATTCTAGCCTTTTCTGCCAGTGACCAAAGTACCTGTGAAGAAGGAAAGGCAGGAGCTCCGTCGTAAAGAACCAGTGTAGCGCCGCAAAGCAAAGAGCCAAGCGCATAATTCCACATCATCCAGCCCGTAGTTGAATACCAGAAATAGCGGTCGCCGGATTTAACGTTCTGATGCAGAACAAGTGCCTTCATGTGTTCGATCAGGCAGCCGCCCACACTGTGTGTAATGGCTTTCGGTTTGGCTGTTGTGCCGGAAGAATATAGTATCCAGAGCGGATGATCAAATGGAACCGGATCAAAATCCAAACCGTGATTAGGCAAATGAAGTATATCTTCCCAGGAAGTAAAGCGGTCTGGCTTAAACTCCGATGTAATGTTATCAATCAGTACAATGTCTTTTAACGAAGGCAGGGAGGAAGTAACCGACTGGATAAAATTTGTGCTATCATAGGTTTTCCCATTGTACACATGACCGTTTGTTACAAAAAGCACTTTTGGTTGTATCTGCTGAAAACGTTCGGTGACGGCAGATATACCAAAATCCGGTGAACAGGACGACCAGATTGCACCAACAGAATTCACCGCCAGAAATGCAACCACAGCTTGCGGAATGTTAGGCAGCACACCTGCAACGCGGTCGCCGGGTTTTATTCCGCGCTGCCTCAGCCAGGTTGATACAGCTGCAACATCTTCTTCAAGTGTTTCCCAGGATATCTCGGTTAAAACATTTTGTTCCGACTGGAAAATAATAGCCGGACGTTCCTTTGTTTTATTTCTGAATATGTGTTCGGCATAATTAAGCTTGGAACGGGTAAACCATTTCGTACCGATCATCCCGCTTTTTGGCTTCTGAATCACTTCCAGGTAAAGATCATGTGACTTGATATGAAAATAATTCCAGAGGCTTTCCCAGAAATCTTCCAGGTCCGTCACAGACCATTCCCATAAATCTTTATATGTTCTGAAATAAAGCCCTTTTTTAACAAACAGCCAGTCAATATATTTTTTAAGATTGGACTGGTCCATCAGACTCCGGCCAGGTTTCCATAGTGGTGCTTCTTTTGTTTCCGTTGACATATTCAGGTTGAAGGATAATAAGCCCTAAAATCAGCTTTTGTTGATAGTATTTATAAACGTTGTTTGACGGGATTTGGCATAAAACCGGACACAAATATTTAATTGAAAAATTATCGTATCTTTGCATTCTAATATATAAACAACTAGTACTCTGATCATCAGATACGTTCGTCAATGCGTTTTAGCATAAGGTTTAAACAACAACGGCTGTTCCCGGCTAATCAATTACGCGCTTAAAATTTGTAAAGAGGAAACAAAAATCCAGTAGTGATACTGCATTCCTATGAGAAAAAGAATTAATAGCTCCAAGGACTCGAGCTCCTTGCGTCCATCCGGCGACGGACAGAAATCTTTTCGTCGTTCATCCGGCAAAGCCCGTCCTGAGGCAGAAAGCCGTTTCAGCAAACCAAGTATTAAAAAATCCAGTCTAAGAACTGCAAGTTCAGGTTCCGCGTCTGACAAGCCGGCGTCTTTCCGTCCGCGTGCGTTTGACAAGGATACAAGTCCACGCGATTTCAGGACAGATAACAGAGGCGGTTCTGATAAGCCGGGCTTTGAAAAGCCAGGTTATGATAAACCAAGATTTGACAAACCTCGTTTTGACAAACCAAGTATCAGCAAACCAAGATCTTCTGACAGCCGTGAGTTTAAGCCAAGAACAGGCGGTGCAGACAGGCCATCTTATGACAGACCTAACTCTGAAAGATCAGGCAACGATAGACCGGGTCAGGACAGACCAAGCAACGACAGGCCGCGCTATTCAGATCGTGACGCAGGTGCACGTCCATTCCGCGCCAAAAGCGATTTTACACCAAGAGAAAGAACAGGCAGAGACGAATCCTCAGAGAGACGCCCTGCAAGTGACAGACCTGCATACGATAAACCACGTTCATCTGACCGTGACAGAGCTCCCCGTGAGTTCAAGCCACGCGGAGAATTTAATTCCGGCGAAAGATCCGGCTCAGAACGTCCGGGCTTCGATAAGCCGCGTTTTGAAAAACCAGGTTCTGGCAAGCCGGGCTTCGACAAGCCCCGTACCTATGGGAGCGATGCCGATCCCCGCGATTTCAAACGTGATGGTGACCGCCCTGCTTTTACAGGAAGAAGCGAGAAGCCAGGATTTAAAAAAAAAGATGAGTCGGAGCTAGATCAGGATTTTGCCCGTGAAGAAACGCCTTCTGATGAAGGTGCAAACCGCCGGGTGGGAAGATTTGAAACAGCACCACATTATAAATTAGGGACTTACGAAAAAAAGATTGGTCTCAAAAAACGCAAGGATGAAAATCCTGAAATTCGTTTGAACCGGTATATTGCCAACGCTGGTATCTGTTCCAGACGTGAAGCTGATGACCTGATCGCAGCCGGACAGATTTCTGTCAACAATAAAATTGTTACAGAAATGGGTCACAAAGTGCTTCTGACCGATGTTGTAAAATACGGAAAGAAGACTCTGAATCCGGAGAAGTTTGTATATGTACTGATCAATAAACCAAAGGATTACATCACTACAACGGATGATCCGGAGGAGCGTAAAACCGTTCTGGATTTAATAAAAGGAGCATGTTCAGAGCGCATTTATCCGGTTGGACGTCTGGACAGAAACACAACAGGTTTGCTGCTGATGACCAACGACGGAGCTCTTGCAAAAAAGCTTACGCACCCTTCCGGAAATGTGAAGAAGATTTACCAGGCTGAACTGGATAAAGCGATCACGAATGAAGATTTTGAAAAGCTTCAAATCGGACTAACTTTGGAAGACGGCTTTATTCGTCCTGATGAAGTAGGTATTGTAACAGCCGATGCAATGGTGGTTGGACTTGAAATCCACAGTGGGCACAACCGGATCGTTCGCCGTATGTTTGAACATCTTGGCTATGAAGTACAGAAGCTGGACCGTACCGTTTTTGCGGGGCTTGATAAAAAAGACCTGCCGCGCGGAAAATGGCGTTTCCTGAGTGAAAAAGAAGTGATCAAGCTGAAATACATGATGTAGTCAGTTAGAATTATAAAAGAAACGGCCCGCTCAGAAATTCTGAGCGGGCCGTTTCTTTATGCTTTATTTGTATTACAATCTGAATCCGAAAGAGAATACATCATAAGGAGCATCCGGATATAACCCTTCAAACTGAACCATTGATTCTTCTTTTCCTGCGATTGCACTTTCCAGATCTTTCACTGAACGAACCGCCTTACCGTTCACTTTGGTAATGATAAAGCCTTCTTCTACCTGAGAACGGGCAAATTTACCTCCGTCGATTGATACCACTTTCACACCGCCATCTACTTTATAACGGGTCAGACGTTGTTTTTCCTGATCCGTAAGGTTGCCGAATTGTGCACCCAAGGTCGCCATTACAGCAGCAGACTCATCTTTTTTGATTACATCTGAACCACCTGTACGGTTACGCAACGTCACAGTCAGCTCTTTCTCTTTTCCGTCACGGTTTACAGTAAGGTTTACTTTATCACCTGGTTTGTGCATACCAATCGACTGCTGTAATTCAGGAACAGAATGAATATCAATTCCGTCAACCTTTACGATCACGTCACCTTTTTGAGCACCACCTGCTTTACCTGCACTGTTTTCTGTAAAGTCACGAACGTAAACACCGTCGTTTACTTTTACTCCATATTCTTCTGCTTTTCTGCTATCCAGATCATCCAGATAAATTCCCAGATAACCACGTTGTACATTACCAAATTTGATAATATCACCTGAAACCTTTTTTACGATGCTTGTAGGCACAGCAAAAGCATATCCCGCAAAACTTCCGGTTGGGCTGGCGATTGCTGTATTAATCCCGATCAACTCCCCTTTCAGGTTCACCAATGCACCGCCGCTATTACCCGGATTTACTACCGCATCAGTTTGTATAAAAGATTCCAGAGGCGTATCACCAGCCGTCATAGCTGCATTGGTTGCTCCGCCACGACGGTTTGGCTGACTTCCTATAATACCCAGTCCACGTCCTTTTGCACTGATAATACCGGCAGTAACCGTTGATTCCAGATTAAAAGGATTACCAACTGCAACCACCCACTCACCTACCTTTACGGCATCGGAGTTACCTAAAACGATAGAAGGAAGGTTTTTGGATTCAATTTTGATAACCGCAATATCCGTAGAAGGATCCGTACCAATTATTTTAGCACGAAACTTTCCTTTGTTGTGCAGTGTAACTTCAAGCTCCTGAGCACCTTCCACAACGTGGTTATTTGTAACAATATAGCCGTCCGGTGAAATGATCACACCAGAACCTGATGCTTCCTGTGGCTGTGATCTGCCGCCGAAATCTCCTCCGAAGCCACCGCCAAAGAAATCACGAAGTGCATCTTCCATCTGGCTTTGTCTTCCGCCGCCTCGGGATTGTGCAACTACCTTTGATTTAATATGAACTACTGTCGGTGTTGTAGCTTCTGCTGCATAGACAAAATCTCCGGGTGCGCCAGCAGGCGCGCCGGCTGATGTAAAACGGGCAAGCGACTCAGCGGGTGCCTCTTTTATAATTATATTATTACCATTATCCGGTCCTAACAGCTTAAAACCTGCAAGAGTTGATGCACTTGAAATCAACCCAACCAGCACTAAACCTTTCCAATTTGTTTTCATATATATAATGTTGGGGTTTTAATTATTCGAATCAATAACGCAAAGTAAATAATAATCTATTCCTCTATTTCGCTCATTTAACATATTTTAACAAAGATATGTGTTCCGGAAATTTACTAAAAATACCGTTCCTGATTACAAAACAATTTATTAAAAACCTGGTTCACAAGAAGAGGGCGTTATCGTTAAATAACGCCCCCAGCAAGGTTATTTTACTTTATGCTATTTCAATCTCACGGGCTGGTTTTTCTTTTGCTTCTTCGCGTTTTGGTAAGCTTACGCTCAAAATACCATCCGCGTAGTTTGCTGCGATTTTTTCACCGTCCACAGAGTTCGGTAAAGTAAAGGTGCGTTGGAAAGAAGCGTACTTGAATTCCCTGCGGGTATATTTTTCGTTGCTATCCTCTTCCTTCTGTTCTTTCTGCGCAGAAATGGTCAACTGATTTTTTTCAAGATTCAATTTAAAATCAGTTTTCTGCAAACCTGGAGCGGCTACTTCAATTTTAAAACCTTCTGTTGTTTCTGCTACATTCACTGCCGGCACACTTCCTGAAAACGCAGGATTGTATAATTCATTAAATAAATCTTTTCCAAAGAATCCATTGAAGTGTTTAGGGGCGAATTGTGTTTTTACTAATGTGTTCATTGCTGTATGATTTTATGTTTTAGATTTTTCGTTTTCGTACCACATCGGGTATGCATCAGTAATAACAACTTTCATACCTCCTTCCAAAAATTACAATTTGCATGTCAAAATGTCTTGTTATTTATAAAAAGCTAAATTAAAATGACAAAATGTCTTAATTACCTTCTTTTAATAAAATCAAAATGACACAATAAGGAAATTTAAACCATTATTCAGCATGTTCACATCATTTTACTTCGCTAAACTTCGGCTTAGGATAAATTTGAAGGAAAAATCTATTAGCCATGAAAGAATTACAGATCGTCCGGAGATATGAAGGAATTCTAATCTTTTGCTCATGTATTGGATATGTACTAATCAGCCTGATTAAGAACGCCAGTCATTTCGATACATACATTCAAATGGCAAGATATCAGGGCGTCAGGGTTTCGGCTATTCTGAATGACCTGTACGAGTACAATAATATTATCGACTATAATATACCTATTTCATTTTCAGCCGTTTTTACACTTTTAGCCTGGTTTCTATTCCATTATCTAGCCTATCCAAAAATTCAAAAACAGGGATGGAATAATTCAACTCTTGGCTATCTCGCTCTGACTGGCCTTCTGATATTACTAGGTTCTTACATTTTAAAATACTACCCGGAATATTTTGACCACAGAATAAACGATAGCGGTCAAATTATAGGCTTTAAAGTTTATTCTGAATATAGAGTCCTGTCTGTCATAACAACTACAATATCAACGTTTACGCTATTTTGTATATATGAGATGTTTGCTCAACTGCTTTACAAATTATACAGTACTGAAAATCTGTCTAAATCTTTGTATTACTTTATATTGGCGATTCTGCTGATTGCTGACTTGCTAATTATTTTTAATACAGCCTTTGCGATCATATACAGTTCGTTTGGTTTACAGCAGTTTTTAAGTTTTATATTAGGAGGGATTGTTATTTTTGAGCTTCAAAACTATTTTTCATCTGAAGTCATTCATCGGCTTCGGGAGTCAAACAATTCAGAGCCTTATCTGCTTAACTTAGCCATATACTTTATGCTATGCCTTGTAGGCTCTGTTCTGGTATGGGGTCAATTTTCAAACTTTGGACAAACCGTTGAGCCGAAAGTTTTTTACCCAATAACTCTTATCTTGCTGGTACTGTTTCCAATCATGATTTCTTACATCAACCAAAAGGAAAAAAAGGTTTTACAAACCGCGATCTCGAACACATCAGCTGAACTTACAAACCTCCGTTCCCAAATTAATCCGCACTTTTTATTCAATGCTTTAAACAGTTTATATGCCACTGCTTTGAGTGAAAACAGTGAAAAAACGGCTGATGGAATACAAAAGCTGGGAGATATGATGCGCTTTATGCTGCATGAAAATAATCATGAGCGCATTCCGCTAAGCAGTGAAATTGCCTATCTGCGTAATTACATTGAGATTCAGCGCATGAGGCTGGATGAAACCCAAAATATTGAGATCAAAATCAATATTCAGGAACCGGGTCCGGAAATATCCATTGCGCCGATGCTTTTGAATCCCTTTATAGAAAATGCATTCAAACATGGGATCAGCCTGAGAAATCCGTCCTGGATTTACATCACGCTGACACTGGATGCCAGAAAGATTTATTTTAAGGTGCACAATTCGGTTCATCCTTCTTCGGGAAATAATCCTGAAGAACAAAATCACGGGATCGGATTGGAAAATGTTGAGAAGCGACTGAAATTGATTTATCCGGGGCGTCATGAGTTGTACATACAAAAATCAGCTCAGGATTACTTTGTCTCACTTGTACTTGATTACTAACATTAAAAATAAACTCAACCCATTAACTTAAGCTGCTGTATGACACTTAATGCAATCGCCATTGATGATGAACCCAAGGCACTTGAAGTTGTGCAGTTGCATGCGGCAAAAGTACCGTTCCTCGACCTTAAAGCATGTTTTACAAATGCTTTTGAAGCAATTCCTTATCTGCAGACAAATCAGATTGATCTTATTTTCCTGGATATAAAAATGCCTGATATCTCCGGAATAGATTTTATCAGTTGTCTTCAAAAGGTACCAATGGTTATTTTTACTACTGCTTACTCTGAGTATGCCGTGCAGGGTTTCGAACTGAATGCTCTGGATTATCTTTTAAAGCCATTTTCCCTAGCCCGTTTTACAAAATCATGCAATAAAGCACTGGACCTTCATTCGCTACGCAGGTCGGAGCCACAAAATTTTATTTTTATAAAAACCGGGTACGAAGAAGAAAAGGTACTTTTAGACAGTATCCTGTTTATTGAAGCAGAAGGAAACTATGTTTCTTTTATCCTTGTAAATAAAAAACTGCTTAGCAGACAGTCTATGACAGAGGTTGCGTCCCAGCTTCCGGAAAACAGATTTGTCAGAATACACCGCTCCTATTTGATTGCAATCAACAAAATTGAGAAAATTTCCCGTCAGGAATTATTTATAGCAGGTCATGCGCTGCCGGTGGGAGCATCTTATGAAGAAAAGATTGCTGAAATTCGTGAACGGATAAAGCAGCCGAAATGATTTTATTTTAATTCCAACAATAGGCATGCCTGTTCGGAGGCAGACTGTTCGGCTTTTTTCTTGGTAAAGCCATTACCGGTTGCAAAAGGCTCATCGTTTACCAGAATCTGGGAGATAAATTCCCTGTGGTGACGGGTTCCGCGTTCTTCCAGGATTTCAAAACGGATTTCTTTTCCTTCTCTTTGCGCCCACTCAATGATCAGGCTTTTAAAGTTGGCATTGTTCTGAATGATGCTATCCAGATCGTAATGTGTAATGAGCTTGCTAATGATAAACTTTCGTGTAAAGCGAAATCCTTTATCAAGATAAATAGCACCTACAAACGCTTCCAGCGCGTCACCGTACATGGAAGAACGCGGAGACATTCCCCTGCGGTTACCATCATACTCGATCAGGTTATCGAGACCAAGTTTGCGGGAAATCTGGTTCAGCGACTCCCGGTTTACAATACGGGAACGGATCTCAGTGAGAAAACCTTCATCTTTATAGGGATATTTGGTGAAGAGGAATTCAGCAACCACCATACCTAAAACAGCATCTCCAAGGTATTCAAGCCGCTCATTGGACTCCCGAAAACCTTTTATGGCTGTCTCACGTGAGGCAGAAGTATGCCTGAATGCCAATTGGTAAACACCCAGATTAGAGGGGCGGTCGCCAATTACATGGGCAATCGATTCTTTAAATTTTTTATCCTCAGCACTTCCTGTTCTGAAAAGAGAGAGTATCGGTATAAGAATTCGCTTTGCCAAGGTTAAATTTTTAATCAGCCTTCATACTTTTTGAAAATGACGGAAGCATTATGACCGCCAAAACCGAAAGTATTACTCAGGGCAATATCGACCTTGCGTTTTTGTGCTGTATTGAAAGTGAGGTTCAACCGGGGGTTGATCTCAGGATCAGGTGTAAAGTGATTAATTGTTGGCGGGATGATCTGGTCGCGAATGGCAAGAATACAAGCTGCCGCTTCAACAGCTCCTGCGCCACCCAGCAAATGACCCGTCATTGATTTTGTTGAGCTGATGTTCATGTTATAGGCATGTTCACCAAAGAAACGCTCAATGGCCTTAATTTCCTGTGGATCCCCGATCGGCGTAGAAGTACCGTGGGTATTGATGTAATCGATATCCTCAGGTTTTAATCCTGCATTTTCGAGTGTATTTTTCATCACCATGTAGGCACCTCGTCCTTCCGGATGCGGAGCCGTAATGTGATAAGCATCCGAAGACATACCGCCGCCTATCATTTCGGCGTAAATTTTTGCTCCCCTGGCTTTTGCATGCTCATACTCTTCAAGAATCAGTGCTGCTCCGCCTTCTCCTAAAACAAAACCATCACGATCCTTATCATAAGGACGGGAAGCTGTTTCGGGTGAATCATTTCTTTCTGACAATGCCTTCAATGCATTAAATCCA
>Ga0265797_10005243_pt1 | contig 19051 bp, 22 predicted proteins | sample P2T30metagenome_FD_192433 | JGI IMG/M metagenome (GOLD analysis project Ga0265797, IMG submission 192433) | Plant litter microbial communities from East Loma Ridge, Irvine, California - P2 T30 | ecosystem: Environmental > Terrestrial > Plant litter > Unclassified | place: USA: California... | reverse complement strand
CGGTTATCAAATCAGCATGATAGACCTTCGTCAACTTTCCGGCCTGACTGCATAGCATCGGCGTTGGAGGGTTGGCATTCTGCACTGGGCTCAGTGCGTTCTGGTTTTCTCGCATACGGCCTCTCGGAGTACATGGCCTCGCTGCGAACGAACCTACGCGCATTACGACCGGTTTACGATTATCTGGTTTTTCGACAGCTGGTTTCAGGAGCGAGAGCGCGCCTGCTTAATACACCTGCTCTCCAACAAAACAAAAGCGAACTCTGCATACGTTGTTGATCATCCACAACTTGGGCGTTATTTGCGGCTTTGCTTGCGGAACGAAACAAGACCGAGGAAGAGATACGTTTTGCGCGGCGGCTCTTGGGGCTTTATTGGAGGGTCGTCACCCATCTGGCAGCCGGGTGCAGGACGACCCTCTGGGAATCGACCACTACAAGGCCTTGAGCTTCTGTGCATCTTCTCGTCTTCTGGTTAGTTTTCTTTTTAATGATGCGAGCGAAGACGCGATCCTGCTTTTCTTTTACTCTCCAGATGATACCTCGATAGATCTTTTCTTTTTCCGACCTGCGGGCACGAACTGGCGACCGACAATCCAAAAAGGTGGCATTTCGGGAAAAGTCTTTTTTTACACTGTGCTTGAGCCTTTTTCACAACGAAGGCATGGGCGCGACGAACAACTGGGTGATTGGCATTGCGGCAGGGTTTTCTCTCTTCATGTTGACGATCACAAAAAAACACAACCACCAAAACAACAAAAAACTTGCTTGCCTGCAGGCGGTGGGAGGAGAAACGAGAACCTTGAAACGACTGTCTTCGAGGTTTGGGTTTCCTCGCTGCTGGCTGACTGGACTGACTGTTGCGTACCTTCGGCTGTTACTGTGTTACTGTCTCTGCGCATGTGCTAGTATAGATTAGGATGATATGGAATATGTGCGATTCCTTGATTACTTTCTTTTTTCTTGTGCCTTCTCTCTCATCTCGTACATGTACTCTATTGTGGTTGTGTCATTCGTACAATGTGTCGTGTGATCTACATTCATTGCGTGTTGTAGGTACGTACAAGTCTTATTCCCTTTACTTGCATTCCATTAACTCGTCTAGATGCTAGCTCGCTGCTAACTATGACATTGATGCCGTTGCCGTTCAGCATGGCTGCGAGGCGCGGTGGTCACGATGTACTTTGCTTGGAAGAATGTGTGTGTTTCTGGAGAATGGAGTTGATATCATACAAGTATTTAATGTGCTCACATAAAGCAAGGGTTGTCACAGCTCGCATCGAAATTATGAAATAAGCTCATGTCCAGCATGGTGTGAGTCCATCTGCGGATTGATATGGAGATGAAAAAGGCAAGGGCAGTCGCATCGTTTTTTCATCGTTCCTTATTACTCGAGTCGAACGCTTCCTCACTTCTTCCTGTGCACGTCGCCTTCGGACCGGTCGGTAAGATGTCAAAGGTTGTTTTTTCCGCTGTTGGTCCGGGCCTGGGCACATCTTTGCACCGATGATGAGACGTTCGTAATGACAAGTACACTCTCTCGAATATGGTCGTGCGGCTGCTTTGGTCTGCCATCGAATGGTTTCTGTCGCGCGATAGGATCCGCAGGCTATGGCATATATACAGGAACTGGTTGGACAACTGTGGAAATTGGCCCAAGGCTTGCTGTGGTCGTCGAAGGCTTAGGTTCATGGAAGTGGCCGAAGAACCCGCCTATGCTGTCCTCAAGCTGGCGTCCGACCGACGGATCTAGCGGTGCCAGTGGCACAGAGGAGACCACAAGTTTGGCTGTAGCTGTTGGCTTAGCTTCCACGACGTCCACGAGTCCTCTTCGTACACCGGCGTTGCCAGTCGAGTTTCCGAACCCGGAGCTATCGGGTGCATATCCACCGATCTTGCCACGGTCAGCGAGATCTCTGAGATAAGGCTTGATGAAGTCCTTTGACTCGTATATCTGAAGACAGCCCGGATGCCAGCTCAGGAAAATGACACACGTCTCGAGCATCCACCGACGCTCCTCGAAATCCATAGCATCTGCCTCGGCTGCAGATAAAAGGGTGGAGTTTTCGCATGTATTCTCCTTCGACAAGTGACAGGACATATCTGAATGGTCAGCAATTTCTTTCTTGTAATCACTGAACACATGTCCCAGTAATTCCTTGAAGTACTGATCCAAGAGCTCAAGACCTCCTTTGGAATCATCAGTCTCTGGCTCTGGGGAGTCATCGGGTTCTGGCTCTGGGGAGTGCGCAAGATCGTCTCGCTTTTCGGAGCCACTGGGGACATATCCATCGATCTTGCCACTTGCTGCGAGAGCTTCGAGGTGAGGCTCAATGAAGTTAGTTGTCTCGTATCGCAGGAGGCAATTCGGGTGCCAGCTCAGGAACACGACGCACGTCTCGAGCACGTGCTCACGCTCCTTGGTACTCATGTCGTAGCCGGCTCCAGATACAAGGCTGGGGTTTTCGCACGTATTCTCCTTCGTCATGGGACAAGACATGTCCGAATGGAGTGCAATGTCTTCCTTGTACTTCTTGAACGCCTTTGCCAGTTGGTCCTTGAAATTCTGGCTGAGGTTTAGCTCAGGAGCAGCGGAACGTCCGGTATGGATGACCTTGCGTTTGTAGAACTTCTTGATCACGCCATCCTCGTCCTTGATCGTGCCTTTGTCGACAAGCTCGGTGAGGTAAGGCTTCAAGACATTGGTGCTCTGGTATTCTGCCAAGCAGCTTGGTTCGTCGATGAGACTTTTGATGCATGCTTCGACTATTTCTTTGCGCTTGTCTTCCGGAGTGGGGTCCCGATTAGAGGTGATGGCCCCAGCCTTGTTGCATGTTGCAAGTCCCTTACTGCATTTCGAAACGGCGTCTCCGGTGGCGTTGGCCCCATTGGTTGAAGGCGTCTCCGAGTGACACCTTGAGCTCCTCGGTGATGTTTGGAGTCGGAGGTATAGGATACGGGAAGAAAGAGGGATCAGTGTAGTATTCGGGTGTGCCTGGCTTTGGTCGTGCCTTGTCGCCTGCGTCGCACTCGTGGTGTCTCGAAGCCGAATCCGACTTGTCGGCTTCGTCATACTTCTTCTTGAGCTCCGGGATCACATTCTTGACCTGGTCATGGACCCAGTCTTCGTCAGACATCTGGTGGTCACTATGTTTCATGGATTTGTAAGTCTTCTCGAAGCTCTCCTTGAGCTGCTCGAGAGGAATCTGGTGATCGAGTTCATTGTAAGCATACTCGGACACATATTCGGCAGGAGACTTCTTGTCGCCTCCAGGATTGAAAATTTTCTTGACACTGTCACCCAAGTCTTCGAACGCCGCTTTGACATTTTCGCCAAAGTCACGTTGGGAGAGGCTTGAATCGGCACCCCAGTCTGTTGGGCCATGGTGCATGGAAGCGTCATTGGGTCCAAAGTCATCGCGACGGTTGATCGGGGTGGCGGAGGTGAAGATGAGCAAACGTAGGATCTCGAAGAACAGACACAGTGTGAGTAGGGTGAACAACAGGTGAGTGCCAAAGGCAAAGGGCGAGTTACGAGGCGTGACTCCTCTGTTGGATGCCATCACGCTAATTGATGAACTAGCCTGTCGGAGATGAATGGAGCTGTGGATGGTGAAGAGAAAAGATAGATTATGAGGGCCACGGCCAGTAGATATCCTTCTGGGAGGCAGCTGTGGATTTCCCGTGTATTTGCCAGAACCATCCTGAGCGGACTCACGAGAAGGCATTTCGTAAATTGTGGACCATCAAAGACGTGGACGGAAGTGTGCTGCTGGCACGCGAGCCACCAGGGGACGATGAGCATGTTACAGTAGGGACACGAATCATCGAGAACTCGGACAACCTTCAGTCAGAACGTGGCCCAATGTAGTCCAGAGAATGATTCGAAAAGTCGAAGCTTGAACCTTCAAGAAGTGCCCTAGTATGCATGCAATTCTTCAGCTTTCTCTTGAAAGCTTCAGCCAGATCTTACAGGAAATTACCATATCATTTTTACATACCCATCTTCCACCTCTTGTATGTTCCTATTCGAGCATCATGATGTCCTCTTTCGGAGCACCATCAAGGGCTCCGCCAGCAGCAACGCCATCCATTTGCTGCAGCGCCCAAAGTAGCACGAATCTCTCCTCGCCCATCTTGTCCAGTCTGGCATAATGCCTCTCGGTGTAAGCTTTCAGTCCGTCAAGAACGTCCTTCACGCTCTCCTTGTTCTTCTCTTCGGTGCTGAGGTTGCCGAGCGCGCCTGCGAGATCGCCGTTGACATCTTCGATCTTAGGGGCTGCGTTCTTTCTAGGGCGACGAACGTTCAAAAGACGCTCCTTGGGATGAAGACGGAGCAAAGTGTAGAGGACGTGCTGCGCCACGTTGTGTGTGCGGGCATTTGCGTTCCAGTCGCGGAGGCGGCGAAGCAGAGCCCAGATGTGTGCATCACTAAGACCGACGAGGACCTCGTCGACTTCTGCGTTGCCCGATACCGAGGCAGGATCATGGACGCCGTTCACGACGCTGGCGAATAGGTCGAGCAGTCGCTTGGGGTGGTTGAGCTGGAGGGCGAGCACAATTGCTTCGCGGTAGTTGTTGGCTCGAATGTGGTTCTGGAGTTCTTGGTCCTGCTCTATGCGTGCTGTGGCTTGTGTGGTGGCTTGCTGTGCGGTAAATGCCGTGGTGTCGTTCCAGAACGTAAGGGTGCTGTCTGCTGAACCAGAGATGAGTGTGACCTGGTCATCGTCGGCATCTTCCTCGTCTGCATCTGCCATCTCCGAGTCCTTAGAAGCGAGTCTCTTCTGCTCGGCTTCCGAGAGAAGAGGCTTTGGCTTCACCGCAAGCGCCCACACACGGTCAATGTGGTTGTCGAGCGTTGCCGCACATTCGCCGCTCTGTGCGTCCCATACCTTCACCAGACCATCACCCGCAGCGCTTGCAACTTGAATACCTCTGCGTGCATCACTCTTGGCTTGCTTGGGTGGTGGTGGCAGCCACACGACCTTCAGCACACTGTTCACATGTCCTTCGAATGTTCGCAAGCAGCTGTAGTCGGTCAAACTCCAGACGCGGACAGTCTTGTCACCACTGCCTGTGACGACCATACCCTTCGCACTGCTTGCTCCGCCACCTTCGCTTGAAATAGTCAATGCAGGCATGTCGGTTGGCGCGAATGCAACAGACCAGACACCACGCTTGTGACCGCGCAACACTCCGATGGTCTCGCCGGCTTCGACGTCCCAGATCTTCACGGTGCGATCTTGTGACGCAGAAGCGAAGAGCGGTGTGGTGGTGTTATGTGAGACTTCGATGGCGTTGATGTCCTTGTCGTGTGCTTTACGTGTGTAGTTGGCACGTGCTGCCTTTCCCTGAGCACTGATGTCCCAACGCTTGATAGTCTTGTCCTGACTACCAGTGATGAGGAATTTGGGAGGGTGCTCGAGTGGGTTGTTGTACGCTTTTGAGCCGAGTGGAGGTGCACCGTTTGGCAGTGCTACAGCTCCAACGCTCTCGGCGTGGCCTGTGAATGTCGCATAGCACTCGTACGAGTCGTTCGCAGGGTCCAGTCTCCAGAGCTTAGCTGTGTTATCCTTTGCACCTGTCGCGAGCCAGTGACCTGACCAATCGGTGTCGAGTGTGATGATGATATCGTCGTGTCCCTTCAGTAGTGCCACATCGGCACCGAAGTATGGCTTCGATCCTGATGATGTAGAAGATCCAGTCTCCAAAGAGACAAGACGAATGTCTTCAAGGTTGGTTGCCAGGGCAAGCAAGTTGCGCTCTGCTCCAACATAAGCTAAATCAATGACTTCGTCATGTGTGCCTGAGATGCGGCGAATGACAGGCAAGGCTGCGATTTTGCGATTAGGTCGTGATTCCAGAGGTTCTAATGAGCGGAGCACGAGCGTCTGATCCGCGTGGACTGTGAGCACGAAGGGCAGGCCTGGGTGGTGTAGGACTTGCACAATAGCCTCAATCTCTGAGCCGTGCTCCTGCTCCTCTGTAATCTCGCCGCCTGCTTCCACACTCCAGATTCGTAGTCTTGCGGTTTCACCGCCTGTGTAGAAGTATGCGCCGCCCTGAACAAATCCAACGCTCTCGACAACCTCCAGTACTGGCACAGTTGCCTTCGCTTTCCATGTAGGCGCATCCCAAGCAATAACAGTCTTATCTCTGCTGCCAGAAATCAGCAGTTTCTGCTCTGGAGAGTAGTCCAGGCTCCTGACCACCGAAACGTGTGAATCGAGAGTTGCGACAGCTTTACGCTTGTGCAAGTCCCACACCCTCACTTTGCCGTCCTCGCCACCAGATGCTAGCCTGTATCCAATGGTCGCCTCGTCGGTCTCCTCTTGTGCATCATCCTGTTGTCTGCTCTTTCGCTTCTTGCTCTTGCTCGGCTGCTCCTCTGATGCTTCCACTTGGAAGAAGTGCAGCGCAGAGATTACGCCGCTGTGTCCGTGGAATGTGTGTGTTACGAAGCCACCCCTGATGTCCCAAACTTTTACAATTCCGTCTGCACCTCCAGTAGCCAAGAGAGAGCCAGTAGAGTCCACCGCGCTTGTAACAACTGGTGCTGCATGGGGTTTCACGGTCCTCAGAAGCTTGGGTTCGATAGTCTCGTCCAGGTCGTCGGAAGGCTGAAGCGCATACAGGCGCATTGACATCGATCTTGAGCAGACCGCGATATGGCTTCCAGTGTATGCAATTGTTGTTACTTGCTCGCCATCGCCCTCAATGCGCGCAAGTACCTTTCCAGTCGTCAAAGAGGATAGTATCACCTCTTCTCCGAGGACCGTAGCAAGAACCTGGCCATCTTCACTGACACTCACGGCGCCGCCATTGTAGATTGGTGCAATTACTGCGGCAACGTCGAAGGTCGTCTTGGTTCCAGCCTTCATAATGTTCGACATTTTGGCGCGCGGTTGTGTGGTTTCCTCCACTCGCGGTTGCGGCCTTCAATTGATTCGCATGCAAAGTCGGCTAGACAATTTGGCTGATATTGCGAATCTCCAGTAATCGAATTCGTCCTAGTAATTTAATTGTAGCAATCGAGGTGAATATCGCATAAGTCCAAGGTTGGCTGCCAGAATCACATGTTTTTTTCGTCCTTTGGCTTTTGCGGGGAGATCAAAAAAGTTGGGCCATGACCCTTCGACTACTTCTTGCGCCGGAGCCCATAGCTCAAACACCAGACATCATACATACCCTTTCGACACTCTTTAGTCATGGCGACAGTCCTCCCTCCCCCGTCCAAGCGACAAAAGCTGGCAGCGAGCTTGGTGGCGCGCGAGCAGGTCGCCGCTCCCGCCCCTGCACCAGAAGGCCTCACAAAGATTCAGTTCAAAGATGCCGACACTGGTGAGGCCCACGGGCCTGTGGTGACTGTCTCGCTGGCCGATCTCGACCCCAAGAACCTTTCGCTCCTCCTCAACAGCCTTCTCGGTCACACAGACCCTTCAGAAAGACTACCATACCGCTTTTATAACCCTATCGGCGAGGGCGAGTTCGTCCAGAACGATATTATCAAAGCATACTTGGATGGAAAGGTCACAACAGAATTGCAGCTGGATATTCCTTGTCGCGCAGAGGCGGTATTCAAAGTTAAGGCGGTGACAAGATGTTCAGCGAGCATCAGTGGACATGGCGAGAGCATCTTGACGACAGCCTTCTCACCGGGCAGCTCAAGCAGATTGGCGACTGGCAGTGGTGACAACACCGCAAGAATCTGGGATTGTGATACCGGAACTCCTATGCACACACTCAAGGGACACACTGGCTGGGTACTTTCAGTAGCCTGGTCGCCAGATGATGGCATTCTTGCAACTGGTAGCATGGACAACACTGTACGTCTATGGGATCCTGTAAAGGGCACAGCTCTCGGCAGTCCTCTGAAGGGACACACAAAGTGGATCACAAGCATGTGCTGGGAGCCTTACCATCTGAGAGAAACTGGCCGCCCACGCCTCGCCTCCGCCAGCAGAGACTTCACAGTTCGCATCTGGGATGCAGTCAGCCACCACACAGACATGGCTTTGACAGGCCATAAAGCCAACGTCTCTTGCGTCAAATGGGGTGGAGCTGGTGCGCACGGAACAATTTACACTGCCTCGCACGACCGCACAGTCAAGCTTTGGGACGCCAAAACCGGAAGCCTTCTACACACTCTCTCCTCACACGCCCACTGGGTCAACCACTTGGCCCTCTCCACAGACCACGTACTCCGTACAGGCTACCACGACCACAAAGGCAAGAAGGAAGTACCAGACAGCATCGAAGAAAAGCGTGCCAAAGCCAAGGCCCGCTACGATGCCGCCACCGCACCCGCAGGTGGTGTCGAACGCCTCGTAACTGCCTCCGACGACTGCACAATCTACCTGTGGTCGCCTAGCCAGCAGACCAAGCCTCTCGCTCGTCTCATCGGCCACCAGAAGCAAGTCAACCACGTCACATTCTCGCCTGACGGCACCACCATCGCCTCCGCCGGTTTCGACAACCACGTCAAGCTTTGGAACGCAAACGACGGCAAGTACCTACACACACTGCGCGGCCACGTTGGAGCAGTATACATGGTGGCGTTCAGTCCCGACAGCCGTCTCCTCGTGAGTGGCAGCAAAGACACAACGCTGAAGGCCTGGGAGGTGCGAACAGGAAAGCTGGCAGAGAACTTGCCCGGACACAAGGATCAGGTGTTCGCAGTGGACTGGAGTCCTGATGGAGAGCGTGTTGGCAGTGGAGGTCAGGACAAGGCTGTCAGGATTTGGAGGCATTAAAAGTATGCTATAATAAAAACGAGAAATGAAAATACGAAGACCTTGAAGAGGGGTTCACTCAGAGCGACCCCTTTGATAAACGACAACACTGACGCTCCATTGCATGCGCCTAGCATTGGCTTGGTCTGGATCGGGATATGGATTCTTGAACCGCTCGGTTCACAGGGAGATGGTGACGGAGCAATGTCTGCGAATATCACTACGTTCAATAAGAGACACTGATCTGCTTGGGGTTTTGACGACTTGCCGGACTCCAAGGCACTCCACATATTTTTGGTGTAAATCCGGTCACTAAGCTTCAAAGCTGTGATTGATCAGTATTGGCGACCTCAGGAGTGGACCGCAAAGCTGCGAGACACCTAGTGATCACGACTACAGCAAGGAACCCAAGTATACCATTTGTTGGAGTCACGATCAAGTACATTGATCTTTCAATAGGCGATTTTGAGCAACTGTCCGTCAACCTCACAACACCAACCCGAACCCTACGACATCCTCACCGGCGGCAAACCTTAACTTCGACATCACGTCCGTGCACATAGGCTCTTCGCATCTTCCCGACGTCACTGCAAGAACATCACTTCACATTACGGTCCTAACTGATGAACAAGGATTTGGTCTGGACTACAACGCTACTGCCAACTGCTTGCAGCTGCGGATCCTTCTGCCGGCAGCTTCAATTTGAGACAGCGAGCTAATCAGCACGTGATATAAGCAGATCGTCGAGGCCGAAGGGAATGAGCTGTAAGCGCCCGGAATAGCACGCTGGCTACCATTGGCTGGGCTGTTGATGGGTGGCTGCAAGACCGCTGGCGCGCATGCAAGCTCGAACGTTCACCACCAATCGTCCTCATGCTGGTATCACCCACCCGGCGCGTAGTAGATTGACAACCACATGGCCACTGCAACCTGGACCCTTGGCCACCTCGGTAGGAGAATACTGTAACTAGCCAAGTTTTGTCAGCGGCGGTGAGGCTGAGGGCTCATGGTATGTGGGCGATGGCCAACTCTGTTCATCCTCCAGAGGCAAGTCGTGCTTCTTCCGTTCACCCCCCAAACACACGAAAGAGATCGTCTGGTGCTACCCTCCTCTATCATCATATTTGCTGCCAGTATTCTCAAGGCCACGCGCCCGCCCGCCTTCCGTCCTGCCGTCCTGCAGTCGACCTGCAGAGAGAGAGAGCTACACCACCGTGTGCTGGAAATAGACGCCAACCATCCCACCTCGCCCGCCCTCTGCGGCCTATCGCAGGAACTTACCTTTTCCAAGCCTTCAAACCCTGTTCTGTCACGGCGGTAGAAAGCAGGTCAGTATCCGTTCTTGTCTTGTGCATGTCTTCTGGCAGTTTGCATATTTAGCACGCACCCACTCACGCGGTCGTGGCGCCCATTGCATACCGTCAACCAATCCTTACCTGTCTGTGCTAAGCGCCCGATCTCGAGTGCCGGCCTCTTCAACTCCTCCTGCCCATCCACTTCTTGCCTCTTCCTTCTGCAGCTGGACTCCTATACCTTTCTTGACGTTTTCATTATCCTCTCGTGAACCATCATCGCTGTACTACGAGGACGAGAGAGCTGGTCTCTGTTCACATTGACGATCTTCTACACAGCCGGCTCACGTCAGGCGTTATTGTGACCAACCATCTGACGAACATGTCAGACTTAGAGAAGAAGCGACCCGCCCAGATCGTTATCTCCACGCGGCCTCGTGCATCTTCCGGAGACTCGGTGGCAACTCGAGCATCACTAAAACCTCCATCTCTGAGATCACCACGCACCGCACGCTTCGCTGAGGCGACCGCTGTTCACTCTCCGATCGAGCCACGGTCAAACCACTTCATGGCGCAGCCACAGGTCTCGGACGTTGGCTTCGGCTATGTCCAGAACAAACATGAGTCTGTTGAGATGCCAGACACCGACAACAACGACTACCCGCAATTGAAGTCTCCACTGAAGAGTGCTATGAAGACACCCGGAGCACCTCCCAGAGACATGGGCAACATGCTCAGCCCGACCTTCAAAGAAGAGCAGCAGCTTGAGAAAGATCAGGCTCACACTGACAAGGAGCAAGCAAGAGACCTGGTAAGTCACTTAGCCCAATGATTAGTGCCATATTTTGACTGACAATTCCTACAGAAAATCAAGGCCCGCGTACGGATAGCCAAGTTCTTCCTCCGAGGCATCAACTTCTCCTGCGCGCTCATCATCATCTCCATGCTGTCTGCTACATTCACAATTTTCAACGCAACGAAATCGCTACCGCCTCGTAACAACCTGCCTCCATGGGCCGAGAACCAGAAGATTTGGCCTCAAGTCTTGCTTATCTCAATCGCATCCGTTATGCTAGCGGTGTGCATCTGGGTCTTCTACTCGTACTGGAAGGGTGGGCACCGTCGCGCCGAGAAGACGTCTGTCTACTACTCCGCCTTCGCCGTTGGTTTCTTCATCTTCAGTATCGTCATGTGGGGCATTGCTGCTGGTACTCTGCAAGGCTCGAAGAACAACTCTAACAACAAGGACATGTGGGGATGGTCCTGCGTCGACAACCAGCGCAAGAGCCTCTTCGAGAAGGAAGTGCAGTATGACCTTGTCTGCCGCTTGCAGAACTGGAGTCTTGTCTGCATCATCATCGAGATTGTGGTCGAGACCATCACAATCGCGGTGTACGGCATCGTCTTCTACCGCTTCTACTCCAAGAACCAATTGCGCAAATCCATGGCTGTCCGCGACCGGGCTCGTTCGGATATGTACCTTGCTCAACTGCGCTCGCAATCCGCACCAAACACACCAGGTCTGGCAGGTCCTTTCAGCCCACGCGACGGTGGCTACAAGCCGTCCGTTCATGCCTACGTCAACGGGCCATCTGCCGAGGAGGGCGACATTCAGTACATCGACGCAAGCCACCAGTCCCCTCCCAAAGCCTTCCAGCTCCAAGCACCACCAATCCGTGTGCAGACCGCGACCCCCAAAATGGCACAAGTTGGCTTCACATCGATGGAAACCTCTGGCAGGGAAAGATCGCGCACGCCTTCACCTCCTGTGCCAGAACAAGACCAGCGCAGTCCACTCATGGCCGAGATGCCACGGGAACAGCACCAAGAGCACTTCGGTGCCGCTCCCGGCGAGCAAGTCTACGACGCCGTTCCCATTCCCGGCGCCTACCAGCCGATGAGCCCAACGCATACAGGAGGTTTCCAAAGATGACCATGAAGGCATACGAGCAATTTTGGCCGGCGTAATGTGTTGCAGGGTGCGAATACCATTTTTCGACTTTCTTTCACTTTTTCTTTTTATGTCTCTCGCTTGCGCTAGAGGTCTGTACGACGTCTCCGCTTTCCCTTGTATCCAAAAGAATATAGTCACGCATCAAACAGAGATGATCCACTTTTCGAACACAGTACTTCGTGCCAAATGCCGGGTGGCCGCGAAGAGGTTGGGTGCGTGCATATGCGCGAGTCCTGTAAGAGGTTACGCATGTCGAGATAGGTTGCACGGCAATCTATGTGCCGTGTCACTGACATTGACACCCATGTAAATGTTAGCGATCACATTTCTGAGAATCCGTCTTGGAGAAGGCTACCCCACCGACATGCCACTTGCGCCGGACCATTTTCATTTGTCTCGCAATGTACTGGCCTCTGAGCCATGTCTTCGCAATCAAATGGTAAGCATAGTTAGTAACGTACTCTTGACACTTCTTCGAGCCCATCACTCACCCGCTTCTAGCCAAACACGTCAAGACTCAACAACATGTCAAAACAAAGCACATCGTGCCATCCCGAACTCCAGAAGAGACTCATCTGGACACAGCCATTGAGAAAGCATCTCGCGCACAACTATGTCGAATCCTCCGACAACTCTGCGCCCACAGCAGGACTGCCACAGAAACGACAAGGGACCACCTTATCCCACGGCCCGAGAAGGTTGAAGCGTCGAAGCAGGTTGTATTGCGCTCGATTTTGAAGAAGCCTGGCTCCTTCAAATCAAGTTCCCAGTCTACACTGGTCCAACCAACATCAGCTTCGAATAGAACTTCACCTCCTAGCCAGATACAAAGCAAGAGGAAGGCAACAACACAGTCCCGCAATTGCGGCTTCGAATACGATCCCGCGAATGCCAACGTGTTGGCATGCACTCAGCACCCTGGTAAGCAGTCTGCATTCCTTTTGTGCGATCAAATGAGGCAAAGTATTGACAAGCCTCACAGGCAAGCGAGAGGTCAATTCCGAGCACGAGGTCTGGGATGATTTCGACCCGGACGTTCTCGGCGATGCGTGGACGTTGATGGAATACGAAGACTTAGCGAGCGGATTCCAATGGTCATGCTGCAAGAAGGATATTGATAAGAGAGGCTGTGTGGTTGGCAAACATGGGGCTGCGCCGGTGGGAGAGTGGAAGAGGGCGAGGCGGTAGAGCAGCTTATCTTTGAATGTTAGTACGAATATATATGATCGTAGGAACCTTATCGATTGCAAGTTGGGACACTGAGGTCAGGATATGGACCGGGCTTGTTCTTGAGGAGCCACCTGAACTTTAGCTGCGATTACAAGATCTAGAGCAAGACACGAAATGTCGTCCCTGCTCGCCGGAGATACAGAAGCCAGGCCAGTGGTCGTGGAAGATGATGAGCAAAGCTTCCAAGAACGACTCCAGGCGCTGGAAGAACGAGAATGGCGAGTGGCGGAAGCAGAGCGACTTGCGCATGATAGTGGCTGTCGTGTTTTGATGGACGGCAAGATGGTGCCGGTGTTCACGCTGGAAGCAGAGGCGTCGTGCGAATCCCTCGAAGCACCCGTCGCTTCGGCGTCGAAGGAAGAGTTGCAGCGCGTTTTGCTACGTATCTGCAGTGTGAGCGAGGTAGCGAGGGCTCTCGCGACTAATTTGCTGCCCATAACTGCAGAGAGTGCTGCTTCTACAGTCGCCACTGGTTCAAACCGTAAGGCTTCGGACGCAGAGACGATCTACAGGTGTACTCGCTGCAAGCTGCGATTCGAGACCGATGAGGATCTCCCCAAAGACTGCGTATACCATCCAGGTAAGTGGATACTAACGCATTCTTGTTCGGCAAATCAAATCTTCAGATTAGCTGACCTATAATTCCGCAGGTCACAAGGAGGTCGACGATGAAGCTCGGCGGTCTGATTGCGACATGGAATTTTGGGCCGACCACGACGAGGATTGCCACGGGATCAGGGAAGATCTTGCCGACGAACCGGACTACGCTAGAGGCTTCATATGGTCGTGCTGCGATCAGCGAGGTGATGCAGATGGATGTAGGGCGCGTGAACATGATGTTTGGATCAAGCGGACGAATGCTTCGAAGGAGGAAAGGTATTCCTTTGCGGATCTCGTCGGGTTCGCCTAGTGGGAGCCCTGTATTGTGTCTAGCTGTCGAGTTCGCGCGACCGATTGGATGGGACATGAACGACACTCGTGAAGCGAGATACACGATCTTGGATCCGTGCCGCATAAAAGCATGTGTCGACGAATCATGTTCGCTTAGCGACAGAGTTTCGCCACCCCTCTTCCGCTGAAGACTAGGTACTGCAGGAGGAAACACAAACGCGTCTATACACCTGCGATCTAACGCTGCTAGGACGCGCGTGTCTCTTTTGGCTCAAACGCGTCCTCGTTGTTATTGCACATGTACTTGTGCAAGGACGCTGTTCTGCTCGACGCGGTTCCAGTCAAACTGATATCTCCCACCTATATCCATTATTCCATCTAATCCAATAAGTCCACTGCACACCAAAACCAAACCAACGCTCTGATACAGGAACAGTTCGCGCTAGTAGCAGGCGCGCTTCTGCATGTGAAAAAGGGATGTGAGCTATTGACGGAATTGTACGACGACCAGAACGAGCGCCTCGAGAGACTCGAATCGAACGCCACCTCCGCTCGTACGAACGACAATCGCAATGTCTCCGCGATAACACGACCAAGCCGGGCATGCCCCCTGGACCTCTCGATGGAAAACACCATACGCTTGACATGCCACAAGGAACTCGCCGACCTAGTGGTGAAACTGTGCAAGCACGACGAGCACACGCAGAAACTAGCAGTCTCCCTGCTCCTCGAAGGCGAGGGGAACATGTGCTCTTTCACCTCGTACAATCCCCATCATGGCTCGGCAGGTCCTTCGAGACGCAGAAAACGCCGGAGGACAGAGGAAGCGCTGTATAGCGATGATGAATACTAGTACCATCCGGTAAGCAGCTACATGTCCGTCGGTACGCGATCGCAAGCTGATTGATCGTGTTCATCCTGCAGGATGGCGGGAAGTTGACTGAACAAGATTTCCAAGAGGGGGAGGGGAAGAGATCTAGCTGTCGAGCTCGAACAGCTGTATTAGCGCCACTGTGATACAAAGCATCGAAGTCTATTTCACGAAAAGTTAAATCTTGGAAATTTAGGACGACAAGTTGGGAAGTTGAGAGCAAGGCCTGCAAAAAACGGCGTACGTAAATCTCTGGCGCCCCAGCCAGGCTAGAAAGCCCTCGCCACCTCCTAATAAAGTATAACCGCATCTCCATCAACAAATAAAGGTTCCCTCTTGATCCACACCGCCCTTTATTTAGGTAATTGATCTACAACACACACATATACACAACAATGTCCGCATCACAACAACACCACATCAACGCCGTACTGCAAGAGCAACTCCAACTCCTGACCCAAAAATACGAGCTCCTCGCCAACGACTACAATGAACGCCTCAAGAGACTAGAACAAGCGGCCGAGTCCGCGCGATCATCAATACCTCCTCGCCACTTGAGCACCGCAATGGAAACCACAATCCGCCGGTCCTCACAAGAACAACTTTCCAACCTTGTCGTGCGGCTGTGCAACCGCGACGACGCTGCGCAGAAACTGGCCGCCTCTGTGCTTGTTGACGGGACAGCAGGTTCACAACAAATGCCCGCCCCTTCAACTACCGTCAATGCGGCGTTACCGGGTCCTTCGAAGCGCAGAGCATCCAGAGCTTTCAGCACCTCTATGAAAACATGCAAAAACTGCAAAGAGAGATATAGTCCGGAGAACGCGCGGAGGGAGGGAGACGAATGCTGGTATCATCCTGGTAAGTTATCACCCATCAATCGCTCGCTTACTCTCACATGCTCGTCAAGCTAATCCATTTTCCGTTTGCTTTCGTAGGAATGAGAGAAGTCGACGAAGAAGCCGAATTCTGGGACAACGAGCCCTACACGGATTGGCAAGGGCGTCGGATGAGCGGTTTCGTGCCGTTTGTGGAGGGGATGGGGATGGCGTGGACTTGCTGTGGGCAGGATGGGAGGACGGATGGGTGTGAGCATGGGGAGCATGAGCCGTTGGATTCTGGCTCTGCGTCGAAGCGGTTGAGGTGGTAGGGAGGGTTTGATCTAACGTTGTGGGGGTTCTGTGTGAATGATTATTGAGAGCTATATGGATGATATATATATTATAGGTAATAGATAATAGAAGTATAGAAGTCAACATGCGAACATAAACCTTGGTTGTGCCCAGGACGGACCCGGTGACGTGCGCCGTCCGCTTGCCGTAAATTGAACATTTAGGAGAGCGGGAGGAGATTGAGACCATTTCCTGACGCAACATCTCTTTGGCGGAGACTATCAAGGCAGTGTCTAGCAACCCTGACCACAGCAACTCGGCACCAATCGTGATCGAAAGCGACGATGAAGCCGATCACGCTCCCGCCATACCCGAGCCCGAAAGGATGTCACTCCAAGACGCCATCAACTCAGCCTCCAAAGCAGTGCTAGCGAAGAAATTGCTAGAGATCTGCGAGCACAACGAAGCGAGCAGAGAACTAGCGACAACCTTACCACTACCGCCACTCACGCCACCAGTCCCTCAAGGAACCAAACGAAGAGCACCGCCGACGGAAGTAATCGACCGCACCTGTGAGCGCTGCGGACGTCAGTCCAGTAATACGATGCAAATCCAGAAGGATTGCAGGTATCATCTTGGTGAGTTGTCCCGCGTGCGATTTCATGTCTGTGGCCGAGTAAGCTTGAGTAGGCAAGAAGCGGGTCGACTCGGAACACGAGGTGTTCTCAGAATTCGATGTATTTGATAGCCCGAGCAAGCTGGACGAGTGCTTGGATGATCCTGAATATCAAGCTGGGATGATCTGGTCGTGCTGCAAGGCTCGTGGTGGCGATGCTCAGGGCTGTGCGGCTCGCGAGCATTTGGTGCGTGGCAGTAAAGTTGCTAGGTAGGAAGTCGGTTGGCGGCGTCTTGAGATCTAGTCATTACTCGTAAGCAATAGAGTGCCTCCTCCCGAGATTGGCAGATTTTGTGTAATATACATTTATCGGACTGAGAGAATGTGCAGTGATTTCTTTGTTGTAAGTGAACGGTTTTGTCCTGAGACATGTTGTCATAAAACAGATTAAATCCAGTGATTTCATTGTCAGCACTAGCACGGCACGTCTGAGTAAATAGGCGCGAGAAACAGAATACAGAGTCTGAGCACGTGGGAAATTTCCAGCATGGGGTTTCGAAGAGACATGCTGGTACGATTTTGGGCCACCAGTTTATCGGCGTTCGGAGCAGATAGGGTTGCAGTAGGTTGAAAGATGGTGCGTAGTGGCGGTCGCCAGAAGTTGTAACGCAGTGATGCCGGCGGGTGATGTATTTGTAGCGTAGCGTAGTGTCGTATCGAGTTCGGGTCGTCCAGAAAACATGAGAAGTATCATCTCACAATGCGCAAGAATCATCTGAGCTGAAGAGGGCTGGCATTCTGGAGTTCAGGTATTCATTTGATCGTCCTGCCGAACCGCAAGGTTGGCATCGAAGTCTCCGTTAACGCCAAACAACAGCCGCAAGCCGTTATGCATGCAGCAGCCGTCCCTGAAGAAGAACATCGCAACGAAGCTCCTTCCGCGTCCTTCCTCGCCCGGCTTCAGTCCCAAAAATCGCACACGCACGCCTTGGGGGCGCGCTTATCTGAGCCTCCTGGCCTCACGCTCGGACTCGAGGAGGCAGAGAATGTCATCCTCACGGACTGTGGTTTCCTCATGTTAGCATCCGGGGTTTCGAGCTGGGGTTTTCGGTGTCGGAGTCGCTGATCGTACCTGGGCCCTTGACGTTGCGGATGATGGAGCGGGTGGTGTCGTCCATGAACTCGACGCGGACCTGGGTCACGCCACCGCGGGAGCCTGAGCATATCCGTTAACATCCTTTCCTTTGTCGCATATCCTCTCCTTCTTTTCAGTGTGGTGAGACCGTACCGGTGCGGCCGAGAACGCGGGTGACCTTGACGAGCTTGACGGGAACCCTGTGCGCAATGTGTCAGCGGTCGCAATTTCTCATGGAGCAGCATTACAGCAGCGGTGCAGCGCAACTCACTTGGCAGAGTCCATTTTGGCGGAAGTGGATTATGTGGGAGGTGTCGGGATGGTCGTTTGGCTAAGGGCGTCGTCGAGGTACGGTTCACGGTCGATCGGGCAGGCACTCGCTATACTGAACTTTGAGACGCACACAATTTCGTCGAGCGGAAAGTCTGCACGGACCATGAGGAAGGCACGACTTGCTCAGGCAGCATCAGGCATTCAGGCACAAGTCACGTGCTGATCGCAGCAAAGTCCTTGCGCCCAGGCTGGCGTGCATTAGCGCAATCCGAGGGTCGCGGGGTGAGATTTTTTGGCGATGTCGGTGACTGATGGCGGCGCGCTGCGATTGATAGTGCTTGGTGGGCTGGTGGGATGAGTAAGGCTGGCAGTATCGCAAAGGTAAAATATCAGAGTCACCCATTGGGACGCCATATACCAATCGCATGTGCTGCTGTAACAACGTTGTCTTCTTATTCTTCTACTAAACTCTCACACTAAACATATTTTTGTACAACCATACAGCCTCGTCCATACACACTCCCACGTGCCCTATCTCCGTCTCATCTTTTTCCTGACACAAGCCGAGTTAGCAGCGGCGCAAATCGCATACCGCGTCTTCCGCAGAGCACTGGGTTAGCTTGGGCATTGGCAATTACTAGTGCTTGCCCTCTGCCGTCACTACTCTGAGTCAAGAGACATTCTCCATACATACATCCAATCAATCTATACAGCCATGGATCTCGTCAACTCGTACGTCGCACCTCATAACTCTCGCTTCCTCCTCCTTCACCTCCTCCACCCTCGACACCACCACCACCACCACCTCCTCCTCCTCCTCCACCACACCGCCCGCAATGGCTGAGAGACCCGGCATGAACGAGGACGGCAGCATGCCTCGCCGCTTCAGTCGCGCATTGCCCACCCTGACTAACCTCGTCGGCAGCCTGAACGACCGTCTGCTCTT
>Ga0265797_10005241_pt1 | contig 19067 bp, 16 predicted proteins | sample P2T30metagenome_FD_192433 | JGI IMG/M metagenome (GOLD analysis project Ga0265797, IMG submission 192433) | Plant litter microbial communities from East Loma Ridge, Irvine, California - P2 T30 | ecosystem: Environmental > Terrestrial > Plant litter > Unclassified | place: USA: California... | reverse complement strand
CCCGCTATTTGGTTCTCTGCTTCTATTCCAGAGCAGCGGGTCTGCCATATCGAGACATCGGCTTGCGGGACACTGCAGCCTCCCTGCGTGTGTGCCGCCCTCCACGCTGTCTGCAGTGTCGCACCTCATCCTTGTGGATCGTGCTGCTCATTCTGCGACACCGACCAGCCGAAGCTTTAATATGTCGCCCGACGCCGAAGATGGTTCGCCTTCTCCAGGTCCTGGCTTAGACCGGGACAGCTCAAGCATCATGGCTGAAGAGAAGATTGAACGCGCATCCACCGACGAGCGAAGCCCTGCCCGAGCCGGCGTCGACAACAAGCCTCCCCCGAAGAGCGATCCCAAGGACCCTTCTCGCCCTCGTAGGAAGAAGGCTCGTCGGGCTTGTTTCGCCTGTCAGAGGGCGCATCTCACTTGCGGTAATTTATGCGAGACTTGACAACACTGGAAACGGTTGCTGACAACATGAGCAGGTGACGAACGGCCTTGTCTGAGATGCATCAAGCGTGGCCTTCAGGATCAATGCCACGATGGCGTTAGGAAGAAAGCCAAATATCTGCACGATGCTCCTCCTGAAGCTCTCATGCCAGGATTCCCACCCAATCAATTTCCTGCCAATGGCTCGCAGAATGCGCCGCAACCCCATGGAAGCAATCAAATTCCGCAGAATGGCATGGCGATCTCACAGCCACCCAACTTCACGCCACAACCACCGTCTGGAAATTTCCCTCAGTTCAATCCTGTTAACCACGCAGGTCGCATGGGCGCGCCCATGATGGAGGGCAACGATCCAATGCTGGGTGGCAATTTCGGACAGACTGTGGAAACGCCTTCTCAGTATCAGTCTACGCCGACGCAACAAGTGTCGCCAGTGCAGACGATTCCTGGTTCTATGGATCAGCCACCAACGATCGAAACTTCGGGCAACCCTTCATATGATCAATCATTCATGGACCCAAATGATCCTTCGTTGTTCAATTTTGACATTTCTGGACTGAACTTCGGCAATCATTACGGTGCCCTTGAGTTTGGTATGCTCGGGCATATGTCCTCTGGTGCTGTTGGCGCGCCTGACATTGACTTGAATTCTATGGGTGGACAGTCACACCATGGCAGCTTGTCATATGATAATACGTCTAGCTTCAACCAAAACAACAACTTCAATTTCAACCAGTTCCCGGGATGGCAAGGCCTGTCGCGGCAAACGAGCAACAACAACGTATGGACAGCTTCGACCAACGGTATGGATGCTTTCGCTATCGGCGAGCAATCCATCATTGGACAGAGTCCTGCGTCGCAAAGCCAAGACTTGAACAACAATCACCAACAAGGTGGAACGATGTCGCCTGAGAATTCATTTGCACAGATTGAACAGAATCAGAATCAAAATCCTTCACAGGATTTGTTGCGACAAAGCTTCTCCCAACCAGCACAGCAACAGCAACAGCAGCCACATCGGAAACAACTGCCCCAATACAATGGCAATGCCCACCAGCGAAAGCGAAGACGAGACATTTCGGAGATCTACACATCGGTCACTGCACCGTATCCATATACCCAAGCTTTCCACGGTCTGACGGCTTTCCTCCAAAAACGATACCCTTCGAAGAAGACGCTACGCATCGCCAAAGCACTTGCATCCATTCGACCGTCGTTCATTTCTTGTAATAAGAACCTGGGCCACGAAGATCTTATCTTCATGGAAAAGTGTTTCCAGCGCACACTCTGTGAATACGAAGACTTCGTCAACCACTACGGAACGCCCACGATCATCTGTCGACGGACGGGCGAAATCGCCTCGGTCAGCAAGGAGTTTTCTCTTGTCACTGGTTGGCGGCGTGACGTTCTGCTCGGCAAAGAGCCAAATCTGAGCGTTAATACAGGAAGCAACATGTCAGGCACGCACACAGGCACAAGTTCCCGCGGCGCTCTAACACCACGAGTTGCCAACGTCGACATCGATCCTGGACGTCCACAGTCTGTCTTCCTTGCAGAGCTCATGGACGAAGACAGTGTCGTTCAATTCTACGAGGATTTCGCGGAGCTCGCTTTTGGAGCCTCGCGTGCGTCAATCATCGGTCGCACTGTATCTTTGCTCAAGTACAAAACGAAAGACGACATAGGCTGGAGCGCAGCCGACTTCACCGACGACGGCAAGCGGCAAAAACGCTCGTCGAGCGGCGAGGTCAAAATGGATCCGTTTATGAAGGGCGACACTGGCACCAAAGCGCTTGGTGACAGGGACGGTCGCGTCGAGTGCAGCATGTGCTGGACGATAAAACGAGACACTTTTGACATTCCTGTAAGTTTCGAGATTTTTTGTGAATTTTGGTAAAGCGCATGCTAACGTTTATCACAGATGCTCATTGTCATGAATGTGAGTAAACTCCTCCGCCTCCCGATGTTGATCTTACATGCTCTATATACTGACTGCCATTTAGTTCTTGCCCATTATATAAAATTCTTGGAAGTCCACGCATCGGATTGTGCATGATGCATTGTCAAAAGCATTGTTGCATTGTTGCTGTGGCATCATGGTGGCATTTTGAGACACCGGCTGGCACGGTTTTTCGCTGGCGGCAGGGGTCTCGTGTATGATTTCCTTCTTTTATTCGACAGCTCTTGGAGATGGGATGGGTGGCTAGAATTTTGATGCCTTCAAAGGCAGTTCATTAAATTGGTTCTTGCACGTATGATAGTCATGAATAGAGATGTTTTTGTGGTTGATCATATACTTATGGTTTTGCGTGTGATTTTTTTAGCCAGTAGCAAGTCTTACGAAAAACTTCGTGTAGTGATAAACGTCATATGGCGACTTCGTATAGTCAACCGCCAATTCCAATCTTCATCGTGAAGATGCAGACGTGAAGACTGCCTCCACGAAGATCTCGACTCTTTGATGCCTGAGGCAGCTATCATCAAATGGTGACATCGAGGAACACTCTAAATTTGGATTACTCAATCCAGTCGACTGTACATTTATTGGTGTAACCACACATACATCTTGACACTTTTTACGTACCCATCTCTCTCCGACTTATTGCTTGGCTCTATCGTCGAACGATCGAAACATAACAATAGAAAAATAATACTTCCAAGCCCCACCACCGCCCACCCACCCCACCACCACCACAATCATGAGACCAGACGGACCTCGAGACCCTACAGCTGGCCCCGATAGCGGACCTGAGGCACCTTTTCCTCTGCGACTGGATGGTAAAGTGATCAAGGGGTTTGGACGGGGGAGTAAGGAGGTATGTGTGGTTTTTCTTTCTTTGGGTTGCTTGCATGGTTCTCACTGTCTTGGTTGGATTCCTATCCCTCGTCAACTGGGGCTTCTCCTTGTCAACTCGCCTCGGGCTCCTCCTCGTCGACTCGGACTCGCCACCTATCAACAATGCCGCCTGTCCGGTGATGCATACATGCTGTATTGATAGTGCCATAGCTGTCACTACCAATACGGCTGAAATGTATCTTCCTTGCAAGGCGATACGAATACGAAGGCCATGTGTTGGTCTTGCGCATGGCCTCTCGCGTGCGCTGACCCGGTGCCGCGGCGTTGGTGGAGGTGTGTGTGTGCAATGCAAGCACGGCGATACAAAGCGACGCACTGGAGCTACGTACTTTCGCTGTATCACAACTTCCATCGCATGCGCAGGCTGGTCCGGTACAGTCCCTCAGCTGACACAAGCGAGCGAGCGAGCGAGCCAATATTCCCTTCCTGTCAAAATCCTGCACCACCACACGCATGAACCACTCGCAACAAACGCTCAAGACAAGGACAAGGGAAGCAAAAGAAAAAGAACCACAAAAGCTGACACTCCACGTTTCTCCCCCCTGCAGCTCGGCATTCCAACCGCCAACATCCCCATCTCAGGCCTCTCCGTCGGCGGTCACTCAGACGTCGCCTCGGGCGTCTACTACGGCTGGGCCGGCCTCTCGCCCTCGCCCGCCACGGGCAACAAACCCGCCGTCTACCCCATGGTGATGAGCATCGGCTGGAATCCGTTCTACAAGAACACGGTGCGCAGCGTCGAGGTGCACATCATGCACGACTTCGAGGTCGATTTCTATGGGAGTCATATGAATTTGGTGATTCTGGGGTTCATTAGGCCGGAGTATGATTATGTTAGTTTGGAGAGCTTGGTGGAGGATATTAGGACTGATATTCAGGTTGCGAGGGATAGTTTGGGGAGGGAGGCTTATGCGAAGTTTGAGGGGGAGGAGAGTTTGTTGGATTTCAGTGGGAAGAGTGAGGTTGCCAGTTGAGAAGTGAGATGGGTGTTGTGAGAGAGGAAGTGAGAAAGCGAATTTAGCGAGCCGGATCTTTTATTACTGATAGAACTACACGGTTCCTTATGCTACATAAAGTACAAACTGCCCGTCCTTCGCTATCCTGAGCATGTTTGGTTTTCTTCGTAAATGGTCGTTATCGCCTTTCCTTTCATACATTCTTATCCTCCATGTGCCCTGAGAGAGAGCCTCGATCTAAGCACCACCCTCCCTCTTCGCATACTCTTCCTCCATCCTCTCCTCATACTCCGCATCCCTCTGCGCCTGCGTCCCGCTCACATCCTCAATCTGGCGGCTGCCGCCCGCACCACCAGGGCCCTCTAGCAGTTCGCGACCCTGAGGGTCGTAGTGCTTGGTCTGTTCGACTGCAGGCTGGCCGTGCTCTTGAGTGGAAGTTTTGACTGTGGTGCCGTTGACGGGATCGGAAGTGGTTTGATGGGTGCTGCGGTGGGAAGTTGTTTCGCCGTTGTGGGTGGTGTTGCTGCTGCTGTTGATTGTGGAGGAGAAGCTGAAGGAGGAGGAGCTGGTGAAGTTGTTGGAGGAGGACATTGTGGTTGTTGGTAGGGGTTTGGTTTGGTTGTTATTGGGTTTGTTTGAGGACTTGGTTGTTTTTGGTGTCCGGGGTGAAAGCTTTGAGCGTGATTGGAATTCGGATGTGAGTATGGGTAATGCTACTGGAGCTCTTATTAGCTGTTGGTGGGATTGTGCTACATGTACAATGGACGGAGCTGGAATGTTCACGATTCCTGGTGTGATGTCATTTCGAGGGACTGCGCCACTGTTAAACCTGCTCTTCGCGCCGTGCTTACGCCACTGTGGCAATTCTCTGATAGTTCAATCACGAGATGTTTCTTAAAGTGGTCTCAAGCAGTTGGAAAGGCAAGCCTGGACTTGCAGCTGTATGCTGTTGGCACAACCGATTTCTTCAATGCCACAGGCGACAGAGAAGACACGGCAGCGATAACGATAACGAGCGATATCGGGATACGCCACGCTCCAGCCGGCGATAAGCGACTGTGATTGGGGTCTTTTGTCCCGAAGCAGTAATGCCAACTCCTCTCCACGCGCGCATCGTCGGTGCAAAGTGCCGGCGAGCCACAAGGCAAACCCTTCCGGGGTTCAGATCCACGCATCTTCCAATGCCGCAATTCGTCGAGCTCCGGCCTTTGCCATCAGAAGATGGCCGCGTGAAGAGCTGGGGGAGCTCCATACCGAGAACGTCGATTGTTCACGCCCTGTAAGTGTCTTTGGTAAAAGACGGTCCACGGCCACTCCACTTTCTTTACGCCCTATAGCATTTCACTCGAATAAGTACTTTTGTTGCAAGTCGCTGCCAAAAGCTCGCGGACAGATTTCTCACACTCAATATACTCATTGGAACCGCCTCCAAGAGAAGAATCGTCCACGCACAGAGTCAATCCCAAGATGTCTGGTTCTGACGGCATGGCCGACGGCCAGCCCCAATACTCCTACCTCATTGTTGGAGCTGGTGTGTTCGGGGTTTCAACCGCATACCACCTGATCAAGAAGTTCCCAGACGCCTCGGTCACAATCGTGGACCGCGACGCCTACGATGCCGAAACTCGTGTAGCCGCCTCTTGGGACTGGAACAAAGTCGTACGCGCCGACTACGACGATATCGTCTACTGCAAATTGGCCCTTGAGGCGCAGGACATCTTCGAGAGTGATCCTCTTTGGCAGCCTCATTTCCACAAGACCGGCATTTACTGGATGTGCCGCAGCGACTACGCACAAGATGTCATTGACAACTACAAGAAGCTCGGTCGAAGCGCAGATCTCAAGGCTGTGCCAGTAGAGGAGGCAAGGAAGCTGTACGGTGGACTGTTCGAAGATGCCGACTATAATGGCGTCAAAGAGGTACTTGTCAACAAGACTAGTGGCTGGGTCGCAGCGGGAGATGTTCTGCGAGCTGTTACTGCCGAGTGCATCAAGCTTGGTGTCAGGTACATCCCGGCCGATGTGGCTTCGCTGCAATTCGACGACGAGGGCCACTGCTCTGGAGTCAAGACTGTCCTCGGCAACATCATCTCTGCGTCTCACACAATTGTCTGCGCTGGTGCGTTCACGCCTAAGCTGCTTGAGTGGAGTGCGCAGAGCAGTGGCAACAAGGATTTGCGTGCAGGATCGAGGATTGTTGCAGGTGGAATCACCACAGGAATGACAAAACTTGGTGACAAGGACTACGCGCGATTCAAGGACATGCCTGTGGGTGTGCAGGGATACAATGCAAAGATTGGTGAGTACAGGGTCATTCGATTCTTTTATCATAGCTGCATGCTAACAATGGAGAACAGGACCATTCATCGGCAGCCTTCCGCCTACTCCTGACGACCACGAGCTGAAGTGGTGGGGACAGAAGATTTTCAGGAACACACAGGAAGTCACACCCGGTCGCTTCATATCAGCACCGCCTGCTGAGCGCGACTACGCACAATGGAAGGTGACCGGAAAGCTCAAGGAGGACATTGCATACGCAAACCACGTCTTCTACGGCAAGAATGGCGCAGACTTCAAGATGGAGAAGCACCGTATCTGCTGGTATGTTCCAAAACTTCGGAATGACTGCACGAACAGCACATTAACAATCATCACAGGGACGCCTTCACCACCAGCTCCGACTTCATCATCTCGCCGCACGCCGCCGCCAAAGGTCTCTACATCGCAACGGGCGGCAACTTCCACGGCTTCAAGTTCTTCCCTGTGCTTGGCAAGTATATCGTCGATATGCTTGAAGGAGGTCTTTCACCCGAGCTCATGAACAAGTGGGCGTGGGATCGCGAGAGGCCGGATCCTTGTATGTTCGCAGACTACCCGAGACATGAGATGAACGATTTCGACGATCCGGTGCGGACGTCGAGATTGTAAGATTTTGATTGGTATCTGTATGGATGAGTTCGATGGATATAGAGCGGGGAGTTACGTCTAATGAAGAGTGTTACTATCCAACCTACGTGAAACTTTGATGTGTCATTCCCGATCCGACAACACCATGCTGGAAATTGTCATCACACATACTAAGTCTATCACTATGTGGTGGCCGCTATCACATCCGACTTGCTTACAAGCATTCCTCACACACGTACGTGGTATGTATAAGTTACTTGTCATGCTCTCATGCTCGTGGCATCGATCGACCGTGCGCTTCCTAACCCCATACCCTAATTCACCCATATTGCATTGGTAAATCGCTACACATCGAAAGGCGATAATGAGAACATATCACTCTGTTAAGAACACTGGCGCACAGTCGGCTTCAGCCTCGAACACCTTTGTTTGCTCAAAACAACCCGAATGAGCGCTGTCGCCTCGTTTGAGGAATTTTGATCGTTGAGCATCCGACCAAGCGAAACGGACATGGTTTGGACGATGGAAACGACATCTGCCTAATACAAACATGTATAATTACCACATATCTCTCAATATACTTCAGTATAGTATGAGCTCGAGCCTCTGGAGCTGTTGATTGCTCTCTGAGGCATTGCGAGTTCCATATCACCGGTGGTGATGTCCGCCGTGTGCGCGCCACTACTTCTTCTGGAGAAGGATCGCCGGATATTTGCAGCGGATATATATTTTGTTGCCAACCTTCATCACATGATCACCACTCCATCCCGCGTGGCACAATTGGCTAGCGCGTGAGACTTTTACAATGTATTGTTATCTCAAGGTTGAGAGTTCGAGCCTCTCCGTGGGAGTTGATCTTTTGCACTTTTTGCCCCCTTCAGGAACGGGGAAAGACGTAGCTTGTCGTGTTAGGACCGTGCGATCGTTCGTTCATTCTCACGGATACAATCGTTGTTCGTTTATTTAGTACTCGTATCATTGACTACGTCTTCGTACTCATCGCTTTCCTCCCAGCCTCAAACCTCGCCATCATACTTGAGTTATATCCACTGGGAAGACTTTGGCCTGGGCGTTTGAGCTCGAGTGTCTTTCGCTCAGGCGTCTTGGTGGCTGGTAATCTCTTAGAAGGGACCGAAGGCTCTGGAGACCTGATTGAGAAGATCAAAGATCCAGTCTTCGTCTTCATTGGCGTCTGGCTCGAGGCCTGCTTGTGTTGCTGGCATTCTCGCTTTAGCTTCGCTATCTCATCATTTGCAGACCTGAGCTGGTCCTGTGCGCTCTTCAGCTCCGCTAGAAGCTTGTCCTTTTCTTCTTGAGTTGCCAGGAGGTCGGCTTTGCCACCTTTCTTGCTCTTCTTGACACGCTCTTCCGCGGCTTGAACAGCTTCTTCACGCTTCTTCAGCTCGTCGTAGCTCTTTTCGAAGTCTTGACTCTTCTTTTCGAAAGCTTGCTCCTTTGCTTTCAGGTTCTGTTCCCGTTCGTCACAATTTTGGGCCTTCTGCTGGAGCTCGGTCTCGCGTTGTTGAAGCTGCTTCTCCTTCTCTGCTAGTTCCTGCTCTCGCTTCTTCAGCCCATCCGAACCCTGTTGGCTCGACTGAGCCTGAGGAGAAGCTTTCTCTTGCTCCTTCCATTGCATCAACTCAGGCGTCGGATCAAGTCCCCAGCTCATGCCTGACGTCCACTGCTCAAACATGCTGTAAGGCGCATTGTAAAATTTACGCCAGTTAGGGTTACTGTCTCTGTTGGTGAACGAGGCCACTAACGAGCCTTCATTTTTCTCGCAGTTCCATGTGTGCAAGAAACAATCTTTCGTCTGAGAAGTGCTGAGCCAGTACGTGCCGGGTGCTCCGCCTTGATAGACGAACCACCATACCATCTGATCAGACAATCCCATCGGTGCTCTGCAGTCGGCACTTGTAGCTGCCAGGTAGCGACCATTCCGAACCGATTTGAGTGCGATCCTGCTGCGATCGTTGTTTTCGTATTGGATGAGCCATTTGCAGTCTGGGTCAGGCTGAGCTGTGCATGTGACAGCGCCGGGCACGCTATGATTGAAAGCCAGTGCTTGGTAGAAGTTGGAGCAGAGGTTTTTGATGTAGTACGATGAGCCTGAGGGGAATGCGTCGCCTTGGTAGTCCAACATTTGGACCAGTGGATGGTTCGGTATGTCGCTGGGTGTCGCCATGGTGTATTTGGAAATGATGCCGGTGGACTTTGGAGCGATAGATTGGAGCAGCGATTCAAGTATTGTCGAGATGTATTGTATCAGATGTTCTATTATTTCCAAGGCAATTGCATTGGTATGAGTCCGGTATGTTTTGGGAAATTCCGCTACCCGTATTGGCCTGAAGGTGATATATGGCAGTAAACACAAGATAGAAACGACTTGTACCAACTTGCACCAAACCAAGGTAGCAATTGGTCGAAGGATGCGTTTCCTTTGGCAGCTTGACAAGGTCCCAGTGCTAACCTCGCGGTGCTCTCGCTGCTGACCCCACATGGGTTCCACGGTGTCTGGCACCTTAATTCCCATCGAATTTATCCACTCATACAAACTCAATCCGCATGAGGAAGTCTTCGTGCCATCATCGAAGCTTCGGCGCGAACGTGACATCCGGCTCGGGCTCCGAGGCGGTTCGCAATAGTAGATCTACCACTGTCATAGATGCATGCGTGGATGATCGCCTTTAGACGCAGAAGCCGGTCGACCGAATGCAGACAGAATGAAGCTGCGAGAACCCAAAACGGCAAATACAGACCGCCCAGAGGTTCGGAGTGGAGGAGGATTCGTGCCGTGCTGTGGAGACTGATGCACGCTTGAGCTATCGATAGATCGATCGTCGACAGCTTGATGTTGAGGTCTGTTTCGATCTTGCCAGTCGAGACTCGTAGCGATTGAATGTGTCTGAACTCACGATTTCGATGAGTTGATCGCGCAGATGGCCGCTACGACCACAGTCTTTGATCGTGCTAGGAAAGGAAGGACGGGAACACTGATAAACGAAACGTCACAGAAACTAGTCTCCGGTCCGTGGGCGCCCCGAAGCTTGCAGGCTTTCAGCTAGGCGTTGATCTGCACAAGGGTTCAAACTGGGTTCGAGCTCCAGATGACGAAGGAAGCTTCCCGCCATTGGCCTGGTTCAAAGAGGAGTTGAAAGGCGTCGAGAGAGTCGCGATATCATTGCCGTGTCCGCTCTGTTTGTATCGAAACGTAACAGGCGTGTCCTAGTCTTTTAATCTTGACCTGTCCATTGTTACGCATCCCACTCTTCCCCATCTAGAGAAACACACAACCTCAACATGGGCGTGTATGTTCACAAAGCCATCGCGGAGCTTCGACTGTATTCTTGCTGACACTCACCTCGAAGTGAACTTCTTGACGACCCTGCGGCCACTCCTCTCGGCCGCAGAAAGCAGCTGTCAGACATGGTCAAGATGTCTGACGAGGAGATCAAGAACATGACCCCTGACGAGATCCGCAAGATGATGCAAAAGGGCGCCGACTTGGACGACAAGGGCGAGCCCAAGCAGAAGGACTCGTCGCTAAAAATCCGCATTGAACTGGATCTAGAAGTGGAAGTACACCTTACTGCCAGAGTGCAGGGTGATATTACCATTGGACTTCTGTGAGATTGCTTGTAATGGTTTTCTTCGGGCGGCGTGTGAATGGCATAGCTGACTTGTTTGTGTAGGTCCAACTGAGGATGTAGTGCTTTGGGGGGTTGCGAAGAGGAACGTTCGCATGAATATTTACGGCCATACCACATTGTGTGTTAATCGTACAGACAAAGACTGTATATAACGTGATCAAGACGATTGTGAATTCCTCGTGTGTCAGAGCGCGTTTGTGTTGCCTTCGACTTGAAGATGGCCGCCGTTGAAGCTTCAGTCGTTAACAACATCGCGAATGAGCCACCTCAATACTCGTATCGTCCAGAACATGCGACCCATCATGTCAGAAGCTCTGAAACAGGAGCGGGTGAAATAAACGTGAAATATCGCGATAGCCGGGTCCATAGGCCCAAGGTACGTGTCTTTTCGTCCAAACAGCCGGAACTTCGCCTACTTCTGCATCTCCTCATCTCCCCCAAGTCCCCAAACCATCGCAAAATGGTCTTCGGAATCCTCACAGCAGTAGCAGCCTGCCCAGCAATCATCGGCACAACCGAAGCCATCCGCCACGGGCAAAAGAAGAACAACCGCGAAGAGCAGCGCGGCCGCAAATACCACCTAACCGTCTCGCTCCTGAAGCGCAGTCGCTACTCGCAGCAGTTCGACGGCTCCCACATCGTGCTGAAGAACAACAAACTCTACGTGGACACGCGCAAAGACGCGCGCGAGGAGTACTTCCCGGCGACGTGCAACTACCTGCCATTTCCGGGCAAGAAAGAGATATGGCGCAAAGCCGGGTTCGCAGGCGGTGAGGGGTTTGTGACGATGATAAATGAGCAGCGGTTTTTGAACTGGGTGTATGTGGATAGGAAGACGCATGAGATCAAGTATGGTGTGCGGAAAGAGGTGGAAGAGCATATTGTTGGGCCGTGGGATTGCACGAAGATTGAGAAGCGGCTTACGTTCAATGGGTGGGAGGGGTTCATTGCTGTGCAGGAGGAGGATGGAGACGATATGTGGGCTTTGTACTTTGATGTTGAAGATGATGGGTTGAGTGGAGATGGGCAGATTGGCAGTGGAAGTACACGGAAGAGGATGCTTGAGGTGGAGGTGTGGAGGAAAGAGATGCGCAGAGACTACGATGATGCGATGAATGAAAGGAGAGAGCGGATGGAAGCACGCGAAGAGATTGGCGAGACGGTCGATTGATGCCTTGTGGGAAGAATGCGTGCAAGAAATGTGTTCAAAAGGTCGCGAGACTGGAACGTGCAACTTCCCCCGAAGAGCATACCACTGCTACGGCCAAAACTGCTCTGGTCCTGGCTATGGCTATGGCTCTATCCTGTCTATCTGCCCAGCCGTCCGTCGATTGCCTTCAGCAGTGCGTGCAGCGCTGCCAACGTTGGCACATCCATACCAAAGTCCTTGGCCCTCTTCATGGGATACCCAAGGATCACATCTATCTCAAGGCGTCGTCCTTCTTTCGCGTCGACATACATCGAACTGTATATACCCGGAAGGCTCATGATTCTTCCCAGAAGAACCGATACCAGCTCTTCTTCGAGGGGAACGCCACATCGCTGCCCAACGCTGATTACCTCCAGCATGAGGCGTTTGGTCATTTCTACTGCTTCAGGCTGTGAGAGCCAGGACTGGGTGTCGACACCGGTCAGAGTTGTCTGCAAGACTCGTGTCAGCACATGCCACACTTGCACATTTGCGCTACCACACAGAGCCGTCAAATGTGGTCCACCACCGCATATGCTGTACAGAAGCATGAACGGAATGAACGTACTAAAACCTTTGTCAGCATACGACCATACAGCGATTCTTGTGTTGCAACTCACCGATAGAATTCCAAGCAACGTTCCAGACAACCTTTTCCCACCGTTTGGCCTGCACATTCTCCTCAATGGATATATTAGTTCCGCCCTGCCGCATCATCGCAGCGAAGTGCTCGAGCCTGCCCTGCTCCTGCTCGGGAGAAGAGCCATGATTCGGGAAGAGACCGATCTCTGTGTTCTCGGCCTGCATGTGCTTGATCAGACCTGGCGAGGTTTGGGTCGCGCCCACCCAAATGACGCCTGAAATGATGGTACATTCGGGATATGTTGCGCGGAACGGATCTTCGTTGCCAACGCCGTTTTGCATGACTACGAAGGTCGTGTTCGTGTCTGCTACGGATTGGAAGATCGCGGGTATCGCAGTCGGATCGATGGCTTTGTGGGCGCAGACGATGTAGTCGAATGTATGGCCTGCTTCTTCTGGGGAGCGATAGACTGGTTTGTGTAAGCACAGGTTCACACAGACTTCCTGTCACCTTTTGCCATATCTCGATGGCAAACTGCGTAGCATCTGCGAGGCGACGAATTCATAGCACGTTAATAGTTAAGGCAAACCGAAGAGATACAGGACCTACCAGCATCAAAGTGGACCTGGTGTGTTCCATGGTTGTGGCTTTCTATCGTAAGGCCCTTTCCGAGTTGTGAGAATGTGCTATGGTTTCATGAGTTGGTAACTCACCTTTTGCTTCACCACATCATAATTGGTTCTAGCCACGACACTCAAGCTGACGTTTGGCGCACGACTCAAAATGAAGGCGTAGAACCCGCCAATCCTGTTGACAACGATATCAGCACAAGACTCTTGTAAACAAGAGGTAGGGTTAGTGGTTACGCTCCAAGCCCAAACAAAAGGACCTTAGTAGGCTGGTTCTCATTCAAAGGTGACATTGCTTGGACAATCCGCCTACACGAAAGAATGGGTTGCGGTATGAATGTCGATCGGATGTAATAAGATCGGTGGCAGATGTTATCAGAGGACGAGTGTCTCTCCCCACGAGAGCAGGTGGGGTCAATGGTTCAAATGCCGACGCATTGATGTTACGCCCTTCATGTTGACAACCTACCTTTACATCAAGACGTTTCTGAGAGATTCCATGATCCACAAACTGATCCCAGTCGTTCTTGGTGATTCATTTGTGGTAAAAATCATTGCCTTTGACCCGCGAAATGTGATTAGAAACCGCGATGTTGACCAAATGTAGACCGTTCTCTCGCAGCGTGGTAGGCATCATATCATGAACATTGTGAGGTTGAAATTCTTCCGTCACACCTCAAGAAAGATTCAAGGCAGCTGAAGAATGATGGCTGTCGGTTTAGTTGTTTGCTGTCAGGTCCGTGGGTGATGATCGTGACGAGTTCTGGATGTTCCCCGCGCTTCTAAAGGTGGTGCTCGAGTCGATCTTGCTAACAGCACACACTCTCTTGTATCCCACATTACTACCTCTCACCTTTTCGATCTTGGACATCAATTGGATTTTCCGGACAAGCATTATTACCGAAAGCATATATTAGCCATCATGGCAGGACTACTACAGTCAAAGTGGGCTGATCCGCCTGCGCCAGCCGCGACAGAAGACAAGAAGCAACCTGAACCCGAGCAAGCTCCCAAGCCAGAGGAACCTGTACCTGCGCAACCTATAGAAATCCCCGAGACCCGTCGCAAATCGGAACATACCCTCTCAGCAGTAGCGACCGCTTTTGCGCCATCATCGCCAGCCGCGCCGCCTCCAGATGTGTCGACGATTGACGAGTTCGCGCAAACTGGTGGAACGGAAGGAGACCTGTTCGACGATGTGATCCCCGTGGATGAGTCTATGCAGACTCGTCCCTCTGAAGACCTTTTTGGAGACGACTTTACACCATTGGAGCAACCCATCGCCGAGCAGACAGTAGTCGAGCCGCCCACCACTGAGCAAGTACCCGTCGAGCAACCAGCGCCTCAACCCACGCCACGATCGGCACCGCAGCAGAACAGAGGCAGAGGTGATGGAACGCGAGGTAGAGGACGAGGACGCGGTAGAGGAGGACGGAAGGAACATCAAGGACAACAAAATCACGCACAATCGGAGCCAAAACAGACCGAGCAAGCCAACGACGAGTCACAAACGCCAGCACAAGCGCCCGAAAACGCACCCACAGGACCAAAGAAAGAGACGATAGCTTCTGTGCGGGGAGACAGGCGTGGCACTGGTGGCGTGCGCAAGCCCAAACTCACGGAAACCGAGCTGGCAGAAAAGATGGCACAGATTCAGATCAAGAACGCCTCGCTTACGGCAGCGCATGCGCGCGCAGAAGCTGATGCTGCTTCTTTCGCGGAGAGGGAGCAGCAAGCGAAGGCGCAGTCTGCGCAGCGTGCAAAGGAGGAGAGGAGAGACAGGCAGCAGATGATGGGCGAGCGGGAGCGCAACAGACTTAGGAAGCTGAAAGCGCTGGGAGGCCGAGAATGGGACGCGGAGAAGAACGAGGACGATTTCTCCAAGGGCGGAAAATACGACAAGAAGGGCGGCTTTGCGGGCGACAAGGAGGAGTACACAGACGGAAGGGAGTACCTCCTGCGGGAGCCGAAGGAGAGGCGCGGAAGCGGTGCTGTTGCTGGTGCTGGTGCGAGAGGTGGCAAGCAACCGCAGACGCAGAGTGCACCGAAGAAGGAGGATTTCCCGTCTTTGCCCGCAAAGAGCACTGAGGCGGGCGAGGCAGAGTCGAAGAAGGTTAAGGACACCTCATTCTTCGATAATGCTGCGACCAAGGGCAAGTCCTGGGCTGATCAGGTCGAGTCAACTACGCCTACTGGTTAGATCGGACTATGAGGGCACCAAAAGGCATTCATTGTGAGCCATGTGTCGCGGAGGAGGATGCAATCGTTACGCTACTATACCCAGATTCGGCACAACTCATTACTTTGATTCGTAAGAAAGCATTGATGCAATTATTCATCAGTTTAAGCAATGTGGTCTATAACGCTCGCCATGAACTTACGCAACGCAGCAACTTGCACCAGGTAACATGCTAGCATCATAACCTATCTCGAATTGACAAAGCTTCTGATCAAGTTTTCAATTCGGAAGAGCGTAGTTATCTAAGGAACTTGTTGTAGACTCATATTGATTGCCACTCGTCTTTGCTTGTGCCTCGGCAAAACTTTCCGTTTAAAATGGACAGACTTCACGCCCTGTCTATGATCGCAGTGAATCATTCTGTCAGTCCTAAATAAATACAGTTTCAGTGGTATTCGTACATTCATTCGTTCAAGTAGTGTTTGTACTTGTGAGGTTTATTCCCCTTGAATATCCGTTCTAACAGAGACAACCTTTTTCACACAGACAGTGCCTGGTATGCTCACAACGACATCCATCAGACCAAATCGTATTACGTATTGACATCGTCGACGTCTAGTATGAACGCCCAGCAGACAAGACTTACCTGAAGAAAATCATTAAACCTACTACACTTCCTCACATAATCAACCACCGATCACCATGTCCATCAACCTCGGGCTCGAAAACGTCCATGTCCTAGTAACCGGAGCAGCCGGAGGCATCGGTCTGCAAACAGTCCACACCTTCCGCCAACTGGGAGCACGAGTGACCGCTCACTACAATAGCAACATCGGAGAGCTCAAATTACTCAAAGATATCGTCGCCATACAAGCCGACGTCCGTTCCGAAACCGGCGTCCAAAACCTGCTGAACGAAGCCGCCACCAAGAACGGCGGGCCCGTGAGCGTCCTCATCGTCAACCACGGAATCTGGCCGACTAACGATGCTCCTATTGTCGATATGGGCCTTGATCAGTGGAGCAACACGCTTGCTGTCAATCTGACTGGACCGTTTTTGCTTTGCAGAGAGTACCTCAGAGCTTTGCGCTCTGCGTCTGATGACGTTAAAGATACTGCTAGTATTATTTTCATTGGATCGACTGCGGGTAAATTTGGTGAGGCTGGCCATGGGGATTATGCGGCTACGAAGTCTGCTTTGATGTATGGTTTGACGCCTACGGTAAGTAAAAAGAATGAAAGCACAAGTGAAGACGCATGTTTTAAGCCAGCTGACTGACATCACTCTCTGCGCAGCTCAAGAACGAGATCGTCCGCATCGCTCCGAAAGGTCGTGTCAACTCCGTCAACCCTGGCTGGGTCGCTACGCCGATGGCCACCGAGACTCTCAAGGATACTGCTTTTGTCGAGCGGGCGATTTCGACCACCCCACTGCAGAAAGTTGCGAAGCCGGAAGATGTTGCGAGGCAGGTTGCTGTGATTGCGAGTCCGGTGTTGAGTGGGCATGTCAGTGGTATGAATGTTATGGTTGATGGTGGGATGGAGGGAAGGCTGTTGTTCCCTCCTGGGTCGAAGTAAGTAGTTGGTCGGTAGTGTACTGACGATTTGATGGCAAATGGCGGCAAAATCTAAACCAACACGCGTATCATCGATTATGTGTACGCAGTGGTGACCGCGGAGCTCACATATGGCCAAGCGTGTATCGATGAAATATCGATGAAAGAGCCTAAGCGATTACGAGTACAATAAACGGATGCCAATTTGTGAGTAAGATTACCCATTTCTGCATGGGAAAGCTGCTCATGACCAACGCTCTTGGAATCAGACCTCAGATAAGTGAAGGGAGTCGTTGGGTAAGGTATGACCAATCAACTTCCTTGAGCCGACAGGTTGAGAGTTGCCGGCCTGTCGTTGCCACGTCCACGCACCGCCGCAGTTGCTCGTCATTCCTCCCAGTCGTTCTTTCCCTTCACTTTGTCATCCGCAGCTGCTGCCTTTCCTCGTAAAAGTCACGTCCGAACAACTACCCAAAACTTTCTGCCGCCTTCCTGGACCTTTTCCGATCGATTTGGACCGAATCATTGCGACACCACATCCACATTCATACCACAAACATACAAGGTAAGCGCAAAATTCCCCAAGCATGACGAACGAGCGGCCCAAGAGACGCAGGCGAGGCACGAGCAATGCTATAGGTGAGGAGCGCGTCGAGAGTGAAGAGCAAACCACGCCACAACCCATCCCCATCCCTAAACAAAGCAGTGTCAACCTCAACTCGAAATCAGCAACCCATGTCGCCAACATCGTCTTCCGCCGACCCCAAGCGTACAACTTCCCCGTCGTGGAATTCGAATGCCACGGCGCCCGAGAGACATGTCACTACATCCGCGAGAGTCTCCTAGCCAGTCCCGAAGAGCTGCGACCGCTCATTCGAATTGAAAACCAAAAACTCGAAACTCTCGGTCCTCGCCACAAGGGCCGCCTTTACCTCTTCGAAAGCGCAGCAATGTTGGATGGCAACCCCGCGACACCGATATCCGTGCTTTCACTGCACATACCCGGAGACATGGACATGCGATACTTTTGGACGCTCTTGTCGCCTGTGAGGTTGTTGACCGAATTTACGAGGCGTGGTCTGCTTGGCCCTCCGGTACACATCCCATACTACGACAATCCACCCGCTCGCTCAAAGACCGGCCAAATCCTCCCTTCGCGCCACCACAGCCTCTTCTCATTCACCGCGGAGAACTTTCTCAAAGCCACCACCTTCCCTCACTCTCCAGAATACCATACCGCGTCCCTGATCAGCGACGTCTGCCCTTCCATCATCGACCCCGCCACCGCTCACCAACGCATCGAATCGGAACCCGACCTACACGTCTCTTCGCACGACACTCCGGCCGACGGCAAAGACCTCAATGATGACCGCTACATCCTCGAACTGCACGAAGCCGAGCGTGCGCTCGCTTCACTCGTCCACGTGAATTGTGCGGAGTATCTCTTGATCAAACGCCAGTACTTCAAAGCTTTCTCTCGCGACACGGTCTTGCACGCAGAGAAAGTCCGTCGGGCAGCTGCCCAGCATGAAAACGAACGCAGACAGTCTGGAGCCGCAACCCATAATCGGAACGAACGCAGAGAGTCTAAGCCTGCCACGCATGATCAAAACGAGCGCAGAGAGTCCATGCCTACCTCCCACGATCAAGACCAACACGAAGCAATGAGGCCTGTCGTTCGAAATCAAAACCAACGCAGAGAGCCCAGACCCTCCACGCCCGCCATGCCCGCAAAGGACGACGAGGAGGACGACGACGAATACCCCCCAGTAGACACGCCCACCTCAAGCCCACGTGCCACCACCCGTTCGCGCGCTCGCTCGAGCTCCGTGGTGGTCGCGCCTCCGCTTCCTGCACCCGATCAGCCATCGCGAGCCAGCGCTGCTCAAATAGGAGCGCGAAACCGCGCCCTGCACGTCCGGACGAAGAATGCTCATGCTAAAGCTGTGGAGGCACAGACGGGCTGGAGTTTCCCGAGGTCGAAGAAGTTGGTTCGTGGATGGGAGGTGTTGGGGTTCTTGGATGAGGAGAGGGTGTTGGCTGTGCTTGATGGAGGAGATGATGGAGAGGGAAGTGATGAGGAGTGATTGTGAAGGCTGGAAGAGAGTTGTTGAACTTCATTGT
>Ga0265797_10005240_pt1 | contig 19070 bp, 26 predicted proteins | sample P2T30metagenome_FD_192433 | JGI IMG/M metagenome (GOLD analysis project Ga0265797, IMG submission 192433) | Plant litter microbial communities from East Loma Ridge, Irvine, California - P2 T30 | ecosystem: Environmental > Terrestrial > Plant litter > Unclassified | place: USA: California... | reverse complement strand
CACCGCGGCACCGCCCGATGGGCGGCGCTATGGCGACTAGAACGGTCGATGTTGTCGATCGCGCGGCGATCGGCGCCAGTTTGCCGGGTGATGCGGACCGCCCCTCCGGGGCGGGCGTAATTTGTAGGGCAGTCCGTCAGTGTCCTCCCATTGTGAGGGCCGGCGCGGGACGCCTCAAAGCCAATGGTCCCCCCCAATTTGCTGCGCAAATCGGCTCCCCCCATTGCCCCGGCAAGCCGGGGAGAGCTTTGACCCATCCCGCGCCGACCCTCCCGGCTGTGAGGCCAATAACGGCAACACGGAGGTTTCCATGTCCAGTCATCGTCTCTTCGCTCAACTCGCTTTCGAGCGCGCTCTTGGTCATGCGGCGCTCGATGCGTTGCGCCAGGCCGTCGTCGAGCGGGACCAGTTTCTCAGCGCGTCGACGTGGGGAAAGGAAAAGCTGATCGCAGAACACAACCAAGCAGATTTCTGGAGCTTGGCAGGCGAGCTTGACCAGATCGTCGAAGATCGGGTCCGCGATGTGCTGAACGGTCCCGGCTTGGGGGTCGCGGATCGCGGCGAATATTTCCACCATCAGAACATCGTTGAGCTGGTGCAGGCCGCGCGCGATCGGCGCGACGCTCCCAGCTAAGGGGGCGGATAGTCGCGCCCGTTGTGTCCGGTTTAGCCGGCGCAGCGGGCGCTTCGCGCCCGCGCGCGGCTGGCGCCGCGCGCGGGCATTCCGTCAATTCATTCAGCCTTATCGACGGGGTTCGGGCATGATATTGCGCACGCAGCTCGCGCCAACACACCTCTGACGGCGGTAACGCGCCACTCCGTTCCGATGTTTTTGATCGACGGAGGAAGGCTTATGAACCGCTACGATGCCTCGATTTTGAACCGCATCACCGACAAGGGCGGCCCCGGCTGGACGGTGCTTGCGCTAGTTATCATGCGGGGGTGGCCTGTCGGCTTAGCAGGCGCGGGATTGGCCGTTTCTAGAGCCGTGGGGTGGTTGTGAACGCGATGCCTTGACGCCACAGATCCGGCTCTCCACATCAGCGATGGGCCAGACTGTAACCGCTCTTGTAACTTCTTCTGACACTTCTCTTGTAATCGCTCTTGATCTTAGGCCCGCGATGTAAACCGCACCGTTGCGACGGTGCCGTGAGAGGTGTTGTCGTGGTTGAATCTCCTAATCAACAGGTGAAGCTCTTCGTTCAGGCGAAGTGCTACAAGTCTGCGCTGATCGTATCAGTGCTTCATGCTCCCGGCTGGAAGCCGCTACTCTACTTGATTGGCACCGTAATCGCGGGGGTTTCCGGTGTGCAATATATCCCGCATCTTCCGTGGTGGTAGAGCCGTATATGCCGGCTGACCGTAGAGGATAAAGGGACGCCTGCCTTCGGCCCGCGCTCTATTCCGCGATTCTTCGTATCGCTCCACGGAACCCCGCAAGCGGGTTTCCGCCCTTCGGGTGACGATCGCTAGTCGCATTCAGCCACGCGATGCGTGACATATTTTCCCCGGCCGACCAGCGCACGCGCTGCTCAGCCAGGCCAGGGGAACACCAAGGGCGCCGCCCTTTCGTTCCCGAACGACAATCGACCGCCCGTGTAGTCTGCCAAGATCGCTAGACGAAGCCCTCCGGGCGTCGAGCGATCTAAGGCAGCCCGCCCGCGCCAGCGGTAGATTCTCGCCCTCCCTCCCCATCCCGTTCCTCGCCGGAACGGCAGGGCCGCAGGCCGTGGCCTTGCGGACCATGCCAGATGAGGGAGAAATACAATGACCGACCAGACCGACCGCGCCGATGCAATTCGCGTTCTCAATGATGCCGCGCGAGCCATTCCCGGCGTCACTTGCCGCGCAAATATCACTATTGGGGTGCAGTCTCTATCCGAAGCGGATCGCGTGGCGGTCCTTCGTAATGTTGTCGGCTTTTCTAAATTCGACGGTGACAACGACCCGCACGGCGAACGCGATTTCGGCACGATCTACAAACTTGCTTCTGGCGACTGGACCCAAAACCGACCGACCGACTCAAACGACATTGCCGAGACTGTTTTTTGGAAAATCGACTATTACGACAATCGCTTGGAGTACGGGAGTGAAGCGCCGTGGGACGCATCTAAAACAACGCGCGTGCTGACCATCATGTTAGCAAGCGAATACTGACGCTTAGCGGCCATACGATCTGCGCTCAAAGGAGCGCAGATCGGGCCACTTCGTTCAGCTTAGGGATAAGCGATTTATTGTTAATTCACCGCCGATCGGCTATGATCGGAGCGAAGGAAATTGGCATGGCTCAGCTAAACATAGATGCGATCCGCGCTCAAATCCGGGCGATGGACTTCCAGCGGGGAACCCCCGATCAGGTCGCACAGTGGCGCGAGGACGATCGCGATTCACGGCATAATCTCGTCATTGAGGGCATGAATCCGGAAGCGGATGAGGATGCACTTTTCGCGATGATGATGGATGAGGGCGTGCCTCCCGCACTCGCTTCTAAGCTCGTCGTGGATATGCTCACCACCAACGCGAGCCAGCTCGCAGCCTGATACCTTGCCCGTTGACCCGTATACCTATCCCGGCACCGAAACCCTCCGGAACCGGCTAGGAATCACCGACGATAAAGAGCTTTCCCAACGCGAGCGGCTGATAACTCGCGCTCGCGGAAACGAAGCCGCGCGCATGGATTTTCCGCTCACCCCCGACGGGTATCGCGCGCTCCACAAGCATATGTTTGGCGATCTTTATGAGTGGGCGGGCAAGGATCGCAGCGTCAACATCGGCAAGGGCGGAAGCCTATTCGCCGCAGCACCCTACGTTTCCAATGGCCTCGATGCCGTCTTCAAAGACCTGAATGGAAAAGAGGGTTTTCGCGGCCTCCCGAGGGCAGAGTTTTTCGACCGGCTTGGCAACCATATGAACGAGCTGAACGCCGTTCACCCTTTCCGCGAAGGCAATGGCCGCACGATGCGCGTCCATGCCGCGCAGATCGCGCGACAGGCGGGGCATCCAATCAAGATCGCGAGCATCGACGAGCGGGCTTGGATGGACGGATCGCGCCACGGCTTCACCACTGGCGACCATCGCGGCCTTAGCGCCGCTTTGTCCGCAGCAGCCGTTACGCGCGACTTAGGGCCAGAGGCGAGAATGGGGCCTGGAGGGATGGCAATGCTCCCTCCCCGCGACCCACCGGCAGGGCAGCGCTATAAGATGTCGCTCGCGAAGGTTCGTGAGGAACTGGACAAGTATATGCCGCCTGCCCGCGCTGAAGCGGCCGAGAGGCTACGCGGCATGATTAAGGATGGCGCGCCTTCCGACCAGATCGCGTCCGCGCGGACCGAGCTGGCCTATGTTCGGCACGCCAAGGGGCCGGTGTATCAATCCCACCTGTTGACCTATCTCGGCGCGCGCGACGTGGAAGCGGTCATCAGCCCAAAGCAGACGCCGATGGAGCGGGTCCGCGAGATCGGATCGGCGTTGGCGGTGCAGATCAACATGCAGAACACCGCACAGCTCCAGCGAGCAATTCGCGCGCTCGAGAAGCCGATCCTGCCCCCGGGCCATTCGCCGGCACACGACCGATTGGCGGCGACGTTCCTGAAGAACTCACCCGACAAGAACCTTGCCGACCCACGCCTTGCGCCCGCGCAGGCCATCGTTGATGCGGCTATGGGCGCTGCACGCTTGCGCGGTGACAACTCGAAAACCGTTGATGCCGTAGGCGAGGCGACGCGGAAGACGATCGCGGGGAAGATCCGCAGCGGGGAACCGCTCGACCCCAAGGCACCGGAATTTGTGGGCAAGGCACCGACGACACCCGCCCCGCCTACGAAGGACCGAACGCGCTAGCGCAGTCGGTTGATGGTATCGGGATCGACCGCATCGCGAATGATCCTGCTCATTGCAGCGAACACATCCGGACTATCATATCTGGCTGCTTGGCGTGACGGAGGGCAATGCAGGAACGAGGCCCGATCATGGTCCAGCTCGACAAACTCGTCATCCTTGAGGGCGATGCGTTCGCCTGGTTCAGCATCGAGGATCGCGCGAGCCTGATCCTTGGTGACGGTCAGATAGTAGGGAATGCTTAGGCCGTGATCTATTTCCGGTAGCTGGAAAGTGTAGGTTTCAGCCATCGAATCCCTCTAACGCGCTATCGGTATCTCTCGAATCCTAGTCGTCCAAGCGTTACTTTTCATTGTGCGCTTGGTGTCATAGCTTCGATCCCCCTGCCCTTCTGCGGCTATCCTGATCGTATTTCGACCGAAGCGCTGGTTTAGGCCATCCAACGCGGCGAGAAGGTCGCCGGTTTTCGGGTCAGCCGTCGCGAAGAGGTCCGTTTGCATCGCGTCCTCAGCGTGCAGCCCTTCCAGCATCACCCCGCATTTTGTGTAGATCGCGTCATGGACGAACATCGCGTCCGCCAGCTCGCCGGCAACACGCGCGACGACGCGAGGATCATTGCTAGCCGGTGAGAGCCGCGCCGATCGCGAGGCTGACGGTGCGTTCGGCTTGTACCGGCTACCGTGCATGAACGCGATCAGCCGTGTGGCTACCAGCCCTTGCGCGCGGACTTTCTCAGCAGCTCGAACCGCTCGCCGCACCATCGCTTCGCGAATGGTCGCGGCATCGCTGACAGGTTCACCAAAGCAGCGGGTGACAGCCGTTGCCTTGAGCGGTTCAGGCTCCGGCTGGAAGCCGTCGCATTCAATGCCGTTTAGCTCGCGCACCAGACGTTCCAGAACGACCGTGCCGACGCTGCGTGCGACCTCGGGCGGCATGGCCGTCAGATCGGCCGCAGTCGTCACGCCCAGCGGCCGCAGCCTCGCAGCCAGGGCGGGGCCAATGCCCCACACCTCTTCGACCGGCCAAGCGGCGAATAGTCGGCGCCGCAGCTCGACGTCATGCAGATCGATCACCCCGCCCCACACCTTTTCCGATGCCTTGGCGAGCGCATTGGCAACCTTGCTTAGTGCGCGGGTTGGACCCAGCCCCACCCTCGTCGGAAGGCCGACCGATCGCATGACGGCCTCCCGGACACGGTGCGCGGTTTCGACATCGCCCAAGCCATTCTGCAGGACCGGCAATCGGAAGAAGGATTCGTCGATCGAGTAGATTTCTACCGTGTCGGAAAACTCCGCGATGACCATGTTGAAGCGGCGATTAAGGTCGCTGTAGAGTTCGTAATTGGACGATCGTACCTCGATGCCGTGGCGTTTGATGGTGTCGCGGATTTTGAAAACCGGCGCTCCCATCTTGATATGCAGCGCCTTCGCTTCCGCGCTCCGCGCGACAGCGCAGCCGTCATTGTTGGACAGCACAATGACCGGCACATTCCGCAGCTTGGGATCGAAAAGCCGCTCCGCACTGACGTAGAAATTTTCGATGTCGAGGATGGCCCACATGGCTCGCTATGCCTGTAAGTTGCGGACGCTGGCGCGCACTACGCCCCAAATTTCGACGTTTTCTGCGCTCGTTTCCGGATAGCTCATCCGACTGTTGCGAGCTTCGAGAAAGGCCCCGCCATCACGGGTGCAGAGCTGGCGAACCACGAAACCGCCGTCGACGATCGCAATGACGATCTTGCCGTTTGATGGCCGCTTGTCGCGATCGACCACGACGACATCGCGATCATAGATACCCGCATCGATCATGGAATTGCCCCGCACCTCAAACACGAAACTGGCGGCGCGATCGAGCCGCAGCAGCTCGACGAGGTTGATCCCTGTTTCCTCCCAGTCCTGCGCTGGCGACGGGAATCCAGCTCCGGCAGCGCCAATGATTTGCAGGCGAATGTCGGCCGGAATTTCGGCCAAGGGAATCGGGCGGTCAGGCAGGAGGGCAAACGCGGCGGTCATGGCAGCGATTGTAACGCGCTAAAGAACAAAATGGGAACGTGATTCGTGCCGTTCGTCGCAATCAAGGATTTTGGTCGTGTCAGGTTAGGCGGTTAGCGAGCGCGGCACCCTAGTGCTTGGAATGCGTCGGCTGGGTCGGATCGCCCGACAGGGGGGGCAGGAGATCCCGCTGGCCGCCCGTTCAACATCTCGTTTTGCAAACTGGCGCATTGCCGATTGAGCTTGCTGACGAGGGGGGCCGCTGACGCAATAACGGTGATAAAGCAGAGAACCGCAACAACCAGCGAACCGACCAGCGTAACGCCGTTCCATCTGGTTTTTTCGAGCATCACCTTGCGCTCATAAGCGGATAGAACAGTCAGTCCGAGCGAGCCTCCCAAGATCAGGAGAAGAACCGGGTCGCTTTTACCGAGTAGCGGCGATGCGAAATATGCGAGGATGATGCCGGCTAGCGCGAAGCCGCCATGATCGCGCTTGAACCGGCCTTCTCGGGTATGTTCGTTCGCCATGCTTATTCCGTTCTAGCTCTACTCCCGCAACCGCTAGTGTTCATCGCGCCGGGTCGGGAACACTGGACCCCGGACCGTCATCTTGGCGGGGTCGAACGGCTTCTGAAGTCGAACAACGTCGTCATAAGACCCTTGTAGCCACGTATCGATATCGGCCGGATCGAGGATCGTAATCATGGCCTTGGGGTGGATCGGGCTGACCAGCGCGTTGGGGTCGCACGTCACCATCGTGAAGCCATTTCCTTCCGTGGTTGTTTGCCAGAACCCGGCCACGGCGAACACCGGCTGACTTGGCACGGCGAACCACATTTCCCCCTTTAGCGCCGGCTTCCCGTCGCCCAGGTCGTGCTTTTCGGGCGTGAACTCGCAGAACTCAGTCAGCGGGACGAGGCACCGATTTTCAGGTTTCTCAGCCAGCTTTCGCCATTGTGGCAGAGCCAGGTTGCGAACATTCGTCATCGGCCAAGGCGCTTTCCCGCCCAGCACGTCCCACGTCATCACGTCCCAAGCCCGTTCGCCGTCTTGCTCGCGGATGATGTAGTTTCGGCTTTTGGGGCGCAGCTCGCGCGGGTTGAAACGGTTGTCTCGCGGACGCTGACCAAACAATTTCGCGGCCGACCCCCAAAGCGTTTCCGGTTCGCCGGACATTCTTGCGCGGTTGCACATTACCCGGTCCTAGTCGTCGACGGCATGTTCACGGATAGCGGTCGCGATACGCGCGAGCAGATCCACCACCCGTTCGTCGTCTTCACCTTCCGCGAATGCCTCAACGATCTGCGCCGAGCGTTCAAAATTGTCGGGAGTAGATGCCATCGAGCGAAGATGCCTCAACCCGGCCTGTTCGGCAACGCGCCCGACGTGGTAAGCCTCTAATCCTATTCCGAAAGGATGGACGATGGCCGGGCAAGGTTTCGATGTGATCGCAGCAGCGATCGAGGATAATTTAGACCACCTGCATAAGCAGCGTTGGGACGCGCGTGCGGCAGAGCTGCACGGTGCCGAGGTCGATGCCCCGGACAGCGAGCGTGAGCGCATCCAGCAGGCATTGCGCGATCACTACGCCGATCGGTTCCGTCCCGAGACAAGCCGCGCCGCCCTTCTGGAGCAGGCGCGGAAGAACTATGACGAGAGGCAACCCGCATGAGCGACCAGCAGCCGCTTTCGACAGCAGAGCGCGACAAGCTCGCGCGGAGCCTGATCGACGTCCAGCTTGGCATGACCAAGGCCGTTGACGAACCAAAGGCCGTTTTGACCGCAGGCCAACCCGGCTCCGGCAAGAGCGTAATCGTCCGATCGATATCGGTTCAGTTTGAAGGCATGGGCGGCGCGATCACGATCGATCCTGACGCCATCCGGCCGAACATTCCCTACATGCGCGAGCGCATAGCCAAGGGCGACCTGACCATTCCCGATGCGGCCTATCAGGACGCGGGTACGATCGCGGCGGGGATGATGAAGCTGGGTGCCGAGGCGAACCGCAACATCATCTATGACGGCACGCTATCGAACACGTTCTATGCCCGCCAGAACTCGGAATACCTGCGAGCGAACAGCTATCGCGTGGAGATCCACGGAATGGCCGTCGATCCCGACCTTAGCCACGCCCGAACCTACAGCCGTCGAGAGGCAGAGATTGCATCGTCGCCTACCGGCTTCGGCCGCGGTGTCGGTGACAAATTCCATGACGATGCCGTCAGCGGCCTCGTCTCGACGATCAAGGCGCTTCAGGACGAGGGGAAGGTTGACGCGATTGTCCTTTATGATCGCACAGGCCGGAAGGTTGGCAGCGCCCAGCTAGAGGACGGCCGATGGGTCCCCGACAAGAGCATGGCCGACGAGCTGAAGAAGGTTCATTCCTTTCCCGACCAAGGAAGCCGGGACGAAGCTGCAAAGACGTGGGACAAGGCCGCGACGTTGATGGACGTTCGCAACGCCGATCCCGATGACCGCAGGAAGGTGGAGGCGTTTCGCGATGCCGCTCGCGCGCTTGCGACCCCTGCCCCCAGCCAACAGCCAGACAGCGACAAGCTGGCGACGCTTCGCGTCACCGAGCAACCGACAGGACCGCGCAGCGTGTTGTCACCCGCGAAGGTGCAGGAGGAACTAGACAAGTACCTTCCGACCGCTCGCCTTGAGGCAGTCGCCGCGCTCCGTGGCGCGGCCAAAGCCGGCGCGCCAGCCAGCGAGATCGAGGCCGCTCGCAGCGACCTCAATTATCTCAATCACGCGAAGGGACCGGCCTATCAGGCAAGGTTGATCGAGCAGCTAGGCACCCGCGACGTGCAGGCCGTCATCACTCGCAACCAAACGCCCCTTGAGCGCGTCCGCGAATTGGGCGCGGCGATCGGCGCTGAGATTAAGCAGCGTGATCCAGCACAGGTCGCAAAGGCAATGACGGCAGTTGATATGAATCAACCTGCCCCAGCGCGAACGGTATCAACGCCACAGAAGCAGCCGGATCAGCAGCAGAGTCAGGAACGCAGCCGGAATCGATAGGTAGCTACCCCGCCAATAATGGGCATATTGCTGGCGATGGCGACGATCGATGAACATTTGCGGTTGGTGTTGGCGCGGCACCGTATCGATACCAGTGCCCTATCCCCGGTTCGTGGCGTTCAGTCGATTGTTGAGCCGACGATACGCCAATGGGGCGGGCCGTACATCGTCGACATCGGGCCGAGCGGTTCGTTCGCAAAAGGCACCGCGGTTGGTGGCGGCACGGACATCGACATTTTCGTGTCACTATCCTCGTCCGTTCCAGACCCGCTGAAGACGATCTATGAAACGCTTTTTACGGCGTTCTCAAATTTGGGTTTTCAGCCAAGACGCCAGAATGTTTCTATCGGCCTGAGTGTTGGCGGCTGGAAAGTCGACGTGACGCCAGGGCGTAGGCAAGACCAGTACGGAAATTATCATAGCCTGTGGCGCAACAAGACCGGGAGTTGGTTGCAGACCAACATAAGGGAACATTGCCGGGTTGTGTCCGGCTCAAGCCGTCTCGATGAGATTAGGCTAATCAAGATTTGGCGAAACCGATACGGGTTGAGCTGGCCATCATTCTATCTCGAAATGTTCGTAATCGACGCGCTTCGCGGCGCTCGGATCGGTAACTTACAGGCGAACATAATTACCGTGTTGCGAGCAATTGCCGATACACTCGCGACAAGAAGGCTGATCGATCCGGCCAATACTAACAACATCCTTTCTGACACCCTTGATGCCAACGAGAAGTTTCACGTGTCACAGACAGCAAGGGCAGGGCTGAACAGCGCCTGGAACGTAGTGTTTCAATGAGCGCCGGATGGTCACTAGAAAGACTGTTCGCCGATTTTCATGAGAAAATTGCACGCGAGTTAGCCAGCGCGAGAATGCTAGGCCATCCCACCGCACAGGGGGATGCTAGTGAGAAGACGTGGAATGAGGTCTTTAATCACTATCTTCCGAAGCGGTATGAAGCACGCCCCGGATTTGTGGTCGATTCCTTAGGTCAATTCAGCCAGCAGATTGATGTCATCATTCACGACCGGCAATACTCGCCGTTTGTGTTTAGCTTCAAGGGAACCGACGTCGTTCCGGCTGAAAGCGTCTATGCGGTATTTGAGGCAAAGCAGGAGCTAACGGCCGATTATGTCGGCTATGCAAGAAGCAAGGCTGCATCAGTACGGCGATTGCATCGGACTAGCCTACCAGCGCAGACCATTAATGGAATGTCGCGGCAGAAGCCGCTTCACCACATCTTAGGTGGAATACTTACCCTCAGCTCAGGGTGGAAACCGGCTTTGGGCGAAACGCTGCGCGGGCATTTGCAGGGGGGCAGCGCCGACGACATTCTTGATATTGGCTGCGTCGCAGACGCCGGCTGGTTCAATCGTACCAGCGACACGGAGTACGAGCTTCATTCCGTTACGATGCCCGCTACTCGGTTTCTGTTCGAGCTGATCGCGCAGCTACAGGCGATCGGCACAGCCCCAATGTTGGATGTTCGCGCCTACGCATCATCGATATGAGAGCAGCGTAGTCCCTAAAGAAATGCCCCGCTACCGGGGGGAGGCAGCGAGGCTATCTTATGACCGGCTTAGCGGGGGGGATACCTCGCCGGTTGTTAGATCAACGGCAGGCACCCCACTCCGTTCCTTCCTATGCGGAATATTCGCACCGCAGAGCGTGGAAAATTGCAGCGCCAGCGTTATCGCCGGCCGGCGTCATCATGCGAGCCTGTTGCTTCGCGCACTCCACGCTAAAATCTTCCGCAGTGACAATTGCGCCGGCGAACGTGAAGGAGAGGACTACGAGACCGACAACGGCTAGAATCCAGGCGATCGGCCGCAATTTGGGATCAAGCGTCGGCCTGACTGCGAGCTGGTAGAACGAGAATATCGCAGCCGCGAGCGCGAAGCCGCCTACCGCCAGCAACACGCCGTTCGTGAATCGCATCAGCTCCGATGTCGTGAAGGAGAGGACGACCGCGGCGAGGACAAGTCCGCCGATATAAATTTGAAACCGTCCAGCCCTAGTATGTTCATGCGCCATAAAACCATTCCTTTCGTGACGATGAAATGCGCACCTTTGCAGAAGGTTCAAGTAGCGGCAGAAAAAAAGCCTCCTTATAACGTCGCCTATACTTTCAGGATGGGAGTCGAGCTATCCTGAAAACTATAGAGCGGTCCCTCAATGTCCCTGAGTCATCCTAAAAGTACTTATCCTTATGCTGCTGGTTCAGCCTACCCGCCCGTTCGGCTTACGTGCGACCGCAGGATGTCCGTAGCGGCGCGGCGCTCCGTCTAAAAAACGATCGATTTCTGGACGCCTCAAAGCAGCAAAACCGGCCGACCGTTTTCCGCGTCTTTTTCGCTTTTCATTGTCTAAGTTATCGTCCAATAATCAGCGTCTAACTAAGCGGGGCTTCTGGCGAATGCTGGACGGACTGGACACGACGGCCGATCACGGACCCACAGCCGGTAGCGCGCGGATCGGATACGCTCGCGTCTCTACAGCGGATCAGAGCCTTGATGCTCAGATCGACGCGCTGACGAAGGCGGGATGTACCGTCATCTATTCCGAACATGCGAGCGGGACCAAGGACACCCGCGCTGAGCTGGCGCAGGCGCTAAAGGCGCTTCGATCGGGTGACACCCTCGTCGTCTGGCGTCTCGATCGGCTAGGCCGGAATCTCTCACATCTGGTCACAACGGTGAACGACCTAGCGAAGCGTCAGGTTGGTTTTGAAAGCCTCACCGAGAAGATCGATACCAGCAGCGCCGTAGGCGAACTGGTGTTCAACATGTTCGCGACCCTCGCCCAGTTTGAGCGCCAGCTAAACAGTGAGCGGACGAAAGCGGCACTTGGCGCGCTTCGCGCTCGCGGGCGCAAAGGAGGCCGCAAGGCTACGCTAAGCCTCAAGCAAATTCGTCAGGCAAAAACCCTGATGGACGATCCGGAACTGACGGCGAGCGATGTTGCCAAGACATTCGGCGTCAGCAGGGCAACGCTTTACAATGGCCTGAAACGTCTGAAAGTAGACGCATCGGGCGATCACCAACCGGCTGTGTAGGGGCGGCAACCCCGCACGGTCGATCACCGCGAGTAGGAGGCGGACACATGGCAGAAGGACTTACATCGATCGGATCAGTGGCGGGCGATCTGTTCGCGTCGATCGAAAAGCAGCGCTCGAAGAAGACAGCGCGCGAGCTGACGTTGATCGATAAGGGATTGGAGATCGCCCAGGTGCGACCCGAGGGCGATGACGTGACGTTCATGCACTCGATTCTTTGCCAGATCGGCCTCCCCCGTTCCAAATTCAACGGCGACCGCTTTGAGCGCAAGAACGGCAGCGCCGCTCTGGAGGTTCGCGCGGGGAGCATTTGGACCGGCACAGACATGGTGCAGCAGCCAATTCCCTATGGTCCGATCCCACGTTTGATCCTTGCCTATGTGTCCACTTTTGCCGTCCGCGAGCGGACCCCTGAGATTCCCTTTGGCGAGAGCGCAAACGACGCGCTGCGTATTCTCGGCATCGATAAGGGGGGACCGGCCTACAAGATGTTTCGGACGCAGGTTTCAGCGCTGGCAGCGTGCAGCATGACGATTGGCTTCACCGCTGGCGACAGGGCTTACACCTTCCATGGAAATCCCGTTGAGCAGTTCGAGGCATGGCTACCGGGGCAGGAAGGACAGCGGAGTCTATGGCCGTCCAGCATGGTTCTGGGTCGACGTTTCTATGAGACGCTGCTTGACCATGCCGTGCCAGTCGATCTGCGGGCGTTCTCGTCACTAAGAGGCTCCGCGATGGCGATGGACCTCTACTTGTATCTTGTGCAGCGCCTTCACCGCATCAGCCGCCCCGTTGGTCTGACATGGTGGATGCTCAAGGATCAGTTCGGCCAAGAGTATGTTGGCGAGGACGCGCTTGCCGACTTCAAAAAGAAGTTCAAGAAGGCTCTGGCTCAGGCGCAAAGCGTCTACCCGGACGCGAAGATTGAGATCGTGCGTGGTGGTATAAAGCTGTTTTCCTCGCGCCCTGCGGTCGATCCGAAAGAGGCCAAGCGCCTCCGCGTCTAACCCTCATTTTCCGCGTTTTAGGTGGTGTTAATCGGACCCCCTTTGGGGTTCGTGAGGTGGTGTTAATCGGACCCCCCTGAATCATGCCAATGCCGGTGTTAATCGGACCCCCTTTTACCGCACGAAACTGGTGTTAATCGGACCCCCTAAGCGCTGAATGTCCCGGTGTTAATCGGACCCTTTTACGGTGATAATCGGACCCCCTAAGCGGTGTTAATCGGACCCGTTTAGACTCGGGTTTTCGGTGTTAATCGGACCCCCCTAACCTATATATACCTATAGACTCTTCCCTATAGCGGCAGCCCTGTGGACAACCGGCGATAGGTCAAAAGCCAGCACCGCCTCTTGGGGGCTACGCCCCCGCCGGCTCCTCGCTACGCTCGCCCGTCGTGCTTCGCACGCCGTCCCACCCGGCATCCCCCATGATGACGGCCTACGGCCGACGTATTTGATTGGGGGGATAAGAAACGAACGGCATCCAACCCAACGAAGCCGTGAAAGAAAAAAAGAAGAAGACGCGCCGGCTACGCCGTCGCGAATGCTCCCCGAGGGGCGCAAGCGGCTTCCTCAGCCCTTCTCAGCGACGTTTGAGCCGGTTGATAGGCATGATGGAGTAAGGACGCCCTACGTGGCTCGTATGGCCTTAAAATAGAATGGGCCGGAACCCGGCAAGGTCCCGACCCGCGTTTCACTCGTAGGAGCGAGTGGACGTCATCGATCATATAACCCCCAGGTGAGTCCATTCCAAGGCAAACGGGTCCGATCATCACCAGCGCGACGCCCCGACAGATCCTCCGCGATATGCTACGGAGTGGCCTACCGCGAAGTGACCCCCCTGCCCTCCTAACCGGACGGACTGAGATCATGTCGACCAATTCACGGCAAACCATTGGCGAATTTTTTGCAGCTCATCCCGATAAGCTCGCGGCGTTCGTCGCAGATATGCAGGCGCTGACGTCGGGAATGAAATCGGCAATCGACGAGCTGGCGGTTGTGATCGCCGCTCAAACCGAACAGGCCAGACAGAGCGCGGATCGGAACCGAGCAATCATCGCGAGGCTGAAGGCGATCCACCCGGATATCTAAAAGGATATCCTTTTTGGTGTTGCAACTGGTCGCCTCTAGGAGCGTTGATAAAATATCCTCGGGATATGCAACATGGTCGTTTTTTAGATAGACTGCATGTGCTAGGCTCCGCGTCGAAGACAGGGGAGACAAGAAATGCCGGCCATCGTCGTAGCCAATCCCAAGGGAGGCGCAGGCAAAACGACGTTGACGTTCGTGTTGGCCGGGGAGCTGGCACGTAGCGGCGCAAGCGTGGCAGTTATCGACGCCGATCCGAACGCGATCATCGCAAAGTGGGGCGCGAAGCGGACAGAGAAGGGGCAGGCGCTCCCGTTTGAGATTATCGCCAGCCCCAAAGAGTCGGAGCTGGTAAAGCTCATGGACCGCTACACCGCATCCCATGATTTCGTGCTGGTGGATCTTGAGGGAACCGCCTCGCGGATGACCTCGCGCGCTTTAGCGCGCGCACATCTGGCGCTTATCCCATTCAACCTATCTCCGATCGATGCGGAGTTGGCTGCCAATGCCGTTGCGCTCATCCATGAGGAAGCGGAAGCGCTTGGACGGCCAATCGCCTTCCGACTGGTCCGCAGCCGAGACAACGCGGCGATCGAGACGAAGACTGCTAAGCGGATCGTCGCGGCGATCAGCGATGCTGATCTGCCGCTGCTATCGACAGGGCTGGTTGAACGTGCGGCCTATCGCGACATCTTCGATTTTTCAGCCACCCTAGAAGAGTTGGAGGACGGTCAGACGTCAGGGTTGGCAGCAGCCAGGCGCAACGCCCTAGAGGTTGCGCGAGCAGTCGTTGAGGCCGTCCAGATGGAGATGACGCGGTGAGTGGGTACGGCTTTGGCAAAAGGGGAGGGACCCCAACTCCGGCCGCATCTGACGAGCCGCTAGACCTTAGCGGCATCAAGCGAGCGCCGATGCCTACCGATCCGAAGCGGGAGGCCGCTGCGCTTGAGCGCGGAGCGGCATTAGGCTTTGTTGATCGTGCCGAGCGCGAGACTGCCACGGCTGACACTGCACCACGGAGACGGCGCAAGGCCGCCCCTCCGCAGGGAAGCGTCTATGTCAAAGGCCCACAAGAGACGATCGATTGGTTCGTGGAGTTCACGAACCAGCGCGGCCATCGCTCTTACTGGCAAACGATCGAGGAATTTCGCGCGATGATCGAGGGGCGCGAAGGCGTCGGAGGTGAAGGCACATGAGCGGCATCGAGCAGGCAGGGCTAATCATCCTCGCGATCATCGTCGTGATGGTTTTAGCCTCACGCGGAGCGCGTCAGGATGACGCCAACCGCATCGAAGACGCGGATAGAGAAACGTGGTGGTGGGCGCGACGCTCATGGCGGGACGGCGGGCGATGAAGACGATCGCAATCAACATCGAAAAGGGCGGCGCTGGTAAGACGACGATCGCATGTCACTTAGCTTGGCACCTTGCCGATGCCGGACATCGCGTTTTGGTCCTCGACCTGGACCGCCAGTGCAACGCCACCACAGCGTTGCGCGAGTTCGAACAGTTGGGATCATGCAAGCCGCTTTTTGAACCGGGCTTTGAACCACCCGAAACCGGCCGATTGGCGATTTACTCCAACCGGATGCACGGAGAGTATGACTCGAATTATTCGGGCGCTCTTTCGGCGTTCAGGGCGAGCCTGCCGAAGCTGGCACCGCACTTCGATTTCTGTGTGATCGACACCCCGCCCGCGTGGAGCTGGATAAACTTTGCGGCGCTGATGATGTGCGACGATCTGATCGTGCCGGTTGAGCTAGGGCCGTTCGGTCCGGATTCCACGAAGCAGCTATCCAACTCGATTCAGACCGTGAACCAACGGGGCCGATCAACACCGATCAACGTCGTCGGCCTCGTCGCAAATCGCGTGAAGGCGAACGATCGCAACCAGCTCGCGATGCTCGCTGAGCTGAAGGCGAAGATCGGGCGGAACCTGTTCGCGGCATACCTTCCAGACCGCTCGCACTACAGCCAGTCGGTTCAGGCCGGCGTTCCGGTGTGGCGTCACGACAAGGACACCCGCTCTTCGCTGCCGCCCATGCGAGCGTTCCTCGACGAAGCCATGCAAAGAATGGGAGTCTGACCGTGGATTTCGGAGATATTTTCGCGACCAAGGATGAGGTGGCGAAACAGGGGCGGGTTTTGTCGCTCGATGTCGATCAGGTTTACCCGGACCCTGAGAATGTCCGTACCGCCATCGATCAGGCGGAGATTGAGGGCCTTGCGGCGACGATCAAAGAACGCGGTCAAATCCAGCCCATCACGGTCGCGCCGGCTGATGCAGACGGCCGCTATCAAATCTATTTTGGCGAACGGCGCTGGCGTGCCTGTCGCCATCTTGGGATCAAGGTCGACGCGATCGTCAGCGACCAAACCGATGCCGCCCAGGTCCGGATCGATCAGTTCATTGAGAACGACCAACGGGAGCAGTTGTCAACGCGCGATACAGTCGCGTTCGTTCAACGCCAGCTTGCCGCAGGAATGACGATCACGGACCTCGCTCGCGCGACTGGTCGGGATCAAGCGCGGCTCTCTCGTTTTCGCGCATTGATCGACGCGCCGGATTTCATCGCCGCACGTCTCGATGACATTCCGGTTCGAGGGGCCGCAGCCTTGGTCAAAGCGGCTGGACGCGATCAGGCCGCTACAAAGGCGTTTGTAGAAGGCGCGCCGATTGGCACCATTGGCGTTGCGGAATGTGAGCGCTTCGCGCGGGAGTTGTCCGGCCCTTCTCGCCCGCCCGCGCCGGATGTCGCTTTAACACCCGCGCCAGAACCATCGCCAAAAACGGCGAAGGTTGAAGGGGAGGGGGCAGCACCAATTGCCCCCGCACTCACCGGCCGTTCGCGATCCAAACCTGTTGCAGATGAACCCGGCCGGTTCATTGACGTTGATGGAAAACGCGCGCGGATCATCGAAGCGGTATTGCAGTTCGATGATGAAGCCACGCCCAGGACGGTACGTTTCAGCGAGTAGAATGGCGATTGAGAGGGGCTGCGCAAAACCCTCATTGCCTTTTTTCCGCGTCTTCTTCCCTTCGGTCAGCGCTAGCGGGTTTCATGGCCCGGGCCATGAAAATGAGGTCAGATGTTGTGGGGCATGTATGATGGCAGGATAGGGATTGCGGCGTTCATTGTATTACACTATCCCTTGCAAGCAAGGAGCCGCAACGATGACATCCCCCACCGAAGGAAAGGCAATGATGGCAGTCCGCGTCGATCGCTCGACGCTCGCCGCCTTCGATGCACTTGCCGAGGGAAGGGGAGGGCGCAGCGCGCTTTTGCGTTCGATGCTTGACCAAGCCATGCAGAACGTGACCGACGCGCCGCTCGTCGCGGCGCGCAGCGACAGCGCCAAAGGCCGCGTGTCGATCCGGCTTACGTCCGCTGAAATGGCAGTCGTCGACCACCGAGCCGCGACACGCGGCACCGATCGAGCTGGCTGGATCAAGGCGCTAGTGCGTCGTCACACCGGCCTGAAGGCCGATGTCGACGACGGCTTGCGCGATGCGCTTGCGCCGGTCCGGATGCAGTTGCAGCGGATCGGCCGCAATCTCAATCAGGCCATGAAGGCGGGTAATGCCGCGATGATGGTGGACAGCAGCTTGGAGATCCAGCGCGAGCTTCGCCGAATTGCCGACATGCGCGAAGAGATCAACGAGCAGATCGCCGCGCTGGGTGACGCCTTGCGTGGCGACGCCTCCTATTGGGAGGTCGCTGCCTGATGTCGTTCGGGGATCGCGAGGATGATGTATGGGGCGCGATGAAGCCGACTTTTCGGCCTCGCGTCTTTGGCGATCCGAACATGGGCTATGCCGCGCAAATGCGGAACGGCACCGGGCGGTTCGCGCGTTCGGTCACGCCAAGCGGTAGCCGACACGCGGACGACGCCAAGGCCACGCTTGCGCGCATCGTCCGCAAGTCGCCCGAGGTGATGGTGAAGGTCACAGGCCGCAAGAAGGGTGCGAAGCACCTTAGCGCGCACCTTCAGTATATTGGTCGGCATGGAAAGCTGGCGATCGAGACGCGCGACGGCGAGCAGATCGAGACGAAGGCCGATATGGATCGGGTCGCAGACGAGTGGTCTGATCCTCTCTATTGGAGGCAGGGGACTACGGTGTCGGCGGTGGCGATGGTTTTTTCCATGCCAGAGGGGACCAACCCCGAAACCGTCAAGCAAGCGGTCCGAGAGACGGCAGAGCGGATGCTTGGCGATAATCACGATTGGCTGATGGCGCTGCATACCGACACGCCCAGGCCGCACGTCCATTTGACTGTGCAGGCCGAGGGCATGGATCGAAAGCGGTTCGATCCTCGCCGTGAGGATCTGTTTCATTTCCGCGAAGCCTTCGCGGCTGCGCTGCGCAGCCGTGGCATCGAGGCCGAGGCCACACCGCGTTATACTCGCGGGCAGGGCAAGGCTGGCGCCAGCATGGCCCTCACGCAGATGCGCGCGAAGATCCTCAGCGGGGCGTCGAAGGTTCCGACCGAGGCGGACGTTAAGCAGGCAAGGGAAGCAATGCAGGTCGCGTTGGGGAAGGCCCAGCAGCCGGCCTTTGTCAGCAAGTCCCGCGCGCGTTGGGCCGACACCCGCCGACGGTTCGAGATCGCGGCCGAGCAGCTCGACCAGACTGGAAACCACGCCGATCGCGAGCTTGCCCGTGACGTGCGCGCCTTCCTTCAGGAACGGCCAACAATCGAAACCGTGCCGGATCGCGTTCTACGAAAGACTGAGCAGCGGTTGAAGGCTGGTAGGGAGCGCGAGGCACAGCAACCGCAGAGGGCGGTCACAGCACCTGAGAAGGAGCAGCGACGACCCCAGCGCCAGCATGAGCCGCAGCCGCCAAAGCGGACGCCGCCAACACGCCGGCGTTAGCGGTCGCGGATAGTGCGGCAGGGGGACCGGTAAGAGGATGTTCGGAATCGTACGCTAAGCAGCCTTTGCGGCGCATAGATCGAGTGACGGGTTGCGTGACATGGATCGCCCACGATCGAACAGGACCAGCGATCGTCACGCAAACCCTCGTTTGCGGAGCGTCCCGTTTCTCCATGTCTAACGGACAATTTCGG
>Ga0265797_10005239_pt1 | contig 19071 bp, 20 predicted proteins | sample P2T30metagenome_FD_192433 | JGI IMG/M metagenome (GOLD analysis project Ga0265797, IMG submission 192433) | Plant litter microbial communities from East Loma Ridge, Irvine, California - P2 T30 | ecosystem: Environmental > Terrestrial > Plant litter > Unclassified | place: USA: California... | reverse complement strand
CCACCTTCAAGAAACTGGTGGTGGTGGCGGTGGCGATGTTCGGCTTCGGCTATGCGCTGATTCCGGTGTACCGCCAGATCTGCGAGGTGCTGGGCGTGAACGTGCTGACGCAACAGGACGGCACGGTGGAACGCCCGGCGAACACGCAGGTGGACCTGACGCGCACGGTGACCATCGAGCTCGACGGCAATGCCCAGGGGCCATGGCGCTTCCGCCCGACCCAGCGCAGCATCCAGGTGCATCCGGGCGAGCTGGCGACCGTGACCTACGAGGTCGTGAACACGCAGGGCAGGGCGGTCAAGGCGCAGGCGATTCCGAGCTATGCGCCGCAATCGGCCACGCCGCATTTCAAGAAAGTGGAGTGCTTCTGCTTCCGCGAGCAGATGATGCAGCCGAATGAGGCGCGCCAGATGCCGGTGGTATTCTTCATCGACCCGGCGCTGCCGAAGGAAGTGAAGAACATCACGCTGTCGTACACCTTCTTTGAAATCGCCGGGGCGGTGGCGGCGAAATGAGCCAGGAGCCCCAGCGCAAGTCCTCGTTCGGGGCATCGATGAAGGCGGTGTTCTGGTCCTTCTTCGGGGTGCGCAAGCGCCGTGACTACGAGCATGATGCGGCCAATTTGAATCCCTTCCACGTGATTCTGGCGGCGCTGATCGGGGTGGCGATTTTCATCGGGGTGCTGATATTGGTAGTTCGGTTCGCAGTCTCGCAATCTTAGCAATAATAAGTACAACCGTTTTTCAAGCTTCGTAATTCAACGTATTAGAAGAATGATTCAGGAGATGAAGATGAGTGTGTCAAAAACCGCGCCGCACTATTTCGTGCCCGGCCCTTCGATGTGGCCGATGGCCGGCGGCATCTCGATGCTGGTGACCATGGCCGGCGCTTCGGGCTGGGTCAACAGCGCCAGTTGGGGCCCGGCGGTGTGCCTGGCCGGCATCGTGGCGATGCTGGTGGTGCTGTACTTCTGGTTCGGCGACGCCATCGGCGAATCGGAAGCCGGGCAATACAGCAAGAACATCGACAGCTCCTACCGCTGGTCGATGAGCTGGTTCATCTTCTCCGAGGTCATGTTCTTTGCCGCCTTCTTCGGCGCGCTGTTCTATGCCCGCGTGATCTCGATGCCCTGGCTGGCCGACCTCGACCACAAGATCCTGTGGCCGGACTTCGCCGCGCACTGGGGCAACATCGGGCCGGCCGGCACGGTGGACACCTTCAACACCATGGGGCCGTTCCCTATCCCGACGATTAACACCGCGCTGCTGCTGCTGTCGGGCGTGACGCTGACGATTTCGCACCATGCGCTGCGCGCCGGCCACCGCCGCAATACGGCCGTGTTCCTGTTCGCGACCATCCTGCTGGGGGCGATCTTCATGGGCTTCCAGGCTTACGAATACATCCACGCTTACCAGGAATTGAATTTGAAGCTGACCTCGGGCATCTACGGGTCGACCTTCTTCATGCTCACCGGGTTCCACGGCTTCCACGTGACCATGGGGGCGATCATGCTGTCGGTGGTGTTGTACCGCGTGTTGCGCGGGCACTTTACGGCGGATCAGCACTTCGGTTTCGAGGGCGCGGCCTGGTATTGGCACTTCGTCGACGTGGTGTGGCTGGGGCTGTACGTCGTGATCTACTGGTTGTAAGGCTGGCTTGATTTTCAGGATGCGGGGACAGTCGCCTGGGGTGGCTGTCCCCGTTCCGTTTAGCGGATGCCGGTGGGGGCGATCCAGCCCATCTTGTAGGACGCGAGCAGGATCAGGAAGAGGGTGATCGACAGGCCGACCCGCATCGCCAGCGCCTGCACCGTGCGGTTGCTGCGGCCCTTGTCCTTCATGAGGAAGAACAGCGCCGAAGCGAGGCTGCCGATGATCAGGATGAAGGCGATGGCGATGAGGATTTTCATGGTCGGCGTGGCGCGTTCGGGAAGGAATTCATTGTAATGGGTTTGCGGTTCAGGTTTCGGGGGATTCCGTTTGTGGCGACCGTGGTTGTCGTGGGCGTGGGGATTGCGTTGGGGAATTGGCAGATGCGGCGGGCCGAAGAAAAGATTGCGGTGGCGGTGCAGTTGCATGAGCGGGGGATGCAGGCACCGGTTGTTTTGGGGGACGGTGGTGGTAAGCAGGAGGACGACCGCGTGGGCACGAGTGCCCACCCTACGTTTCGCCGCATTCACATGACTGGCCAGTTTGTGACGGGGTGGCCGGTTTTCCTGGATAACCGGCCGCATGCGGGCAGGGCCGGGTTTTATCTGGCGATGCCGTTTAGAATAGCGGGCTCGGACAGGCACGTGCTGGTGCTGCGCGGGTGGTTGCCGCGCGATCCGCGCGAGTATGGGCGGCTGCCGGAATATGCCACGCCACAGGGCACGACGACCGTTGAAGGCGTCGTTGTCGACAAGGCGGGGCATGTGATGCAGCTGGGGACGGCTGCGGCGGTGAAGCCGGGGGCGATCGTCCAGAACCTGGAAGTGGAAGAGATGGCGCGGGCCAGCGGGTTGCGCCTGGAACCGTTCTTTGTGCAGCAGACCGGGCCGCAGGCGGCGGGCGACCCCATCGTGCGCGACTGGCCGGCGCCGGATACCGGCATCGACAAGCACCGCGGCTACGCCGTCCAGTGGTATGCGCTGGCGGCGATGGCGGCCTTATTTTTTGTGATCACAGGATTTCGCAGTGGAAGAAAACAAGTTGAGTGAGCGCGTGACGCACGACGCCGGCCAGCGCCGCAGCGGCCGCTGGAAATTGTTCGCCGTGCTGCTGGTCTGCGCCGCGCCGCTGATCGCCTCTTACCTGAGCTATTACGTGATCAAGCCGGAAGGGCGCACCAACTACGGCACCCTGATCGACCAGCGTACCCACCCGATGCCGAAGTTGAGCAGCACCACGTTGGACGGCCGACCGGAAACGCTGGAGAACTATGCCGGCAAATGGATCATGGTGAAGGTCGGCGGCGGCGCATGCGACAAGGCGTGCCAGGACCAGCTGTATGCGATGCGCCAGCTGCGCACCATGCAAGGCAAGAACATGGACCGCGTCGAGCGCGTCTGGCTCGTTACCGACGCGCAGCCGATCGACACGGTGCTGATCCGCGTCTACGACGACATGCACATCCTGCGTGTGAAACCGGAAGAGCTGAGCAAATGGCTGCCGGTCGACAAGGACGGCAAGCTGGAAGACCACCTCTTCCTGGTCGACCCGCGCAGCAACCTCATGATGCGTTTCCCGAAGAACCCCGAGCCGGCGCGCGTCCACAAGGACATTGCCAAGCTGTTGCGCGCCTCGGCCATCGGCTAGAAAGAAGTATGCACCCGTCTACCCTGTTCCAGTTGGCCCTGATGGGCCTGTTCGTTGCCAGCATCCCCTTGACCATGGTCTGGCTGTCGTCCGACGCCAACAAATACCGCAAGCTGGTGTGGGTGATGGCCTTCCTCACCTTCGACCTGATCGTGTTCGGCGGCTTCACGCGCCTGACCGATTCCGGCCTGGGCTGCCCGGACTGGCCGGGCTGCTACGGCGCGGCGAATCCCTTCATCGCCCATGAACAGATTGCCGCTGCCGAGGCGCTGATGCCGACCGGTCCCGTGACGAAAGTGAAAGCCTGGATCGAGATGATCCACCGCTACCTGGCGATGGGCATTGGCGTCCTGATCATGGCGCTGATGTTCCAGTCGATTCGGCAGTGGCGCAAGACGAAGCTCGATGCTTTCAAGCCGGCCATGCCGGTGGCGCTGTTCCTGTTCGTCTGCGTGCAGGGCGCCTTTGGCGCCTGGACTGTGACCCTCAAATTGCAGCCGGTGATCGTCACCATCCACCTGCTGCTGGGCATGGCGCTGCTGGCCATGCTGGTCTGGCTGGGCGGTAGGGAAGATTACTTGATGAAGCCACCGGCCCCAAGCCGCGATCTCGCCAGGCTGCGCAGCCTGCGCACGCTGGCCCTGGTTGCCGCCGCCGTGCTGGTCGTGCAGATCGCCCTCGGCGGGTGGGTGAGCACTAACTACGCCACCCTGGCCTGCGACGAATTCCCCCTGTGCGACGGCCAATTCATCCCCGAGATGGATTTCGAGCACGGCTTTACCCTGTGGCGCGAACTCGGCAAGACTGCCGCCGGCCACTACCTGCAGTTCTCGGCCCTGGTCGCGATTCACTGGGTGCACCGCAATTTCGCCGTCGTCGTGACGCTGGTATTGGGGCTGGCCGCATGGCGTGCAATGCGCCAGCCGCAGCTGCGCAAGACCGGCAAACTGATCGCCGCCATCCTGCTTGCACAATTGTTCACGGGTGTGGCCACGGTGTTCTTTGACTTCCCGTTGGCCATTGCCGTGTTGCATAACGCAGGGGCTGCTCTCCTCGTACTGACGGTGACCATGTTAAACTACAAGGTCAAGTACCTTCTCGAAGTGTCGCAGCGCACCCCCGCGAATGCGGACGCCCCTGCGAACTCGTATCGATGACCACCTCTACCGCTCTCCAACCGACCAGCCGTATCTCCCAGTACTGGACCCTGACCAAGCCACGGGTCTCGGTGCTTGCCGTCTTTTGCGCCGTGATCGGCATGTTCCTTGCCACCGACGGCTTCCCCGGCTGGCAAGTGCTGATCGCCGGCACCGCCGGCATCTGGCTGCTGGCCGCTGCCGCCTTTGCCGTGAACTGCCTGATCGAGGCCGGGATCGACGCGCGCATGGCCCGCACCGCACGCCGCGCCACCGCCCGCGGCGAACTCACACGCAACCAGACCCTGGTCTTCTCCGCCATCATCGGCGGCCTTGGCATGTGGATCCTGTATGCGCTGGTCAATCCGCTGACCATGTGGCTGACCTTCGTCACCTTTGTCGGTTACGCCGTCATCTACACCATCTACCTGAAGCCCGCCACGCCGCAGAACATCGTCATCGGCGGCCTGTCGGGCGCGATGCCGCCGGCGCTGGGCTGGGCGGCGGTCGCCAACGAGGTGCCGATGCAGGCCTGGCTGCTGGTGCTGATCATTTTCGTCTGGACCCCGCCGCACTTCTGGGCGCTGGCCATGTACCGGCGCGAGGATTACGCGCGCTCGGGCCTGCCGATGCTGCCGATCACCCACGGCATGGCCTATACCGGCCAGCAGGTGTGGCTGTATTCGCTGGCGCTGGCTGCCACGACCCTGCTGCCCTACGCGGTGCGCATGAGCGGCCTGATCTACCTGGTGGCTGCCGTCATCCTGAACGCCGAATTCCTGCGCCACGCCTGGCGCGTGCACAAGCACTACACCGACCAGGTCGCGCGCAAGGCTTTTGCTTATTCGGTGTTGTACCTGTCGCTGCTGTTCGCGGCGCTGCTGGTCGACCATTACTTCAGGTTCTGACGATGAAAAAACTGCTGTCCCTGGCGCTGCTCGCTGGCGCGCTGTTGCTTGCCGGCTGCGACAAACTGTCGTCGCCGCCGGCATTCAAGAACACCGACCTCACCGGGCTCGACTACGCCAGGGGTTTCTCGCTGACCGACCATACCGGCAAGGCGCGCACCCTGGCCGACTTCCGCGGCAAGCTGGTGGTGCTGTTCTTCGGCTATACGCAATGCCCGGACGTCTGCCCGACCACGATGGCCGAGATGGCCGCCGTGATGAAGGAGCTTGGTCCGTCGTCGAACGACGTGCAGGTCTTGTTCGTCACGCTGGACCCGGAGCGCGACACCCAGGAAGTGCTGGCCCATTACGTGCCGGCCTTTGACAAGCGCTTCATCGGTCTGCGCGGCACGCCGGAGCAGACGGCGCAGACGGCCAAGGAATTCAAGGTCTTCGTCGCCAAGGTGGCGGGCAGCACGCCGGACAACTACACGGTTGACCACACGGCCGGCAGCTACGTGTTCGACAAGGACGGCCGTATCCGCCTGTTCGTGCGCCATGGCGGTGGACCCGCCCCAATCGTCCACGACCTGCGCCAGCTGCTATGATGTAAAGACAACCATCGAGCAGGGACGGCATGGAACAACGTACCGGTAGAAACTACGCCCGCATCGCCACCGTCGTCCTGCTCACGCTGGGCTGCCTGTTCGTCCTCAAGCCCTTCCTGCCGGCGATCCTGTTCGCGGCCGCCGTCGTCATTTCTTCCTGGCCCCTGTACCTGCGCCTGCTCACGGCCATGCACGGGCGGCGCACGCTGGCGGCGCTGACCATGACGCTGTCGCTGACCCTCCTGGTGATCATCCCGCTGGCGATCGTCGCCTACAATCTGGCCGACGACGTCGCCACCACCTTCGGCCAGATGCGCAACGCGCTGGAACACGGCGAACTGCTGCCGCCGGCGTGGATCCGGGACATCCCTTTTCTGGGCGACACCATCGACACCTACCTGCGCGAGCTGGTCGCCAGCCGCGAGCAGATGCTGGCCCTGGCCCAGCGCATGATCGAGCCGGCGCGCCACTGGCTGCTGGCCGGCGGCCTGATGCTGGGTACCGGCGTCGTGCAGATGAGCCTGGCCGCATTCGTCAGCTTCTTCCTCTACCGCGACGGCAAGTCCCTGATCGCCGTGATCGGCGTCGCCATGGCCAAGGTGATGGGCGAGGGCGCCGAGTCGGTCTCCGACACCGTCAGCCAGACCACGCGCGGCGTCATGTACGGCCTGCTCGGCACGGCGCTGGCCCAGGGCCTGGTGGCCGCGATCGGCTTCTTCATCGCCGGGGTGCCGGCAGTGCCGCTGCTGTCGGTGCTGGTGTTCGTGCTGTCGCTGATCCCGGTCGGCCCGCCCATCGTCTGGGGCAGCGCGGCGCTCTGGCTGTTTTCCCAGGGCGAGACGGGGTGGGGCGTGTTCATGGTGATCTGGGGCACGGTCTTGATCAGCGGTGTCGACAACGTGGTGCGGCCGATGCTGATCAGCCGCGGAACCAGCCTGCCGTTCCTGCTCACCCTGCTGGGCGTGCTCGGCGGCGTGATTGCCTTCGGCTTCGTCGGCATGTTCATCGGGCCGGTGCTGCTGGCCGTGGGCTACTCGCTGATGAGCGAGTGGACCGGTACGCGCGATCCGATCGTGCGGGTGAATAACGAGCAGGTGACGGAGTAGGCCGGCGGCCGTGGTCAGGCCGGCCGCTTGGGTTCGGCCAGCAGCGCGCGCAGGCGGTCGAAGTCGATCGGCTTGGTGAGGTGGTGGTCGAACCCGGCCTCGAAGGCCAGCTGGCGGTCGCTGGCCTGGCCCCAGCCGGTGGCGGCGATCAGCAGCATGTCGCTGCCGCCCGGCAGCAGGCGGATGCGGCGCGCCAGTTCATAGCCGGTCAGGTCCGGCAGGCCGATGTCGAGGAGCGCCACCTGCGGGCGGAAGGTCTCCAGCAGGTTCAAGGCCGCATGCGCCGTGTGCACGGTCTGCGGCGTGCAGCCGCTCATCGAGAGGAACATGGCCAGCATCTCGGCGGCGTCGACGTTGTCGTCCACCACCAGCACGTCCGTCGGCGCCACGGTGTCCTCGCCGCTCTCGGCGCCATCGGGCTTGCCCTGCACCGGCGCCAGCGGCAGGCGTACGGTGAAGGTGCTGCCCAGGCCTTCGCCGGCGCTCCAGGCTTCCACGCTGCCGCCGTGCAGGGCGACGATGCCGCGCACCAGGGCCAGGCCGATGCCCAGGCCGCCCTTGGCGCGTTGCAGCGCCGGTTCCAGCTGCGAGAACATGCCGAAGATCGTGCCCAGCGCGTATTCGGGGATGCCGATGCCGTTGTCGCGCACGGCGATCACGGCCTGCTCGTTCTCGACGCGCAGGGTCAGCGACACGACGCCGCCGTTCGGCGTGTACTTGCAGGCGTTGGTCAGCAGGTTCACCAGCACCTGCCCCAGGCGGGTCGGGTCGGCGTCGACCACCACGCCCTGGGCCTCGATGTACACGGTGAGGGTGTGCGCGGCCGCGCGCATCATGTTGCCCACGTCGTCCACCGCCGCATGCACGATGCCGGCCAGCGCCACCGGCTCGCGCCGCAGTTCCATGCGGTTCTGGGTGATGCGCGACACTTCCATCAAATCGTCGACCAGGTGCGCCATGTGGCGCAGCTGGCGGTCGAACACGTCGAGCAGCTGGTTCTCGCGCGGCGGGCGCGCCGGGTCGAGCTTCAGCACCTCGAGCGCGCTGCGCATCGGCGCCAGCGGGTTGCGCAGTTCGTGCGAGAGCGTGGCCAGGAATTCGTCCTTGCGGCGGTCGGCGTCCGACAGTTCCTCGTTCAGGCTGCGCAGCTGGGCTTCGGCTTCGAGGCGGGCGTCGAGGGCCTGCTCGGCGGTCTTGCGCGCAGCCAGCAGTTCGCGCTCGTAGGAGCGGCGCTCGTTCATGCCCTGGAGCGACCATTCGTCGAGGATACGGCCGTCCACGTTGCGGCGCACGATGTTCACCAGCACCGGTACGCGCTGGCCGCCGGCGTCGCGGATTTCCATTTGCAGCTGGCCGACCGAGCCCTGCACATGCAGGATGGGCAGGCAGTGAGTCTGGTGGAAGATGCGGGCGCCGACCGGCAGCCGGTCCTGGATTTTCACCTTGTTCACCAGCGCCGCCTGCGAGTAGCCGAGCCAGCGGCACAGGGTGGCATTCACGCGCAGGATCAGGCCGGCGGCGTCGGTGACGAGCAGGCCGCAGGGCGCCTGCTGGTAAAGGGTGGCGTCGTCAGGCAGGCCGCTCAAGCGCGGTTCCCCGCTGCCGCCAGCGAATCGAGGAAGGTGAGGGCAGCGCGCGCGCTCGCCTGGGGCGCGCTCATGTGCGGGCAATGGCCGATGTTGCGCACCACGTCCAGGCGGCTGTCCGGCATGTGGCGGTGCATGTAGTCGCCGACATCGAGCGGGGCCAGGGCGTCGTCGCTGGCCTGGACGATCAGGGTCGGCACGCGCACGCGCGGCAGGTCGGCACGGTGGTCGACGGTGAAGCCGACGCGGGCGAAATGGCGGGCGATGTCCGGGTCGTTGCGGCAGAACTTGTTGTTCAGCTCGGTTGTCAGCTGCGGCTGGTCCGGCGCTCCCATGATGATCGGCGCCACGCCGCTCGACCAGCCGAGATAGTTGGCGTCCATGGCGTCGAGCAGCTCGTCGATGTCCTCGCGGGTAAAGCCGCCGCGGTAGTCGGCGTTGTTGATGTAGCACGGCGAGGGCGACATCATGACCTGCGCCAGGAACCGCCCCGGCGCCTGGATGCCGGCCAGCATGCCGATCATGGTGCTGACCGAGTGGCCAATGAAGATCACCGGGCCGTCGGCGAACTCGTCGATGACTTCGAGCAGGTCGTCGACATGGCCCTGCAGGGTGTTGTACTTCGTGCGGTCATAGGCGGCGAGGTCGGAACTGCCGCTGCCGACCAGGTCGAAGGCGACGATGCGGTAGCGTTCCTCGAAGGCGGGCAAAAGGAAGCGCCAGACCGTCTGGTCGCAGCCGAAGCCGTGCAGGAAGACCACGGTGGTGGCGCCGTGGCCGGAAATCGTGACGTTGTTGCGCTGGCGGACACTCATGCGATGTGCTGGAAGGCGGAAGCGGCAGATGGCCTGATTATACCGCCGCGCCGCGCATCGGCGTAGTTGCTTAATGGAAACCTCTATGCGCGGCGTCTTCGATTCAGGCGTGTTCGTCTTCTTCCTCGCCGCGCTCCAGGCGCGGGATCACTTTCACCAGCAGGATGCGCGGGCCGTTCGTCTTTTTCACCACCACGTCGAATTTCGGGAACTCGATGCGCTGGCCCTGTTTTGGAATATCGCCCAGCTTCGCCATCAAGAGGCCGCCCACGGATTCGACGTCGTCCAGGCCCATTTCCTCGTTGTCGATATCGATGCCGAGCAGGCGTTCCAGCGAATAGATCGGCAGGCTGGCCTTGCCGATGTAGGTGCCGTCGGACTGCGGCAGCCAGTCGTTTTCGTTGAGGCGGAATTCGTCGCGGATCTCGCCGACCATTGCGCCCAGCAGATTGTCGAGCGTGATGAAGCCGACCGGGCGCTTGCCTTTTTCGCCGATCAGGGCAAAGTGCGGGGCGCCGGTGCGGAAGCGGCGGAAGATGTCCTGCGCCGGCGTGCGCGCGGAAATCGTCTCGACCGGGCGCAGGTACTGCGACAGATCGGCGATGTCTTTCCCGGACTGCTGGGCGAAGAACAAATCCTTCAGGTGGATCACGCCCAGCACCTCTTCGCCTTCCTCGTCGAAATAGGGATAGCGCGAAAAGCGGTTGCGGCGCACGGTGTCGAGGTTTTCCTCGATCGACACATCCTCGTGCAGGGCGATGACTTCGTTAATCGGTCGCATCAGGTCGGACACGGCCATTTCCGAGAATTCCAGCGACTGGGCCAGGATGTGGCGCTCGTCGTGGGTGAACTTTTCCTTGCCGGTGCTGGTGTTGGTGCGCAGGATCAGCTTCAGTTCCTCGGTCGAGTAATGCGTGTCGTGGCTGCCGGCGCCGGCCAGGCCGGCCACGCGCAGCACCATGTTGGCGCTGGCGTTGAGCACGAAGATGAAGGGGTACATGGCCCAGTAGAAGCCGTACAGCGGCAGGGCGCACCACAGGGCGACGGATTCGGGAATGCGGATCGCCAGCGATTTCGGCGCCAGTTCGCCGACCACGATGTGCAGGAAGGAAATCACGCTGAAGGCGACCACGAAGGAGACGCCGTGGATGATTTTCTCGGAGGTGACGCCGACCAGTGCGAACAGCGGTTCGAGCAGGCTGGCAAAGGCCGGCTCGCCGACCCAGCCCAGGCCGAGCGAGGCGAGGGTGATGCCGAGCTGGCAGGCCGACAGGTAGGCGTCGAGCTGGCCGTGGACTTTCGAGAGGATGCTGCCGCGCAGGCCGGTGGTCTTGGCAATTGCCCGTACGCGCGTCTTGCGCAGGGTGACGATGCCGAATTCCGCCGCCACGAAAAAGCCGTTCAATGCAACGAGAAACAATGCCAGAACGACAAATAAAATATTTTCCATATCAAAGGTGAGTGAATAAAATTGTGGCCAGCGCGTTCAGCCGAAGGCATGGCCGATGTCCATTGTACAACTCAAGCGGCGCCAAGCATGCCTTCATGCACAGCGGCAAGGATGGCTTCGACGGCCGGGTGCTGGATCTTGCGCTCGTTCGAGATCGCATAGAACTGCTCGCGCACGCCGGGCACGCGGCCCACGACCTCGGCTTCGAGCTGCTCGGCCAGGTCGGTGGCCAGCGCCGCCGGGGCGAAGAACAGCCCCAGCCCGCGCCGCCCGAAGGTCGTCAACAAGGCGTTGTCCTCGAACTCGCCGACCACGTCGGGCTGCACGCCATGCACGTCGAGCCAGGCGTCGATCCGGCCCCGCAATGCATTATTGCGCGTAGGCAGCAGGAACGGCGCGCCCTTCAAGCCCTGCGGGAAATCCGCGCCCCATCGCGCCGCCAGCACCCTGGTGCCGACCACCAGCATCTCGCTTTCGAACAGCAGGTGCGAGAACACGCGCAGCGTGCTGCCGCTGGCCAGCGGATGGTCAGTCAGCACCACGTCGAGCTTGTGCAGGGCCAGGTCGGCCAGCAGGGCGTCGTGCTGGTCTTCGTAGCAGACCAGGCGTACCGGCGTCGTCAATTTGGTGGTGACTTCGAGCAGGCGGAAGGCGGTCAGCTTCGGCAGCGAGTCGGCGATGCCCACCGTCAAGCGCGTGCGCAGGTTGCCGGCGCCGTCCAGCGCTTCCTGCATCTGCTCGCCCAGCAGGAAAATCTGGTCGGCGTAGCCCAGGGCCAGGCGGCCGGCTTCGGTGAGCGTCAGGCGCCGGCCTTGTTGAGTGAACAATGATTTTCCAACTGCCTGCTCAAGCAGGGTAATCTGGCTGCTGACGGTCTGCACCGCCAGGCCCAGGCGCTCGGCGGCGCGGGTAATGCTGCCTTCCTTGGCCACCACCCAGAAATAGTGCAGGTGACGGAAATTGGTGACGGTGTTTTTCATACTCTTCCGTTTTTCCGAAGTAATACTTCGATTATCTTCGCTTTTTCTATGAAGCGTACAGCTCTACACTGCGTTGTATCAACTTTCACATAGAAGGGAAAACAATATGAAGCATTTCCGGGGATCTTTCCTCGTCACATTCATCTGTATGGGTCTCGCGGCCTGGTGGGGTTACGACCATGGCGGCATGTCCGGCATGCTGACTGCGGTCGGCGTTGCCGCCATCCTGTCGATCATGGAAGTCTCGCTGTCGTTCGACAACGCGGTCGTGAATGCGTCCGTGCTGAAGGGCTGGGATGAATTCTGGCTGAAGCTGTTCCTGGGCCTGGGCATGATCATCGCCGTGTTCGGCATGCGCCTGGTCTTCCCGCTGGTCATCGTGGCCGTGGCGGCCGACCTGGGTGCAACCGAAGTCTGGAACCTGGCGCTGACCGATCCGAAAGCGTTCTCCGGTCACCTGACGGCGCACCATGCGGAAGTGGCGGCCTTTGGCGGTATGTTCCTGCTGCTGGTCTTCCTGAACTTCCTGCTCGACGATGAGAAGGAAACCCACTGGCTGGGCAACTTCGAGAAGAAGCTCGGCGCACTGGGCAAGGTCTCGTCGATCTCGGTGATGGTGGCCTTGGCGTCGCTGCTGTTCGCATCGACCTTCGTTGATGCCGGCCAAAGGATGATTGTTCTGGTCGCAGGTATCTGGGGCATCCTGGTCTACGTCGGCGTGGACATGATCAGCGGCTTGCTGGAAAAGAGCGAGTCCGATGAAAACAGCAACGTGGGCGACATGGTCAAGCGCGGCGGTATCGGCGGCTTCCTGTACCTCGAAGTGCTGGACGCATCGTTCTCCTTCGACGGCGTGATCGGCGCGTTTGCGATCACCTCGGATGTCGTGATCATCATGCTGGGCCTGGCAATTGGCGCGATGTTCGTGCGTTCGATGACGGTGTACCTGGTGCGCAAGGGCACGCTGGACGAGTTCGTCTACCTGGAACACGGCGCGCACTATGCGATCGGTATCCTGGCCGTGATCATGCTGGTGAGTATGCATGTGCATGTGCCTGAGCTGATTACCGGCTTGACGGGTGTGGCGTTCATTGCTGCCTCGCTGTGGTCGTCGATTCGGTACAAGAAGAAGCATGCTGCGCTGGAGGCGGCTGAGGCGAAGCAGTTGGCTTGATCGTAGTTGGGATGGTGGCGGGTTGTTTGCCACCGTCTCGAATGGGGAAACGTTGTACCGCGTGGGCACAAGTGCCCACCCTACACCAGACGGTAGGGTGGGTTCTTGAACCCACCATGTTCCGGCGGCACAGACGGTAGGGTGGGCACTCGTGCCCACGCGGTCTGACCGCAAGAACAGCGTCAAGGAATCACGCGAGAGCGCCACGAATGGCGCCTCGCAAACAGAACCGCCCGGCGAGCGGCAGAACACCAGCTCGCTGCGCGTATAACCCGGTGTTCAACAAAGCAGTTCTCAACTTTTAGGAGAAACACATCATGGCAATCAGTCTGCAAAAAGGCGGTAACGTCAACCTGTCGAAAGAAGCGCCTGGCCTGACCAACCTGAAGGTCGGCCTCGGCTGGGATACCCGCGCCACCGATGGCGCCGGCTTCGACCTCGACGGCGCCGTCTTCCTGCTGAACTCGTCCGGCAAGGTGCGTTCGGACGCCGACTTCATCTTCTACAACAACCTGAAGTCGGCCGACGGCTCGGTCGTCCACTCGGGCGACAACACCACCGGCGCCGGCGAAGGCGACGACGAATACGTGTCCGTCGACCTGACCAAGGTCCCGGCCGACGTCGACAAGATCGTGCTGGCCGTGACCATCCACGACGCCGACGCGCGCCGCCAGAACTTCGGCATGGTCGGCAAGGCCTTCATCCGCTGCGTCAACGCCAACGGCGACGCGGAAATCGCCCGCTACGATTTGTCGGAAGACGGCTCGACCGAAGCAGCAATGATCTTCGGCGAGGTGTATCGTAACGGCGCCGACTGGAAATTCCGCGCCATTGGCCAGGGCTTCCAGGGCGGCCTGGGGCCACTCGCCAAGAACTACGGCGTCAACGTTTAATTTAATTCAGGTTCGCGGTCCCACGACCGGGACCGCACCTTGAGAGGAAGCTTAGCAATGCCAACTTTTACCGTGACCGGGGATGTCGATCCCTTCCTGCACGTGTCGATGAGGAAGGGCGAGACCATCTATTGCGAATCCGACGCGATGGTGATGATGGAATCGACGCTCGACCTGAAAGGCAAGATGAAGGGCGGGCTCGGCAGCGCGCTGATGCGCACCTTCGCCAACGGCGAGTCCTTCTTCCAGCAGCACATCGAAGCGGCGCGCGGCGACGGCGATTGCCTGCTGTCGCCGACCCTGCCGGGCGCGATGCAGGTCGTCGATGTCGGCCCGAACCACTACATCATCAGCGACGGCGCCTTCGTGGCCGCCACGTCCGGTGTGGACCTGAAGGTGCGTACCCAGAGCCTGGGCAACGCGCTGTTCGCCAACAGCGGCGGCTTCTTCGTCACCGAGACGAGCGGCCAGGGCCAGGTGGTGGTGTCGGGCTTCGGATCGATGTCGATGCTGGACGTGGAACCGGGCAAGGATGCGATCATCGACAACTCGCACGTGGTGTGCTGGGACAGCACCCTGCGCTACGAGATCTCGATCACGACCGGCACCAGCGGCGGCTTCCTGGGTAACCTGATCAACAGCCAAACCAGTGGCGAGGGCATGGTCCTGCGCTTTTCGGGAAAGGGCAAGGTCTACGTGTGTTCGCGTAACCGCACCGCCTTCAAGGCATGGATGCAAACCCCCGGCAAATAATTCAAGGAGCAACACAATGTCAGTCAGTCTGCAAAAAGGCCAGAAAATCTCGCTCTCGAAAGAGGGCGGCGGCGCACTCACCCGCGTGACCATGGGCCTGGGCTGGGACGCCATCAAGACCAAGGGCTTCCTCGGCTTCGGCAGCAAGACCGAAAGCGTCGACCTCGACGCCTCGGTGGTCATGTTCGACGAGGCCAACCGCCCGGTCGACACGGTCTGGTTCCGCCAGCTGAAAAGCAAGGACGGCAGCATCGTCCATACCGGCGACAACCGCACCGGCGCCGGCGATGGCGACGATGAGCAGATCAACGTCGATCTGTCGGCCGTGCCTTCCACGGTGAAATCGCTGGTGTTCACCGTGAACAGCTTCACCGGCCAGAACTTCTCGCAGGTGCAGAATGCCTACTGCCGCCTGGTCGACGCGTCGGGCAACAAGGAAGTGGCGCGTTACGATTTGTCGGTGCAGGGCGCACACACCGCGCAGGTGATGGCCAAGCTGTACCGTCACAACGGCGAGTGGAAGATGCACGCGATCGGCGAGAACGCCAGCGGCCGTACCTTCGACGATTTGATGCCGTCGATTACGCCGCATCTGTAATCTGCGCTTGATTGCGTAGGACACCAACCGGGGCCTGTGCCCCGGTTTTTTTATGCCTGCGTTTCGCCGATCCATGTGATCGGAGACAAAGTGTCCCGTACGGTGGGGTATGGAAGGCCGGGGGCCTCCCATACACACGTGCCCACGCGGTTACGCGCGCATCCTTCCTGCGTTGGCCGCGATATCTCGCCCACCAACATCAAGCCCGGCCAGACACTCTATCGGCCTTTGCATGCATCGCGAGCGACACCTCACTGCACGTAGCCAAGCGCATACGCACGTAACCGCGTGGGCACGGAGTGCCCACCCTACGGTCGAGGCTGCGTGCCTGGTTGAATCCTTTGATATTCATGTTGACATGCTTTTGGTTAACGTCTACTGTATTAAGTAACTAATACAGATATACACCATGACCAACCACGCCGCCCACCTGTTTTCCATCGCGACCGGCTCGTCCGAACCCATCTACCGCCAGCTGGTCGACCAGATCAAGCGCCTGGTCGCCGCCGGCCAGATGGCCCCGGGCGACGGCATGCCCTCGGTGCGCGAAGTCGCCCAGGCCCTGGCCCTGAACCCGATGACCGTCTCGAAGGCATACAGCCTGCTCGAGATGGAAGGCGTGCTGACGCGCCGCCGCGGACTGGGCATGGAAGTGGCGGCGCGCACCGGCACCGCGCAAAGCGTGCAGGAGCGCGCCGAACTGCTGCGTCCCACCCTCGAACGCGCCGCCATGGAAGCGCGCCAGCTCGAACTCGATTCCGACACCGTCCTTTCCCTCTTCACCCAGATCCTGAAGGAACAAGCATGACCAACGCCATCATCCAGAGCGCCGCGATCAGCAAGCAGTTCGGCAGCGCCACCATCCTGAATCAACTCGACTGGCAGATCATGCCGGGGCAGGTAATCGGCCTGCTGGGCCGCAACGGCGCCGGCAAGTCGACCCTGCTCGAATGCCTGCTCGGCCTGCGCGAGACCGACGCCGGATCGGTGCGCATCTACGGCGAAGACGTGGCCCACCTGAGCGACGTCACCCGCGCCCGCATCGGCTACGTGCCGCAGAAGTCCGATTTGTTCGAATGGATGACGCCGCGGCAGATGCTGGCCTACTTCAAGGCCCTGTACCCGCGCTGGAACGGCGCCAAGGTCGACGGCCTGCTGGCACGCTGGGGCTTCGACCAGCTCATGCAGAACAAGCCGATCAGCAAGCTCTCGGGCGGCGAGCAGCAGCGTTTGTCCATCATCCGCGCCCTGGCGCACGACCCGGAACTGCTGGTGCTGGACGAGCCGGTGTCGGCGCTCGACCCGGTCGGCCGCCGCGAATTCCTGCGCGAGCTGGTCGACGGCGTGATCGAGCGCGGCACCACGGTGGTGTTCTCGACCCACATCCTGTCCGACCTGGAACGGGTGGCGCTGGACCTCGCCTTCCTGAAGGACGGCAGGATCGCGCTGCAGGGCCGCCTCGACGACCTGCTCGAAGGCGCGCGCCGCGTGGTGGGGCCGGCGTCCCTGCTCGACGGCAGGCAGCTGGCGGGCGAACTGCGGCGCCAGCGCACGCCGGACGGCAGCGTCAGCGTCATCACGCACGGCGGCGCCGGCCTGGCGCAGCTGGGCAAGGAAAGCGGCGTGCGCGTCGAGGCGCTCAGCCTGGAAGACCTGTTCATCGAGGTGACGCAATGAGCGCCGCCCTGAAGGGCCCCGCGGCCGATTACTGGCTGCTGTGGCGCATGGCGCTCAGCACGCGCCACCCGCGCGCCAGCGCCATCGTGCTGGGGCTGACCGGGGTTGCGACCCTGGTCGTCGCCTTGCTGGTCCAGCTGAAGAACGCCGACCCGCTGCTGACCGCCAGCTTTGCGCTGCGGATCGCCCTCGGCGGCATGATGATGGGATGGATGCTGTATTTCGTGCCCGGCGCGGTGAAGCTGAATTCGCCTTTCACGGCGCGCCTGGTGCCGCGCCTGCGCCGCCGCCTGATCGAGCTAACGGCGCTGGTCTGGCTGGTCGCCATCGTGTCGAGCGCCCTGATGGCGCAGGGCACGAAGCTGTCGCCGGCGCTGGTCTTCCTCGGTACCGGCACCTGGCTCGCCGCCTATGGCCTGGGCCAGAGCGGCAACCGCATGGGGGCATGGGTGCAGTTCGCGGCATGGACCTGCATCGTCTTCAACCAGCATCTGCCGGCGGGGCTGGTCGAGCAGCTGAAGGGCGGCACCGGCTTCGCCGTGGCCGCGCTCCTGATGCTGGCCTTCGGCGCGCTGGCGCTGCAATGGATGTTCCTGAACGGCGGCGAGCGCCATTACGCGGCGCGCGAAGCCCAGATCCTGCAGGCCGAGAAGCTGACGGCGGCGGGCCAGTTCAAGGAGCGCAGGCAGCACCGGATCGGCGCCTCGCTCTACGAATGGGTGCTGCGCCGCGACAGCACGGCGCGCAACAGCGGCCGCCTGCTGGGCCACCTGCTCGGCGCCCGCAACCACTGGGTATACCGGGCGCTGGCGATGGGCGGCATCCTGGCCGGCGGCGTCGTTGCCGTGGGCTTGCTGCACGCCTTCGGCAGCCTTGAACTGCAGGAGATGACGGCGAATATCGGCTGGGCCGGCGCCGCGCTGCTGATGCTGGGCGCGCTGTTCGACTGCGAACGGCGCAACGTGCGCCTGAAGGACACCGCCACCGAGCAGGCCCTGATGCGCCTGGTGCCGCCGCTGCCGGCGGGCGCGCCGGCCTTCAACCGCCACCTGGCGCGCACGCTGCTGCGCGTGGGACTGCTGGAGTGGGCGATGCTGGCGGCGACGGTGCTGTGCCTGGGCCTGTTGAGCGGTGCGTCGCCCGCCGACCTGGGCATGCAGGCTTGCCTGTGCTGCCTGACGCTGCCGGTGGTAGCGGCCAATTTGCGCGACCATGCGCATCACGCCGGGCTGCTGGGCTGGCGGCTGCTGTGCGGGTTCGTGCTGTCGGTGTGTATCAGCTTTGCCGTAGGCGCCGTCGCGCACACGGTATTTGGGCTGCCGGTGCTTGTCGGGGCGGCGCTGGCCAGCATCGTCATCGCCGCGGCGCTGGTCGCGAACGGATTCAGGCGTGCCGAGACGGCGCCGTATGCATTCCCGGCGGGGCGCTTGGCTTGAATTGCGTCTTCGAACCCACCGGTATGGATGCAATCGGCCGCGACGATGTCGCGCAGTGGTAGGGTGGGCTCTCGAGCCCACGCGGTAGGGCACGTGATCATTCGAGATGCCGCCGCGGGGCGATCGAGCTGACCGCCTTACGCGGTCTGGCGGTCAATATTCGATTGGGAGATGCCGCACCGCGTGGGCACAAGTGCCCACCCTACAACCTCACAATCGGCACCAGCCCAGTGAATGTACGCGGCGACGCCAAACCAGCGCCAGTCCGGTCAATGCCCGCGGCGCTGGACCAGGGCGGTGCCGACGCCGTGCCGCTTGCCTTCACTGACCGCCGTCACCGTGCCGTCCGGATTGAACACGATGGCGTTCGCGGCGCCAATTTCCTCTTCGGGCTGTTCCCACGTGTGCCCGAACGCCGCCAGCGCCCGGGCCTGGGCACTGCCGGCAAAGCCCGGCTCGACCGAGGTGGACGCACCATTGCGCTCGGACAGCCGAGGCGCATTGATCGCATCAAACATCGGCATGTCGAAGTCCACATGATTCACGATCGTCTGCAGCACCGTGGTGATGATGGTCGCGCCGCCCGGGCTGCCGATACTGAAGGCCGGCTTGCCGTCCTTGAGCACGATCGTCGGCGCCATGCTGCTGCGCGGACGCTTGCCCGCTTCGGGCACGT
>Ga0265797_10005237_pt1 | contig 19074 bp, 12 predicted proteins | sample P2T30metagenome_FD_192433 | JGI IMG/M metagenome (GOLD analysis project Ga0265797, IMG submission 192433) | Plant litter microbial communities from East Loma Ridge, Irvine, California - P2 T30 | ecosystem: Environmental > Terrestrial > Plant litter > Unclassified | place: USA: California... | reverse complement strand
CGAGGAGTCCCTCAAGGCCAACGTTGAGCGCCTGAAGGCCTACCAGCAGCGCCTCATCCTCTTCCCCCGCAACTCCAAGGCCCCCAAGAAGGGCGAGGCCAGCGCCGAGGAGGTCAAGGCTGTCCGCGACGGCGACCACGTTCTCTTCACCAACTCTGCTCTCCCCATCAACAACAAGGCTGTTGTCACCGAGGAGAAGATCTCCGAGAACCCCTCCACCGAGAACGCCTACCGCAAGCTCCGCGACGCCCGCTCCGAGGCTCGCCTTGTTGGTGTCCGCGAGAAGCGCGCCAAGGCCAAGGCCGACGAGGAGGCCGAGAAGAAGAAATAGATGTAGAGCGTGTACATCTGCTTCATGAAAAATGGGTTATCTTAGTGCGTCCGGCGTTCGATGGATGGGTTGATAGCGTTCTGGTAATGGGAAAGGCACCAACAAAGAGTGGCCACAGTACGAATACGCAGACGCTCCATCCGTTTCGACACGGGCAGAGAAATCCAACAATATTCCCCACGCCCATATATGTCTCCATGTCCGTATAATATGTTTGCATTTTCTTGAATCAGTCAATGCTGTTCCAGCACAGACGCTTGGCGCACCCTTTGAACAGGCTGTTGGTGGAAGTTGTGGGACTCTGATGAACAAAATACCCATCACAGTTATATCTCAATCCTATATTCCGACATTCTTGCAAGATCTTATTCCCTGTGTCCCTGCTTGAATTTACGTCCAATCATCAATTGTTCTTGGACGACAACTTAACTTAGCGCGTTCCTTGTTCCCCGACGATTGATAAGAAAGTACCGCGTCGCCATCAACATCGACTAAGGCATCATCAATATGTCCTACCTTTTACAGTCCCGCATTCAGTGCCGCACTCTATCGTTAGCTTCCACACTTCGCACAACATCATCGCGCAGCTTCGCCGTAAGCCGAAAGGTCATGGTCCAAGCCTCAGAAATCTCGCCATCGCAAGGGGAAAGCATAGACACGCTTGTCTCACAGACAACAGCTCTCGTCGATTCTGGCCGCTGGAAGCTCTGCAATGACGGAAAAGCAGTGGAAAGACAGTTCAAGTTCCGAACGTTCAAAGCTACTTGGGTATTCAATTGTCTCCTCCCTGTACTTCAATGGCGGCTGCTGACGTGTATACAAGGACTTCATGAACAAGGTGGCGGCGGAGTGCAAAAAACAGAAGCACCACCCGGAATGGTCGAATGTTTTCAACAAGACGCATATTCGCTGGACAACGCATAACCCTGAGGGTCTCAGTACTAAAGACACGGTTATGGCTAAGTTCTGCGATGAAGCTGGCAAGGAGTTTGGAGAGGCGGGGCCTGAAGACGAGGTGGCAAGCTGCTATGGTCCGGGTAAGACCCAGGCCTAGCCAGTCGCGACTGGGCCTGTATCACTATACATTTGGACATATCATGACATCGGCGAGGCTCTACAAATCATTGTCACTGTGTACTATGCGACTTTGACGGACGGAAGGTACCAGAAAGGGCTGTGGTTTGCTAAAAAGATGTAATTCATTCAGGAAAATTTGGGATACTCGATGCAAGCCGACACCTTCGACTGAATCTAATGCTTTTTCATCCATAGGCTGGCGGCTTTGGAAACAGTGCGAGGGACTCCTCCGCATACAACAGGTTGAGGACACAGTCCCCGATATGCAATCCTTGGAAATCCTCGCCAATGCTAGCCCAATTTCACATGCTTCCACCATCACTCATTGTTCTCATAGCACTTGCGCTAGCAGCGAGACACAAGGCGTGCTTGCTCAACCCAATGTCGCACCCTTCATCATCTGTTCCAGCTCGTCGATCTCTTCATCCTCTTCATCGTCATGGACGGAGCCCTCGTCCTCGATCGTCTGACTCTCAAACACCGTGAGCGGCTCTCTGCCATCATAGCCCGGGATGCCGGCCAGCTGAGTTGCCCTCGTGAACCACAGAAGCACCAGACCCTCCCAAGCATGGGGCAGGTATTTCAGGTTGCCAAGCTCGCTTCCAGAGCTTTGCGCACAACCAACCGCCCTGTCAAGCTTGTCCAGAAGACCAGCGAAGATCTCGTCGGAAGTGCATCTCACCTCAAACTCGCCTCGAAGCTGGCTCCAGAACCCGCTGACAATGTCAGGGAAGTCGGCAGAGTTGGCCGGGTGCAGCGCGACTGGCGAGGTCGACTCCGGGGGCATGACGGAGTCGGCGGCGTATTGTAGAGCCTTGTATAGCACAGAAGAGTGGACGCTGACTTTTTGGCCTCCGATGGGGAACTCGTCTGCGATCCGCTTCCAGACCAGTTCGCGGACAGAGAAGCGCGCACGCCTCACTGATTGGCGGTGGGCCAGGAGCCAGTAGCGCCACTGATCGCCGCTGCGTGCCAGTCGCTCACCGCAGTGATCGCACTCGAAGAGCAGACACTCGCGGATCGACGAAGTTCTCAGCTCCTGGGTCGACAGATCTTGCTCATGGCCACAGGGGAGTACGAAAATACACTCGCCTTCGCACTCGAGATCGCGCTCGATCACGGCTTCAGCGTAACGCTTGCCCATGTCAAATCCCACAATGACCTGGAGATGAGCGGCGAAGAAGCGCTTCGGGTCGAAGCTGTCCTTGAAGTTCCACTGCTCCTCGGCGATTTGCTTGGTGTACCAGCAGTAGTGCTTCAGGCGCTCGTGGACGTGGAAGTAGGCCCTGTTGGAGATCCTGTGGATGAGGTGTGAGATGAGACGCATCCAGATCTCGTGTCGAAGAGAACAACGCTCGGCGGTGAAGGTGGTCTTGTCCAGCTCGCTCTCTGCGACTGTCTTGAACTGACCGTTGTGCTCTGTGAGAAGGCGGAAGCGGTAGTGTTGACCGCCTTCGGGGTCGGAGTACGAGGCGAACTGCAGGAGACTGCGGCCGGGGGCTGCGAGGAGCCTCATGAGCGTGGTAAACACTCGGTTCAGGGCTTTCGAAGGCATCTCGTTTGTGAGAGGGAGCCTGACGATGAAGTCGGTACCGGATAGTGGCAGGTGATACTCGGACGGGTCTGGTTTCTCTCGATAGCCGCTGAAGGACGATGGCTTTAACAAGGGCGTGGCGGAGCCCTCGACCGGCAACAGGTCGAGAACGGGGTACTCGATCTGCAACTCATGGTAGTTGGCCTGCTTCTTCTCCTCGAATCCCATGTGCTGGGAGCTGTTGTTGAGGTCTGCGAAGTTCGACATTGTGGCTTCTCCTCTCTGAAGGTGCTTCTTTGTTCTCGGATCCTGGTAGCTCCTTTCTGAGGGGGCTCTGTTGTTTTCTGGTTGTTGTGTTGTAGTAGTAAGTGTTGGATGTTGATGTTATTTTCTGATGTTGGTGGCTGGGTGGTGCTGAGGAAAGAAGAAGACGAACGGGAAATAGCAGGCTTTTGATACACCATTGGTGAAAGATCGAGCATACTGCTTGTGCCGTCAAGCGTTGGAGTGTTGTCATAATGGGCTTCACGAAGGCTTCGTGAATGCCTTTGTCAACATCTTCCAGTGAAAAAGAGCTGGTAGAAGGTAGCGTGGACTTCACTGATTATCGCTCGGGGGGCGCTATCGGCCATAACGCACATCTGGGCCTAGACTTATATTACAGACAAAAGCCAGTGAACAAAGGCTTTGTTGACACATTGAGTCGAATTGGGAACGATGCGACGGCCCAGAAATCACTGGCCGGGCCGGGGGTAGCACTATCGATCAGATATGCCGACATGTTTGAGCCTGACATCGAATGAGAAGTAAGAACGTTAGCGAGCGGCACAATTGAGACATTTAGAGGATTTTGGAGTGGCATGTAGACTTCATTGAGATGTTGCTAACTTGCGAAGTGTAGCACTATCGATCATATTTCCCAAAACGTCCCGAGTTCAAGGAAAGCCAATTTCTCAAGGACTGAAAGACATTAGTTGTAATTTCGGCGTGTGGCTGTCATGCATTCATTCATTGTACAGTTCAATTACAGCAAGGAAACGCCACCCAAAAGTGCTCCGATATCAGTCTCCCCGCCAAGCACCTCCTCTTCATCGTCAAAACAAATATCATCATCCGGCACCTCGCCCGAAACCTGCCATATGTCTTCTCCAGCATATCCCGGTATCGCCATAAGCGCCATCGTCCTCTTTATCCAACGACGAACGAAATCCTGCCAGCCAGGGAACAACTGATCCGACATATCAGCAATTGCAATCCCATTACAATCCCATGTGACTGCATCAGTAGTCCACACAAGGTAATCGTATAGGTTCTCCAGCGTTACCAGGAACGACCCACCATCTGTACCACCATGCTCAAGTCTCACCTGTTTGATGAACAAAGCCGTCTCGTCAGACCACGCAGGACCTAACAGGCGAGGCGACACTGTTTCGGGGACTCGCATCGATTTCAGCGCGTGCGTTAGAGCTTGACACAAGATCGCTCCGGAAGTTTCGAATCGGACTTTGTGGTCAATCTGGTGGGATTCGAGGTGTTTCCACAGCGTCTCGTCGAGGGCTTTGCGTTGTCTTCGGCGTCGCTCCACGCTTTGTAGTGCGTGCGTGATGTCCCTATTTGGTAGGATGACTCGACCGCAACTTGGACAAGCCGCATCTATGCACGAGGCTCGCGACAGGCTCTTCAGATTCGCAATGCTGACCGTAGTCTCGTGCTCGCAGGACAAGCGAACAGTGAAGACTCGGTTGTCATCGCCGAAGAAGTCACGAATCGGTTCCAGACAGAGGAGAGTGCCCTGCTCGCGGACTTTCCTCATGTTGAGCGCGAGGAGTCTGTTGGCGTCTAGCATTTCGTAAGCGTTCCATTTGAGAGCATCAATGGGCGAGTATGCGGATCCTTGGAGCTGGCGTTGGACGTGCAGATATGCGCGGTCTGAGGCGCGGGAGAAGAGATCTTGGAGGAGGTGCGTCCATTGTTTGGAGGCGTCTTGGTTGAGGGTATCTCTCCATTCACTCTCGCTCATTTGGAAGTGCTTGACGTCCTTCTTGTGACTGTTGTGCCATGTTGTGGTCAAGCGGAAGAGGAGTCCGCCTTCGCTGTAGTTGTCGTCAGAGACCGCGACAGCTTCCAAGATGCTTCGACCTGCGTGACGAGAGAGGCGATCGACAGCAGTGTCTATCGTTTCGGATGAGCAAGGGCTGGTGGAAGTCGAGTCCTTGACTGGGAACCGAACGAAAAAGTCGAAACCCTGCTCGCCGAGGAGATACTTGTCCGAGTTGGGAGCTTCTCGATACAGTGCAGCTTTCGGCGGCTCCATACGAAGACCAAGACCAGGTCGGTTGGGTAGGAGGCTTGTGGCGGGATATTCTAGGAACATCACGTGCACGTAAGGTTGCGTTGTTGGCTGTAGGCACAAGCGTTGTAGCGTGTAAGTGTTGTCCATGGTGGCTGGATGACGAGTGAGTGGTGCGAAGTTACAGAAGCCATTACGCTGGGTATGAGTGGGTGCATAAGAGTGATGGTCTTGTGAGGAGTAAAGCCATTGTCGCATGGTCTTTCACAGCCATATGTGAAAGGTTGCGAGGGGTTGTCTATTCATCGCAGCTTTCACTGGTGACGCAAGTCCTAGTTGCAACATCGATACAGTCACTTGCTTGTCCACATTCATGCTTGAGGAGTAATATTTATCAACCATGGACGTTGAAGTAATCGATCTTGGGTAAAGTGTCATGAAATGACCAGCTCCGATAGTAAGGATCTACGTTTATGGTGGACTCGAAATACCTTTAAGTTTGGTACATCAGCAACACTCCAGCAATGTAGATTGCATGACTCGAAAGGACAACTTATCGTTGTTATTCTGGTTTCCTTTTTGCACTGTCCTTCCTGAGTCTACATACTATACTGAGCTTTTCCGCCTTATGAGCATGGAACCCGCCGTGCTCCGTGGTTGGCAGGATTGTCCTCGGCTATCTTAGAAGAGCTTTGGCTTTGTCGTGCTTATCGGCCGGACAAAGCACAGCAAACAATCGGTGAACAAAGCGACTAGCAAAAATCCACCATCACTATACACAAGGCGCCAAGCAAAAAATATCGTCACGATGGCTGGACCGTAGAGTGTCTCGACCTCGAGATCAACATATGTCGTCGCCACATATCTCCGATCGCGCGCCTGCCATGCGGCGCTTCTGCAAGACTTCATCGCTTGCCAAGAGTGACATTAAACCTGTATTCTGTAATAGAAGGATGGAAGCCTCAAATATCACAGACGCAAAACGAGGTCGGGATTTGACTCGGGCGAGCAGTGAGTGGCACACTGGCATCCTTGTCCCACGCGGCCGCACGAGGATCGGGAGTAATCCCCGAGAGATCCTAGCTGCTGGGCCTGTCGTGGTCTGGTGAACACGGTCACCGAGCTTTGACAGGCGTGTGGTCTCGCCCTTAGCTGGGCCCACGTGCACGAAGGAATCCGACAGACTCTTCATGCGAGAGAAGACGGTGTGAGGCGGTGACGCAGGCGCAGCTGGAAGCGACCAGGGAGCTGGGAAGCGGGCGTCCGAGGTGCGTCGTGGATGATAGCGGTTTGAGACATTGACAAGCACCGCGGACGCTAGGCAGACTGGGATAGGGAGGGAAGATAGACGGAGGGCGGTGCAGGAGGTTGGACGAGGATCGGGAAGAGAAGAGAAGCGAAAAGGAACAGATGTCACACGGTAGCGCGCATCAGGAGCGGCGTGGCTTGCTGCAAGATCTCATCTGTCTGGGAGAGAGGGCTCGCTTGGATGCAAGATTGGAAGGACGACACGTCCCTTGGTACACGTTCCTCCGCCAGGCATGAGGCCTTCGACTGCTGCCCAAGCCGGGGACAGGCCTTCGACAGGCCTTGCACTCCTGCGAACCCAAAGGCACGGCAGAGCAGGGGAGCTAATGCCGGCTTGTCGGATGAATGCAACCTTGGTCGTCGCTTAGCGAGTCTAGTGCGTCGGAGCAGCGGTGCGCAAAGTTAGTGGCGTGGAGGCGGCTGAGGATCCTTGTTGTTGGTAACGTGAACAAGCACGCTGACAGGTCGACGATGCGAGCAAGGAGACTGCTCTGATGTGAGCGCTGCTGCGAAAGGCTTGGGTGTGTGTGTGCGATGCGCGTGTATGTGCGTGTACGACGTGGCAGATAAGCGCATGGCTGACTCATGGCGTGCTGTACGACGGTTGTCGCGGGATGCAAACGATCGTCGGCCTGGTTCTTGTTATTATTATATTATTACCTCCAGACTGCTTATATAGAGTCCTCACATACGCTGTTTCGGGGAGCACGACTGCGCTGCTGCTTTCTCCCAATATTCTCGCCACCCTCACAGCAGCTCCTGACGCGCGCGTTGCTGGCTCGACGTATCACTCGCCCTCCCTCAGCCCTGTTGACCTCTGCCTGTCTCACGCCCTGACCGTCCGCGCACTCTCAAACCTCTACCCGCCACTTCACCCACGGCGCAGGCCATAACGTCTCGTCTCTACCATTCACCAAGCGTTGCGTCCGCCAATAGCCTCGTCGTTCTCCTCACTCAAGCTCATCACAAGCATATCTCAAGCAATATTGGCAACGGCCGCGACCAACAAAACATCAGCGGACTGACGACATCCATCTCATCCCTCGTGCCATTGCCATAAGACCGCTGCCCGTCCTTGCTCAGTCTGAGGACGTCCGTCCCATTTGCCCTGCATTCAGCCCTGTCACTCAAACAACGATCGATCAAAGGCGACTCGACCTCCATCACAACACAGCGACCATGTGCGTTGCCGGCTTGAACGTTTCCACACAGCCGTGTCGCCACCGGTGGTACGAGCTCATCAGATCCTGCAGCGATGAGCACAACCTCGCCAACTGCCCGTCAAAACTGCAGCTCGAAGGCTGGGAGACTCGCAAAGAAGTCTGCCCGTGGTGCGACAGCAGTGGCGACTACGAGGACCTCATCCCCAGCACCACGCACCGCCTCTTCGGCAGCACATCCTCTGCCAGCGGCTCGACTTCCTCCTCGCCCGTCATCTCAGCAATGGGCAAGCCCCAGCTGAAGCGCTGCGACACCGACAGCACCCTCAGCTCGCTTACCCGGACCGGGAGCTTCTCAACAAACGGCAGCGAGAGAGGCCAAAGGCACCGCGAGATGAACGATCGATTTAACCTCTACCTCACCACCCTACCTCACGAAGTCCTCCCGAGCGCGAAGAAGAACTACCCCGGGTACGTTGCACCGACGTCGTGCGCCAGACCGATGTCTTCTGACTCTGCGAGCATCAGAGGCAGCCGCAAGCTCTTCGGCGCAGGCTGGCGAAAGAGCGTGCGCTTCGGAAGGAGCATGTTCGCTTCTTGAACGTCCTTTTCTATCACCATCATCTTTCCTATTGGGAAATTCTTCCTTCTCGGCTTGCGTTAACGAGAAAAAGCTCTTCGCTTCTTCTATTTCTTCCCTTCTTCCTCGAACAATTTTGCGAGCGAGCATCTGGTCTGCCTCATTCTGGTCTTAACGAAATAGACGAGGACCTCGGGCGCTTTGTTTCTTTTCTTTTCCTCCGTCGGATCATATACCCAACTTTTCTGGTTTCTTCTTTTGCAGCGTTCTTGCGTTCATGGCATTCTTATTCTGCGGCGTTTTTCTTCTCCGCTCTCGGGCAGAAACAGCACCCGAACGAATGGGTCGCCTACTAGATGGAACAACGGCCGGAAAATCAGGAGACGAACATCGCAACGGGCTTGTGGAATGTGCTGGCCACAGAGCTCTCTCGAGTCTTTTCAGTCGTCGGAACGGACTCTGTCTTCGGAGAGATCTTTCTACTTCCTTTTCTCTTCTTCTTGATAATGTCGTTTCTCAATACAAACCATTTACGAGCCAAGCTTTTGTCCAGGCGATCGAAATCTCATGTGCAACTTCTTGTCTCAAGCCTACCAAATTGTGTCTCCTCCGATCACGTGTACAGCCCTATACAACTGTTGTGGTCTGACCAACCCTACAGGCAATAAAAGTCACCAGACACGTGACAGAGCCACCGCACGCTGTCTCTGAGTGTCACGTAAAAAGAAGCACAACACAACACAACACACGCGTCAGGAGCTGATGCTTTCGATTCCGATGTCACAACAAAACGCGCTCCAAAACAAAACCTAACAAGCCGTGAGTTGTAGGTTGTATAAGCTTTCGCAAAAGTTGCATGTGACGAACCGAAAATCCAAAACAGTTCATACTCTGATGAAACAAGAACTCATGAATCGAAACGTGAAAGGGGAAGGTGATAGCATTCAAACACAAAAAGCAAGCCTTTTTTTCATTCCATAGTACAGAAAGTTCCCCGATGCCCCTCGCCAGTAAGGTCTCAAAATAAAAGGTGTTCGTGTCTTCGAATAGTAGAAGTATTAAGAAAAAGCACAAAAAGAACGCATCTCCTCATGCAAATTGTTTTCTCTCTTTCATGTCTTTCGAAGAGATCAATGACAGGCAGCGCGTATAATCACACGAAAGCAGGAAGCAAGACCAACTTCCCACCCTCAAAGGAAAATGCAAAAAACACATTTTCGTTTCCAAAAAGTCGACGGGTTTCATTCTTTCATGTCCAAAGATCTCTTCTTCTTCTCGCTCCAGCAACGCGTGCTCTCTTCTTTTTTGTATCTCTCTAAGCACCGTTGGTGGTAGGCGCATCGCTGGCCTTGGCGGTCAGAACACTGAATTGGCCACCGCTGGTGCAGCCATTGAGCTTCTTCTCTCTGACGGCAGTGTTGTCGATGACAGTCGCCTCCACAATGTCGTCGATGACGCCCTGGCCGGTCTGGTAGTTGGCCGAGAAGCCCCAGCTGTAAGCCTTGCCCTCTTCGGTGACGATGATGTTGTGGTCCGAGCAGGTTGTGACCTTGACGGCCTTGCCCTTGATGGTGGGGACCTTGGTGGGCACGGCGAGGATACGGGGCTGGTCGCGCTCGTCCTTGATGGTGGCGTCTTCGGGAAGGGAGGCGATGAAGTCTTTGCTCAGACCGCACTGGTTGCCGTCAAGACGGCCCCAGACGAGGCAGTCACCGTCTTCGGTGGCGCAGACGGAGTGGTGTCCGCCGCCCTTGATGGAGATGACGGTCTTGCCCTTGAGGCCTTCGACGACCTGCGGCTTGAGGATGACGGCGTCGTCCTGGCCAGCGTTGTTCATGACACCGGTCTCACCGAAGTTGTTCAGACCCCATGAGTAGACATCGCCAGTCTTGGAGATGGCGAAGCTGTGGTAGCCACCAGTTTCGATCGAAGCGATGGCCTTCTTGCCCTTGGGAAGACCAAACTCACGCGGCTTCAAGCCCTCAATCTTTGTGCGCTCGATAACGCGACGACCAAGCTGGTTCTGCTGACCAGAGCCCCATGCGAAGACAGCTCCCTTGGTGTCCAGAGCGAGTGCGTGGTTAGCGCCGGCCTTAATGCTTGTGATGTTCTTCAGCTCAGGGATGTGAAGCGGGCGTTGTGCGATGAAGGTATCGTGTGTGAAGCCGAAGATACCCTCATTGCTACGGAAGGTACCCCAACCGTACACCTTTCCATCATCGGTCAGAGCAAACGAGCAGCTGTCGCCAGCAGCAACATCGACCCAACGAGTGCCCTCGGGAATGTCTGTCTTGGAGAAGTCGACCTCTGTAGGTGCAACCTCGTGTGGGTTCATGCCGGTGTCGTCGTCGTCGGAATCGGAGTCGTCGGCGTCAATGTCCTTGACACCACCATCCCAGGTAGTGTCGCGACCGAGCGCGCCCTGGTCGTTGACACCCCATGTCAAGATCTTGTTGTCGTGGGTCAGAGCAACGTTGTGCATGCCACCAGCAACGATCTGAACGACGCCGACCTTGTCAGCGTCGAGGTTTGCATTGAGGCGAGGACGCTTGACATCGATGCACTTCTTGTCAGTGCCGAGACCGAGCTCGCCGGCGGTACCCTCGCCGAAGACGAAGACCTGCAGGCGGTCGGTGGGCGGCTCGTTGATGACAGGTCCCTTGACGAGGGCCTTGACCTTCTTCACAGGCGCAGCCTTGGGTGCCTCATCGTCAGCCTTGCGCTTTGTGCCTCTCTTTGCAGGAGCTGCGGCATCAGCCTTCTTTGCAGCGGCTTTGGGTGCGGCCTTGGTGGCAGTCTTCTTAGTACCTATAGCAATGTGTAAGCGGTTGTTCGCGTCAAAGTACCCTAGTGGTCGCCGGCTTCCTTTCGAATCGACCATCTTTGCGATGTTGCTGCAGCGCTTTCTGCTGCAAGAGCCGAATGCGACTCAACATGTTCATGCGGAACACACAAAGGAGGGTATGCTCACCATTTGCCTTTGTCTTGGTTGCCTTCTTGGGCTTTGTCTCTGCCTCTCCCTCTGCCTTCTCCTCCTCAGAGTCGGCCTCTGAACCAGATTCAGCCTCAGACTCAGGCTCGGCTTCGACTTCAGCGGCAGGCTGCTTCTTGGGGCGACCACGAGCCTTTGCAGGAGCCTTCTCAGCAGCCTTGGTCTTTGCGGTAGTCTTCTTGGTCGCGGGCTCGGGCTTGGGCTTGGTGACTTTAGCAGCAGTGTTGGCTTTGTTCTTAGCTGCGGCGGCCGGCGCGTCTTTTGCGGCGGCCTTTGTGGCTGCGGCGGCGCGTTTAGGAGGCATGGCGGACGAGGATTTTTTGATGGTCTTGATGCGCGCCAGGGTGGAGGTTAGTCGCGTGGCGCGAGGGATGTAGAATGAGGTGAGTTGGAGTGGTGCTGTTCCTGAAAACAAATGTTTCCGAGGAGGCTGGTGATGGCCTTTAAGCTGGGGGTTGTGGTATGCGGGAAGAGAAGCTCGCGATGGGATTTGCTTGAGCTGATGCTGATGCGCGATGCAATGTGCGAATGCAATGGATGGAAGTAAAGTTGCGTCGCGAAGTGGGAAATGGGTCGTGAAGGGTCGTGAATGAGGAAGAGTTTGAGTGCGTGGTGTGATTGTGCTCAACAACAATAGGACAGACAATAGTGCGCACCAGCGCGGCAGCGAATATAATCTCGCGATCGGCCTCGTCCGCGAAGCTTGACGGGAGCTACAGAGCTGTTTCTACCTTCGGACGTCATTGTGCCGATGCAACCGATTGGACTTCACTGCATTGATCAACTATATTTGTTCGATATTCACTAAATGCACCTGCTTTGTACGAAGCAATCCTAGACATGGTCAGATATCAGGTTATATCTTCATTACACTTTTCTCCGACGAGAAGCTGCACGCTTATTCCTTGCTGCATTTCAAATCGATGCACGTCGATCTATCTGCATCTATCCTCTCGGTGGAGATAGGTTGCATATGAGCCGAGGGAGCTGTAGAGAGCTCCTCATCACCTACTCCTCATCTCTCCTATAGCCTCAAGTGTCTGTATATACGTTGTTCGGTTGTTCCCAAGACATAGCATAACAGATCCGCTGTCTTCCATACCAATCACCATCATTAACATCGCCCATTGACAGCAACATGAGTATTCCCAAGTTCTCCGACCTTCGTACGTGACAAGAACACACATGAAATACTCTTCTGGATAACAAATAAACTAACACCCTCCCTCCCACTTAGCCCTAGACAAATCCGGCCCTCACCACAACGCCTGGGGCCTCTACGGCGCCCACGACCAACTCGGCACCCTCAACCGCCTAACCAACCCCATCGTCACCGCCGCCGCCAAAGAAATCCGCACCGGCACCCGCATCAGCCTCAACTGGCCGCTGGACGCCCAAGGCCCGCTGCCTTTCTTCGGCCGCCAGGCTTTCCACCAGGAACTGTACCAGAAACCGCCGCGCATCGTCAACGACGACGTCTGGACCTTCAACACACAGTCGTCGTCGCAGTGGGACGGGCTGCGCCACTTTGGCTACCAGAAGGAGAAAGTATTCTATAATGGTGTCACGCTGGATGATATCCATGGGACGAATGGCAAGCCGTGCAGTAATGTTAATGGTATTGGTGCGTGGAGCGAGCAGGGCATCGTTGGGCGTGGAGTGCTGCTTGATTACCACGAGTGGCGACTGGCGCAGGGCCGCGAGCACGATGCGTTTGTCACGTCGTCGATATCGCTGGGTGATCTGAAGGCTGTGGCGAAGGCGCAGGGGACTGAGATCCGGTTTGGCGATATTTTGCTTGTGAGGTCGGGGTACATGCATGCTTACAATCGGCTCGATAAGGAGAAAGTGTCGGCGCTGAGGGAGAAGCAGCCGCCGAGTTTTGCAGGCGTGGAGCAGAGCGAGGAGATGCTGCAGTTCATGTGGGAGAACTTTGCGGCGTGCGCAGGGGACCATCCGAGTTGGTGAGTTGGCATCTTGCTAGGCTTGAGGCTTCAATGTGTGAGTGCTGTTAGAGGTCTTGCTGACTGGGTTACAGGGAGGCCTGGCCAACGCAGAAAGAGTGGTCGTGTCATGAGGTCATGCTTGCTGGCTGGGGTATGCCCATCGGAGAGCTCTTCGACCTTGAAGCGCTGGGAAAGCATTGCAAGGAAACGAAAAGGTATGAGTTTTTCGTTGTCAGCGAGCCGGTCAACGTACCTGGCGGCGTCGCTTCTCCGCCGAATATCCTGGCGATCTTCTAAGTCATTTGTGTGAGGCCGCGTAGTGCAGTCGATATGAAATATTGTGGTACATTTGTACATAAGTTTACACAAGAAAAAGTCTGAAGTATGTGAAAGCTACGACATCTGGCAAGAATATCGTAGCAAGCGGCAAAAAGGGAATCCTAGTCCTTTTCCACGGACATCTGCACACTGACGTCCCATCGCGGTCCTTTGCCTTCTCCATAGACGCTACCGAGATGGCTGCGAACGAGACTCGCGACTCGTTGTCGGATCCTCAGAACCTCGTCTCCGTAACCACTTGCGGGTCGGTACTTGAGCTTCAAGTTCGCCATGCAAAGTCCGTAGTGAACTTGCCAGACGCGCACTTCTTCGATCACACTGACACCGGGGTCGCTTTCCAGGCCCTTGATGACATTACGCACAGCATTTGGATCCGTAGGATGTTTGTAGCTCATGAGTAGCATGGAGGCGAGCGAGGTTCCCAGTCTCGTGCCGAAAGTGATCATCACCGCGGCGATGCAGAAGGAGAGCACGATGTCAACTGCGTTGTATGTCTTCTCGCTGAATAACGGTAGGAAGAACAACAGGACAGAGCAGGACAGCGTTAGGAAGTGCGACGGATTGCCGAGCACACGGCCCCAATTCGCAAGCCATGGCATGCGCATAGCACGGCCAATGCGTGAGTGGTTCTTCAGTCCGATAGCTGAGATGAGTGTCACACTGATGGCAAGCAAGCAATCAAGGTCAACAGCGCCGGCAGATGCACGTGAATGCGAGTGAGCATTGTGAGGAACATGGTCACCCAGATTCTCGAGTGCATGTTGCACACCGTGGCTCACAACGTCAAGTCCCATGAAGCCAATGAACACTGCCAGGGCAAAGCCTGCCAGCACATCCGCTCGCTCGAGACCGAATGGATGCTTCAAGCTGCCACGCTGCCAGACTTCAAAGTTGGACATGACGTCTACCGCCACGCAGACAGTGGCGCCGGCCGCATCGAAGAGTAGTAGACGAGACAGAGCAGTCATTGAAAGTGAACCCGAGGCTGAGTATTGCACGTAGCCAGAAACGAGGAAGTGACAAGCGCACCAGATCAGTCGCATAGTCTGGTTTGGGGTCATGCTCCACCAGGCTTCCTTGCGTGTCGGCATTGGCAGGTGGGCTGGCACAGCAAGCGGAGTGCGCTGCGTGGGCGGTTGGAAGATCTGGTGCGCAGTGTGGATACTACTGTGCCTGTACTTGTGACCGCGACGTTTGCCAGGGAGGTTTTCATTTGAAGGTCGCTTCAGTCCGTTGGCGTCGGAAACGTATTGCTGTGTTGTGAAGTTGAATGGGTTGCGAGCTCCTCCATCGTCAGCTGCAGAGTCCAGAGTCTGGAACCCGCCGTCCGTAGTGCCTGTCTGAGGTGTGTTGGGTGTCCATGGACTCCACTGGCTTCCAGGCGATGTTGCTGAGAATGGCGGCTGTTTCATGGGCGAGAGCATGCTGCTAGCCGTACTGGCGCTGCGCAGAGGCGAGTCGATGCCTCCGCCCGGTCGCGGCGACTCGTTGAGGTTGTGTCGAATGTCATAGTCCAGATCAATCTTTATAGGCGACGGGAACGACCTGTCTGTTTCCACGCTCAGGTTCCTGGAGTGCGTGTTCGAGGCATGAGATCCCAAGCGCTTGTGAAGAGGGTTGGTAGGTGGAGTCTGTGGACGGTGGTCGTGGGAGTGGTTGTGTTCATGGCTGTGACCGTGACTGTGGTCGTGGCTGTGGTCGTGGGAGTGATCATGCCCGTGGTCATGGCTGTGCGAAGCCATGTTGGTGTGCTATCGTCTCGGTGAAGGGTGTCGCATGTAGATGATATGGTTGTATGCGGGCCTCAGGGTTGACCATTGGGGTTGTTGGCCTTTGTTGCCGAGTGAACTTGAGCGCCCCGTTGGTTGGCTACGCGCCCCCACCGCCGTTGGCCTTCCATCCAGAGCGCAACCACTGAGCCGCCTAACGTCATCTTCGTATATATCACCGTCAGGCATATCTTGGACCTGGCGCATTGCTTGACCACAGACCACGATGCTTTGAATGCCGGACTCGGAGACTCCCGCAGCACCTGCTGGACAACATGCAGCCACCGCCCACATGGCAGGCAATGGTCAGCCTGGCAGCAGCGGCGCACGTCGCAACACCATTGCCGTAGTAGACGAGAAGCCCAGACTGGCACGGGACCGCGAAGACGAAAACGATGAGTTCCCACCTTTCGAAAAGATGAAGTTCCCTTGGAGCTCGCCCTCGTCGCCAACATCGCTCACCGGCGCTCCTCCTCCTATCCCCAACGTTACGCCGCCTCGACCGTCTGGACACCGACGCAGCGTTTCTGGAAGCATATTCTCGAAGCTCAATTTCCTGCATTCTGGCGGTGAATCTGGAAGACCTCCTTCTCGGGAGAAAGAGCTCAAGAGCCCCAGAAGGAGTGTAGAAGACGAGGCCGCTGTTGGCCCGCCAGCAAAAGAGTTGAAGGAAGAGAATGCCTCGTCGAATCCATCGCAGAGCAAGACAGCGCGCAAACGCAAAGGGTCATTGAGGAAAACGGCGTTGCTGGGTGGGCGACGCTTCGCTACGGAGGGCAGGGAGAGGAAGAACAGCCTTCTCCAGCGCAACCCTTCCAAAGCTGCAACACAATCAACACTCCCAGACACCTCTCTGGACCAAATAGCATCAGAGGTATCACTGCCGCCCACGAAAGACTTCAATCGACCGATTCAGCCTCTTCAACCTGAATCTCTCCGCAGGCAGTTCAGCTACGAGTCCTCGATCAGCGGGTCCAGTACCTGGTCTGAGCCAGTCGGGGTGACTGCAAACCGTTTGTCGATTCTGACAGACACGGGTCCCAAATCTGATGCACAAGCTACGGCTGGCGAGGCGACGCTCTCCAGTCCTCTGGATCTCAAATCTCCTGTCTCTCAAACTAGCTATGCTAGCACGACTGACGACGATGATGCTCTGACCTTTGATCGACCTGCTGTGGGCTCTTCGACAGCTCGTTTGGCCCCTCCGCCTGTGGCAACCTCCTACTTTCCAGGCTCACATTTGCAACCATCATCTCGGTCTGCTAGTCGGCCTCATCGTTCGCGACCGCACAGACCATCCCCACTGACCCGCACGCCGATACCTTCTTCTCACGCGCAAGACGATCCTGTCTACACATACGCCGAAACGGAGTATTGGGGTTGGGTCCTTTTGGCGACGACGTGGATAGTCTTCACGGTTGGGATGGGCTCGTGCTTGGATGTTTGGAGCTGGGCATGGGACGTTGGCGGGAAACCGTATGCGCCACCCGAATTGGAGGACGATCCAACACTGCCTATTGTTGGCTACTATCCAGCGTTGATTGTGTTGACAGGAGGAGTAGTGTCATGGATATGGATAACTGTGGCCTGGGTTGGTCTAAAGTATTTCCGTCACGCAAAGTCATCTATATAGCACAGCAACCGTCATTCATATATCTGCGTTTACTCCCGTGATTCTCGTTCAAAGGTCATCATGATTCATTAAATCCATGTGACTTCTCAACTCATTGGGTTGACTGTGTTTCTGGCGCCGCAGTCAAGACAGTATGACGAAGCACTTGCAATGGTGCACGGACTGCATGACCATCTCGTCGACTTTCCCGACGTACATACAACTTCACTTTCGACAATCCAAACATGCCTTGAACGCTCTGCACAGCCGCCCGCAAGGGCACAAAATTACTACACACCAGCCATCGACAAACATCTCGCCACCATCCACTCAGCCATCATGTCTTCTACCGCCTCACAGCGTGCGCTCGACTACCTCGAAGGCCTGCCAGGCACCACCTTCACCAAACTGTATCAACAACCCTCAACCGCTCTGGCCGTCTTCCGCCGCATGCTGCCCCATCTCGCCAAAACCATTGTGATGGGAATGCTCTACATGCCCACGCCGTTCGCCGCAAAAGATCTAGAAACATGGGTGAAGCCAGACGGCGAGAGCACGCAGGCGCGAGACAAAGCTGTGTCCATTCTGGCACGTCTGCGCATCATGTCCGAGCAGCCAGGCAAAGACGGCAAGCCTTCATATGTGCTTGCGCCTGCGTTCGCCAAAGCACTGAGGTTGGCGCTCACGGGCGGCGGAAATCACAGGAGTTTTGGCGTGCCGAGCACAGAGCCTGAGAAGGCGCATGTCACGGTGGATTTCCTGGATACGTTTGCGCGCAGGCAGTGGGAGGCTATCTTGTACTACGTGGTGGGAAGTGCGAATACTAGCCTCTCTGGTGAGGTGGACATTAGCGCTGGCACGAAGCAACTGCTGCAGAAGGGCATGTTCGTTGCAACAAAAGCCAAACACACATACATTACCAAGCAAGGCTTCGAGTTCTTGCTACAAGAGATCAATGCGCAGGTCTGGACGCTGCTCATTGTCTATCTCGAAGTGTCTGCCGAGCTGCAGATGGACTCTGTGGACGTACTGTCTTTCCTCTTTACCCTTGGCTCTCTCGAGCTCGGAGTTTCATACAGCACATCCAACCTGACTCCCACCCAGCTACAGATGCTGGAGGATCTGACCGATTTCGGTCTTGTGTACCGCCCGTCACCGAGCTCAACACACTACTACCCAACCCGCCTTGCCACAACCCTCACCTCCGACTCTCCCGCGCTGCCAAACAATTCCATGCCCGCCGCCACAGGAGAAACAGCAGGCACGAACCCCGCCACAGGCTCCGACGAGAAAGGCTTCATTATCGTCGAGACCAACTACCGCTTATACGCCTACACCTCCTCGCCCCTCCTCATCTCCATCATCTCGCTCTTCGCCGACCTCAAAACCCGCTACCCGAATCTCATTACCGCCAAGCTGGGCAAGCGCTCCATCCAGCAAGCAATCACCGCCGGCATCACCTCGGAGCAAATCATCTCCTACCTCACCACACACGCCCATCCGGTCCTGCGGCACGCAACGCCCATCCTTCCGCCTACGGTGGTCGACCAAATCCGCCTGTGGCAGCTTGAGGGCGAGCGCATGACCACGCACAGCGGCTTCTTGATCAAAGACGTGGGCAGTGCCGAGGATTACGAGAAAGCTGTGCGTTACGCAGAAGCACTGGGCGTGCTGAAGAAAGAATTCAAAAATAAAGGGTGGTTTTTTGTGAGTCGCATGGATCAGATGAGCGCATACTTCAAGAATTTGAGCATTCGGAAGCGTGAGGCGCAGATGGCGGGAAAGTCTGCTTGATAAAGAAAAGAAAACAAGATCGTGCGGGATTGTAAAACTAGGTAAGCATCAGCATGGGCTGGTAAACGAAATCATTGGAATATTATAGCGAGGCGTTCGGATTTGGACTGGACGGAGTGATAGGTGCTACGATAGTAGAGTTGCAGGCGAGCATACCACAACAACCATTTTTTCTTACACGCTATGGAGCATTTGACCGCTTTTCCATCATGTGCTTCGTTGTTGCTTTCCTATCTCTTCCGGCATTGCAGATGTTCAAGACTAGCTTTTCTTCCCGGACTGCGAGACACTGGTGCACCGTCGTCACATTACCTCCACCACCTGCTTACAATTCGTCAAGCC
>Ga0265797_10005236_pt1 | contig 19076 bp, 7 predicted proteins | sample P2T30metagenome_FD_192433 | JGI IMG/M metagenome (GOLD analysis project Ga0265797, IMG submission 192433) | Plant litter microbial communities from East Loma Ridge, Irvine, California - P2 T30 | ecosystem: Environmental > Terrestrial > Plant litter > Unclassified | place: USA: California... | reverse complement strand
GCTTCGGATGAGCTTGTGATGCCGCGGTTTTCACAAGTAAAGGGTTTGTCAGCACGGAGGCCATGTGCTGGTCGGCCAAAGTGATGGATGAAGGGAAGGCATGACGGTGGGTAGCATCAGGCCCATCCTTCACAGCCGACCTTTTTGAGTCTCCATGCAATCGACTCGGATGGACCTCGTCCAGATGTTTTCGGAAAGAGCTCGTCAAGGCGTTCAGCAGCCGGTTTGACTCTCTCTGTCCGAGTGGAGCCTGGTTGTTGATCTTGGAAGCCAGAACCCTGAAGCTCTGGGAGACTGCTGAGCCTTTCATTGTGATGCTGGTGCTTGCCTGTGTTGAGAGCACTCGGTGGCTAATGCTTATTGCATGATACGTCAGACCGCCCGCGGTGAGCCAATGCTTGCCAGGCAGGCTGTGTTGTGCTATGTATTATGAGGCAACAGTGAGGACAGGGCCAGTTCAGACACGTGCGATAATGCGGGTAGTTCCAACTAATGCGTAAAGTAAAGGCGAGGTGTATGCGTGCGCTTCGTTATAGGGTGGTGGCGGCGATGTGCGAGACGTTGTTGGTTCCTCCAGCCATCCGCCATGATCGCCTGCCCCTCGCTTAAACTTCGCCTAAACTTCCTGTCACGAGCGAGCAGACACAGCACGCAGCTGGCGTGCGTTCTCATTTGCAGCCAGCCAGCCAGCCAACACCTTCCATACCACCGCAATCCCCCATCTCTCCCACCACACGCGGCATCCCGTTCCTTCCAGCGTCAAACAAGCTGGTTATCTCCATCACCCGCATCAACACACGCGACGGGATCTTTTCCCCTTGCAACACCGCTCTCCGCGCTCCCTGAGCCTCACTCCATCTCCTTGAGGCTGCATCACTGCACCTCGCCCGTCACCACCACCCCCACCCACGCGCCTGGTAGTCCGCTACCATCCTGCGTCCCCCACCCACACCTGGTCTGTCAGACTCTCACACACACAAAACACCCTCACATCACAATGTCGGAGATCGAAGCTAGGGCGCCTGCCACCAGAGGCAGGAGCTCGGTGCGCGGTGCCCGTGGTGGCCTCGCTAGAGGCGCAGCCCGCGGTGGTCGCAAAGCACCCAATGGCACATCGCACGATGCCTTCTCCGCCGACGAGTCACTGGACGACCAAGGCGAAATTGGTGAGATGAAGAAGAAGTACTCTTCCGAGCTCAGCATGCTCAAAGACATGTTCCCCGACTGGACCGACGTGGACCTTGTGTTCGCACTTGACGAAGCCAATGGCGACCTGCCCAGCACTGTCGACCTCATCACTGAAGGAAACGTGTCACAGTTCGCCGAGGTGAAGAAGCCCAAGGACAGAGCTCGCTCCAAGGCCGCCGACGGCTTTTCGACCGCAGGTGCTACCGACAAGCCCGTTTTCGCAGCTCGCGGTGGACGTGGAAGAGGTGGCCTTGAATCTACACGCGGCGGCCGTGGCGGTCGTGGCTCTGATCGCGCCCGAGGTGGCTTCAGAGGCGGCAGGGGAGGACACGCGACTACCAATGGCGCACCTAAGGAGGCCCACACTACTTCCGTTCCTACCACCGAGTCTTCTGCCTGGGACACTCCAGCTGCTGCAGCCGAGACTGGCACAAGTGCATGGGACACCACCGCGACTGAAGCTTCAAAGGAGAATGCTCCCACAAACGCTTGGGCTACCATTGCTGCAGGCCAAGCTGCTCCTGCTCCTGCTCCCGCTCCTTCACAGCCTACCCTTTTGCCTGCCAAGGAGACCGCGGAACGAGTAGTTGCAGCACCTGAAGTCGCTAAGAGCTCTGCTCCTGCGGAGGCTGCATCTGCTCGAACCAAGAAGAGCTGGGCCAGCATGTTTGCGCAGCCCAAGCCTCCTGTCGCACTTCCCAAGGCTGTTCCTCAAGCTCAACCCGCACCCAAGGCACCCGAGCCCGTCGTGGAGCCTACACCTGTCGAGACCCCAGCCGCCGAGCAAAAGTCCACGGAGGAAACCAAGGAGCCCGAGTCCATTACCAAGACTGTCGCCGATGCCGCGGCAAGCATTCTGCCACAATCTGTTCTGTCAGCTGTGGGCGTTGATGGACAGCAGCAAGCCTCAGAGCCCACCGCCGAGACTCCAGTCACCGAATCAGCACCCGAGCCTACTGCGCAGACACCTAAGAGTGCCACTGATGGCCAGGAAGTCCTCCCTGCCACCCCTCATGAACCCCTCACCCAGGAGAACGTCGAGCATCTTCCCGATGACTCTCACCCTGTATCTACCTTGACCGCCGCCAGCACCGTTGGCTCAACCGACCCTCGTAACCTCACACCCGTTCCCGGCCAACAGCAGCCTCCCATTGGCCGCCCTCCCGTCGGCGGATTTGCTATCAGTGCCCACCGTGCGGCCGCGACTTCTGGAAGGAGCGCCAGCTTCAACCGCCGTGTGCAGGAGCAGCAAGAGGCTGTTGTCATGCCTGGCCACAATGCAGTCGACCGTGCTGCTGTGCAGTTCGGCAGCATGGGTCTGAACGGCGAGCCCGGTCTTGATGTCGACGAGGAGCGCGAGGAGCCTGAGACACGCCAGGCCCCTCAACACTCACCTCCCACCCAGCCCAAGGCTTCCCTTCCCGCCGCACCTAGGCAAGCCGCCACACAGGAGCCTACCGCGCCCGAAGCCGCTCCTACGCCCAAGCAGGCGCCTGGCCTTGGACCCGCATCTCAGCAGAACCAGCCTCAGGCTCAAGAGTCCGTCCTTGGCCAGAGTATTCCCCAAGAGCCCACTCACCTCAACCAGGGCCAAAACCAGAACTACAACCAATACGCGTACGGCCAGGGCGCACAGCAGGATGCTTCTGCCCAGCAACAGAAGAGCTACGATCCTTTCGGTCACCAGGCCCAAGGTCAAGGCAGATACGACCAGTACGGCATTCAGCCTCAGTCGAGCCACTCTGGATTCGGCGCACTCTCCTCTGCACCCAACGATTACTCTTCATACTACACTGCGGACCCTCAGCGCAACGCATACAGCAACTACTATGGCACCTCCGCCGGCTACGCTCCCCAAGCACAACAGCAGCAAGATGCTGGTCTTTCCCAGCAGCGTTCCGCCAGCGGTTTCGGCGCATCTAACGAGTCGGCCTTCGGCGCACAGGCTCAGCAACAGGTTGGTATCCCTTTCCCTTCGTTTTCGATCCGGCTTTCAAGCCGCCGCAACAAGCGCACTCGGTCGTCCGATTACGGGCCCAAGATTTGGACAATGCGTGATATGGACGACTTTGGTTCCCGCTTAAGGCAATATTCTTCTCAAGTATCATTATCTGACAGATTCAAGCAGACGCAGTCCCGCTACGGCGAAGCTCCCGGCTCTGGTCACAACACCCCGAACCCGATCGCGGCGAGCCAGCACCAGAACGCGCAATCTGCGCCCCAATCTCAACACCCGATGCACCAAGCTCCCAGCCACCACCAGCAGGCCCAGGCCCAGGCCCAGGCTGCATACAACGCTGGCTTCCCTTACGGCCACCCCTACTACAACAGCCCGTACCAACAGGCCTATCAGAACCAGTTCGGCTACACCCAGCCCGCCAGTGGCTACGGTGGTTACCAGGGCAAGCAGCAGGGCGGCATGTACGGTTCTCCCTACGGCTCCGCTTACGAGCAGCACTCCGCTTCTCCTGCAAACGCGGGCGCTTTCAGCCAGAACCAGCAAGCTTCTATGCGTACCGGCAGCGGTATGGGCTCCCAGCTTGGAGGCGGCCTCGACGACTACAGCCGCAGCGCTGCCCAGAGCACCTCGCTCAACCAGACTAGTGGCTTCGGTGGCGTCGACCCATTCGCACGCACCACTTCTGGCTTCGGACAGAACAGCTACGCTCAGCAGCCCAGCATGACCGCCACCAGCCAGGAGGACGCCCTGAAGCCTTTCAGTGAGTCGAAGAGCGGTCCTTCCCCGTCTCTTGGCCAGCCCGGACGTCCCGGCTCTGCCGCAAACAGTGTCGTTGGCTCTTCGCAGACCGGCGTTCCCCAGCAGCAGCAGCAGCAGTCTGCATTCGGCGGTTACGGTGGCTTCCCCAGCCAGGGTAGCCAGTACGGCGGACTTGGAGGCCTTGGCGGTCAGCAACAGCCCCAGCAGCAACAGCAGCAGCAACAGCAGCAAGGTATGGGCGGCCAGGGTGGTTACGGCTCATACGGCGCCAACGCTTTCGGCCAGTACGGCGGATATGGCTCCCAGCGCGGTGGCTGGGGCCAGAGCTACGGCGCCCACTAAATCCTGAATCATAACAGGTGGACTCATTCGAGTTCTTGAATCTTTTTTGGAGGTGAAGGAGGGAAAGCGAAAACTAAGAATCAGAACGAGCGAAAAAAAGCATCGCTGGCTCATTGTACTATGAATAACTCTACTCGTTTTTCTGAACAACCAATAACGGGCGTTGGTTCTTTTTATTCTGGGGAGATCAAATCAAAGGGTCAAATCAGGGGGGAAAGCAGAGTGATGATATCGGTTCAACCATGCTGTCTGTGTCTTTTTTAACAACTTTATCTGGCGCAAAGAACGAGAAGAAGTGATCTCTTCGAGAGAAGCTTATGTCTTTTTTTGAAAACAATTTTTTGGTTCTTGCTTATGATCTTACTTCTTGGTGGTGTTCTTCGCAGACTGTTTCTTGGATTTGTGCTCGTCTCTTCTATATGTACTTTTGCCTTCATGTTGTCTGGCTACGGTCCAGCAAGTCGATGGGATGCTCGATGTCAGTGGAGAGGTATTTCTGATGGCAGGCATGGCTATCTCAATGTTCATTCAAGCTGATGGTCAACAGTGTTGGTATCAGTAGCTGAGGTACCTTAACGCTCGACTCCGGTAGCGCTTGCTCCTCGCGTTTGTCTTTCTAACTACTTCTCGCCCAATGCACCTCATTCACTCGACCGCAGTTTCAGTATCAATGGTGGCGACCGCATCATTCGTCCATCCAAGCTACATCTTCCTTTTGGACGCGTCTCTGGTAGTACCGGATGCTGATCAAGATTGTCGACCTTGCTTCGTTGATTATGATCGCGGGTCTGGGAGGCACGAGACGCAATCTACTCGTTGGTATCCTCATCCTCATCCTCAGACCGATCTTGGCCCCGGCTATGACCTTGCCCTTTGCCAGAAGCACGCGCCTTCTGAGCCTTCACCTTCTCAAGCTCTTCCGACCCCTTACGCTCCGCCCTCCTGTCTTTTGCTTCCGAGGCTCTCAGCGCCGCCCAGTCACGCTTGGCCGCTGCGTTGACTTCGCGCTTCGTCACCCACCAGTCGTCCCACGGCTGCCCGTTCTCGTCTTCGCCTTTCCAGACGACGAGATAGTGGTAAGTGGACTCTTTGATGATGCCGTGGATCGCCCACAACTTCTTGCTGGAATCGGACTTGCCCTTCTTGCCTGAATCAGACTTGCCCTTATTGTTGCTGGGATCAGACCTTCCCTTCTCGTTGCTGCCAGACTTGCCTTTCTTGCTGTTGTCAGTCTTATTCTTCTTCTTGCCATCCTCAGGCTCTGCAATCGTCTCCTCTGCAAGTCGCTCCCTCAACTCTCGCACCTCGGAGTTGAGGCGTCGCTCACTCCTGGCAACCTCTGGACGCAGGCTGCCGGGCTTTTTCTTCATCTTCTCGATGAGCAGAAGCTGCCTCTTGGCCTTTAGCAATGCTGTCTCCACTTGCTTGTGAGTCTCCTCTTCTTCTTCGTCGTCTTTGGCCTCTCCGGCATTAGCTTGGTTATCGTTTGTCCCTGGATTGCCGTTGTGCTCGTGGTAGTTGGCTTCAGCTGGGTTGTTGTCATCATTGCGGTCGTTGTTGCCTTCGCCGCCGTCTTCTTCATCGATCGCATCGCTGTCGCCATTCTCGTTTGTCGTCTTTGGTCGTGGCCGCGGAGCAGGCTTCTTTGACGATCGTTGAGTATCAGAAGGTTTACGACGCTGGCCTCCAGTCGCTTTCGTTTTGCGTTGATCGTCAGCGACAGAGGACGAATCATCTGTATCAGACTGTGTTGCAGGCTTCGCCCGAGATAGGGCTTTGATGCCTGAAGCAGGTTTCTTCAGGCGTACCATCTTGGATGTTCAGGAGTTTCTGGGGATGAGTGGTGGTCGAGCATGATGTAGCCAGGAAAAACTGCTGAAGTTATAGAAAGCATTGGTCTTTGTCAAAGATGAGTAGCAAATGTCTCTAAGTGTCGCATCGTGTTTTCACTGTCTCAGGTGGCAAACTACTATACACGCATGTCGTCGACCTTTCGCGATCGATCGGATGTTGATCTTTACACGATCTCTTTGTCTGCACGAATGGTTGGAGAGTGTTGACTTGATACCGTACGAATTGTCTGGCCGAAACAATGTGAAATTCCAGCATCGCAACGAAGACGAAGACATGAACATGCAATCCACATACCGTCTTACAGACTTAGCTTACCTTGAATATCCAAGCTGTGATCTCAAGCCGCCTATGTCATGCTCGTTTCTTGCATCACTGATGCCACTGCTTGGGCCTAAGTCTTGGTCGTCGTATCAATTGTTAAATTTACCCAACAAGTTGTCACGAAAGAGTCTCACTTCACAAATCAACTCTACCTCCCATCCAAAAACTCCTCCTTCAACAGCCAGTACCCCTCCATCATATGCCCCAACGCCTCCAAAAACACCGGATCCAGCTCAACATCGTCGAAAACCGTACACATCATATTAACAAACAACGCATGCCACAAGCGCCCAATCTTCGCTTCCAGCAAAAGCTGCTCGACCGTGTCGTCATGCTCCGCCACTCTCAGCTCCCGTAACTCGCGCAAATACGCTTCGCAAAACGCCCGTTGCTCTTCAAAATCAGGTGCAGAGTAGCCAGTGAGCTGGCTGTCGGGTTGGCTGTAGCAGTACATTCGCTCGGAGAAGTGCCCACCGATGTCGAAGCCTCGGTAGCTGTAGGAGACTGTTTCGTAGTCGATGAGGACGATGCGGTTATCGTTATCGTTGTCGTTATCGTTGGAACTGCTCGAGTCGGGCCGGACGAGGACGTTAAGAAAATTAGTATCCCCGTGAGTAACCGTGATTTTACAACCGTGTTTCTCAAAAAGCCCAGCAACCCACTCCATCTCCGCCACCCAGTCCGTCCTCTCAAACACACCAGCGTACCTCTCCGCCGCAAGATTCCCAACCTCTCTCAAGCTCCTCACAACATCCACACGCTTCCTCTGCACGCCCTCAACGAACTCCCTGAAAATCAGTTGAAACCCATCCCTCCTCAGCGGCAGCCTCAACGAATGCAACCTCGCATACCCCCTCGCAACCCCACTCCTAACACCCTCCAGCCCCGCCTCCGCCGCACTCAGCGTGTGCGCATCAGCATACCACTCCTCCAAACGCCCACCAGCAAAAAACCCATAGACCTTTGGTCCCCAGCCTCTACGGCTCATTTCCCAGTGCGCGATGGCCTGTTGCGCGGCAGAGAGAGTCGTGCTGGTGCTGGGAGGTTCTTCGATCAGGCCACTTTGGCCGAAGTGGCGGATGAGAATGACGGTTGGTTCGATGGAGGTGGTGGCGGGGGCGGTGTCGCGCCATATCAATTGGAGACTGTTGACGAGGCCGCCTGTGATTTGTTTCGTGTGGACGGCGCTGACGTCTGTGGTTGCCCATTCGGTTGGGAAGAAGGCAGAGACAAGTCGAAGGGCGGAGGGTGTATCTAGGAGGATTGGCGTGCGTGCTTCTGTTTCGTCGGCTGCCATGTTTGTTGGTGGAACAGTCTGCTTCTCTCGAAGCGAGAAAAATTGGAATCCAACATTACATCAAGTCATCATCCTGATCTTGTTGTTCAGTAAGAGTCATGCGGCTGGAAAGTGAGTCTTTTAAGGTTCAACAGTATACACGCCAAGCCTCGTAACTTATACTGTAATCAGAATGTCAACGTCCGGATCTGCGAACAGGATGAACCTAAAATGAAAGACTTCATTGATCGTGCGATTGCGTAGTTCGTTGTCACCCACTTGGTAACTGGAGAAAATCCCCCTTCATCCAGAAAAATGGGCGTCCGGTGTAGGATCTATTTACGTAGATGGAGGGCAACGTGCACGGGTGCAAAATGTGAAGTGTAAGAAACACAAGACGTGAGAGGAAGAGACTTGATCGCAATGCTTTTCATTTACTCGACTACCTCAGACGCGTAATAATAACACGCGTCTTCATAATAACTTTTGATGCTCGCTACTTCTTCTCGCTGGTGAACCAAACGCTGAGGGTATCTTTGCGCACAGCAGGCGCTGGAAAATTTCGGACAATTAGGAAAAGCTGCCTCGATTTGTAAACAGGCGGAAGGAATGATCGAGCGCGCGGGTGTGTCTCGCTACCCTTTGTCGGGGTCGGATTCTTAGGTTAATAGTTGTTGTTCGAATGTAATATTGTTTTCGTGCAGACACAGCGCAAATCCTGTTACGCTGGCTTCGAGTCGTGGCAGGGTCGTTATCGGGTGATGGAGCATCCCTTACTTCTTAAGAGGAAGACCTGGAGAGAAGGTCTGGTCGAGGCGACCAGACAAGCTCTGTCCACGGCTTCTGGGACGACGTGCAGAGAGAGGACTGCCGGAGGGTAGAGCAGGCTTCCTGATTCCAGAATGGGTACGGTTCAGGTCCTTGCTCATGCGCCTCTTGCGTGCTGGTGTGATGGGCGCGTTGCCTGCACCGCGGCGGCCTGATTGAAGCGCGTTGATCTCAGAAGTAGATGCGCGGCTGTCCGGGTGCGAAGCCATGGAGCTCTCCTGCTTAGCACGATGTTGGTTGAGACGGAACGAGCCCACCATGCCGCGAGACAGGAATGTAGGCTCCATTGGGGACGTGACGGCAGCTGACCAGACACCTTCGTCTTCCTCGTCAGAATCTTGATCCAGATCAACGAGCATGCCAAAGTCGGTATACTCCTCGTCTGCGTCGCTGCCGCCCTCAGTGGTGGGAGCAGGGGTTGTGTAAGCGCTCGGCGCCGGTGTGTACGCAGACTGCGGACGGACACGGATGGGTGGAGGAGACATGTCAGTGTGACTCATAAAGTCAAAGTTGCCGTCGAACATAGTGGAGAGGGTGGACTGTGCGGTGAACGGCCGCGCCTGTTGCTCGTTTTTGCCACCACGAGGCGGCAGCTCGATAGACATTGATCCACGTGGGCTGGTGTTCCGGCTGCTGGCGGCGCTCCTCGCGCGGTCCCAGAACGCCTTGTTCTTCGCAGAAGGTTGAGTGGGCATGTAGAGCACGGTCTTCTTTCCAGTGGAGTCAGATACCACAGTGGCTTTTGTGGGATCGCATACGAAAGTTCCCTCCCTGGGGCCCTTCTTGGACTTGTTGGGTTTGGAGGCAGAGGCGTTGCTACTGGAACGAGCAATGGGTGCAGGAGTACGCTTGCTGGCTGTAGGGGTCGCCGGAGCACTGACAGGAGCGCTGACAGCTGGTTCTGGGCGTGCCATCCTGCAAACTTCTTGCATCTTGGCTTGCTTCTCCTCAAGAGTCTCGTCTTCGGTCTCGTAGCCACCATCTTCACTGTCTTCACACACTTGAGGTAATTATTAGCAAAATGTTGATAAAACCTGGGTTGTCACAAAACATACGGTCAGAATCATAGTCACTATCGTCCTCGGATGAGTCACTTTCTTCGTCCATTTCGAAAGCGAAGCGATCAGCATCGTCTTCGAAATCGTAGACAGAGCCAGCGTCACTGTCATATGCAGTCATGTCTCCTTCGCCACGGTCTTGAGCCAAGAGGCGTTGAATTTTTGGATCATCTTGATCCATGAAAATGTCGGGATATGCGTCGTCGGCTTCATCGTCGCTGCTTCCGGAGCTACTTCTGCTTGAGCTGCGAGAAAGAGGTGCACCCTCAGCAAAGCGGACACGCTTTGGTCGGTCGGTAGACTGGAAAGAGTCTTCTCGGGCACGATCGTGGTTTGGCATGCGCCAGAGGTTCATCTCTGCATCGTCCATAAGGCCCTGCCACTCCGAGTCGAAAAGTTGCGCACCCTGGAAAGGATCTTCATCCAGATTGAGGGGTGCGGAAAGACCGAAAGGGTCATCGTCCTCACTGGCGATGCTAAGGTTTCGGCTGCGGTATCCTGCCTTGTTGAGCTCTTCCGCGTACCAGTCTTGCTCCTCTTGCATCGTCCTCTCGGTCTCCGTCTCGAGGTATTCTTGTCTCAAATCTGCTTCGGCAGCCTTCAGCATATCTTTTTCGATTTCTTCACCAGATCTGTCTTCGTCATCGCTGATCGCATCCAGGCCGGTATAGTCATCGTCGTCCTCGAGGGACTTTACGTCGCTGTCCTCTGCGCCTGCGCTTGCTTCAATATCGTCCATGTCCATCATGTCCACGTCTTCAAGGAACATCATGTCATCGTCTTGCAATGCGTCCGAGGAGGGGTCCCCTGCCAGATGTCCTTTAGGCTCGACAGTGAGCTTAGCGACACCTGACAGGGCTTCCGCATCTGCCTCGTCGTCGGCAGAAGCATGGCTCGCATTATCTTCGCTGTCGGCTTCGGCTCCGTCTTTTTCATCCTCGCTGCTTGCCAAGCCAGAAGGGAGGGACGGTCTTGATTCAGTTGTACTGTTCGTTGTGTTGCTGTGTCCAGGCTTGCTGGAGTTCGTCGGTGATCCCATCTTGAGCTCACCGTTACTTGTGAATGAGCTTAGGTGTGCCATTGTGGCTTGAGTATGTTGTTGTTGTTGTTGTTGTTGAATGAAGAGAGAAAAAGTAGTTCAGTGGGGTTCGTGCAGGAAGCACAATGAATTGGTGGTCGTTCTGTCGCGTAATGTCGCCTTCGGGGCAACTGCTTGCGTTCTTATAGTGGTTTGGTCGACTGCACCCTTGACTATGATAGGGCCGAGTCTGGACTTCGTCGGTTGGTACTCCTTGGGCAAACGGAGCGTGGATGTTGATGCCGTGTTCTGCGACTTCAGCGAAAGCTGAGTATGTTGTGAAGGCGTTTCGTTCGAGTGCTTGTCGCAACCGAATTGGGATGTGGTTGTCAGTGATTAGAACCTGTTCGCTGTGCAAAGACCGGACCGGAAGGGTGCCACGTTGACAGCCCCTCCAGCGGTGAGTTTAGAGCTCAGCGACCGCCTGCGGCATCTTGTCCGACGAAGTAAGTGATAGGTAAGTGATGTTGTTTTGGGTAGGGTGGGATGAAGTGAGGTTGGAAGAGTGCTGATGTTTGGTCTTGTCAGAAGGGAACTCGGGGCGAGGGGAGAAAGTCACATCTGATGTTCTGCCCTTGTAGAGTTCACCAAAGCGGGCCTCGCGGGCTTTGACACTAGCGCTAAACTAAGCCTGAGCGGTGAACGGGACATCAACTGGACACAGCACAGTGATCCCACCCGAGGCCTTGCGAGCTATACAGCATCTCTGTCGTGATTTACGTACAGTCTGAGTCGTCACGAAGAGGAGATTGACACAGAAACAGGCCGACTGGCACACAGGCTTGCCACACCACTTTCTACGCTGGTGATGAAGTTTTCTACAAACTTTTGGCCCAGCTGTCCGCCTCTTACCCCCAAGCATCTCATTCGCCCAATCACCAGGCCCGCGCCCAGATCCATCGGCGACCTGCCGGAACTAAAGCATGTAACATGCAGCATTCGATACCTACCACTGCGGTCGCCTCCTACCCGCCCTCAGCCGCCCAGCCATGGCTAAACGGGCGTACCTGCTTCTGTGCTGTCGCGTGCGTGTCTGCTGGTGACTGTGATATGTATGATACACACCTGCATCCTTCTGAAGGTGAGTCAAACGATACAAACAGGCAGCAGAGAGAGGCTCGGAGGGGTCCAGGTGTTCACAGACCTCCAGCCGTCGTCGTCATGTCCATGCCCCACCAGCCGAGCGACGCCATCTGTGAACTCTGCTCAGAAAAACAATCACAGAAAAGGACAACAATCCTCAGAGACACCCGCCTAGGCGACGCTGCCAAAGCAAAAAGATTGGCCCAACCGAGAAAAGTCCAGCACGACTTCTGCAGCCATACCCCGGCTTTTTTGCCTGTCTGTCTCATCCTGCTAGCGTGCCACCCTCGGATGAAGTTCCTACGCGGCAAGATGAGGTAGTGATCAACGAGAATTTATTTAGAAGACCCTGACCGCGCGCGCCTTGATCACGGTGTGGTGCCCTCGTCCACGGGCGGCTCAGCTTCTTTGCTCATACTGCCATTTGGCGGCTTCATGTGATGGTCATCTGCCTGCGCGCTTAGGACCAAAGGGACACCTAAGCCGGAGATTGCATTGCGCTGACCACCCTTCAAGCCCGCCTTCACGTAACGCCGAAGTGCGCTGGCAGGGCTCACATACATGGAGGATATACAAGGACGCTCATATCATGCAGAGATATGCACAGATCCATGCAGGCAGGCATTCGCATCGCAACAGTAAGTAAAGCCGCCCATGCGGCGCTACCTCGCATCATAGCAAGCTCTTTTACGTCCTAATGAGCCACCCTCCCCGAGCGCCAACAAAAAAGCAAAAGAGAAAAGTCAATGGGAAGAACTCCCACCAACACTTCCAATCGAACTCTCAGTGCGATCGATAGACGTAGCAAGAAAAACAAGGCCTACATCTCCCTTTCCCGTCACTAAACTCCTCGCCGACTATCCACTATGCCATCATGGCCCAAATTCTGCACCCCGTAATGTCGTCGTTTTTATCTGCATCCTCGCCTAAAGAAAGACCCCTCGAAACGCACCCCACACCACGTGACAACTAGTCCCCATATTAGTTGTCGACATCGCCAGATGCGCGTCTACCCCGAAGACGGACCCAGGACTCGTTTTTCCGGGCCTCTGCGCTCATGAATCCGGTTGGCTTATCAGCTCATGATACCTTCGTAGATAACATATGGTTGATACGATGATATGATCGAACCGTCTATCATGCTCGATAGCGTCATAGTCTAGCCAACTCTCAAGTTGCCGAAGATCTTACGAACAGCATCTCACGTCAGGGGGCTTTTTGCAGGAGCGTAAACAAAGAACGACCTTCGATCTCGAACGCCTTCTGAAGCGAAAACTACTGCTTTAGTACCCTCAAGCCAACCTAACCAGAAACTACGACCCTTCAGTGTAAAGTGTACCTTAATCGACATAGAAGCTTCGTCAGAGTCTACAAGCAGCAGAAGATCGGCGGGAGGGCGTTGCGATGGCCATAACGAGACTCTTGTCTTCCAGATTCCTCTCTCGCAAGTCCGAGTCCATACTCAGAGTGCACTTGATATCAGCGATAACATCGTTCGCCCTTGATCAAGATATGCAGTCGCAGCCGGCAAAGTTTAAATCTGAAAAGCATGCCAATCGAACACCAAGTTAGCTTACCTTATCTTTCGAGCCACACTGTCATACCAAAAAAACACCCAACACCCCCACTCTTTCAACCCATCAATCAGTCAATCAATCAGAATCCCAAATCGGGACCACGCGTTCGGACACAGGCATGCAACAACACGCAACGTTATTCTCGCGACGTGATCCCGGCCGCCCCGATGGCGACATCATTGATCGACATTACGCCAATGATACCGATGGAAACATAGCGCAGTCGTGCGTGCGTGGATCTCATATACATCCCAATTACCTACAGACATGAAAATGATACGTGAATGAATAAGAACCACAACAGCCCCACCCCAATTGTAGATATCGAGCGACAGGTGCAACACCTCCTAATGACTGTTATGTTCCCCAACACAGCGTGGACACAGAGACGGGGCAGCACAACGCACCGAGTATAAGAGCGATGGAGACGAAATGTTTGGCTTCCGAGACAAACCAAAGATCATGGAACGACGTAGACACAAATCACAGAGCAGATAAAACGAGAGAGAACAAACGTATGGGCCGAGAAATAGGAAGAGAGCGTATCGAGCCCTCCCCGCAAAGATAGTATTATCCTTTCCTCCCTCCTACTAATATCATGTCGTCCCAAAAAAGACCACAGCAAAGTGTCGAAGCTCACGAAAGGTGTGTAATTCGATCCCTCAGCACGCGTTCAGGAACAAGGAGTGCGCACCCAAAAAAGAGAAAGTCCGGAGCAATGCGTAGTCATTCGTCCCAAATCCCCCATCGTTTCATGTTGTAGCTACAGTTGCAGCCTGCCAGAAAGAACCACAGACCAGCATGGTCATACCCACCGGCTGTACTCCCAAGAGGTAGAGCCTGTGTTCTCCTAGTAACCCGGCGAGCCCACAGCTCCCAGGTTAGGAAATCCGCCTGGGCGCTCGAAGGCGATGCCAGCAGGGGATGTCCTGCTCGGCATCGGACTGCCGATCTCGCCTAGACCTGCGTGCGAGCCGCGACCTTGGTCTTTGGGAGTGCCGCTGTCGGGTGTCCACTTCACAGCGATGACCTCGCCCCCTGACGCCGATTTGCGCGCGCTGAGCTCGCCGCCTCCGTTCTGGCTGTCGCCTTCTGTCTCGCAGATTGCTTCGAGCTCGGGGTGCGAGGGCGGAGGTTGCAGGGCTGGCATTTGGCGCAAGATGGCGTTGATGTCGTGAAAACCGTCGGAAGATGGGTTCGTGGCACCGAGCTGTTTGCAGGCTTGGCAGATGGCGAGGCGAATGGTCAGAGGACGGGATTGCCCGCCGAAACCGGATGGTCGGTGCATCTGCATGGGCAATTGTGTACCGACTCCCATGGGTCCGAAGGCGCCGTTGGGCGCGAAACCAGTGTTGTTGTTTGCCCAGCCGGTCATATGACTAGCATTCGGGAGACTACCCCACTGCTGTTGACCGAGACCTGGAGACTGACCAAGAGGCTGACCAAGAGGCTGACCAAGAGGCTGACCAAGAGGCAGAACGGGCGAAGCCCAGCTTGTCACTGGTGTACCAAAGCCGCTTGCTTGTTGGAATAATCCCCCGATGCCTAGTGACTGGCTGCGAGTTGATGTTGGCAAAACGTTATGAGACATGCGTCGACTCTCGTTCTGGGGAATGGGCTCGTCTGAGTCGTCAAGCAGCGCGGAGCTACCGAGATGCTTCGACGGCGCTTCAGCCTCTGCTCGAGGGCTGATGCTGCCTTCTCCTCCAGGCGACTGCATGCTGCCTGGGCGTTGAATCGGCGCTGGACGTGCAACGGGTTGACCGGCTCCTCCAAGACTGAACTTGTCGGTTGACTGTTGACGGGAGTGAACAGACAAGGATGGTCTCTGAACTTCGGTTCCTGGCACACCGTTGGACATGGGCGGGCCGGGAGGTGACGTCTGATTTGACTGGTGTTGGGGCATTTGTGGTCCAAAACCGGGTGGCGCTCCAACTCCGGGCTGGTCGAAAGGAAAGCCCATCCCGCGTCCATGAGGATGCATCATGCCAGGAGGACCGTTCATGCCATTCATGCCGTTCATGCCAGGAGGACCAAACGGAGACATGCGATTTGGCATGCCCATTGGCGGCCCTTGATGACCGTACATTGTCATGGGGCCACGCTGACCCATATTGTGCATCATCGGGCCCTGAGGTCCTTGGAAGGCCTGGAAACCGAGAGGAGGCATACCACCGAACGCACCCTGGTGATGTTGCATGTGCTGCATGCCAGGCGGGGGCTGGACCTGCTGATGTAGAGGCGAAGTCATCTGCTGTGGTGGGTGAGCTCCTTGAGGAGGACCTTTCTGCACGAACGACCTCGAACTGTTCGATGATTGCTGTTGCGACACTGCGCTACCGGGCGAAGAGGATTTGCTGGGTGCGCTGGAAACTTGCGACTGTGGTTGCATCGGTGACGAGGCGTGCGAGCCATGTTGTGAGGGTTGCTTCTGTCTTGCTGGAGTTGGTGCTTTCGGAACAGCAGGAGTAGCCACTGCTGTATGAGGTGATGATATCCCTGATGGAGTTTGCTTTGGATGGACACCAGGCACTGCGACCATGCCAGCTTGTGAAGCTCGCTTTGCGATCTGAGGTGGGTTGGACTGGCGATTTGATCGTTCGCGTTCCCTCGCTTCCCGGTCAGACTTCGCTTTCGCATCACGCTCTTTCCTGTCCTTCTCATCTTGAGCCTTGCGTTCTTTGGCCTCTTTCTCACGCGCCTCACGTTCTTCACGCTCCCGTTTCCGCGCTTCTTCCTTCTTTGCTTTCTCAGCTGCTCGTTGTTCGCGAGCTTTTCGTTCAGTCTCCTCTCGCCGCTGTTGCTCTTCGAGTTGCCGCCGCTGCTTCTCAGCTTCTTTTCGTGCCTTCTCCTCTTCCTGCTTCCGCCTCTCCTCTTCCTTCTTCTTGCGCTGCTCCTCACGCTTTCGCCGCGCCTCTTCCTGCTTCTTCTCCTCGATAGCCTTTAGACGAGCCTCTTCCGCCGCCTTCTCAGCTTCCTTCCTCTCCTTCTCCTCGGCCTTTGCAAGATTCTGAATACGCTTTTTCTCTTTCCGCTTCTCGGCGTCGCGTCGCTTCTTCTCCTCTTTGAGTTTCTTTTCCTCTTCCTCTCCCTCGAGTTCCTTTATGAGTTGTTGTTGGCGTTCCTTGGCCACTCTTTCCTTATAAGCGGTTAACACTCGTTGCTCGAACATGCGAGCAGCGAATATCTGAAACATGCGCCTGCCTTCCTGCATGCGTTGCTCCTCTGTCAAACCGCCCTGCATGTAATCAGTAAACTCGGACGCTTGCGGAGCATGTCTGCCGTTTTCACCTACCATCTCGTCTTCATCCTCCAAATCATCATCATATTCCTCATTGCTGTCGTAACTGGCTTCTTCTTCGTCGTCGTATTCGTCGCCAGCAGCAAGAGGATCTTCATGATTGTATGCAGGATCGTTTGGAGGATAATTGTTAGGGTGGCTGGGATTTGCAGCAGCGTATTCAGCCTCGCTTTCTCGTTGCATGCGCCGCTCGGCCAACTGTTCCATCATCTCAATGAACTTCCGCCCATCATTCTTCAATAGGTCGTCGGCTACGGTGAGGAGATTGTCTGTTTTTCCCTTTAGCCCGGATTGCAATTTTTCGAGCCACGGTGTGAGAATACCTTTTACTGTGAGGTTCTGACCGAAATTGAAGAAGTCTGGCACAGGACCCCGAGGTGGTTCGGGCTCTTCGTCAGAGTAATCCTCTTCATCGTCGTCTTCTTCTTCATCCTCCTCATCATCCTCTTCCTCGTCAGAGTACTCCTCGTCTTCGCTGATTTCCTCCTCCTCGTCCAGATGCTCGAGCATTTGACTCGATCGGTGCCGAGGATTTGGTGGAGGCGCGGCCAGAGGATGTGGTAGACGAGGGCGGTGCTGCAAGGGTTCCGGGAGCATGCCGTCTGTTGGGAGAGGATCGTGATGTGCGTACTGCTCAAGCTCTTCATAATAGCCTTCGTAGAGCACCTCAAGTTCCTCCTCGATCGCAGTGCGTTTGCGCCCACAAACAGTGCATGAGCAAGAGTGCTTCTGCTGCTGTTTCATTTTGCGGAGCACAGCCTCCTTCTCGATCTTCAACAGCGACTTCCGTTCTTCCTCACTCAAACTCAGCCAAAAGTCCTTGATGTTCTGCCGCTCCTGCTGTGTGCTCGTATTCCAGATGTTCGGGTGGTTTGCGACGCTCTTGTGCATGGTGCGCAAAGCGGCTGCCGATGTGTGTTGTGAGGGTGGAGGTGGTGTGGGTAGAGAGGGCATGGCGGAGCTCAGCAGATCCGGACTGTAATGGTGACTGGACCGCTTCTTCTTGTTCTTCTTGCGATTCTTCGCGGGCGGAGGAATGGCGTAGCCGTTGGAAGCGGCTTGAGATGGGGCGTAGTGGTCGTGGTAGTGCTGGGGCTCATTGTCGGAGTATTCTTCGTCGTATTCCTCGTCGTCGTACCTTAATGGGTCCTCGTCGTAATCGGCCTCGGCGGGAAGTGGTGCGGGTTGAGCGACGGGCGGAGGTACGTCTTCGGGGAGATTGCGGGCAGCGTTCTTTGCGCGACGCTTCTGCTTCTTGCGATTGCCGCCTGTGAGTCCCTTCGGAGGCGCGGTTATGACGCCGTTTGGCTGTGGCTGGGGTGTTGTGCGCGCGTTGGTCGCCATGACTGTGCGCTGTGTCGGGGATAGGAATGAGTTAGGGGCGGAGGAGCGGCGGCATGTGTTGAGGTGTGTGTGCAGGCCGACGTGGAGCTGCGGTGGGAGGGTAGGGTGTGGTGGTGGTGGTGGTGGTGAGTCGGGTTCGGCGTTGGGTGGTGGAGCTGTGCTGTGCTGTGCTGTGCTTTGGTCGTCTGTGATGCCGTGGTCGCGATTGCCCGCCGCCCGCAGTAGCGCCAAGTCTGGAGAGTTGAGACTCTGAGAGTGAACGAACGCCGGCTGCCGGCTGTCAAATCAAGTCAAGTCAAGCCTGCACCCTGACTAGACTAGACCGAACTGACTAAGGCATGTGAATTGTATTGTTGGAGATATAATCAGATGGTGATGATGTTGTAGTATGATATATATTAGATTGATATGAGATGGCAGGCCTCATACAAATCATGCTTACTCATGTTTGACATGCATGCTCCATTTATACATGCATCTCATGCTACTGGGCCATTGAACCCACCTTATCTATTGATTGCTACATAGATACATGCATCACTACATTCTTTATTTATGTTTGTCACCTTGTATCTGAGAAACAGCTCTTCGTTCATCTCGTCATTGTCAGAGCAATCACAAGCATATGGTAGTGCTTTCAGTCTCGTGAAGCTCGCCTCAACCACGCACAAGCAATGCTGTCTTCCACTCAATGGTTTATCGAGGTATAATTCAGTACTTAGTAGATACAGTATATAGCAGCTGTCAATAACTTTGCCTGAAACATAGCACCCCCTCTAACGAGTGATCACCCACCACGAGCACGCGAACACATGCCTCCAACGGGGATGCAGGTTGGAAAGTTAGAATAGTGGATGCCATGCTGTTTCCGATTCCCATTTCCACTTCCCACTTCCCACTTCTCATCGTCTCTGCCTAAGGCCGCCACCAGAAAACAGCATCACGATCGGGCCGAGCTGGGTCACGGCGAGTAAGGGATGCTGCACTTGCGCTGCGCAGCTTCAGGCAGCATAAGCGAGTTCGTGTGGTTTGTGGCGCAGCTGTGGAGGAGGATCGCCGCCAAATCCAATCGTCAACCTTGCCCAAGCGAACATCAGGGACGCTGAC
>Ga0265797_10005235_pt1 | contig 19081 bp, 20 predicted proteins | sample P2T30metagenome_FD_192433 | JGI IMG/M metagenome (GOLD analysis project Ga0265797, IMG submission 192433) | Plant litter microbial communities from East Loma Ridge, Irvine, California - P2 T30 | ecosystem: Environmental > Terrestrial > Plant litter > Unclassified | place: USA: California... | reverse complement strand
TAACAAGTGACAAGTGACGTGGCGATGAGTGCGAAGGTAGTCCAATAAACCATATATCGGAACCGCATGGCTTCATAATCACCAGAGATCCAAGGCAGCGGTAAGGACCCAAGGACATAGCCGATAATGTTTCCCATACCAGCAAAACGGCCTGCCCATGCGCTTGCTATGGCTTGTTGTTCTCGCGGACAAATGTCGACATGCAACGAGCGAAGGCCAAGTTGGAGCGGCTGGATCGAGATGTTGAGGATGACAATCGCTAGAATAGCAACAGTCCGCGTAACAGTTCCCCACCATCCGTTGGCGTTACTTATGCCCAAGAGCGTGCAGACCGCTACCGAAATTGGCTCAGACCAGGCTAATGTTGTGGCTGCAAAGATGGTAGATAGCACTCCGCCGAGGATAAATGGTCTTCGTCGGCCCCATGCAATACGTGATCGATCACTGATGACACCCATGATAGGTTGAATGGTTGACCCACAGAGTGGTGCAACTGCCCATATGAGCGATGATTGGGTTGTGGATATACCGAGAGAAAACAGGTAGGATGAGCCGTGGGAGAAGATCGTGGACCAAAGAATCTGTAAGCTGCAGCTTGAAGTTAGTTGCAAGAATGTCATTATCACCTCGATATGTGACGTACCCTCCAAATCCACATGCCATGGCTACGAGTGATGCAGTGGACAGTTGTCGAGACCCCTGTTTTGATCGTTCCGTGAGAGTTCTGGCACCCATCATACAGGCGGTCGAGGGTGTAAAGCCGCCCTCAGAAGCCGTGAGAGGTAAACATGAACGTCCCTCCTCTTCCAACGATTGTGAGGCCACGCCTTCAGCTATCTGTAGCTTCTCCATGTAATTTGATGACCAAAGCGTGTCGGGTGAGGTCTTGATCCTCAGATAAGATGATTCGAGCTGCAATACTGGAACGAGCATACCAGCACTCCACGTGAAGTTACTGCACGGTCTCCACCCATCGCAGCCAGTGACGGAGCTCCAGGGGAAGAAAAGCTTACTACAAGGGTATAGTAATCATACGTGTAAGACACGAAACTCACCTATTCGCATCAGATCTAGTGTCTTTACTCTCGTTGCTGATGGTGTTGTCATCACCATCAGTTGACAGTGTGGCCTGTCTCTCCAGGCGGCTTTCAATCTGCGGTGGCGCTGACCCAGCGTTCCATGAACCAAATGCACAGCATTGCTTACTATCTTTGACATTGCGCGAATCATCAGTGAGTCTTCTTAGACTAGAAATGCCTACTTTGATCGAGATGACTTCGTGGTTGAGTGATGGCAAAATAGGCGGGCTGGCAAGCGTTGGGCGCAGCGTTGCGCTGAACAGCGACCCCAGGGACGCGCCGGAGAAAATAGAGCCCACCCCGAGCTCTGCGCTCACCAACCCAGCTACGACACAACGACCAAACTAACAACCATCCGTAACCTGACCACTCGTCGACACATACCCAAACCCGGTGCGCGTACTCTCCGCTATGCTTCTGAGTAGTATCTCCGATCTCGACTTAAGCCGTCACGCACTGTACCGAGACTGCGCTTTGTAATCAAAGCCAGCCAACTTTCGCACTCTGCACACGTCCACGCACAATTCATACTGCTGTTCATTGGAACTCTCTCCTTTACTCATTTCGTTGCTTCACAAGGTTCGTTTTGAATTTGCGCAAATCGGCTAGCTACGTTTCAAATGGCCTTCGCTGCCTAGGATGATAACTAAATACAATTGCGTCGAACAAGTTAAGCAGGAACCTGACAACTGGAATACCCGGCTTCTGTTCGAGTACGTATCTCGTCGAGGAAGGAAGTAGGCATATCAAGATGCTCCATCAAAGTTTGGCTGCAATGCTCAGTATGGTGCATTTGGATAACATGCTTATCCAACAACCTTCCGTTCTTCTCAAACCCGTCATGCAATCTTCTCCACATCAGAGCACAATGAATCATGTGCTCACGCACTGGTGTCCAATATCCATCTGGTATGAGGTATTCCGACATCTCCTCCTCTGTGAGCTGACGAGTAGCGTTGGCAGAGTCATATGCCAGCCAGGGAGCCATGCGCTTGAACTCGGCGAGATTTTCCGTGTCCAGACAGGGAGTAGGAACCCAGATATTCCCTAGCACATCGTATGTGCAGCCGTTCTTGCGTGCCTCAGCTGGGTTAGATCCGCAGCTCAATGTCTTCATCTTAGGACCATGCGGTGGAAAAGGACGGAAGACAAATCCGACAAGAACTGTCAGTCCTACTGCCAACAAAATGTTGATAATGTAGGGTGATAGTGCATATGACGATCGTCTTTCACCAGGTCTTGCATCCAGTTCGTGTTTGTTGGGTCGGATTGGTGTGTCTTCGTTTTGGTCTGAAGTAGAGGATGATGCAAAACTCGGGTACGGTGCAGGGCGTCTGAGAATCGAGTGGATCATGGTTTTTACCACGCCGATAGGACTGTCGACAAAGTTCGAGTAAACTGGAGACATATCACTTGCGCTTTGGCGCGTTGAGAATGGTATGACTTTGGGCGAAAAAGGAGGAGCTATCGCAAAAAGGGATCGGAATACTCAAAGGTCGAGCGGATGTATGCAAGTGTCTAGAGGCTCATTCCCCAGGAACATCGTTCTATTGCTTCTGTGCGAACTAAAATCCTCGGTTGTCATCGAGTGCGTGCGCCCATTGTCTTGCCATAGTCAGCCGTAGTTGTTTCGTGAGACGCTGACTACAGCCCCACAATTGACCATTTCAAGCTAGCTTTCTTGATCAGATTGGGGAACACACCATCTTCACTCTGCATTACATCGAAAAGTCAAACGAGATTTTGAACCTCCTTCTTGACGCAAGGACTTTCAGCAACTATGAAGCGACTCAACTTGTTCATCACATCGCTTTTCGCCGTAATCAATGTTTGCAGAGCATCAGACCCAGTGCAAATATGCCACATCGACTCAGGGCTATATTCGGATGCATGCATGGCAATAAAGACTGTCAAATCGCAGCATGCAAGAGGACATGATTTGCTCATGACCTTTTCCGTCAAGTTCCATCAACGTAACGGCTGGGCAGCCTTTGGAGTTGGAGAGATCATGGATCGAGCTTTGATGTTTGTGTTATGGCCAGGAGAACAAGAAGGTGGTGAGTTGCCTCGTTATCTAATACCCGTATAAGGACTTGCTAAGATTGCGGAGACACTGTCTTGTCATTGCGCTCAACAGTTGGACACGACGCACCACATCCGCTCAAGAATCAGAGACAGGTTCACGTTCATAGGACGGAAGTTGATGAGAATGGCTTCCATGTCCTGCAGGCCACTTGTTACTCGTGTGAGACGGTCGGTTTAGGTCCACTGAACGCTACTAGCGAACAACAACCATGGTTGTTTGCCAGCAGCTCTATACAAAAGACCAGAACCAACGACCCAAACTTGAGGATGGATATGCATACAGATTATGGTAAGCTATAACTCTTTTAATCCTGAAAAAGCACTATCTGACTGTGACGAAGGTCTCAATTTCCTCAACATGGCGCATGCGATATCCACAAACCAGGCCGAGGAGTATCCAATAATCACTGGCGATCGTTCTTCGACTCATGCTCTGGGCTCTTCCGAGCTTCATACACCAGTGATCCGCTCCTCCATCAACATGTGGGACGCGCATGGAGCGATACTATCTTTTGCAGTCGTTCTCAACTGTATTGGAATTCTCTTGATCCGTAGCGGACTTAAGTGGGCGTTTCGTGGTCATTGGCTCGTGCAAGCACTCTCTGCCTCTGGTCTGTTAGCTGGCTGTCTCATTGGTGTCATGAAAAGCACACACCTATTTCAGGTATGTGGTCAATGGCGTCGACAGCATTCATGTATAGCTAACATCTCGAAGATTGGAAGTTTCACGTCGATACACAAGATGATTGGTCTTGCGATCGCTGTCGCAGTGCCGGTTCAGATCACATTCGGTTACAAACACCATATGAACTACGTCAAGTACGGAGAGCGGACTAGATCTTCCCTGGTTCATGTTTATCTTGGCCGCGCCCTCTTTCTAGCTTTGAACCTCAATGTCTTCCTTGGGCTTTTACATGGAAGGAAGAGCATCACGTTACGATGGCTCTGGGCAATGGTGGTTTCCATTGAGATGCTGGCAGTGGGTACGATGATGTTTGCGAAGCGCACCGACAACAAGAAGGGCTATGGGCATGTGGAAGGCGAGGAATTCGATCCGTTTGTGATTGGAGACGAGGAAGAGAAGCTGAGGGATCCTGAATCATTCGAAGAGGGATCTAGCAAGGGTAGCATTGCCTCCTAGGATTCGGTACTCAATGTTCGAGTGCGGAAGATCCCAGCGACACTCGAATGGCGAGATAGCTTATAATCAAGCACGTCTCCACAACCATACCAGTCTAACATGGCCATCGTCGCCGTTATTTCCAGAAAATGAGATCTAAACGAAGTTCAGGCAACTTGTTGTTTTGTACAAAGCATGACTTTTTAAAACCAGTGCCTCGCTCTCGGGAATATATGCACGTCTTCGACCAGAGCGAGACACCCGTGTTCTAATCCTTGCTTGATGGATGGGCTAGCAAGATCATGGTGTCCACGTCCGCAGTACTGTGAACATGCACTGGAACTAAACTCGAACACCACTATATGCACGGTCTCAATACTGAATGTTTTCATTCTGGCCTATAGAAGGGATCGCACTAGTGCTCGTGTTCTTGACGTTCAATTTATTCGTCGCTAACTCGAACCATATGTGATAGACGTGTGAACAGATGTTCCACCCAGAGCAGCGAGATACGTCGTCATTCGTTGTGACTAATGACTAGTGTCGATGCTTACGCAGACCCCACAAGGCTGTAGTAACAGAGTAAAAGTGATTGGTCCGTGCTGAGTAAGGTCCGATGATTAGCTGTCTATGAACAGTCATCATCCATTCGCGTAAGCGATCAGTCACGTCCTGTGTCATGGTAAGAATAAAGAATCCGTAAGGTAATCGCTTACCCTAACTTCAGCATGTAGACATTACCCGAAACCATCACTGAGTCTTGCGGATGTTCAGTAGAGTAAGGGTAAGCCAAAGTTGCACTGAGTAAGACACAATGAGGGTACCAGTGAGTAAGGCTCGGGAGAGTTGGGTTCGAACATCGCCGAATCGACACCTAGGTCCTTGGTGGTGCAGACTGGCTGGACAGCCTCGTCATACATAAGAAGAACATCCTACAACCGGCTGAACACCATCACAACGAAACGAACCATCAATTCACATTCCGACACGATCTTTCTAGCATCATCCGTCCTTCCCCTCATCCATCAATATGAAGTCGACTACCATTCTCTCTGTCCTGATGGGCATGACCACTCTCGTCTCTGCACTACCTGTTGCAGACGCCAATGGCCTTGGCCTCGTCGAACCCAGTAAGCAAGCCACACGACCTAGGTAGTGTTAAAAGTTTTCTAACCAACCTTATCGTTCCAGTTGGGCTTGCCAAGCGAATGCCTCAAAAGAAGATCGACGCAGTCGACGTTGAGAAGCGTCAAAAGAAGATCGACGCTGTGGATGTTGAGAAGAGACAGAAGAAGATCGATGCCGTCGACGTTGAGAAGAGGCAGAAGAAGATTGATGCAGTTGACGTTGAGAAACGCCAAAAGAAGATTGACGCCGTAGACGTCGAGAAGCGTCAGAAGAAGATCGATGCCGTTGACGTTGAGGTGAGCCATAACACTACGAAACCTACGCAAAACATAAGCTAACTTCGTACCTCCCCCTGCACAGAAGCGCCAAAAGAAGATCGATGCTGTCGACGTCGAGAAACGCGAACCTCAGAAGAAGATCGACGCCGTCGATGTCGAAAAGCGCCAGAAGAAGATTGACGCAGTCGACGTTGAGAAGCGCGAACCCCAGAAGAAGATTGATGCTGTCGATGTCGAGAAGCGTCAAAAGAAGATTGATGCTGTAGATGTTGAGAAGCGCCAAAAGAAAATCGACGCAGTTGACGTTGAGAAGCGTGAGCCTCAGAAGAAGATCGACGCCGTCGATGTTGAAAAGCGCCAGAAGAAGATCGACGCTGTTGATGTGAAGAAGCGCTCTCCTCAGAAGAAGATTGACGCCGTCGACGTTGAGTAAAGCACTACTCTCATTTTCACAGATCGTCGGTTCTGTGAACAATCACGCCCAGCCTACAAGATTGCTTGGGATCATGACTTGGATGAATGACGAGGAATTGGACGACAGACGGTAGTTGACAGATATGGTTGGGCATGATGTTAGGGTGGATGCGAGGTATCTTGTAGCCTAGTCCACTCGTTTGGTCGTACTTTGAGAAATTGACTTTGTTTTCTTCGATTGTAGTGGTGCCCGAAAGTTATGCATTTACCTGCTTTCTTGCATTGGAGAGATCAAGTGAAAGGAAAGGACAAGCTACTCAACGCGGCCCACAAGAATCTTATCGTTCAGCGAGGCTCCTTCTGCGACCGCATGGTACGACAGCATATCTGGAAGTGATGTTCTTGGTATGTGACGATGGCATCTTTGTCCACAGCCTAAACTGTCCGGAGGGGCCGGGAATCTTAATTTTGGGTATATCAGCCTTAGAATCCGGAATGTCAGCCCTAGTATACCTCAACGGCCAAATCCTTGAAACTTCAAGGGACGAAGGGACGACAACCAAGTGCATACCCTGGAAGTCTAGACTTTTCCGGCGGAGATATACATTCCCACCCCTTGCAAGCCAATAGAAAACTCTGCAGTTGCACTCGTGCTCGCAAACTTCAATGTTTCTGCATCGGAAAGCGCCCGCAGGAGGCGTCCATCGTGCATCGGCGTTCAGCGAACATGTGGAGGTGGAAAGGAAGAAAATTTGATGCTTGATGGCATCTCATCTGCACGGTTACCAAAGCTCCTGTCCGCGGCTGACTCGCGCGTTTATTGGTTGTAGCTGGCAGCAAGCTTCACGATCGAGCTTCGCAGTATCCCATCTTCACAACAAAGGCAAACTTTGGAATGCAGAAACCTGCGTGTGATTGAATACAGATCGTCAGTGTGAGCGCATTACTCTCACAGTTACAGCTCACACGTGGTATAAAACTGCGTAATAGAATCCTTACAGCCCAGCATTTGTGATCACGCGCGAACCAGCGCGTCGGATTGTCAGCGCCTTCATGCACCCGGGCTGCAGGCCAGCAAGTCCCCGCTTTGCGCCATTCGACGCTGTACTTGTGGTATATAGGACCCTGCTTCCCATATTTCTGTGCGCCACGGGATACTCAATCGCGGACTTTAGTTCCGTGGTGTTTTTGTCAAGGTAGTTTGGTTGGCCAATTGCTTGCGCCGAGGTTCCTGAAAAGAAAGATTGCGACGTCATACCCGGGTGAACTTCAAACGCCAGCTGGAGAGCTTCTGGACTACAACTTCCGTTCTCATCTGAGGGCAATACATCGATATTTTCTATTGTAAGAGAGGAGGAATTTAGCCCACCATGTCGCTCTCGCAACGAGTGACGTCGATAGAGGAGCATGAGCCGTGGAGTAGAGAGGCAAGCCCGGACTCTAGGCACCGGAAAATGAGCTTCAACCCAGTCGGCACATGGACGGAGCAAACTGGCGAAGAGCCAACAATAGGCGCATTCGAAGTGCCCAAGTGGAAGAGACTGCGTATGTATCATATGCTGCATGGCATGGGCACACAGAAGCTAATGTTGCGTAGTCCAGGTCTTACTCGCCGTTATCTACTGCCTCTTCGCCGCCGGTGTCGTCTTCGGTTACGCCGCGATAAAACCCGTACTGCTTGAGGAGGGTGTATACAGAGATTACTGCACAAAGGAAGAACTGGATCAAGATGTACACGTCTGCTACGAACAGGAGCTCCGGCTCAACCTCATGTTCACGATTGCCGCTGTATCCACGAACGTCGTCGCGCTTCCTGTCGGTACAATCCTCGATCGCTTCGGACCACGCGTGTGCGGTATAACTGGGGCGATATCTATAACGATTGGCGCATTGCTTTTCGCGTTCGCAAAGGAATTGCCCCTTGATGGTTATATCCCTGGATATCTGTTCATGGCGTTGGGCGGACCGTTCATCTTCATTTCATCGTTCCAACTCAGTAACACATTCCCGCAATACTCTGGACTGATCTTGGCACTTTTGACTGGAGCTTTCGATACCTCGAGCGCGATCTTTCTGATGTACCGACTTATCTACCAAGGTACAGACGGTAACTTCTCGATCAAGAAGTTTTTCCTTATCTATCTTATCGTTCCGGCCTTTATCCTTGCGGTGCAAGTCCTCTTCATGCCATCGGTGTCTTACAAGACAGTTGGTGAACTCGTTACTAGTGCAGAGGAGGAGCAAGTCATCCACGACTCTGACGACGAGATCGAAGATGCCGCGACGGTTCGAAGCATACAGGATGCGCGACGAGCACATCGCGAGAGTATCGTCAGCGAGATCACATCTTTGCTTGGCACCAAAGACGGCAAGAAGCAAGCCCAAGAGGAAGACAAGAAGAAGAATATCTCAGGTGTTTGGGGAGCGCTACACGGTCGCACCGCCAGCCAACAGATCCGCACTCCTTGGTTCATTCTTATTACACTGTTCACTGTCCTCCAGATGACGCGTATCAACTACTTTGTCGCCACAATTCGGACGCAGTACACTTACCTCTTCCATGACTACAACAAGGCGGTTGAGATCAACAACTTCTTCGATGTCGCACTTCCAGTGGGCGGTGTCTTGTCAGTTCCATTTATTGGCCTGCTTCTCGACAACACAAGCACTACCTTTACGCTGTCCTTACTTGTCACTGTAGCGACAACTATTGGAGTACTGGGAGTGATTCCGGAGACATGGGCTGCATACGCCAACATCATCCTCTTTGTGCTATACCGACCTCTATACTATACCGCAGTCTCGTAAGTCACCTTCCCACCACATATAAACCTCCTACTAACACCTCTCCCAGCGATTATTCCGCGAAGGTCTTTGGCTTCGCTACCTTCGGCAAAGTCTACGGCCTTATCATTTGCCTTGCCGGTGTCCTTAACTTCTCCCAATCTGCCCTCGACGCCGCTACGCACAAGACCTTCAAGAACGACCCTGTACCTATCAACGTTATATTGCTTAGTTTGGCGCTGCTTGTCGGTCTCGCACTTGTGGCGTTTGTGTGGCGCAAGAGTCATAAGATTCAACGGGAGAACATTGAAGAGGAGGCTGAGGAGGCAAGGGAGACACTCATGCCAAATGCTAGTGAGATCAATGGATACGGGTCGATGAATGGAAGTGGGACGGCGAGTCCCGGGGAGGAGGATAGAGGCAGGAGGATGTGAATGTGAGATGTGTCTTTCCTGGCATCTAACTTGCTATTTGCGTTTTCTTGTCTCAGTGTGTATGGCATGGCAAGGCGCTGGATGGATTTCTGCTGTGCGATTTTCAAGAACAGGGTCACGCATGACGAAATGAGTCGCACGAGTTTTACCGAGAATGCCAAATTTGCTATGATGATAGCCCTTCGCTGTGAGTACCTGCGATAGTAACGATGTACTAAAGCATAGGCCAAGGACCGTTTCCATACAAGATCAGGCCTCCAGCGGACGCAAGGGCACATTCTGTATCGTGGTGGACAGCAACGCTGACTGATTCGAGTTAGAGACTATACGACGACCTTTTCCGCCGCGACGAACTCGAGTGCATGTATCACCCTTCAATTGTAGCCTAAAATAGAATTTTGAACCACTGGTTGCGTGGATTCCGGTCATATTTCAGATTTCTTAAGCGCTGGGGGGCTGACCGCTGTGGTGTTGTTGAGCGCCACCTGCAGATAAGTGGTCGCAGCAACTCATGATCGGCGTAGCAGCTGCCCTGCGCCATCATCTCACCTTTAGGACACCTAAACAACGTCGCGATTCACCTTCCCCCCACTCTCCCCTTCCCTACACGCTACGCATGCGACTACGGCGTTTTCGCCTGCTGAATCGACCTTGCTAGTCCCCCTCATCGTGACATCGACTTTCGACCTGTGCTACACCACATCCTTCCAGCCTCAGCCTTGGCCGCCTAAACTGAGAATGTGGTGTCATTTTGACGCCATATAATCACATTTTGGCGTGCGTATCATCCATCTATCGACGGAACAGCGTAGATCGTGCATACTGTAGCTGATTGCTAGAGCTTCAGAGCGGCCAAAATGGAGCCTAATCAGGCTAAAGTCAATCAGTTGTTGAAATGGCTCGATGATGGTGGTGCTGAAATACACACAAGACCTGGGTCGGAAAGACTTCCTGGACCCTTCAAGTGGATTCCGGAAACATCTCAGTTTGAGAGCTGGCTTAGCGATGGACCACCCACTCTGCTCCTTGTGGGACGACCCGGTTCTGGAAAAACTATAGCCGCGTCTCTCGTCGTGGATACGCTCCTGCACCAGGACAACCTTGAACGTAGGGTTGGCGTTGCGTTTCTTCACGTGGGCACCGGTGAAAGGAGACGTAACGGGATGCAACTGTCACGAAGCTTACTATATCAGCTTGGACAACAACTTGCCTCATCGTATATGCGTAGCCGCAGCCCACCGCGCATGGAAGATGTCTTGGATCCCCTGCGTGAGAGAAACCCATACCCGTCCATGGTAGATATGGTGTCCCAAATACTTCCTGAAGTGATTAGCAAGTTTGATCGGGTCTACGTCGTGGTGGACGAATTGGACCAGATGACCGAATATCGCGGCTCACTGCGCTCGAGCCTTGTCAAGCTGAGAAGGAATAATCTGAGATTATTCCTTACTACCCGTCACAGTCCAGGCACGAAAGGCAGGCTTCACAAGGCTCCGCAGATATCGATTGCCGGCGCCAACACTGGAGAAGACTTGGACACTTACGTCACGCAAAGGCTGGCTGATTTGCCTAGATTTGTTCGCAATAGACCGATACTACAAACTTTGGTGAAAGAAAGAGTTATTGAAGACGCTAACGGATTGTGAGTGACCACTTTTGAGCTACAAGCTTGTCTAACAAGCTTCCAGGATACTCGCTGCAAAACTTCTCATGGACGGACTTATGAATACGAGAGGCGCCAGAATAAAACTTAGACTGACATCTACCGGAGACCTCCTCGGGGAGCTGTATGATAGGTTCATTGCGAGGATTCAAGAGCTCGACGATGCCGAACAGGACTTTGCCAAAGAAACTTTGGCGTGGCTTCTCCTCGTGAAGAGACCTATGCGAGAAGCTGAGATGCGACACATCCTTCAAAGAGATCAAAACACCTCCCTGTCGGATGCAGATGATGCTCCGGACTACGAACAAGTTTTGGAGCTGTGCGAGGATTTCAATATTCTAGTTGACGTCAGGGGCGGCAATTGCCTTGACGTGCACCCTCCGGCTTCGGATTATCTCCTGCGAACCCTGAATTCCTGGTGTCCGGATGCCAATATGAGGGTTGCTAAACGGTGTCTGGTATATCTTATCTTGGAAGACTTCAAGAATGGCCCTTGTAAGACGGATGTCGAGTTTGAGTCAAGGTTGGAACACCATGCTTTGTATGAGTATACGGCACAGCACTGGGCGGAGCATCTCCATGGTTTGCAAAATTTGCCGATGGATCTCGTCCGCCTGTTTCTGTTGGATGAAGAAAAAATCGCCTCAGCAACCCAGGTCATATCAGTACTACACCAGAAGCCACTGGGACCAGGCTATAGTCAGAAATTTGATCCCCCTGGAAGCGGCTTTCATGTCGCAGCGCGACTGGGATTGACATCTGTTTTAGCTTCTCTGCTTGGAGAAGAGCAACAGTGGCTAGCTATGGTGGATACAAAAGGGCGAACCCCACTATGGTGCGCGATCGAGAACGACCAACAGGAGACTATGGAATTCCTAAGTCGTATCGATCGAACAACGTTTACGCTGCTACTGGATAAGGCGCAAACATCATTGGCTAATACCTTGCTCCGGGTTGCTGCAACAAGAATCAAAGATCTGCATTCAAATACTGCTTTACACATCGGTGTCATGCGCCAAGATTTGGAGATCATGCGACTCTCGCTCAATTTTGGCGTTGATGTCGATGCGAAAGGTGTGAATGGCTACTCGGCCATTGGGTTGGCCATTAAACAAGCCCGCAAATCTGGACAAGTCGATGCCATACATCTGTTACTTGAACACTCTGCAAGTACGGCACAACTTCGCGTCTCGGATTGGGAAGAGGCATTTGAGGAAGCTTATCCAGTCTCTGGGTTATTCAGTCAAAATATAATTGAGCTCTCAGAATATGAAACAGGAGGAACGAAAATTGGGTTTTTCTCATCGCACAACTTCGACTTGGTCGATCATCCAGTACCGCCCGCTGCGAGAAGACTGCTGTAAGTGTCGGCCCAAACCTTGTCTAGGCTCACTCCGCAACCTACTGACTTCGAGCAACAGAATATATTGTGACTCTGGAAATTTGCCTAAACCGTATCTGAATAGCACCTCGTCGTTTGAGGAGACAAGGATTGCAGATAACTACGCAGTTACAATAATCCAGGTGTCCCCTGACGTACCAAATCGAGCTTATCAAGGGCCGTATTACCGATTTGAAGTCGGGACGCCGTCGTCAATGTACATAAAACACGATGGGTCTTTCGGGTTCGGATTGGAGAGATTGATGATCAGTTGGAATGTGGGAGTACGTCCAGATTTCTCTGGCAACGATCGATGGATCAGCATGGACCACGGTAGTACGCTCTCTGACGGTTCGATACCAAGCAGTGGACTAGCGTATGTCGAGATCTTGGTGAATGAACTCAGAACACATTGGACCGGAATTTGTCGTAACGTCGATCAATATCTAATGGATTGTGTAAGTCAGACTACTCCATGTTACCTAACCACAAGATCAAAGAACGCTGACCAATCTGATCTCGTGTAGCGTTTGAATATTCTCAAACAAAATGGAGGACATCGTTATCTCATCCGCCGTCTTTTGAATGATGCAACTACATGGATCAATTTTCGTCACCGACTTCTCACCCAGGTGGAGGCCATTCGAAAGTTCTGCAATGAATATGAGAATCAAGGTTATGAAGATCAGGCTTCCAAAGTAGTCGTGTACACTATCAGCGATTTTGAAGATGTTATCAAATCACGATTTGACGAGTTTGATGCGGTATCATCTGCGCTTATTCAGTTGGTAAGTATTATGCTAATGCAGCACCCACGCCTGCCTATGACCCAACCCACGTCTATCTCTTCAGATTGACAATATCAAAGTCGCTAAGAAGCATTTAGGAATTCAATTTGGTATCTATCAGAGAAGCGCAAAGGTCTACTTCGCTGAATATAAGCCTGAAGCGACTTAGCTGGATTACGGTAAGTGCAGCACCGTCTCGAGTTGCAGACACGACTAACTTTATAGTTCATCTTCCTACCACTCACATTCGTTGCGGTACGTGATACGCGTGATCAACAATTACCGACTGAGTTTCGTTGCTGATCCCAATCAGGGCTTGTTTGGCATGAATGTCAACATTCTGGCAGACAATCCACCATGGTGGTGGTACCTAGTATTCATGTTCCTTACGCTAAGTCTAACAATGCTCGTATGGCTAACATGCCGAAAATTCCCTGACGTAAGTGGCTGCGACGTCTCATTGAGCTCGCCGCATTATGCTAACGGGTTTCGCCAGTTGGAGGACAAAGTGAACGAGAAGTTCCCCTGGCTCAAGCCAGATCGTGCTCGTCAGAAATTTGGACCTGTAGAGTAGTATTCGTTGTCGTAAGAGAAGAAGGACAAGTGATGAGATAGTGGTGATCGGTCTGCCATTAAATTGGGGAAAGGCTACCTAATTCAAGTTCACATAATCGACTATCTAATGGCCTGATCATACTCTGCAAGAAACCGAGTGTAAGATTCAACTTTTCTTTGGCATAAGTTTGGCCTTCATCCGTCGCAACGTATTCTTCGCTTCTGTCAGAACCAAGCTTCCAAGAGCTCCTGCATGACCTCCGACTTCTGTAGATTCCCGAGCAATGTCGAGATATTCATCGCGACTCTGATCATGCTCGCCAACGTTGGCCACGATGCCGGCATACTTAATGAGTATGGCATTGAGCACCAAGCGACACATGCGTCCGTTTCCGTCTCGAAAGGGGTGGATGTTGACGAAGCGGTCGCAGTACTCGGCGGCGAGAGCAAAAGGGTCAAGTCGCCCGAGCTTGACTGCTGCATCAAGATCTTTCTCCAGCTTCCGAACCATTGACCGCATAGCAGCAGGTATGGTATTGGCCTTTGGTAGTGCCATAGCACCCACGAAGACATCTTCGGTGCGGTAAGATCCGCCATGCTCTTTGTTGCTGAGAAACCCCGCGCTTCCAGACCCGATGCCGTTGACGAGGATTTGATGGGTTTCTTTGATGAGTTCCTCACTTATCATCATGTCGTTGGTGACGAAGGAGGTTACGATGTGGTAGAAAGCTGCTGCATGTTGGACAACTTCGCGCATGCTCCTGACAATATGGTTTGGAGCAAACTCCATGTCTTTCAAAACTAGTTTTTCCAACTTGGCTTGATACTCCGGAGTCCTTTAATGCACATGTTAGCCGGCAATCAAAATGAATTCTCGGTCGATGGTGACATACCTCTCACTGTACTCCAGCCCAGTCACTCCCTCAAAGACCATGCGGCAATACTCCATAGTCTCGTCGAGACCAGGACCCTTCCGGGATTTCTCGTTCGAGCCATGAACGACTTTCGCCATCTCTTCCATCATGATGCTCGCGAGTTTGTCTTTGTTCTCTTCTAGCGTGACAACATAATGGTGGATTTCATCCATCATGTTCGAAACCAGCTGGAAGTCATCGGTCTTGTCCACTGGCAAATCCTCAACGCTACTATCGCGTGCCCAATTGTCACCGTGCTGACGATACAGGTCGCTCATCCGAAGAGTAACGCTAGGAGATCTGTCGTAAATTACATTAGCATACGCTTCAACATGTGAATTTTCCTTTGAAAAACTTACAAATTGCGATGTTCTTGATCGCCAGGAGCATCGATGCTAACATCGGACCCCGAGAAGGAGGGCGGCCAACGTTGCGACAGAGAACATCGAAGAGAAGAGTGACCGGACGCCTCGGAACCTTGCGTCTGTGGCCTATCCCTATTTCTGCCAACAGTCGGAGAGGTGCTACTAGGTTCGATGTTGAGACCTTCGAAAAGGCCAGTCAACGATGGTCGAGGATGCCTAGATCGAGGCGACTTAGGTGATCCTGGTACGTTCTCTTGTGATGCCATGATAGTGACTGATAATAGTGGTAGTTGGTAAAGTGAAGAATTTGTTCAGAAGATGGAGTCAGACAGTTAAGAGAAGCTGTCGAAGTTGAGAAATGGTTCAAACGTGCAGAGCTCAGATACATGTCTGCTTGATTATCCCTGAACGAACAATAGTGTCTCCTGAAGCTCGTAACAGCTATTGACGCATGGCTTGTACAATAGGTTCTAGTCAAAAGGACAATAGAATCTCCCTTTCACTTGATGTTGACACTTCACAATAGCAGCCGTAACTTCAAGTGAACCCGAGTTTTCGGAATAGGATAACGCATGACTACGAATCAGAACGGTTAGGCACCAGTAAATAAGAGCGCGAAGTACTTATTCTAATCTGTAACACGCCTATAATGCCCAACTGAGATGGCCTTTATCAGCGTAATCACCGCGACTGCTCTTTCGCAAGAACATCAGTCCTTGTCACTTGGACAAACTCTACGAAGATTGACTTATCATAATTCAATTTCGTTGTATCGTGGCTTTGTCCTTCTAAGCGCTGTAGCCGTGTGATGAGGCGCTTCGATGACCATTTCATTTCGACATACTAGGACTTCGATCATGAGAATCACAATAATCCAGGGGACGTAAGTTCTCTATAAAGCCTGTTGTACATAAAACACTGTAAATTCGGCGGTAGTTATTGGCTCGTCGTCACCGTTGAGAGCTGATGTAGACATGGTACAATGCCGTAATCTCCCACACTGTGGCTGTGGCTCCTACCAAACATGTTCCAAAAACACCCTGGCTAGACTTTTCCAAAAGGCAACGTGTCTCAGTGAACCATGATGCGTTGATGTATCCAAGACATGATTGGAGGATGCATCGCTAATGAAGAAGGAACAGCCATCTCATGTTGTTATTGGTACCTTCCATACCCCCTAGCGTACTGCCTATATAGCCAGAATCATCCGGCGCATGAATCCATCACTCCTATACTCCAACAACTAAGACAGCATTTTCGTGTCATATCATTTATTGAACACTTCTATTGCGATACGATACAGTGTAACTCGACAGCGTTGTGCCTGCGTCTTATCACCAGCACGTCCATCATATCAATATCGTTTGTTGAAACTCGCTTACATTACCAAGGTTCGAGAAATCATTGTATGGATGAACCGTACTATGCCGCTCCGTGTGACTCACAAGTATTAGAGAGTATGAAACGTTTCACTACTTTGACGAATTCTTTCTACACCAGTTTCACCGCACTATCTTCAGTAAAAGTACAACTGTCCACCCCATCACCAATCTGCTCGATATTACTATCTCTATACTACCCTACATCCAATATGGTATCTTCAATCTGCTTTCTGACGACTTCTGACACCCATGGAGCATGGCCTTATTCGTCATCTAACCCGGCGCCAAAAGTCGACGTTCTCCTACACTGCGGCGACCTAACACAAGTCGGCGGTCTTCCTAGCTTCAAACGCGCAATAGAAGACATCAAATCGGTCGATGCGGAACTGAAACTCGTCATCGCTGGGAACCACGATCTTGAGCTTGACGAGAGCTGGGTGCGTGAGAACATGCCAGAAGACATGGCCGATCATCTAGCATGCGTCACATTCATGAAGGAGCAGAAGATTCATGGTATTCACTATCTCGACGAAGGCACACACATGTTCACCCTCCAAGATGGACGACGATTCAGCGTATATGCAAGCCCCTACACACCCGAGTTCAACGGATACGCTTTCGCTTACGGCAAAGAAGAGGATAGGTTCAATATCGGTGCGACCTCGGCAGCCGCTGGGGTCTATGTCATTATGACACATGGTCCTCCGCTCTTTCCAGTAAATCCAGAATACGACCTCGATGTTAGCCAAGACGGAACGCATTGCGGTTGCGAGAAGCTTGCAAACGCAGTGCAGAGAGTCAAGCCGAGGCTGCATTGTTTTGGACATCTCCATGAAGGTCGAGGCGCCATGCGTGTTGGCTGGACCGACAATACACAAAGTGAAACCAAGGTTGCATCGATGGAAAGAGTACAGGATGAAGGAGTGGTGATCACGGTTGAGAAAGATTCGGCGGGAAGTGAGTCGCTTCTTGTGAACGCAGCTATGCATGGACCTGGAAGAGGCTGGCTAGTGGATCTCATATTGTGATCATTAGGCACTGTTGGGGGATAAATTTGTTTAGAATTACAGGCTAGACATTACATTACTGTTTTCGCAACTTGCTGAGGGCTGTCATGATGCCCTCGGTCACATCTTCATCTGCTTGTTTACTTTTTGCAGCCTTCGCAGCTGAAATCTCAGCCTCGCACATGGCCTCCATGTCGTCTTTGAGGTCTTCCGCAGGAACATGATCAGGTCGCTTTTCCGCGTCCGATCCGGATGCTGCAAAAGGAGCCAATCGACGCGTGGACGATGCGCCGTGCGTGATAGCTGTACGTGTGTCGCATCAAGGAAACCACGACAAGAGATATCGCATTTTCCATTTGATGCTAACAAATCTTTTTACATACAACCACATATGAAGCTCAGCAGTGTTTGGTCGGCAGAATGTGGTTCTCGATCACGAGCTTGGTGGGTTGAGCGCGATGTTTGTGGATCGCGACAACGAGCTGACAGCCGCCGCGACAATGATTCAAGCGCATCTCGAAGCCACTACTCAGACATGCATCGGTACTTGATCGTCACCATTTGGTCTTTACTCAGACACTAGGCACCGCAAGTTCTTAGTAGAGAGCGCATCGGTCCGCAGCCGAAAAGCTTACTCATGCTGACTGTACTCTTCATCATGATGAGAAGAAGCGACGTACCAGATGGCTTATCTCGTATCTATGTCATACTCTAGGCTGTATCATGGAAGTAATTCTGAGGCTTACACATTTTCTTGGCCTTATCATCTTGGGTACATGCTAGTGTCGAAGGACAAACTTGCTCACGCTCTCGACTTCGGCGATCTTCCAGAACATACAACAGTCCGCTTGTGGGCTACGAGAGCCTGACCGTAATATGTACCATCTTCGATCATACTCTCGTCAATAGACTGATGATTGGATAGGTTTTCGTCCAAGAACATGTCCCAAAATCAGTCCTACAATGACGACAAGCAGACGGAGAGCTCGCAGGACAGTTCGCATGAAGAGAGGCTACTACTAGAACCGCACAGCTCGAAGCTCTTGCCTTACAGGAGGAGAGACTGGAGAAGGAGCATCACCTTACATGCTGTCGTATTCCTACTCGCGGTAGCAATCACAACCGTCCTCGGCTACCTCATCCGACCATTCCCTCCACAACCACCACGCATGAAAACCCTTGACTGCGGCACAAATTCCACCACAGCACGAGCAAACGACTGCACCTACGATGTCCTCTCTAACATCTGGGTGCCAAATCCATGCATCGACCACAAGAACCTAGACGACTTCAAGCGTCTCGCCAAATGGCAAGCGTACGAAACACGCGAAGCCAAGCGCCTTCTTACTGAAGACGAGATGGGCGACGTGGTTGCGCCAAATACTTACTTTACGGAGATTCGGGAGCACATGGTGCACTGTGCGCTCATGTGGCGACGGCTACACCGCGGCTATCAGGAAGATCAGAAGTACCTCGATCTTCACGTGAGAGCGTTGACGCATACGAAGCACTGCTCGCAGCTCATGATTGACTACCTGGAGAAGCCGAGATCGGTCATGGATCTTACTGTGTCGCAAACTTCGCCAGGCTTTTCGGTTTGTCACCTTCCAGCTTGAGATGTTGAGAGGGCGGGCTTTGGAGGTTGAAGTGTTCGCAAGGTTGTGCTGTTTTCATGTGTGCCAGGTGGCTATAGGCTCATCTGAG
>Ga0265797_10005233_pt1 | contig 19086 bp, 18 predicted proteins | sample P2T30metagenome_FD_192433 | JGI IMG/M metagenome (GOLD analysis project Ga0265797, IMG submission 192433) | Plant litter microbial communities from East Loma Ridge, Irvine, California - P2 T30 | ecosystem: Environmental > Terrestrial > Plant litter > Unclassified | place: USA: California... | reverse complement strand
GTCGCCATGCCTGCAGCCAAAACTTCCGCGGGGGCCCAAAAGGGCGCTCGCTTCCAGATGCTCGTCAGCTTCAACTCGGGCGCCATGAACAAGATGGTCACTATCTATCTCAAGACCGACTCTCTGAAGCATGAGATCGAAAAGCTCGCGCTCGAGAAAGGCACCACACTCGCATCTTTGCTCACGACTTTCGAGAAGGACTGGGAGGGCGCCCCGACCTTCCTCGCCCATGCCGCCTCAACTCCGCACCAACCCAGCGAAAGCACCGTGGTCCAGATTCTCGCTCACAGGCTACGCCGCGCGGTCGAGAAGCACAGGTTAGCTCACCCCGAAGAGGTCAAGAACGAGCAAGTCTTCAAGCAGCACCTTCAAGCTGCGGGCGGAGTGGTCGTGGAAGCTGTCTACGAAATCAGCACAGGTGTGGATGGTGCATTTGCTCCAGCTTTGTTCGGCACAAATTGCCACGAGCTTGCTGCGAAGATCACACAGAAGAAGCGCGTGAGCGAGAAGGACCTGATGGCCAAGGTCCGTTTTCTGGAAGAAGAGTGCAAGTCCAAGGATACCGAGAATGCTGAGCTCAACACCATACTGGACGACATGAGCAAGCAGCATCAAGAAGACATGCGCAGGCATGTAAAAAACATGCAACCCGTGGAAGATGTGCGTCTGCAGCTGAAGGATGCTCAGACACTGAACAGAGATCTCTCAGCCGAGAACAGCCGCTTGACGAGGTGCTCGGACGCCTACCAAAAGAAGGCCTCAAACTTCGAACTCGATAACATAAAACTCAAAAGGCAGATGGACGGCATGTCAGAGTTGGCCAACAAGCTTACTATTGCTTCACTCAGTGTGAACTCGGCGAAGACGGAGCTTGAACGATTGAGGGCGAATCTGGCACACGAGGAGGGCAGTAAAAAGAGATTGCTTGACCTTATGTCCATCAAGACCAGGGACTTGAGGGATCAGATCAAGGTAGCGGACGACAGAGCAGAGAGGGCCGAGGAACGCATGAAGTCAATCGAGTGGGCTGGCAACTTCATGAACGCGAAGATTGACTGCGATTTGCGTGTCAGCGACGCAGAGGAGTTTGCCAAGCAAGAGATGCTTATCGCTCAGGGGGCGAAGCGCATCGCCAAGCAGGCAAACATGCGCGCTGCACTGTGGCAGGAAGAGTACACCAACAGCCTCAATGCCCAGAAGAAGGCCTTCGACTGCATGCCGCATGCGCTTTTGGTGCTTTTCCAACCGTACATCACACTTCCCACGGAATTTTCCAGCGCCGAGGCCCGGATCGAGCTCAGAATCAGCAGTTCAGGGTTGTGAAGACAGAGCAACTTACTCACATGGTCATTAAGTCTCGGGGATTCACTTGAGGGTGGTTGGAATTGGACTTTTTGCAGCGTTCTGTGGATTCGAAAAGTTTCTCGCGCGGGTTGGGTACACTTTGGGCAGATGTCTGCAGAGCACATCAGCGCCGTTTGCTTTGCGTTTGACTTTCAGCGTTTTGTCGTATCAAATGAAATGATGTTTCAATAAACTGTGCATCTCAATGGCGTATCTGGCTTCTTGTACTCTCACAGCTGACTACGCTACCATACTAGCTCTCGAGATGATTGAACGACTTTAGACATATCTCAGTGGACCTCATCAGGTTTTATAGCACTACGAGATTAGACAAGGCCTCGTTGCGTTCGTTCCAGCGATAAAGTGCGCCATGTATCTCGATGGGCCGCATCGCCTCTCTTCGGACCAGGATATCAGGTAGCACTCCACTGTGAGCATTTATACTTTGAGGTGATGTGCAATAACTCAGTGGTCCGCATGCACGTTTGTTTTGCTAGCATCTTACATACTACTGCATTTGCAGAAAAATGCGCGTGAGCGATTCTGCTTGTCTCGATGGACCGCACTGGCCTTCTTGACACTAAGAGGTCAGGCAGCACTCTACTATAATCTTCTAGCCTTTACAGTACAAGGCGATATCTCCGTGGTCCGCATTCACGTTGGTTTTGCTAGCATTCTAGATACTACTGCATTCACAGAGAAACTTACATGAATGATTCTACTTGCCTCAATGGACAGCAACAGTTTTCTTGACACTAAGAAACCAGGTAACACCGTACTATAAACTTTCAACCTTTGAGATGTAAGGTAATGTCTCCGTGGTCCATATTCGTGTTCGTTTTGCGAACATCTTTGAGACTACTGCATCCGTAAAGAAATGTGCATGAACAATTCGGCTTGTCTCACTGGATCCCCTCAGTCATTCTCCAAATAAGTCCTTAGGTATTACCACGAATAATAGAAGAGTGGTTTGGTTTACCTCAATGGACCACACTATCCATTTCACCGCCATATCCTTAGATATCAGCACGAATATCAGGAGCATTGTAAGCACACATTCTCGCGTCTCGATGGTAAAAAGAAATACTATTGGGATCATGCTGTGCCGCATCAGTGTGCTGGCTAGACAGGTGATAGGGTCTTTTGTTCAACACCTCCGTGGCAAGAGTGAGCGTACCATCGTTAATTGCACGATAGTATTAGTGCACTAGACCCGCAAATAACGCACAGCTTAGATTGTCTCTCGATGGCATGTATGCAAGTTCGAGTGCCCTCAGTCGATCATACGAGCACGTGAGATGTATAAAACCTTTACCCTTTGAACACAAGCTTGCGCCCAGCAGTTGTGCCGTTGGTAGCATCACATGGCTTCAATTCCATTCAGCATCCGACGCCTGCTACCTACAGACTGTTGTTGTCTTGGACACAATTACCATGGACCCCACGAGTCGCTGTGCAAGGTTCAACCTTGGGATGCAAGACTGTCAGCAACCCAACATGCAAAGGAAAACCAGCTGAGGAAGGCTCTCCGGCCAGTCTCTGCCATTTTACTTGTTGGATAGTCTGTGGACGATACATGCGAAGAACAGAGCTCTTTGGAAACTTTTGCCTCAAGGGCTAAGAACTCAATACATCGGGCTCAGTCACGTTCACGCATGAATCTTTCACGGGAGATTCTCGAAGGGGACTTCTTTTGGTCGCACAACTAGAGCACTTCCCCAGCGGAACTATACAGTCCGCACTGGCTTTGGTTGACAGCAAAAAGCGCGACTCATATGAACGTGTCGTTGATCTTCAGCTTTCTAACAAATCGGCAAAAGTCGATGAAGGAAGCTGCCTACGACAAGGCCATGTCACCAGATCGATATCCGGTGCGAAGGGTGTGCGGAGGAATGAGAACTCCTTGGTACCTCCGTCTCAATCGGCGAGAGGTCCACACACACCGGAACGGAACCCGGCCTCTCGATTGTGGAGTCCTCCACGGGCACTTTCATAGGGGACTTTCTTCGCTTAGATGACAAACTGAAAGCTCTTCCAACTGAGCTACGCCACCCGCGCTGACTTTTGAATATGACGTTGGTTTGAATTCTTGCATTGATAAAGAAAGCTTTGTTGATCGATGCCGCTTGAGAAAGTCACCTGCGCACGGGCTTCTTGGCCCCACCAGGAAGTGAATGCAGGTGCCAGTACGCAAGTCACTTTTCATAAACCTCATAACCTTGCCAGAAAGCAGTACAAATCACTCACATTTGTTTGCAAACCGACTAAGCTTGGACGCATGTGCAAAGCAAGGCGCAACTGAGCTTGCGTCTACGTACGCGGATGAAAGACAAAGGCAAAGTGAGGTGTGCATTTGTGGTTCTAGAAAGTACTAACCAGTCAGAACTGCGTTTGCATCATGACGGCCGTGCTCTGCTTTAACTTGTCTGCTGGTATGAAGATTTCCTCTCTAGCCAGCTAGTTTTGCGACAAGACAACTGGACCAAGGAGACGCACACTTGTCCGCAAGGTACGACTGACACGACCACCTCGCTCTTGACTCCGCTGACCGTCTCAGGCAAAGGAACATGGCCGCGTCCTTCAATCTTACCCTCCCGGGTGTTGGCGACCAGATTGCAGCCGCAGTCGCTGAGTCTCTCAAGCACATCCAAACAGCGACAAGGGCCCGAGTGCTTCCAGCATTGGCGAAGAGGTCGGGAAGAACGTTGCTACCGTTCTCGAAACCGCCCTCTCCGATATCAAGAAGCCAATCTTCGACGCCAGCTCTCTCCGCGAGCAGATACTAGGTACTTTTGCGCATGTTCTCATCTCGGGAGACTGAAGGTTTGCTGACCTGAACAGCCAACGCCGATGCGATCCTTAACCTCTACAACAACGATCTCAAGCGCCACATCACCGGCTCCATGTTGACCATCACCGACACCGGAGAGCAGACCGAGGCCTCCCTGGTTGCTAAAGGGGATAATCCCAGCCTCATCTTCAGGCGTCTCGGCACACTGGTCATCATCCAGGGGCAACAGAGGGGATCCGACATCGACGCCTTGCTGGCTCTTCACGGCGATACCAAGCTGGCGTTGACTGGTGCAAGAACGCGGGCTCTCATCAACCTTCGCAATTATGGTAGTGTTTACGCATTCTCTGACTTTGCGGAGCTCAGGTCGTCAGTTTGAACGCAAATCAGCATGAGAACGACTGAAGGCTTGCATCGATCCTGTGTATGGAATAGGAGCGCAGTTTATGTGGGTTTCCTGCAATAAAAATGGAGTCAAATTCATTCGGACCTGTGGTTGTGTTTTCCGCCTTGTGCTTTTTGATCGTTTACTCGTAACTCGTCGCCTTTCCACGAGGGGCGCTCGTCTACAGTGACCCAAGCCAGGGTGATTGGCAGGCCTTGGTTGGTTTTGTTGTAAAAGCGTAATTCATCATACTCGATCATGTCCAGATTTTGCTTCCTGGAAGTTGAATTTCGCTCACTCATACATAAGATCTCCTACTCGGTCCTATAGTCCAGATTGTGGCGGTTTTCGAGAGTACGCTTGCTGGAACAGACGCCAAAGCAGTCATGTCTCTGCATGAGGAAAGTAGGGTGGTGGCTTCCAAGTGGAAGGGACATCTCGAATGGTCCATTGGATGGGGCAGTGTCAACGTCCAGAGCATGACTTCCTGGCTCGTGGTCGATCAGCACTCTCGATGACGCCCTGTCAGCAGTGGCGCCAGAGCCGATCGTAAACAACCAGCATAAGCTGCATGCGATACAGTTTGATCAAAGATACTCAACAAAGATAATTGCGCCATCCTTGCAAAGCCGAGTATACGCTGTCAGTTCAGCTTCGCTTGTTCGCGACGGCGAGCACTCACAATCTTGTGTGTGCTCAACGTGCTAACAACAGAGCAGAGAACAATTGCTCCTTTTAAAGAAAACCTTGCGTTTCGATCAGCGGCTTGTCTCCGCTCTTAGAACGCTCACACGCCCACGAGAAGACGCTGCACCGAAGCGCTGGGTAAGACTCCCGTCTCGCTGCTAGTAACAATACAAGCGAGTACTGACCAGGACGCTGTAGACGCGCGATCATGTCGACCCTAGAGCAACGCCTAGCAGACGTGCGCGAGCAGACCACCAAGTTCAGCGCCATTCTCGAAAGAGCGCTCGACAAGCCCAGACTAGACATCGCCACGATGCGCGAGCAAATCCTCTGTACGCCAACCCATCCACTACCCAACACCCAATCCTCCTAACATCATCTCCAGCCAACACCACCGCCCTCCTCATCATGAACCATGCGCAAGCCAACGCCCAAGGCACCATACTAGGACTCGAACCACCCCCAATGATCATCACAACCAGAGAGGGAGATCAAGTCCGCGCCGAAGTCGTTAACATTGTGATGGAGAACTACACACGGCGCTTTTACATGCGGACTGAAATTCGGGGCTCGCCTGCTGCGTCGGACGCTGAGGCGTTGCTGTCGTTGTACGAGGAGAGCAAGAGGATTATTACAAACGCCAAGCGCTTTATGGAGGGCCAGGGGCTGTTCCAGGTGAATTGATTTGGGGTGTCTTCGATCGTGGCTGGTCATGATTTGGCAAGCCATTGTAGCACAGCAGACCAGCAGTTTCCGGTGGCGATAGCGCTGGTGTCGGTTATCGGGAAATATGGCAGTTGGATCAACCATATTGTTAAGTTCTAGTTCGATAACATTTCAAGCCGAACATGGTTAAAGACGAGATATGAATAAACCTTCGGAACTTGCGGAATGTTGCTCAAAGACAGAGGGGTATCATACGCGCTGTGGTCCCCAATCCCCACTCAGAAACAGAATCCTATCCAAGAACGCCACGCTATGCCGGTACAAGCACAAACAATATTCTAGCCGCTTTGTCCACGCTAGTCCCGACCTCTGCCAGGTGACAGAGGCCTGTTGAATCCACCAACACGGTTCATGTACTGTCTGTACTCCGCCTTCTTGACCTTGTGCACAGCGTAGTTCTTGTCGTTCCCGGGAACCTTCGTGTTCTTGGTCGTGCGGAAGTCTTTGAAGCCCATCACGCGAGCCATCTCGGCTTCTGAGTCCTCGTCTTCGTGGCCATTGCCCATCTGTACATCGCGCGATGCCTCGGGCTTCGAAGCAGCCTGTTTCCCAGTTCGAGACTCGGGACCATTTGCGTATGTGTCACGGAGTGCGCCGCGACCACCCATGCGGCTAGGTTCTGGCGTGCGCGAGGCGCGGTCGCGTGGGTTGCGGGGTCCAGGTCGGTCGTTGGCGCGGTCGTATCTTTGTGATGGGGCATTGCGGCCACCTCTAGGAGGAGAGCGAGATCGTCGTCTGTCGTCGCGGCGTTCGTGGTGTGGTGGTGAGCGGGATCGTTCGCGTTCTGCGGGCATGTTAGAAGGATGCTTGTCGGTGCTGACCGTGGACATGTTCGTACCATATCTGGGCTTCTGTCCACGCGGCTCGTCGCGGCGACCGCTACGATCATCTCTGCGGTTGTTGCGATCCATGTTTTCTTATGGTTGTGTGGTGATGTCAAGGTTGCAGGCGCATGCGAACCAAAAGTTTGAGGTGCAGCTTCTCCAGATGGAGGATGAAGTCACACCAGCCAGGGACCAGCAGCGAGCTTCAGCCAACGTTGCTCTTCACATGTCAATGTCAATATGGATATGGAAAAGACAAGTCTTCGTGGACTCGCCTAAAGTCCGCGTACAGCAAGACGAGCACACAACAGAAGAAGAGTACTTGCCAACATGGCAGCAATCCCTCCCGTTCCCTCGACTCTCCAGTCGTGGGAGGAGGCCTTCAACCACCCACTGCCTGTGGTCCGGAAAATGGAAAGCCAACTACGCACCCAGATATCGGACAATCAAACCAGACTCCGATCACTGGTTGGAACGAGCTACCGCGACCTGCTTGGAACTGCTGAAAGGATTATCGAGATGGACAGCCAGATGCAGCGAGTCGAGGGTAATTTGGCAGGCATCGGACGAAAGTGTGATTACAGAGTTGTGGAAAGAAGCAGGGAGAACTCGGCGAACTTGAAGAATTCAGGAAGACAGGAACAGGACAACAAGTTGGAAGTCATGGCGAGGGTGAAGGTTCTGAAGGGTGCTTTGGAGGCCGTCAGCAGGATTGTGAGGAAGGGAGGAAATGCGCTTGGAGCAGCGAAGGTGTTGGTCCTTGCGAGATTGCTAAACAAAAGCGTGTCGGAAAGTGAGAATGCACCTCCTGTACTGGCGGAATTGAAGAAGAAGTTGGCTGGAGTAAGGAGGAAACTAATTGCATATATCGAGCGATCACTGGCGCGAGCAACTGGAGATCGGACTGTCCTGAGCAACACGATGTGTGCGTACGCAATGATCACAAGCTCTACACCGAAAGACGTCCTACGGCACTTCCTACAAGTCCGATACGAGCAACTTGAATCGCAAGCCGAAACTCTTAACGAAGACAATATTCTCGCCATGCTAGATCTTTACGGCAAGACCCTCGTCGACACTCGCGATCTTTTCCCCCGAAGGCTTGCAGAAGCTCTTGCTCAACTCTCTAAAGCACCATTGTTGCGAGACAACCAGGTCACCTCAACTGAAGAGCTCAACCTTGATATTTACAGCCGATGGATCCCTGACGACATTCGGACTTTCACACCATGGGTGCGTCATGATCAGCTTACTGCATCTGAATCGAACGAAGGCCTCAAGGCATGGGCAAGGCAAGCACAAGCTAGTTTTGTGCAAGCGCTGGGAGGATGTCTACAAAAGCAAGAAGACGCACAAGTTGTTCTTTCAATGAGACGAAATGTGTTGTCCAAATTCTTGTCTGTCAGCAGCAAGTTGCGGAACGATGACTTTACTCAATCGATTAAGGATTTGCAAAGTGTCCTCATTGTACGCCTGGAAGAACTCGCAGCAAAGTCTGCTGATTTGTCAAGCTTTGCTCTCAAATCGCTCGACAACTCATCTGTACCTTCACGCAGCTTGCAGAGCTCCCCATGGGCGCTTGCCACACAATCGATAAACCTCAATGCAGGTGCTCTTGCCTTCCGTGCGGCCATTCTTGATCACCGTCACGGCCGCGATTCTGCTGTGAAGTCAGAGCACGATGCACTTGATCGTTGGACCGCGCAACTCAACTCACACTGGGAATTTGTAACGAGCATGCGCACAGCCAAATGGGACGACGACCTTGATTTCGATATCGACGATCTGGACTACGACGGCGAAGAGACTCTCCAAGAAGCCCTCAGCCGAAACGATGCAGCCAAATTTGAGCAAAAGCTTCGCGAGTCGACGACTGAAGCGTTCAAGAAAGCTTACGAAAGTATCGAGAAAGCGTCCAGCACGCAAAGCGAGCAAGCATCATTCTTCATTCGTATCCTGCGCGAGCTGGACCTGCGTCGCAGCACTCTGAGCGACAGGTTGGCCGCAACGAAGGAGTCGAACGTCTTTGATCACACGACGTTGATATCAACTCTCCACGCCACCTTATCCGAACAAGCAAGCTACGTAGCCCTCAACGACTTTTCCGAAACTCTCGGCAAGCAAAGCACCGTCGCCACCAGTCTCTGGGACGGCACGCCAGCTTTGCCCACACAGCCTTCGCCTGCTACTTTCCGGTTCCTGACCGCGCTACAGACGCGCATGGCAGAAATGGGAGAAGACTTGTGGAGCGGTCGTGCTGTTGAGGCAGTAAGAAAGCACGTGAGCACGAATTTGGCGGACGTGTTGAACAAGTTCCCGCGTGAGCAAGAAGCTGCCTCCACGAAAAGTGACGAGGCGGGCGATGCGGTGGAATCAGCCGAAAAGACTGCCAGTCACGACAAAGAGCTTCGCGTACAGCGCTTGTTCGATACTCTCTATTTGTCGGCGGCGCTGGATTCGAAGTCACGGGATGTTCTCGGGAGCGTTCGCTCAACGCTGCGGAAGTCTGCTGAGGTCGATGCAGCGGCCGAGCAACGAATGGAGAAGAGCACGGCTGAGTACTGGAAGCGGACGAGTTTGCTCTTTGGCTTGTTTGCCATTTGAGTTGGTTGACATCATGACATCTTTCATATATTCAGAACTGATACTACAAGTAGAAATGTCACTTCGACTTTGCGCCTCAACATCGGAGAGTCTAAAGAAAGCAGTGTAATCGTGATGGTTCAGATTTTTTTCTCTACTTGACTTGCTTTTAACAGGGTCGCCAGGTTCTCATTGTTCATTCGGAGGCCGTCGCTAAGTTTCATCCACATGAGTTCTACCTCGCGTAGACTCTTCCAACTCACATCATCTCCAGCGCGATTCCCAACATATACTGCCGCAACACATAACTCATGCTTCTCCGCCAACCAGCTTGAAAGCTCACTCACGGCTACCTGCTCCTCAGCATCAGCAAGATGCTTTCGCACAACAGTAAGACGCTGAGGTAGAGCAGTAACATGCACAAGCAGAGCCCCAAGACCGCCTCCACAAACGACAGCAACGGCTTGAAAAGCAGATGCAACATCTTTGCCTGCTGGGTCTTGACCTTGTCGAGCAGTCCCTCAGACACAGCACAAGACTCGTCAGCGTTCTTCGCCAGGCTCTTAGTCGCATCGCCCACCAACCCCTCAGACACAACGTCAGACACGCCGAGGTCCTTTGCCGGGCACTTCACCGCCTTCGGCATCACCTCAGACACAGCATCAGATCCGTCGACGTGCTTCGCCAGGCACTTCGCCACTTTCTCTTTCGTCTCGAGAGAGGCGTGTCCTTCCGCACAGCAACCCAAAGGTCTAGGACTGAGCGCGAACTTGTACACATCCAGAAGACCAGGAACCGCGATACCTCCCATGGCTTCCAAACGATACACCGCCACCGCCCCCAACGCCGCCATCACAACGCCCTTCTGCGCCACATGCAAGTAGCAAGACAGCCCAGCAGCCCAGTCCGCAGCCATGAACCGCAGATCTCCCAGCAGAGCGTACGGATCCTCAGCCGCTTCGACCATCTCGGCCAATACAGCCGTCCATTTGGTCGTGCGAAGTGGGTTGCGGCAGCGTCTGTGGTAGGTGACTGCGGTGCCGAGACAGGTGATTTTGTGGTCTTTGGTTTCGTTGCAGGCGTGGAGGGCGCGGAGCATGAAGGCGATTTTGCGATCGAGGTGGAAGGCGTGGGGGACGTGGAGGTAGACTTGTTCTGCTAGCTGCAGGACGGGAATGTAGATGGCGACCATTTTGGATGGGTTGTAGAGGGTGGGTTGGCGTGGGCTTGGGACTTTGTGGATGCGTCAGTATCAATGTCGACGGTGTTTAGAAGGACATTGGCTTATGCTTACATGAGGACTCCGTTTGAGATGAAAGATCAGGATGGCAGAATGGCACGAGTGATCGCCGAACAAGAGAATGGAGAGCGATCAGAGAGGATGGAGATCTTGACACTAACGCGACTAAGACTCCCTCTATATATGAACGCTACTCTGACCGTTCCCCTGTACTGCAGGTGGCAACACAGCAAACGCAGAGCTGAAGCTGCGGGCAATAGAGCAGCATACGGAACGTTGCGTGCGAGGTAGCAATGGCGAGATGCTCGAACACACGGGAGGCTGCACATGCGGACGGAATCGTGCAAGCTAGGATATAGTGATGGTGTGAATGGATGAGTTTCTGAGTCTGCATACAGCTGTCAACTAGAAAGAGCCACACTCGCATCTAGCAGCAGTCATGAGCGAGGCTACCTGCGTGCAAAAGCTTCCGGAAACGAATGCCGCAAGCAAGCAAACATCGATCCATATTGCGATGGCGGGGATACTGGCGGTGAGTGTAATAGAGGGATGGATGGGTTGATGGTATAGGAGAAGTCATTGTTCGAGGTGATTGGACCAAAAGGACTTTTGAAGAATCTCCGCCGTCGAAGAGCATAACTTTGTTTGAAGAAAAAAGAAAGAGCCGAAGCGACCAAAGAGCAAGTATAAGTGCTAATGTCGATAAACATTGATCCATGCGAAGATGTCATGAAGTCAGAAATCAAGCTGCTGGCGAGACAGCAGTTCGTGCATTGAAGCAGTATGCAGGGAAATGCGGAATGTTCGAGTAGATGCATCCATCCATCATGCAAGCAGCGGTAACAGTCTCAGTGGAAACAGAAGCCTTCGCCGGCGCAGTGACGATGGACATGAAGTTGTTGCAAAGATCGCGTCCGAGAACCATGCCTTCCATTCGAAGGAAGAGAAACAATAAAAAACTATCAAGCAAGCGCTGATGCCGAGAAAAAAAGAGAATTGGTCAAAGTAAAAAGAAAGCGAAGTCAGAATACAACATGCCGACGAGATGTCAAGCACAGAGCTGATCATGGCGGAATGATGCCATTTCGCATCGAAGCGGTATGCGCGGAGGCGTAAGATAATTTCCGGTAGATGCATTCATCCGTTATCCACGCAGCGTTGACGGTCCCAATGGCATAGCTGCTAAGATCTGTCGCCACAGTCTTCGCAGCTGCCAAGGCTGTGCCCGTGGGTGCAAGGCTCGGATTCAACGTCGAGAGGCATCAAAGCCGCAGCGGCAGTCGTATCGTCATCTTCTGTTGGCGGCGGCGAGGATATACGAGAGTGCTGACTAGCCACACGAGCGGATCCATTTCGAGCAGCCATGGCCTGATCCCTCCTGCTAATCTGGTCTTCGCGGTCTCTACAGTCTTCGCAGCCGACGATAAGACCATCGATGAGGGCGACTTGACGCCCATGAATGCAGTCGTCAAATCTCCAGTCGTCAATCAAAGCCTGAACAGCGGCAAGACGTTCCTGGTCCACTACCCGCGGCAAGGGTCTGTGAGTCGGCCTTCGAGCAGACTGAGCTTCAGCAGCCAGTACCCGAGCCGCCCTCCTTTTCTCCTGGCACATTCTTGATGTCTCGGCGACAATCTGTATGAGAGATTCGTGGACATGAAGCCACACCGCACTCAGATCCAGGACGTTTGCTCCGCTCCAGGTCCAGTCGATCTCCTGCATCCTACAATGTGCTCGCATCCAAGCGAAGCCGCCGGCACCATCGAGTTCATGGTTCAGGACCATGCGCCCATTGTCTTGCTTGCTTAGGTGGGTCTTCGTTTGGGCAAGATCGATATGCTCGTGATCGAAGATGAAAACCATACTGAGTTCTTTCCGCCACATCACACACTCGTAGTCCCTCTTACCGCACCAACAATCGCACAACTCGTCCTCCGTGATCGGGACATACATCGCGATGTAGCGAACGTTCTTGGTACCAGCTTCGGTAGTTCGTATGTTCATGGCGAAGGACTCAGACTCCCAGTGGAGCCTTTCTTTGCTGGGGCCATTGCTCAGGAGCCGCGCAAGGCGGCGTTGCATCGCTTTTTTGTATTGGTCACTGGCTTGGAGTAACCTGCCGTTGATCGGCGTGATCGATGGCTTTTTTAAGTGGTGCAAGTCAATCGTGAGACCAATCTTTCGCTCTTCGGTGACGATGCCGTCGAACATCGCATCGGCAGAGTTGATAGGTGCAGTGGAGGAAGGTCCAGACATCGTGATTTTGGTGCTCTCAGTGGTGGTTTGTTGGAAGTATTTGGCTGAGCTGGTTGGTAGATGCGCAGTGCATATGTCAAGTGTGTGCGAGAGCGCGTATAGAACAGCGACAAGAAATCGATGGTGCTGGGCTGAGCGGGCTGGCAGATGCGTGTTCGATGTGGGATGTTTATGTGAGATAACCACAGAAATCAGACACAGGAAACATTGATCATGTCACTGCCCTTAAACTAGGAGAACGGTCAACAGAAAGTCGACAAGAGGCTGTGAAAAGTCAAAGGCATATCTCTATTGCAAGGAATCGTCTTTGAAACACTGTCCATTGGTGCGAGATTAGCTTACGAGAGACAGCGTTGGGATGAGAGGACATGTGAGGACATAGACGCTCGGAGCAAACCAGTGTAAGCAAAGTATCTTTTCTTGCTAGGTGGAGAGTTTATTCATCAATTATATGGCCACAGAGGACAACTTTGCCCGCAACCGGGTCCAAGACTTGTTATGGCCCCAAAGCTGATGCATCGGCTCATATATTTTTGCGTGATGTTGAGGCACTATGCTCTTTTTGGGAGGTACCAAAACAGTGTTTACTGATTGGTGCAAGCTGGAGGTTGGTAGTGAGGACAGCCGTGTGGACAACGCCCCTCGATGATCAATTCTCAACCATTCGGCCAATTATCGAGCATATTGGTAAATTCCGGGACCCAAGATATCGGTACAATCGTATTCGCGAGTACTGCCAGGATTTACCGCTAGTATGTCGAAGATCTGATAAAATCTCGATGTGTACCAGGTTCGGGATAGGGTATCATTGCATCGTCCAAAGCCAAAGGACCAAGTACATGCATACTTGGTGGCACTCGCCACTCTCAGCCCACCGTTCTCCTTGCCTCGGGCATCCTCTTGATCTCCTTCTGGCTCTCCTTCTTGCGCTTCTTGTCGATCGCCTTCTCGCGATCCTTGCCCTTCATACCCTTGTACTTCTCCACCAGCGCTTGCTCCTTGAGCTCGCTCTTCTTCAAGTAGTATGGGTTCTTGCCAGACTCCACCTTCTGCCTCTCTTCCTTCCTGTGTCTTCTTAGCACCTCTTGCTCGCGCTCCTTGGCCGCCTTGGCCTTGATTCTGTTCTCCATGCTGCCGATCTTGCGCTTCAGCAAGTCCTGTTGGAAGGGATCCTTGGTGGTCTTCAAGGCAGTCTTGAGTTGTGCGATTTCGTCGGCCTGGTATTCTGCGAGGAAGCCATAGGCTTTGTCGACGTTGCCGGTGTGGGCATTGCGTTGTTGCATGGCGTCGAATCGAGGGTCTCGGGCTTTCATCTTGGGCACTTCAATGACCTGTCTTTTGCGGGTGACTTCGTAGCGTGAAGATTGCGCCATAGGAGCGTGCTTTGATTTTGCGCCGACCTCTTCTGGTCCAGAATCGGAGTCGGATTCGGAGTCCTCATCGCGCTCGTCCTCGTCTCTCTTGTCTGATTTCTTTGATGCCTGCGTCTTCTTCGGCTTGCCCTCTGCTTCTGCCTCGCTCTCTTTCCTTCTCTTGATCTCGCGTAGCCGCTCTCTGATCTTCTCGAGTTTCTCGTCGTTCTCTGGATTGGCCTCTTCCTTGCGCTTGCGCTTACGGGATAACGAGTCCTGCGCCTGCTTCAAGGCTCCGAATGAAACTTTCTCGAGTTGCCCATCCACAGCGCCTTCCTCTTCATCCTCGTCGTCTTCAGGCGCATCGTTGCCGTCGTGTTCGGATTCGTCGTCAAAGCCTGCTGCCGAGCCTGCATCCTCTCCCTCTGAACCATCTCCGGATAGATCGAAGTCATCGTCGTCTTCTGGCTGCACCCGTGAAGGGCGGATATTGCGGTTTAATAGCTTTGCGGGCGCCATTTTGTGCTGTAGTATGTGATATGCAGACAGACCCTCTTCGATAATTTTGCTGGAAGTTCCAGCCAGCCCTACGAGACGGAGAGTGGGCTTTCGTCCGGTTCGCTCGGCTAGCCGTTGGACGAAGGTGGAGCCGCCGAGCTAAGATGGAAGCATCGTAGGGATGACGTGAAGCTTCTCAAGCCTGTGAGCTGATGCTGATGCCATTGAAGCCTCACGGAATCTTGGACCTGCACGTGTCTTAGCAATCGTCCGCGACATTCCGTCATACATCCACTGCCTGCCAGTACATCTATTCTGGTCTTTCTCTTTCTCACAGGAGAACTGACTTCTTCTTGTATATACAAATATATCAAATCACACCAACTTCTCACTCTTCTGCTCCATCACCACATATCGCCTCACGTGCCTTATCAAAATAATACACAGCAAAGATGAAGATCCTGACCAAGGAAGAAGAGAATGAGCACTACTAGTATGTCCCTCACGCGACCTCATTTTCTAACCTATACCATATGCTAACAATATTACAGCGCCACAATCAAAGGTGGATCGCTAGGTGGCGCAATTGGTTTGGCTCTCGGTGGCGCCGGTGTATACGCAGCATCAGCAAGATACCCGGCATTCAGAGGCCTTACACTGCCATTCCGTGCATTCTTGGTCAGTGGCTGCGGAACATTCTCTGGTAAGTTATGCAGAGCGCTACCATTATCACGGACAATGATTAACAGCCCACACAGCCATCATCGCGGCCGACACATACTCGCGCAACTTCGAGCGTGCACGCAACCCCGAATACAACTTCCAAGATGAATCCGAATCCCTCTCACAAACGCTCGCAAGCCAGAAGACCTTCGGCCAGCGCGCCATGACCTTTGCCAAGGACAACCGTTACTCGATCGTCTTCGGCTCCTGGATCGCATCCATGGCTGGAGCCTTCACCATCGTCGGCCGCAGCCCTTACCTGACCACCCAACAAAAGCTCGTGCAAGCGCGTGTCTACGCCCAAGGTCTGACCATGGCCGTCGTGATCGCATCGCTTGCCTTCGAGGGTGTCGACTCCGCACAAGGCAAGGGCCGCTGGGAGACGGTCAAGTACATCGACCCCAACGACCCAGAGCACAAGCACATTATCGAGAAGAAGATCCACCACGAGAAGTACAAGGGCGAGGACCAGTGGATGGACATGGTCGAGGCCGAGGAGCAGCGTCTGAAGGAGCGCAAGGAAGCCCACGAGGAGCACGAGAACAAGAGCAAGAAGGACCACCACAAGGAGAAGAAGCAGAACACTAGCAGCGACAAGGCCAGCGAGCACCACCAGGCAAAGGAAGATGCCGCCGCCAAGAAGGAAGACGAGCACAAGGACAAGAAGGAGGACCACTCGTCCAAGGCGAAGGATGCCGAGGAGAGCAAGAACAAGAAATAAAGCAAACACCCAGAAAGGTGAGAGCAATTTCGAGAAGCTCATCATATATTACGCTTAGAGCTGATAAGAAAGAGGGACGAGATCTTGGGGTATCCAGACGCCAAACGACAATGTGGAATTTGCCGCCCTTGCGCAGCCACAATCATAAAATATCCATGTATATATAACGTAATATCACGAACACGACACCAAAACGCTGTCGACCACTTCCACGCCTTACGCTCTATACGCGGTCCCAGAAAAGGCAACGCTTAAGGTGACGGCCAAGCACTATTGTTTTCGAAGCCCATGTGGAACCCAATCTACTAGTTGCTGACGACAACGACGATGACCAACATATAGTCTTCTAATCCTCTAAATTTCGCACAAATAAGATATACGCATCTGACTTCAGCATCGTCGCGCACAATACACAAATATCACCTATTTAGCTCCTTGTCGTCTACAGCCGCTGCCTAAACTCCAAATCTACGCGTAACAGCAATACTGTACTACTGCCACTACAAGACACTTCCTAACATCCACACCCAAATACATTCAAGTTCCGGCTTTTGACTGTCGAGTTTCGGCCGAGACGTATACGCTTCGAGATAAATAAGTGAGAAGGTGTGGAAATAAAAAGACGGTCAAAACGCTCTTGCATTAGCTGCTGTGGCTGGACTTTCTCTGCTGCGCGTTAAAGTGCTTGTGGTATAGATGGTTATCTGCCACAGTGGATACCCAACACCATGCACGACAGTGGTCCCGGTTTTTCGGGTTCCTTCTCTCGCTCCTGATTAATGGTCGGATGTCGAAGGATCAGAGGTGAGTCGTGATCCGAAACGAAAAGGTGCATTGGAGAGGTTCTAGGACTGGATCTAGAACAGGAAGGAGTGGGAACGAGGGCGAGAATCATGAAGGAAACCCCACAATGGCGAATCATCAAAGACGAGTGAAGTTTTTTCTCCTTTCCCATCAATCGTATATTGCGTGCTATATTTCTCGCACGCTGCCTCTTTTCCTCCCACGCCGCGCGTCCAAAATCAACTAACTATACTGTAATCGTACACAATCCCCTATTTTCTCCCCTCCCCTAAGAATGCATGCTATCTTCCTTTCCCCTTCCGTAGTCGCAAAATATAAGTACAAGTTTTGTGTCGGCCGTTTCAGATATGATCAAAAGGAGAAAAAGAGCAAAAAGCAATAAAAGGCAGGGCAATTGTAAGGAAACGCGCGCCAAATTTAAAATGGATAAAATTCACAAATGCAGAAGTTTGTCGTAAGTAAGCTGATGCTTTCAAGAGGTTCGGCCGTTGTGCGGTTTCGATATGTGTAATGAACTTCGAAATGGGTTGTTCCTTTGTCCTTTTCCACATTCTACTCCGTGTATGTGTTTTTGTGTGTGTTTTCTTTCTTTCTTTTCTTGTGTGTTGTGTGCGTGATGCTAAAGATGGCGCGGCCGTTGCTCATTTGTTGCGGGTCGTTCGTGTGGTGGCAGTGCGAAAACGGTTTTCTCGAGTTGTTGACTAACGCATCTGGCTCGCACGTTCGCTCGCGAATTTGGTGCTTAAGTGGGCCTAACGGGGCCTTGGTGAATTAGCATCCAGGTGGTCGATCGTGCCCAGATCTAGTGCCAGTGTCCATAGTACGAAGTGTTGCCTCATCGGCTGGGTGGCTGACTCGGCGGCTGCCCATGGCCAGACCCAGGCGCAGATCCGGGACCGCGTCCAGGGTATGGGCCAGCAAAGTTCGTGGGTGGTAATCGCGCGGCGTGTTGGATTCCAGGCAGTGTGTCTTCATAATGTCGAATTCCGGTCGATCGGGCTGGCGTGTCGTCGGGTTCGATTCGGCTGTACGGACTTTCGTAGTGCGGATACGGATATGTCTGCTGTGGTTGATGCTGTTGCTGTTGCTGATGTTGCTGCTGCTGGTGCTGGTGCGGTTGCTGCTGTTGCGATTGGTGTTGTTGCAGTTGCGGCTGGCCGATTTCGAGACGACCTTCGCGATAGTCCTCTGGATCAGATCGCATCGACTTTCTTCGTCGTCTCTTGCCAGAAGACGACCCGGAGTGGCTTGAAGTCTTTTGCGTTGTCGGAGTAGTGATCATCGCTGAAATTGGGACACGAGAAGTTGGCGGTAGCGTAGGTTTGGGCTGAGGCTCGACACTAGGCGATGCAATGGTTGCTGGAGCTGATGCAAATGCGGGAGCAGGTGAAGGTGCAGCGGATGATCCAGGAATGGCAACGCGAGGGGTGATTGCGGACTCTCTCCTGACTAACGTGCCTGCTGCTGCGGCTGCGCTTGATTCTGCTGCTTTCGCTTGGGCTTCTGCTTTGGTTGGGCGACCTCGTTTACGTTTCGCTTGCGCGCCTGGAGTTGCTGAAGTCTGCGGCATGACCATCACGCCGCCCTGCCCTTCACTCTTCGGTTTCGGAGCCAATTGACGACCAGGAGGGCCAGTAGGGTAAGAAGTAGTCGTTTCCAGCTGCCATGGTCGTCGAAGGGGTCCAATAGGGGCAGACAACGGTGTTTGCGGTGCAGTTGTCTGTGATAGCGGGGAGAATCCTGAGCTGCGCTTCAAATCTTCGAACGCAGCGCGACACGCGTTGACTGATCGACCTGCGAGAAAAAGTGTGAGGATGACTCTTCTTCGATGTTTTCCGCGTGAATATGAATGTACCTGGTGGTAGGGGCATATCATCCCATCTGGGCTGGTGGGCGCCCAATTGCATTACAAGATTAAGCATTGTCGTGGGAGAAGGGGAAACGCTTTTGATGATCTCGGCCAACATGTAATTCTGGCGATGGTCAGTCGATCCATAACGTGTCGTCGTCGTCAGCGCGATGCACTGCCATACCTTTTCATCATTAGTGAAGACGGGCTCGCGTGAGCCGGCCATAACAGGAGAGAAGCGAAAGAAGGGGCGCGTTCAAGCTTCGTAAAAAAACATCCGTCCAAGTCGAGTCGTACAAGAAT
>Ga0265797_10005232_pt1 | contig 19087 bp, 25 predicted proteins | sample P2T30metagenome_FD_192433 | JGI IMG/M metagenome (GOLD analysis project Ga0265797, IMG submission 192433) | Plant litter microbial communities from East Loma Ridge, Irvine, California - P2 T30 | ecosystem: Environmental > Terrestrial > Plant litter > Unclassified | place: USA: California... | reverse complement strand
TCATCACCTTGGTGTCGTAGCCCCGGCCTTTGGCCTCGGCCATCAGCTCCTTCTGCTGTTCGTTCACGTCCTTCTTTTCGCTTTCCAGCTGCTCGAAGCGTTCGATGAACTGGCGCAGGTCGTCAGCGGTGACGCTGTAGGCGTCGGTCGTGACCTTCTTGTCGGCCTCCGTCTCGCGCATGGGGATGCGCCCCTTGCGCATGGCCTTGTCGGCCTCGGTCTGGCCAGTGGCGGGGCGGTTGGGTTCGTCCTCGGGCGGGAACATGGTGCTGCCATCCATCGTCACATCCTCCTCGGCATCAGAACCTGCAGAAGGTTCGGGTCGTCTGTCAGGATGCGGAACGGGGCGCTGGCGTCCTTCCCTTCGATCCGCAGAGCGGTCGTTCGTTTGGCCAAGTCCAGCAGGTAGTAGAGGTTGAACCCGAAAGGGCCACCCTGTCCCGTCACCGGCATTTCCACGGTATTGCCGTCCGGAGATGTCACCGACATCACCTTGGCATCGGGGTGGATGGTGACGCCCATGCGGTGTTCGAAGACCGGGAAGCGGCGGATCGCGGCGTAGGAGATCGTGGTTTGGATCGTGTCATCCTTTGGGGGGATGACGCGGGTGTAGTCAGGGAAGGTGCCGTCGATGATCTTGGTCATCATCGTCCAGCCGTCCGCCTCGATCCGCAGCCGCCTGATGTCGTCCTTTTCGACGGTGGCGGAGACGGTCACGACTTCGTTGGAGCGGGCCATCTTGCGGGCAAGAATGGCGACCGATTTGTGGTGGAGGATCGCCTTGAAGCGCGAGGGCCATGCGGTGTCGGTGTCATAGACTGCCATCCGGTGACCGTCCGTCGCCACGCCCCGCAGCTTGCCTTCGCAGGTGTGCAGATAGATGCCGTTGAGGTAGTAGCGGGTTTCTTCGGTGGAGATGCAGTGCGCGACCGCCGTCAGCAGCTTGTGCAGCTGGGCTTGCGGGATCTGGTCAACGGCCTTCCAGTCGTGGCCCACGATGCCTTCGGGGAAGTCGGTTGCCGGGCACACCTCGCGGATCGCGGACTTCATGTCGCCCACAGTCAGGCGGAGGATGCGATCCTCGCCCATCACCATGTGAACGGGCCCGTCATGCCAGCGGATCATCTGCAACAGCAGGGTGGGCGCGATGGTGGTGGACAGGTCCGGCCCCGTCAGATCGGCAGGGATGGTGGTTTCAAGCTGGATGTCCAGATCGGTGCCGGTCAGGTGCAGCGCGTGGCCATCACCAGCGGGCACGGTCATCAGGCGGAGCATGCCGATCACGGGGATCGTGTTGCAGCGCTCGACGGCCTGACGGACGAAGGCCACGGCGTTGCGCAGTTCGTTCGCGTCAACCGTCAGGGTGCTGGTGGTCAGGATCGTGGAGCCGTCCATCACATCGCCCCCCATGCTTGCGCCTGGTCGAGCGTGACGGGCACGTTGGTAAGGGCCGTCATCAAGATGTGCCCGATGAACAGGCCAACGATGGCCGCGCAGGCGAACAGGATCAGGAACAGCGTGAAGCCTGCGGTGAAGCGCAGGGCGGCGCGGGGGTTAATCCGCGGCAGGGGTAGAGTGGTCGCGACGGCTGGCGTCGGGTGGTCGGGGATGCACGGCATGAAGGCCTCCATCGGGGATACGATGAGGGCATCATGCAAGGGACAAATGTCCCTGTCAACTCAATTAGGGATAAATGTCCCTAATCCTGCGTACTCTGGTGATTCGCTGCGAGGTACTGGTTCAGTTTTTTAACGCTGGTTGCGGGCATGTCGCCGCAAAGCCATTTCCTTCCCACTCAAGTTGGCGTGGGTATAGGGCGCTTGTCGTGTGGGAGCGATTATCCGTGTCGGTGAAGTCGATCACTCTTGCTTGCGCTTGCAGGTCGACTTCCCGCTTCGGCAGTGGAATTTCCAAATCTGCAACATGCTTCGTTTCGTCCACCTCAATACCTGAAGGAATGCTTGCCCAGATTTCACCTTCTATGAGTGGTACCGTTCGGCCTGCCTCCATGACGCGGTAGTTGATCAGGATGCCCCGCAAGGCCACATCAAATTCGTTTGTCGCATCGAATGACAGGTGAGTGAGAACTCTAGAGGGAGTTAGCGCAACATTCGACAAGCGCACTTTGCTCAAATGGCATACGCTGGCAATCTCCGTATCTGTGTCTTGTTTGGGGGTTTGATGCTCCAGGCTCAGATAATAATCGGCTTCGCGCATGACATCGTCCTTCGTGACGGTGCCCATGAAGTCCTCGGCCCCGTCAAGTAAGTTGTTTCCAAGCCCAGATGCGGCTGAAAGTCGAGCGAATCCTTGGAGGCCAGCCGTTACAGGGTGTCGATCGAAAATCATCCGCACCAACGCTTGCGAGAAGGATTGGCGTTCTTCTTCATTCATGTCGGCAGTGATACTTTCAATTGATTTTCGCACGCTATCCGCTGACTGGAAGTCTATCGACTGCGCATGCGCTAACGTCGAGAAGGCTAGTATAGCGGCGGAAATCGCGGTCATGCCTTTGATTAGCATCCGTTTTGGCCTCTTCTTCTATATGCGTGCTTGTCTATGTGCGTTCTTAAGAAGCCAGAAGGTCGCAGGCTCATGTGGCAGCGGTTGACGCCCTAGCGCCATGCCGCTTACGATAGAACGTATAGAGAACGGAGATTGGTTTTGGTTGTGCGTGAAGAACTTGGCGAATTGGCCGAATCCCTTAATATGATCACGCGCCTTCCTGCCGGACCTGAGCGGCTTGCCCTCGTGCGGCAGCTAGCAGGATGTCCCGCTCTGCCTGTGTTAACTTCATCCACAGTTCAGCGACTTCGGCTCGAAGGGCGGCTGTGTCGTCAGCAAGGAACTCATCAAGAGTAACCCCAAACGCATTCGCGACCTTTAGTGCGTCATCAACGTTTGTGCTACGACTCTTCCCTTGCTTAACTTTCTTAAGTTGCTCCTCGGATACCCCGGCGACTTCGGCGACCTTTTTTAGGGTCCAGCCGGTGCGAGAAAGTCCATCGAGAAATGCGTCGCGGAATGAGCGTGTCATAGCGAAATTCATAGCTTGCACGCCCTCTTCTGGACAGGAGACAAATATCCCTTGACTGTTCGGGGATAAATGTCCCTTATCGCGCTATGACCAGCGCAGATCATCTCATTTTGGAAATCGAAGCTTTCGCACGTATTCGTGGGATTGCCCCGTCGACCGTAACAAGTCGCGCTGTGAGCAACAGTCGCTTGTATCGCCGCATAAAGGACGGTCAGGGCGGCTGTACCTTGGAGGTGGCTAGCAGAGTCATAAAGTACATCCGCGAAAATAGTCCTGACCAAGCTGGGCGGCCATCCTGATGTGGTTGGATGACGAAGCAGGAGGCAATCACACCAAGACCTCCTCCCGCCCCACTGATTACTCATTGCACTCGTCATGCTGGCTATATGCGGCATCGGTGCGCCACACCCAAGAAAACGAGGTTTCCGGTGCCTGATGAGCGCAACGTTCTCTCGGCATTCATGTCGAAGCTGATCAGCCAGTGCGGCGGCTACGATGCTGCCTGTGCAATCCTTCAAGCCCGCTGGGGCCATCCCGTGTCCAAGGGGACGCTGACAAAGAAGAAGGCGGGCCAGTTGGACTGGTCCGTCACAGACGTGATCGCCCTGCAAGAGGCAGCGGGTGAGCGGCCCGTGTTCGCATGGTTCAATTCCATGGCTGATGAGGATGATGAGCTGCCATGCCTCATGACTGGCGCTGCGGATCTGTCTGCGGAAGCCGGTGAGGCGGTTTCGGCTGTGATCATGGCCCGGACGTCCAAGGAACGCGCCAAGGCGGTGAAGGAACTGCGGGACGTTATCACGAAGTCGGATCAACTGATCGACACACTGGAGGCCAAGCAGTGACGATGGTTATAGACTACCGCCGCGATCAGGCCGCGTGGCATGCCTTCGTGAAAGAGATTGACGCTTTGGTCCTGCGCTTGCCGGATGGGGCGCAACAGCGCACCCGTTTCGAACAGGCTATGCGCTTCTGTGACAACCCCGACGATTACCTGACGGCAGATGCCGTTCCGCAGGGTGGAAGCATCGTCTATCGCACGGCCCCCGGCCCTAAGGCGCTGGCCTTCCGCGATGGACTTCTGGCGGCGCTGGAAGGCGGTGCCGCATGAACCCGGCATTCCGGCTGGCATCTACGGATGAGGAACTGTTCGAGTATCCCATCTCGTCGGAGGATCGCCTCGACAGCCATCACTTCATCGCCTTCAACTACCGCGAATATCAGGGCAGCGATTTCCGGCAGCTGGCCAAGGCGGACGTTCGGGGGATCGCGCTGGACCTTATCTGCGTCGCGCAGGATCAGACGCCGGTCGGCACCCTGCCCACGGATGAACGTGTCCTCGCCAGTCTCGTCAAGCTGTCGGTGGATGAATGGAAGGATCTGGAAGCCCGGACAGTTGGGCCACTGTCGGAATGGCATCGGTGCCGGTGCGACGATGGCCGGGTGCGCCTTTACAATCCCAGCCTGCTGAAGGTGACGAAGAGGGCCATCAAGGGACGCGATCAGGCGGAGGAGGTTCGGGCCTCGGATCGGGAACGGAAGCGCATCTCTGAACTTCCGGCGAAGATCAAACGCGCGGGCGGCACAGATTGGATGGCGCAGGATCAGGCCTTCCTCATGCGGCTGGATCAGTTCATTCTGGACCAGTTCCCGAACAAGAGCCGCACCATGATCGTGATGCGCGCGGCCCTTGAGGCGCTGTCCGTGCGTGGCGGGGTGTCGTGATGTTCTTCCGTAAATATTCCGCCGGAATAAATCGGAAATCTTCGGAAGGTTTCCGGAAGGTTTGGGAATATTCCGTCCTTTTTTTCGTTCCGTTTTTTTCCGGACTGAGAGGAGAAAAGAGGAAAATAGATAGAAAAGATATTTTGGCCGGATCACCCTGCTTTCCGCGTGTCCGCCTGTGGATAAGTCGGCATTGCTTGGGAATGGGGGCAGGACGATGACGGATCACTCTGAACCGACCGGACGTGCTTTGGTGAAGGCAGTGCTTATTGAACCGCTGGTGCAGGGTGGCATGAAGCGGCGTAAGGGAGTGGCCGAAGCGGATCATGACAAGATGCTGGCGGGGCTGGCGGAACATCTTGCCTATCTGCCATCGGAGCAGCTGGCGGGGTTGCGCGATCTGATCATTCGTCTGTCGGACGGGAAGAACGGCGGGATGTGGCCGGATAAGGTCATGATCCTGAAATGGGCATGGGCCATGCAGCCGCCGCCGCCCAGCGAAAACACCTATGCGCAGTCGCTGATCCGGTCGGCCATGGGTCGGCAGGCCCATGACGAAGGATGGGTGGTCGAACTGTATCGCACGGCCATCCGGTTTGGTCCGCCGCCCAATCGCTACGTCCTGTCCCAGTTGCGGGCGGAAGCGGAGGACAATCAGCGGCGGCGCGAACGGGCGCGGGAATTCAACGCGGTGGGCAAGGCCACGCGGGAAGAGGCCGGATGGTTGGAGGCATGGCATCGGGACTATCAGACCTGCCTGTCCATTCTGGCCGCAGTACGAAACGATGAACACGAAGGAACGACAGCATGACGATGACGGACATGGGCAGCGCGGGACTGCTGGCGCTTGGCGAAGAATATGGGCTGCGGGCCATCTCGCAACGGATCGTGCGGGATGCGTGGCAAGGCGCGCTGGACCTGCTGGATCAGGGCGCGGCGCGGCTGGATCGGTGGCGGTCGGATGAGGCGGCGGATCAGCGGACCGCGCACCAGATCGCGGCGGATCGCATGCGGGCCGATGACCTGATGGTGAAGGCACGGACGATATGGGCCACACCGCCCGAGATCATGGCGGAGGCTCCGGTCGCGCCTGCCCGTGGATGCATGCGCCTGGTCGAAGGGTTCAAGGCTGTCGGATTGGAGCAGTCGCGGGTTGGCTGGGATGTGCAAGTGGCCAGTGATGGGCTGCGGTGGGAAGGGCAGTGCCAGTTGCAGATCATGGTGGAGCAGGCCCGTCGCACCCATGTGAAGCGGGTCGGGTCGATGGACGGCTTCGTCGCGCCGTTCACCCCCGGACAGATCCAGATGGGGCAGCGATATGCCACCCTTGTCGAGCGTCATGCTGCGGGCGGGATGAAATGCACGGCCATAGGTCGCACGGGTGGAGGTGGTCAGGGCGGCGACTTCATGGACACCTTCGTTGCAGAAGGGCGCGAGATCGATCTGATCCGCCGCCGCATCGGCACGGGGCAGGCGATGATCGTGCGGCGCGTCCGGCCTTCGGATCGTGGCACGAAGTCCGGCATCACGGATCGGCGGCTGGTCGATATGGTCTGCCTTGAAGGGGCGGACCTGACAGAGGTGCTACGGGCGCACGGCTGGGATAAGCAGGTTAAGCAGCGGCAGGTATTGCGCGAGGCACTGGCGGCTGTCCTAGACCGCATACAGGGATATTCCGGCGCGACCGTAAAAAAGAGGATTGACGCTTAGAACTCCCGAAGTCATATCTCTTGTCATCATCTACAACCACGCCCGCAGGTTCCAACCGTGCGGGCCTTTGCATTTCCGGAGGGTGCGCCTGATCAGTAGGGTGCGCCCGTCGTGATGATCTCGGCAGGCTGATCGTGGGTCACGCGCTTCACGATGATCCCGATCTTCATCCCCGAACATTCGAGGGTCAGGTCGGCGTTTTCCATCATCAGCGCATACGGATTGTCGCAATCGAAGGTCCCGCGTCCGCTTTTCATGCCCCTCGTCTCGGTGAACCGGACATCGGCATCGCCTTCGTAAACGGCCCCGCCGTCCGACGTGATCGTCGCCCGCCCAATCATCGGCTGCATCTCGTTGATCCTCCCTTGCTTGCGTCAAGGCGGAATTGAATGAGCGCGGCCTTATCAAAGCAAGGATAATCTGATGCGATGCTTCCACTTCCGGTGGGTTGGACGGCTGCCCGTCGATCTTTTGCATGGGCGGCCCGACAAAGGTTGGGTGTTCTATCGGGTCATTCGCATCCCCGGTGCCCGGTCGCTCGCACGTCTGTTCGGTCAAGGGCGTGTCTAAGTTCGAGAGCCGCGAGGAATACCGGAAGCTCTATAAGACAACCCAATGGCGCAAGGGTCGGCTGGCCCATCTGGCGGTGGAGCCGCTGTGCAGGTTCTGCAAGCAGGCGGACATTTTGAATGATGGGTCGCTGACCGCAGGTGGTGAGCCGCAGACGGATCCGCGCCGCTGCTTCCTCGTAGTGGACCACGTCATCCCGCATCGCGGTGACCTGTCCCTGTTCTGGGATCGGATGAACTGGCAGACGCTGTGCCCCGACCACCACGACCGCGCCAAGCAGCGCGAGGAAGTGCGCGGGTTCTCGAACCTGCGCGGGCCGGATGGCTGGCCCCTCGATCCGAACCACCCCTCGAACCGCTGACCCCCTCGGTTGCCCTCGGTCGAAGCGCGGGGGTGAAAATCGCCCCTAAGCAGGGGGGGAGGGTGAAAAGTCCGGATCGCTCAACACGGGACCGGAGATGGGTGGTATCTGTGCGCAAAACCGAAATTGGATAGAAAAAGCCACATGTTGGGAGGGTTAAGCCATGGCAAAAGGGCGTCGCCCCAACGAAAGCGCTGTCGTCCCGTTCCGGGAGGAAGGCGAGAGTGGTCACAACCTTCAGGAGCGCGCCTTCGCCAAAGCGGCTCGACTGCGGCCCGAAGGTTTGGTGGACAAGGTCCGCTGGGTCTATGACCGCCTCGCCCCGCCGCTGTGCCACCCGACGAAGGACCGCCTCAATGAGGTCAACGTCTTCATGTTCGTCCAGCTGTGCCGGTCGGTCGTCCGTTACGAGGACTACACCGTCCTGATCGAGGAACTTGGCGAGACGTATGTCAGCAAGGGCCGCGCGGGGGACCAGATCAAATCCCGCCCGGAGGTCGCCCAGCTGAACGAGACATGGCGGCAGGTGCGGGCATTGGCCAGCGACTTCGGCATGACACCCGCTGCGGAACGCGCCCTCGGGGCATCGTCGCAGCTTGGCTTCCGGTTTGGAGAAGGCGAAAGCGATGGTGACTTCACCTGATGATGCAGCGCGGTATGACGCAGACCCGGTCACCGCATGGGCACAGGATGTTGTCGACCGTCAGATCGTCGCTGGGCCCCATGTTCGGGACGCCGCCGCCCGCCACCTGCGCGACCTGATCGAAGGGCCAGCACGTGGCCTGGTCTGGGATCTGCGCGGCGCAAAGAAAGTCATCGGCTGGTTCGCCCGCAACCTTCGCCTGAACGGCGGGCAGTTCGAGGGCATCCCTTACGTCCTGCATCCCAGCCAAGCCTTCCGCATCGGATCGTTGTTCGGCTGGAAGTGGAAGGACACGGGCCTGCGTCGGTTCCGACGCTTTTATGACGAGGAGGGAAAGGGCAATGGCAAGTCACCCATGCTGGCGGGAATCGGCCTTTACCTCATGGTCGCGGATGGGGAGCCGCGCGCGGAAATCTACGCAGCCGCTGCCAAGAAAGAGCAGGCGGCGGTTCTGTTCCGTGATGCCGTGGCGATGCGGGACCAGTCGCCCGCGCTCTCGCAGCGCGTCTCGACGCAAGGCGAGAACCCTGTCTGGCAGCTGACCTATATCGGCAACGACGGCGGCAAGCGTTTCTTCAAGCCTATCGCCAACGAATCGAAGGGCGGCGGGCAGTCGGGGCCTCGGCCCCACGCTGCCTTGTGCGACGAGGTTCACGAGCATCCGAGTCGCGACACCATCGAGATGCTGGAGCGCGGCTTCAAGTTCCGCCGCCAGCCCCTGCTGTGCATGGCGACGAACAGCGGCTCCGACCGCAAGTCGATCTGCTGGGAGGAACACCAGCATGCCATCAACGTCTGCGCGGGTGTGGTCGATGACGACACCACCTTCGCCTTCGTCTGCGCGCTGGACGAAAAGGACGATTGGGAGAATGACCCGTCCTGCTGGGTGAAGGTGAACCCGCTGCTGGGCGTGACCATCACCGACGAGTTTCTGGCGGCGCAGGTCAAGCAGGCCAAGCAGATGCCGGGGAAGCGCAACACCATCGCGCGTCTGCACTTCTGCCAGTGGACGCAGGCCACCACGGCGGCGATCAAGCGCGAGGCGTGGCAAGCCTGCGTCGGCAAGGTCGATCTGAAGGAGATGGTCGATAAGGGATATCCCTGTTTCGGCGGTCTGGACCTTAGCCAGACGCGGGACTTCACGGCGCTGTCCTTGGTCTGGGTGCTGGACGCGACGAAGGATGCGGAGCGGTTCGCCTCGCACACCTTCTTCTGGACGCCGAAGGGGACGCTGGCCGAACGGTCGGCGGTGGATCAGGCGCCCTATGAATTGTGGACCGACCAGAACTTTATCGAGGCGGTGCCGGGGGACAGGCTGAAATATGCATGGCTTGCGGACGCGGTCGCCAAGATCAATGCGGAGTTCGCGCCGAACGCCATCGCCTGCGACCAGTATGGCTTGGAGCGGTTGCAGGAAAACCTTGACGATATCGGCGTGAAGATCCCTGCCGAAACCCACCCGCAAGGGTTCCAGAAGCGCATTCTGGAAAAGGACAAGACGCTGCCCGAAGGCCAGCAGGACATCTACCTCTGGATGCCGGACAGCATCAACAAGTTCGAGGCTGCGATCTACGAGACGCGCATCCTCATCAATGCAAACCCCTTGATGGACAGCATGGCGGCCTCGGTCGTCTATGCCCAGAACAGGACCGGACACCGCATGTTTGACAAGGACGCCGCCTTCGGGCGCAACGACGGCATGGTGTCCAATGCCATGGCCGTGGGGATGGCCTTGTGCCGGTCCCCCAAGGAAACCAAGCAGAAGAGGCAGGACGATTACTTCCGTAGCCTGATGGGCGCATGAACCTGTTGCGCAAGATGGCGGGGCTGGTCCGGTCCTTCAGTGTTGGGGACGCCAAAAGCGTTCGGGCCGCAGTCGGCGGCAATGCCTCGGACGCCGGAGAGCACATCAACGAGAACTCGGTGCTAGCCCTGTCTTCGGTCTGGGCCTGTATCAGCCTGCTGAGCGGCACGATCGCGTCGATGCCTTTGATGGTCTACCGGACGGGGCGCGACGGCAAGAGAGTGTTGGCCAAGGATCACCCGCTCTACCGGATCCTGCACGACAACCCGAACTACGATCAGACCCCGATGGACTTCTGGGAGTTCATGTCGGCAGCGCTCGAATTGTGGGGCAATGCCTATGCCAAGGTCGTGCGCGGGTCGGATGGTCGGATCATCTCCCTGATCCCCATCGCGCCATCACTCATGTCGGTGCGCCGATTGAGCAACGGGGTGATCCAATACCGTTGGTCAGCCGACGGGGTGCAGCATGCGGAGAATGATACGGGTGTGCTGCATATCCGTGGCTTTGGCGGCAACCCTCTCGGGGGCCTGTCTCCGCTGACCTTCGCACGTAACACCTTCGGGCTGGCGCGGGCTATCGATCGCTCGGCGGGGAACGTATTTGCCAACGGCATGCGGCCCTCGGGCGCGCTGACCTTCAGCGAGTTCCTGACCCCGGAAAATCGGGAAATCGCGGAAACGAAACTGACGGATAAGTTCGTCGGTGCCGTGAATGCCGGCCGTCCCCTGGTCTTGGAAGGCGGGGCCAAGTGGGAGGCGCTGACGATCAACCCGGACGATGCCCAGATGATCGAAAGCCGCCGCATGTCGGCGGAAGAGATCTGCAGCATCTTCGGTGTCCCGCCGTTCCTGATCGGGCGCAGTGGCGAGATGTCGGGGTGGGGGACGGGGCTGGAGCAACAGACGCTTGGTTTCCAGAAGTTCACGCTTCGCCGCCGCCTGAAGCGGATTGAATCGGCGCTGATGAAGCAGCTCCTGACGCCCGATGATATCTCGGCAGGCGTGGTCATCGAGTTCAACCTCGAAGGTCTGCTGCGGGGCGACAGCGCGGCGCGGACCGCTTTCTACCAGTCTGCTCTGTCCAACGGCTGGATGACGATCAACGAAGTCCGGGCGCTGGAAAACTTGGAGCCGGTGCCGGGTGGCGACGTGCCCCGCATGCAGATCCAGAACGTCCCCATCACCGAAGCGGGCAAGGTCAAGGAAATCGCGAAATGACAACGGAAACGAAAGCCTGCTTCGAATTGAAGGAGGTGACGGAAGACGGTGTGATCGAGGGTTACGCCGCGATCTTTAACAACGTGGACCGTGGGATGGACAAGCTGCTCCCCGGCGCATTCACGAAGGGTCTGGCAGCGGCCACGCGGTCCAAGCGCAAGATCAAGATGCTTTGGCAGCATCGCGCGGATGAACCCATCGGTGTCTGGGACGAACTGATCGAGGATGCGCGGGGGCTGCGGGTCAAGGGCCACCTGACCATGGATGTCGGTCGCGCCCGCGAGACCTTGGCGCTGATGCGGGACGACGTGATCGACAGTCTGTCGATCGGCTACCAGACCGTCAAATCCATCTGGGAAGGTGACGTGCGGGTTCTTCAGGAGGTGTCGCTCTATGAAGTCTCCCCCGTCACCTTTCCCATGAACGAAAAGGCCAAGATATCCTCCGTCAAGGCGGACATCGAGGACGTAGTCGAAAAGCTGAAGGCCGGGGACCGGCTGACGGAGCGGGAGTTCGAACATCTGGTCAAGGGTCTTGGCCTGTCGAACTCGCAGGCGGAGCGCGCCGCGCGTGTCCACCTGAAGGGGCAGGGGGAACCTGCCGCAGCGGCGGACGAAGTGGCCGAATTTTTGGCCGCTCTTCGGGGCTAAGCCCTTTCATCACACATTTGGAGGTTCCCATGGCGGGAGACAAAACGGTTGCCGAACTGGCCGCCGAGATCAAGCGCGACCTGATGGCATCGGTCGCGGATGTTCGGGCTATCGCAGAAGAAGCGCTCAGCAAGGCGAAAGCAGGCGAGACGCTGTCCGAGACGATCAAGGGTTCGGCGGACGAGGCCCTGACCAAGATGAACGGTCTGAAGGCGAACTTCGACACGCTGGAACAGAAGATGGCACGGGAAGGGGCGAGTCACGATCAGGACCAACGCACCCTCGGCCAGAAGTTCGTCGCGATGGACGACTTCAAATCCATGGCGTCCGCTCCGCGCAACGGGCAAGCGGTCAACATGCAGGTGAAGGCCGACATCACCACGGCGCGGACGGATGCGCCGGGTTCGGTGGGTGCTGGCATCAACCCGAACCGCCTCCCCGGCGTTCAGGCGTTGCCCCAACAGCGCATGACCGTGCGCCAGCTGCTGATGCCTGGTCGCACCGACGGACCGCTGATCCAGTATCTGCAAGAAACGGGATTCACGAACAACGCGGCGTCGGTGGCGGAAGGTGGCCTGAAGCCTCAGTCCGACATGCAGCTGACGGACAAGAGCATCACCACGAAGGTGATCGCGCACTGGTTCCGCGTTTCGAAGCAGACCCTGTCGGATGTTGCGCAGATCGAATCCCTACTCGACACCCGCCTGCTGTTCGGCCTCGAATTCGAGGAAGAGCGGCAGATGCTCTACGGGGACGGCGAAGGCGAGAATTTGGCGGGCATCATTCCGCAGGCGACCGACTTCGCGGTTCCAGTGGGGGCGAGGGCCGCAACGCAGACGCTCGACGTTCTGCGTCTTGCGATGCTGCAATCTGCGTTGGCGTTGTTCCCGGCGACCGGACACGTCCTGAACCCGATTGATTGGGACAACATCATCGGTTTGAAGGACGCAGACGGTCGCTACATCATCGGCAATCCGCAAGGGACGGCCACCCCGACGCTCTGGGGTCTGCCGGTCGTTCCGACTCCCGCCATGGCTGTGGGCAAGTTCCTGACCGGGGCCTTCCAGCTGGGCGCGCAGATCTTCGACCAGTGGGACAGCCGGATCGAGGTCGGCTTCCAGAACGACGACTTCGTGCGGAACAAGGTGACCATCCTTGCCGAAGAGCGCTTGGCGCTGGCGGTCTACCGTCCCGAAGCGTTCATCTACGGCAACACCGCCGTAGCCGCCGCCTGATCCGGTCGATCAACCAACCCCATGGGCGATGGTCGCCCATGGGCCAGCAATGGAGGATGAACGATGGACTACAAGGTTTTGCGCCACCACATCGGTGACAAGTTCTACAAGCCGGGAGACATTCGGACTGCTGAACCGAATGCCGTCGCCAAGCTCGTCGGCAAGGTGTTGGTCGAAACGGATCTGGAACAGGGCGTGTCGGTTCCATTGGGCACCGACACGCCCCCACCGCGCGAGCCGGAGCCGGTGGTCGAGCCGGAAGCCAACGGGCGGAAAGGTCGCAAGTGATGCGCATCCTGCCCGTTCGTGTCGCTGGTCCGGACGGGCAGGCCGTCACCACGGAACTGGCAAAGACCCACCTGCGGGTGGATGGCCCAGATGAAGACATCCTGATCGCCAGCCTGATCGCCGCTGCCACGGAGCATCTGGACGGATACCACGGCATCCTCGGGCGCTGCATCGCGCCCCAGTCGTGGCGACAGGATTACGCGGGGTTCGAGGCGGACATGGTCCTGAACGTGTCGCCGGTCCTGAAGATCGAAAGCGTCCAGTATGTTGATCCGTCCGGAGTGATCCGGGACTTGGAAGGCGCACGTCTTTTCGCGGCAGCGGGGCGCACCATCGTTCGCCCGCCTGCGGGGCAGACATGGCCGGACGTTGCCCTGCAAGAGGATGCGGTGCAGATCACCGTGCGCGCCGGATATGCGGTGGTCCCGACACCCATCAAGCAGGCGATCCTGCTGCTGGTCGGTCACTGGTATGCGAACCGTGAAGCGGTGGTGACAGGCACGATTACCGCCACGCTGCCCCTCGCGGTTGATCGGTTGCTTGCGCCCTATCGAAAGCCCCCGGTCTGATGCTGGCCGGGGCGCTTGATCGGCGCATCCAGTTCCTGCGGGCACCGATGGTCGATGATGGTTTGTCTACACGACCAGGCGAATTCGTGAACCTCGGAACGCCTGTCTGGGGTTCGCGCAAGGACATCAGCGATGGGGAGAAGGCGGCGGCAGGCTCCACCTATGGGGAGGTCAGCGCCCGCTTCGTCGTTCGCGCCACCAGCTTCACGCGGACGATAACCACGAAGGACATGCTGACCGAAGGCGGGCGGCGCTTCCACATCCTTGGCATGAAGGAATTAGGGCGCGACGGGGTCGAGTTCACGGCCACAACGAGGACCGACACATGAAGATGACCATGAAGACGCAGGGCCTTGCCGATCTGGACAAGGCCCTGCGCGGCATGAAGAAGGCGACGGCCAAGGGGATCATGCGGCGGGTGCTGAAGAAGGCGGCGCAACCCATGGCCGATGTTGCATCAGGTCTGGCTCCCAAGAGTGATGATCCGACGCTGGCCCCATCTGTCAGCGTCAGCACTAAACTGAGCAAGCGGCAGAAGGGCAAGCACCGCAAACTGAACAAGTCCGACAAGGCATCGGTCGAAATGTTCGTGGGGGCGGGGCCGCTGTCCTCGGCGCACAACCAAGAGTTCGGCAACATCAACCACGCGGCGCAACCCTTCATGCGGCCCGCGTGGGATCAGGAAGCCGTGCCCACGCTGGATCGGATCAGCAAGGGACTGGGCGACGAGATCGCCCGCACGGCGGCGCGACAGCGCAAGCGGGATTACCAGCTTTAAGGATCGGCCATGGAAGAGGCTTTTCGGGCGCTGCTTGTCGGTGCGCCCTCTGTCGGCTTGTCCGGCACCCACGTCAACTTCGGCACCCACCCGCAGGGCGCAACCTTTCCCGCCATCGTGCTGACGGTCGTGGACAATGCACAGGGCCTGACCTTGGACGGCCCAGACGGGCTGTGGGATGGGCGGGTGCAGGTCGATTGCTATGGTGACGATTACTCTGCGGCCAAGCGCCTGTCGCGGGCGGTGGAAGGCACCCTGAACGGCCACGCCGACGACGCCTTCCAAGGCATCTTCCTCGTGGCCACCCGCGACACTCACGAAACCGGCGCGACGGATCGTCCCTTCCGCGTCTCCCTCGATTTTTCAACGCACTGGAGCGAATGACATGGCGAAAACCAAAGCATCCATCGGGCATACGACCACGTTCGGAGTGAAGCTGCCCCCGGCAAATGCGTTCACAAAAGTGGCAGAGGTCACGAACCTGACGCCTCCGGGCATGACCCGTGACACCGTCGATGCCACCCATCTGGAAAGCGATGACGGCTACAAGGAATTTATCGCGGGCCTCAAGGAAAGCGGTGAAGCGACCCTGACCGTCAACTACGTGCCATCGGCGGCGGACGCTCTGGTCGCAGCCTTTGAAAACGGGTCCGGCGAATTCCAGATCACCTTCCCGAACAAGGTCACGCTCACCTTCGACGGCATCGTGACCGGCTACGAATGGAACGACGTGGTGGCCGATGACAAGATGTCGGCCACCTTCACCGTCAAGTGCAGCGGTAAGCCCGTTCTAGCTGCCCCAGCGGGGGCCTGATCATGGCCAACACGTTCAAGGGTGAAATTGCTCTGACCCACGGTGGCAAGTCCTACAAGATGACGCTGGACTTCAACGCCATGTGCGACTTCGAGACTGAGACGGGCAAGAATGCCCTGATCGTGCTGGAGGGCATGGAGACCGGGGATATCACGGCGACCCACATGCGCGCCTTGATGTGGGCTGGCCTTCGTCAGCATCACCCGGACATGACCTTGCCGCTGGCGGGCAAGATCCTTGCGGGTAACGTAGATGCCGTGGCCCGTGCTTCCGCTGCCGCATCGCCGGAGGGTGGGGACGCGGGAAACGTGCCCACGCCCCGGACGCCGAAGCCGAAGAAGGGGCGGGCGCTGAAAACCCGCCCGTAACGGTGCTGACCCTGCTGTCCGAATATGTGGCGGCAGGGTTTTGCCCGGACAGGTTCTGGACCCTGACCCCGCGCCTGTTCGTCATCCACATGCGCGCGGCCCGTCAGCGGGTGTCCCTCGAAATCGAGATGCGCAACCGCCAGTCGTGGAACACCGCCGCACTGACGGGCGGGGCCATGGCGGGCAAGCTGAAACCTTACGAGCAGGTGTTCGGCAGGCCCAGCCTGTCGGCAGGCAAACCCCAATCCCCTGACGTCATGCAGGCAATGTGTAACGCCCTCGCCAAAGCGTGGGGGGCGACAGAGGAGGCGTAATGGCCGCATCGTCCGTCATCGGCGCGCTTCGCGTCAACCTCGGCCTCGACAGCGCGAAGTTCGACACGGGCCTCGACAAGTCCAGCGGTCGGCTGAAACGCTGGGCCGCCATGGCAGGGCAGGTCGCGGCAGGTCTTGCCGCTTCGGCGGGCGCGGCTTTGGGAGCCTTGGGTCTTAGTGCCTTGAATGCTGGGGCGGAGATCGAGCGTCTCTCGCAGGTGTCCAACACCCTGCCTGGTCAGTTCCAAGGCTGGGCGGCGGGGGCGCGAACGGTCGGCATCGAGCAGGAAAAGCTGGCCGATATCCTGAAGGACGTGAACGACCGCGTCGGGGACTTCGTGCAGACGGGCGGTGGCCCTATGGCGGACTTCTTCGAGAAGATCGCGCCGAAGGTCGGGGTCACCGCGGCATCCTTCCGGAAGCTGTCCGGGGCCGATGCCTTGCAGCTGTATGTGTCCAGTCTGGAAAAGGCGAACGTCAACCAGCAGGACTTCACGTTCTACATGGAGGCCATGGCCTCCGACAGCACTCTGCTGTTGCCGCTGTTGCGCAATGGCGGGGCGGCGATGAAAGCTTACGGCGAACGTGCCAAGAGCATGGGTGCCATCATGGATGATGCCATGCTGGCCAAGCTGAAAGAAGGCAAGGTTGCGGTCGCGGAGATCACGCTGGCCTTCACCGGCATCCGCAACACGCTGGGGGCACAGGTCGTGCCCGCGTTGCAGACCCTTTCCACCGTGATCAGCGCGGCGGCGGGGTTCTTCCATCAGCATGCCGGAACGATTGCAGCTGTTCTTCAACAAGTGGCCGTGACGGCGGGCGTCGTCGCAGTTGCCATGGCCAGCCGCTATGCCGTGGCCTTGGGGGTCACGACGGTCAAGGCGACGGTTGCGGCGATCCGCCAGACCATCGCTTTGGAAATGGCACTCGGGGCCACGTCCCGTGCGGCGGCTGTCACCAGCGTGTCCATCAAGCTGCTGACGGGGGCACTGGCCCTGCTGAAGCGGGCCATGGTGGCCATTGGCATCGGGGCCTTGGTTGTCGGTATAGGCTGGGTGATTAATGGCTTTCTGGATTTGGTCAAAGCCTCTGGCGGGTTCGGCAATGCGCTGAAGATCGTCGGCGATCTGGGCCTTGAAGTCTGGGACCGGCTCGGGCTGGGGGCGGAAGCTCTCGCCTGGTCGATCAGCGCTGCTGCGGCTGGAATCAAGGCGTCCTTCCTTGAGGCATTCGAATGGATACTGCGCAAGTTCGCCGGGGTGACCACCGCGATAGCGGACGGGATCAACGGCATGTTCGCCAAGGCGGGCATCGACCTCGGCCTGACCGGCATGTGGGAGGATGCGGCAGAGGCCCTTCGCGTTGCTGCCAGTGAGGCGCGCGACGATGCCACCAATCGGGCCGGGGCTGCGTCCAGTGTCTGGAGCGAAGCCACCGCCCCGCTCGAAAGCTGGGGGGCACTGACGGAGGTTCTGGAAGAGACGGAGGATCAGGCCCTCGAAACGGGCGGAGCCGCGACAGACCTTGGCGATGCCACCGCAGATGCGGGCGAAAAGGGCAAGAACAAGATCAAGGAAGTCCTCGACCAGCTTCGTAAGCAGCATGCGGAACTTGTTGCCACCAAAGACATGACTGTCGCACAGGTGGCAGCATGGCAGGCCATGCGGGATGCCGGTGTTTCGGCCACCTCGGCCATCGGTCAGGAGATCACCCGCCTGACATCGGGCATCGCGTCCTTGGGGGTGTTGAACGATCTGTCGGGCCAGTTGCGGGCATCGCGCGCGACTGCCGGAATGTCGGACCTTGAAAGCTCCATCTGGGAAAAGCAGCAGGAAGCCGGGGTGGACGCGGGTTCGGCGAACGGGCGTCTGATCGATCAGCAGATGCGCCAGATCGAAAACATGAAGACGCTGAAGGATGCCACCAACGAATGGCGCGACAGCGTCGGATCGGCGCTGTCCGAGTTCATCACCAAAGGCGGCAGCTTCAAGGATGTCCTGAAGTCCATCCTGACCAGCTTCGTCGATATGGTGGCCAACAATGCATGGAAGAGCCTGTTCAACGGTGCGGCAGGGGCTGGCGGTGGCGGTGGTGGCGGTTTTGCTGCTGGCCTTCTCCAAAGCTTCGGCATTGGGCGGAATGCCAACGGCACCCAGAACTGGCGGGGCGGTCTGACCTCTCTGCATGAGCGGGGCGGAGAGATCTACAATTTGCCCAAAGGGACGCAGGTAATCCCGCATGACATCTCCAAGCGGATGGCAGACGGGGCGGCGGATCGTGCGGCCAATGTCGGCATCACGGTCGGCATCGATCCGGACACGGGGAACCTGACGGCCTTCGTGGATGGTCGGGCCACCTCGATCGCCACAAGTATGGGGCAGCAGGTGCTGCGTCAAGTCCCTGCTTACATGAAAGATCGAGAGAAAAGGGCCGGATGATGGAAGCCACGTTCCCACACCTTGTCGGATGGCGGTCCGTCCGGTTCTGGCCGGAGGGCATGGCGCTGGATCCGCAGCAAAGCATCAACGGGACGGATACCATCATTCCGACGATGCGGGGGCGGTGGAAGGCGACGGCGGAACTCGTGTTCCACGGGGAGGGGGGATATCTGCAATGGCAGGCCTTCCTTGCCCAGATGGAGGGGATGCTCGGCACGACGTTGGTGCCATGCTTCACCCGCCATCGTCCAAGGGATCGGCAGGGACGCGTCGTGTCGTTCGGGCGCACCGCAGGGCTGGCGGATGCCCAGACCGTGGAACACTTCGGGTTTGACGCGGCTCCGCTTCGTCAGGTCGTGACGGCGGCGGCGTCCCCGCTGCGGTCCACCGAACTGGATGTGGACCTGTTGAACATCATCGATCTGCGACCCGGCCAATATTTCAGCGTCGGGGAACGGTTGCACCAGATCCAGAACCATTGGGAACCTGCCCCCGGTGCCCACCGCATCCGCTTTCACCCGCCTTTGCGAGAGGCGGTCGCAAAGGGCGCATTGGTCGAGGTG
>Ga0265797_10005231_pt1 | contig 19088 bp, 16 predicted proteins | sample P2T30metagenome_FD_192433 | JGI IMG/M metagenome (GOLD analysis project Ga0265797, IMG submission 192433) | Plant litter microbial communities from East Loma Ridge, Irvine, California - P2 T30 | ecosystem: Environmental > Terrestrial > Plant litter > Unclassified | place: USA: California... | reverse complement strand
TCGTGCGCGAGCTGTTCCAGGCTTTTCTGGACGATCCGGTACTGCTGCCCGACGACTACCAGGTCGACGGCGACCCGATGAAGCAGGCGCGCAAGATCGCCGACTACATCGCCGGCATGACCGACCGTTATGCGATCCGCGAACATCGGCGGATCTTCTCGCTCGACCATTTCTGATCCGCGCCCGCCAGGGCGCAGGCTAGTTGTCCCCGGCGCGCCGGTGCGGCACGACGCGCGGCAGGCGGGCAGAGAACACCACGCCGTCGCTGTCGTTCGAGGTCACCGAGACCTTCCCATCGTGGGCGGCGACGATTTCCTTGACCACGTACAGGCCCAGTCCCAGGTTCTGCGTCTGCGATATGGCGCGTTCGCCGGCAGGACGGATGGCAAAGCGCTTCACGGGATCGAACAGCGTGCGCAGCTTGGCAGGCTGGATGGGATCAGCCTGGTTCTTGACCTCATATACCACGGCATCCGGCAAGCCGCGCATCAGGACCTTGATCGAGCTGTCGGGTTTGCCGTGCTGGATGGCGTTCGAGATCAGGTTCGAGAACACCTGTGCCATGCGCGCGCCATCCCATGCACCGATCGCGTCGCCTTCGAACTCCAGCTCGATCTTGCGCTCCGGGTGGAAGGTGCGGGCTTCTTCCACCACGTTCTGGCAGATCAAGGACAAGTCGACGCGATGCGGATCCACCGGTATGCCATCGCCCAGGTGGGACGTTGAAAAGTCGAGCAGGTCGCGCACGATGGCATCCATGCGTTTCGAACTGTTGAGGATTCTCAGGCCGACCTTGAGCGCCTTCGACGGCAGGGTCGTATCTTGCAGCAGCACTTGCGCACCCATGCTGATGGCGCCAAGCGGCGAGCGCACATCGTGGCCGAGGATGGCAAGGAACAGGTTCTGGGCTTCGCGCAGCATCTTCGCGTAGCGCGCCATCGATTCGGACTGGGCCTGGTCGATCGCTTCGTTGAAGCGGATCATGTCGCGGATATCGTCGGCGGTCGTGATGTCGACTTGCTTGGCCCAAAGGCGCAGGACGCTCGAGCGCAGGGCCCTGAATTCGGCCATCACTTGCTCGCTGGTAAAGCCCGAGGCTACCCGGTCGGCCGCGTGGGTCTCGGCGGCAGTATCGGCATTTCCTTGAGGCCCCAGTCCGCGCGACTTGGCGATGCTCTCATCGTCGGACTGTACGGTGACGAGGTCGGCTGCGATGATTTTCAGGACTGCCGCCGCATGATCCCGAAGTTCGTTCTTGTTTGCATTGGCGAGCGGCTCAATCGTTGCAGCGAAGTCTTCCCATTCCTGCAGTATTTCTTCGAGATTACGTAGTATGAATGCTGATAATCGCATCAATGCCTTATATTCGTTCTTGAGGCATCGGTCATTGCCACCAACCGACGCACTTCGTGCAGCAAGTCTTCAGCCGAGAACGGCTTCCTAAGGAAAGCGTCGTAGCTCGAACCGCGCGCCACCTTGCCGCGCAAGGACCCGCTCATCAGGATGATCGGAAATTGCGCATCCGTCGGCCTGGCCCTCAGTGCCTGGCTCAGCTCGATGCCGCCGATGCCGGGCATGCCGCAATCGGAGATCAGGAGTTCGGGTTGTCGCTGGCCAATGCGAACCAGCGCTTCCGCGCCGTTGGCGACGACGCTGACGTCATAGCCGTAACCTTCCAGCATCATGGAGCAGGTATCTGCAAAGTCTGGATCATCGTCGGCTATTAAAATCACTGTTGACTCCTGGTAGATGCGCTGTTGGCGGCAAGGCAGGAGCTTCATTCCCGAGAAAGTCGCATGAACATCGGTGAGTTGGCGTGGATGAGGAATTCTCTTGCATGGGCCCCGCGCCTCGAGGGGGATGCCATGCCTGTCAGAAGCGGCCGGACTTGCCGTTGCCACTTCTCCGGTGATCGGCGGAAGCGGCTCAAAGACACATCATGCGCGGACGATGGGGGGAGCATCCGTTCGGAACCGAACATTGGATGTCCCCATCGGGTGATTTATTTGCTGCGTCGCAGGCATTCGCTGACATCCATGCCAATGCCGCGGTAGCCGGCGAAGCCGCTGGCGCCATCGAATATGGGCTCGCCGCTGACCTGGAGGTACTGGACACTTCCGTCGGGCAAGGTGCGGCTGTATACCAGGTCGAGAAACGGTTGACGGTTCGCGATCCTGTCGTGCAGCGCCGCCCGTTCGCCCATATTCCAGCCCGCTGCCGCCAGCTGCGCGTCGGTGGCGCCGTTGCCGATGCCGAGCATTTCCTCCACCGGACCCGAGAAATGCGTCAGCCTGCCTGCTGCATCCTGTTCCCAGTACCAGTCCGATGACAGCTCGGTAAAGCGCTGGAAGCGCGCTTCGCTCAGGCGCAACTCGGCGGTGCGTTCCAGCACCGTCTGCGCCAGCAGGCGGTTGTGGTCGGCGAGCCTGCGGTAAAGCAAACGTACCTCGAGCATATTGCGAATACGGGTCTGCACCTCGACGAAATCGAAGGGCTTGCTGACAAAGTCCTTCGCGCCCGCCTTGAGGGCGCGCAGCTTGTGCGCCGGCTGGGCGGTGATGACGAGTACCGGCAGGTAGGCCGCCGCATCGATCGCCTTGAGCGCTTCGATCACCTCGAAACCGTCCATCTCGGGCATCTGGAGGTCAAGAAGGATCAGGTCGAAGCGATGTTCGGCGTGCAGTGGACAGACCGCGCGCGGATCCTGGGTGGCCGTAACGTTGCTATAACCTACGTTGCGCAACATTTGCTCGAGTAGCATGACATTCGCTTCCTGGTCGTCGACGATCAGGATGGCGGCATTCAGAAGTTCGGCAGCTTCAAGCATGCGGTTCCTTGGAGAGGGCTTCGACAGGGGGGCGCGGGCCGGCATCGGCCTGCAAGAGCTGCGGCCGGTGGGTGGCGGCATGCAGCAATGCGACGTCCAGCGCAGTCATGAAATCGTGCACCCGGATCGGTTTGGTCAGATAATCGAAGAAGCCGGCCTTGAGCCCCTTCTCGATATCGCGCGGGATGGCGTTGGCCGACAGCGCGAGCACCGGGATGTGGCTGGTGGCGGGATCGGCGAGCAGGCGCTTGACGGCTTCGTAGCCGCTGATGCCGGGCAGGTTGATGTCCATCAGGATCACATCAGGAAGATAGGCATGCGCCAACTCGATGCCGAGATGGGCGTCGATCGCGGTGAGCAGCTTCACGTCACCGCGGCGCGTGATGAGTTGCTCGACCAGGGCCAGGTTGGCCGGGTTGTCCTCCACATACAACAACGTCGGCTGGTCACCCGACGCATGGACAGTCTGCCGTCGCTCGAGCGTCTGTGCGTCGATATTGGCGAGCGCCAGGATCGGGGGTGTCGAAGCGGCGAACTCCACCCAGAAGGTGGTGCCTGCGCCGACCGTGCTGTCCACGCCGATCCGCCCGCCCATCAGGTCGACCAGCTGCCTGGTCACCACGAGGCCGATGCCGGTGCCTTCCTCGGCCCCGTCGTGCTGGCCGAGGCGGTTGAACGGCTGGAACAGCTGTGCAAGCTGTTCTTCTGACAGACCTGCGCCGGTGTCCTGGACACTGATGCGGACACGATCGGCGCCGTGTTCACCTTCACTGCGGCTGCAGCCGACGATGACGGCGCCGCCTGCGCTGTTGTACTTGATGGCGTTGGACAGCAGGTTGATCATCACCTGCTTGATCCGGGTGCGGTCGGCATGGACATAGAAAATCTCGTCGCACTGCGGAAAGCGCATGGCGATGCCGCGCATCGTTGCCTGCGGCTCGATCATTCCCTTGCAGTCCAGGAGCACATCGTTGATGGACATCGATTCCTGCGACATCGTCACTTTGCCGGCCTCGATCATGGACAGGTCGAGGATTTCGTTGATCAGGCGTAGCAGATACCAACCGCCCTTGAGTATCTGGTCGATCGAACGCTGCTGTCCGGCGCTGGGGCCGGGCACCTCGGTCGCCATCAGCTGGGCAAAGCCGAGGATCGCATTGAGCGGGGTGCGCAGTTCATGGCTCATGCTCGACAAGAATTCTGATTTTGCGCGGTTGGCTTTCTCGGCCGCTTCCCTTGCGGCCTGCAACGCGACATTGGTTTCCTGCAGCGCGTACTCGAACTGCTTGCGTTCGGTGATATCGCGCGCGGCGGCGAACACCCCCTGCAAGGTATGGTGGCGGTCGTGGAAGGTGCTGGCATTGAACGAGACGACGGTCTGGGTGCCGTCGTGTGCCAGCGCCGTCAGTTCGAAATTGCTCACCTTGCCTTCTTGCAGCACGTGGGCGATGGCCTGCTCGGCACGCTGTGGATCGGTGAAGCAGCTTTTGAACGTCGCGCCGATCAGTTCGTCACGGGTGCGCCCCGTGAGCATTTCCATCTGGTGGTTGACATCGCTGATCATGCCGTGCGAATCGGTCGTGATCAGGGAATCGATATTCGATTCGATCAGCGAGCGTGTATAAAAATGCTGGTCGCGCAGCCGCTGGTCCAGCAGGGCCTGTTCGGCCTCGACCTGCTTGCGGGCCGTATTGTCGGTGCCGATGAGCAGGAAACCGATCACCTTGTCGTCGGCGTCACGCAGCGCCGTCACCGATACCAGTGCCGGCAGACGGGTGCCATTGGCGCGAATATACGTCAGTTCATAGATGTCTTCGATACCCCGCATCGCCTTGTAGATGAGGGCGTCGAAACCGGGGTGAATGGTGGTGTCCAGCTCGGCACTGAGCATGCCAGCGCGGTCGATCAGCTCCTGGGCATCCGAGATGCTCGCAGGGGTCAGTTTATTGACCACGTCCTCTGGTGCATAGCCGAGCATGCGCTGCGCACCCACATTGAAGATCTGGATGATGCCGTCGGCATCGGTGGCGATGCTCGAGAAATTGGCGCTGTTGAAAATCGCGTCCTGCAGCGTGTCCGCTTTCAGCAAGGGCGCCGATGCCGCCTCAATGCGCCCGGCGCCGCGCACGCGCAGTTGACGCAGTGCCAACAATGCCAGGCAAGCCAGGAGGCATAGCAGGATGGCCGCTCCCAGCGGCAGCTGCACGGAATGCCAGAGCGCATCGGTGAGCAGCATGACGGTCATTGTCATGCCGATGCAGATCAGCATCAGGCGCTCGATGGATGGATGTTTAAGAGTGTGCATGAAGAGAGGGGATGTCGGAGCTCGGGGCATGGGGCCGCGCGCCAAAGGCAGGTGAGCTCATGGGTCAGCCCAGGCGGCGCCCAGGCTCGCGCTGACGCACGTCCGACAGCAGCCGGGTGAATTCTTTCTTGACCACGGCGTAGCATTCACACACCTGGGTCTCGAGTCCGGCCCGGTCGACGACCGTGATGTGACCGCGTCGATAGCTGATGTAACCATGTCCCTGTAGCCGCCCGGCCGCTTCGGTAACGCCTTCGCGGCGCACCCCCAGCATGTGCGAGATCAGCTCCTGGGTCATGGTCAGTTCCTTGTCGCCAAGGCGATCCAGCGTGAGGAGCAGCCAGCGGCACAGTTGCTGCTCGACGCTATGGTGACGATTGCACACGGACGTCTGCGACATATGGGTCAGCAGGGCCTGGGTGTAGCGGAGCAGCAGGCGCATGCCCGGCCCGCCGCGGTCGAATTCTTCGGTCAGGATGCGCGCCGGCAGCCGGTATCCGAAGCCCCCGGTCTGGATGATGGCCCGGCTCGGTGTGGTATTGCCGCCCATGAACAGGGCAACGCCCAGCATGCCTTCGTTGCCAACCCCCGCGATTTCCGACGAGCCGCCGTTTTCAAGCAGGTAGTGGATCGAGATGATCGCCGTGGTCGGGAAGTAAGCGTAGTCGAGTTTGCCACCCGATTCGCACAGTACGTCCCCAAGCAGCAAGGGGACAGCTTCAAGATGGGGAGAGAGATGGTCGAGTCCCGCATCGAGCAGGGCAGCCAATAGATGGTTCTGGTTGGGTTCTTGCATTCACAATCGTGGTTTCCCGTTCTGGCTTGACCGGGGGTGGGTCAGGATAGCACGCCCAGGTCCGTAGCAGCGGTTCTGTTGAGCAAGGGTCCAGAAGTCTGTGCGTGCCAGCGCACGGAAGGGCTGCCTGCAAAGCCTCATAGTGCTTACTGGAAACTCGCTCTACAGCTTGTAGCACTCCTTATTACCTGCTTGCATGACCTCATGCTCGACGGCCGAACCCGTTTCTACCAGAAAGCACCGACATGACTCTTGCATACTGCTACACCAAAATAATGATGTCGTCTTCAGGCTGTTTCAACCCGCTCACGTCCCCGGCTGCCGCGCTGGTCGGCAAGATCGGCGCCCTGCTGTGGGTATTCGGACTACAGGGGTGACCAGCGGCCCGACTTCACCCAAACAGATTCGGCCTGGCCAGGTCGAGCAACAGCTTCTTGACTGGCGCCGGCAACGGCGCCTCGCCGATCGCGGCCAGCTTCCACCAGACGTGGCCGGATAACGGTTCTTCCGCGCGCGTGGCCAAGGTCACCGCAAACGGCGCAATGTGCAGCTTGTAATGGGTGAAGACATGTACCAGCGGACTCAGTGGCCGCACTTCGTCGAGCGGCCCGAACTTGCCAGCCGCCGCGGCGACATCCGCGGTACAGACTGGCGGCTCAGCGTCATCCATCGCCACATGTCCGTCCACTTCGGGCAGCGACAGCAGGCCGCCCCAGATGCCGGTCTGCGGACGCTGCTCCAGCAGTACCTCGCCGCCGTCGATCACGACCAGTAGCGCGGCGCGCTTCTCGGGCGTCGCCTTCTTCGGTTTGCGCACCGGCAGCTCTGCCGTGCGGCCGGTGGCAAAGGCCACGCAGCGCGCTTGCAGCGGACAACGGCCGCAGTCGGGGCGCGAGCGCGTGCACAGGGTGGCGCCCAGGTCCATCAGGCCCTGGGTATAGGATTCGATGGCGCCCGGGTTGCCGGCCACTTCGGGCAGCAGGGCGTCGGCGCGGCGCCACAGCGCATCCTCGACTGGCTTGATGCCCGGATAGGCGTCGATCCCGAACACGCGCGCGAATACGCGCTTGACGTTGCCGTCCAGGATGGCGGCGCGCACGCCGCTGGAGAACGCGGCGATTGCCGCCGCGGTCGAGCGGCCGATGCCGGGCAGGTCGGCCAGCAGCGCCGGGTCGCTCGGGAACACGCCATCGTAGTCCTGCACCACGCGCTTGGCACAGGCGTGCAGGTTGCGCGCGCGGGTGTAGTAACCGAGGCCGCTCCAGTGCGCCATCACATCTTCCGATGGCGCCTCGGCCAGCGCGTGCACGGTCGGGAAGCGTTCCAGGACGCGCGCGTAATAGCCCAGCACCGCGGCCACCTGCGTTTGCTGCAGCATGATCTCGGACAGCCAGACGCGATAGGCGTCGGTCGTGTTTTGCCAGGGCAGGGTGTGGCGGCCATGGCTGCGCTGCCAGTCGATCACGGCCTGCGAGAAGGTCGGATCGGCCAGCTGGTCAAACTCGGTGAGGCGTTTCATGCGGTGTCTTGTACAGGGCTCGGGGCCGCTAAGGTAGTGGTGACGCCCGCCGCGATGGCGGCCAGGCGCAGGCGCGTGGTTTCGAGCTCGGCCTGGCCGTGCTCGAAGGCGCCGATGCGTTGTTCCAGGCTGTCGCTGGCGTCGTGGATGCGCTGCGCTGTCGCCTGGCGCTGGCGCAGGTTGTCGCGATGCTGGCGGATCAGCGCTTCGAGCGGCGCATTGGCGACCTTCAGCCAGGCCTCGGTATCGGCATTCGCGGCGCGGTACACGCGCCGTACGCGCGAGGCGATCGAATCGAAGAAGCGCTCGAGCAGGGTGGCGCGGCTGGTCATCAGCAAGGTGGCGGTGCCGAACTGGCGCATGAACAGTTCTTCGATGGCGTCGATCTCGTCGACATGGCGCGCCAGCGACAAGGTTTGCGGCGGCGCCATCGAGAGCCCATGCTCGGCCGCGAACTTGCGCTGCATGGCATCGAGCATCGCCTTGATCTCGTCGACCTTGGTGCACGCGTCGACCAGGGCGGCGCGCGCACCGGCGAAGTAGTTGCGCACCGGCGCGCGCATGCCGGTAGCGAAGCGGCTGGCCGTCATCGCGGCGCGCACCGTTTCGGTCCGGTCTTGCAGGGCATCCATGCCGATCAGCGTATACAGCTCGGTCGACAGGCGCGTAAACACGGCGCGCGTGCCCTGCAGCTTGAACAGGCCGGCGTCGAACTCCTTCTTCTCGGCCTCGACCCGGCGCACCATGTGGGCGATCATGGCCTGGTTCTTGCCGCGCAGGCTGCGCAGTTCCTGCAACTGCTCGACCAGTTCGCGCAGGCGCGCCGCCACCAGCACCTGCTGGCCGACCGCCAGCAGCTCGAGGTCGGCGCGCAACTGGCGCGCATTGATGTCGCGCCGGGCCGGGATCAGGTGGTGGAACAGCGCCGACTCCAGCGCACCGAGGCGGCTGCGCTCGAACAAGGCCATGTCGCCGCCGATGCGGCCGACCAGCGCTTTATGGGCCGAGACCGGATAGACCTGGCCGGCATCGAGCCCGAGCAGGCGCGCGACATCGTGCTGCTGGCGTGCGATCTCGCCGTTGATGGCGCTCGGGCTCTTGAGTTCATCCCACATGGCGTCGATCTTGTTCAGTACCGCCAGGCGTCCCGGCCCAGCCCCGATATGGGTGCGCCAGACGTCGATGTCGCTGCGTGTCACCCCCGTATCGGCGGCCAGCACGAACAGCACCGCGTGCGCGTTCGGGATCAGGTTCAGCGTCAGTTCCGGCTCGGTGCCGATCGCGTTCAGGCCGGGGGTGTCGAGGATCACCAGGCCCTGCTTGAGCAGCGGGTGCGGCAGATTGATGATGGCGTGGCGCCAGCGTGGTATGTCGATCGTGCCGTCCACATCCAGGCTGGCGGCCAGGTCGGGATCCTGCGGATCGAACAGGCCGTAGCGCTCGGCCTCGGCGGTCGCCACCTGGCGGGTCTGGCTGACCTGGCGCAGCGTCTCGTGCATGGCGGCCGGGTCGTCGAGATCGAGCGGCAGCACGGTCCAGGCGGCGGGATCGTCGCGATAATCTCCGGTGGACAGCTGGCCGGCGCGGGTCTCGATCGGCAGCAGGCGCACGCACGGCGGCAACTGCGCATCCCACAGCAGTTCGGTCGGGCACATGGTGGTGCGGCCGGCGCTCGACGGCAGGATGCGCTGGCCATAATCGGCGAAGAACAGGGCGTTGATCAGCTCGGTTTTACCGCGCGAGAATTCGGCCACGAAGGCGACCGACAGCCGGTCGTCGCGCAGGCGCCCGAGGGCGCGCGCCAGCACCTGTTCGCCGGCGGCGTCGATCAATCCAGCTTCGCGCAGGGCATTGCCATAGCTGTCGAGGCTGGCGGCAACACCTGTCCGCCATGCGCCATACTGTTGTAGATCCTGCATCGTTTCAACCTGTCGGGTGCGTTAGCGCTGGCACTGCGCGCAATAGAAGGTCGAGCGCTGGCCCTGCTTGATCTGGCGGACCGGCGCCGCGCACTGGCGGCATGGCACGCCAGCACGATCATAGACGAAATATGTTTGCTGGAAATATCCAGACTGACCATTTACAGCAATAAAGTCACGCAGGGTACTGCCGCCCTGGACGATGGCGGCGGCCAGGATGTCGCGGATCGCTTCGGCCAGCCGGTCGTAGCGCGCGCGGCTGATGCGCGAGGCCGCCGTCTTGGGGCTGATCCCGGCCCGGAACAGGCTTTCGCAGGCGTAGATATTGCCGACTCCCACCACGATATCGCCGGCCAGCAGCACTTGCTTGATCGGCGCGCTGCGCCGGCGTGTCATCCGGTGCAGCAGGGCGCCGTCGAACCCGTCGCCGAGTGGTTCCACGCCCAGGCCGCGCAGCAGGAGGTGTTCGTCGAGCTCACCATCCTCGCTGGCATGCCACAGTACGGCGCCGAAGCGGCGGGGGTCGTGCAGGCGCAGCACTTGTATGCCTTCGGGTCCATTGACGACCAGGTCGAAGTGGTCATGCTTGCGCGGCTCGATGCCCGGCGGCAGCACGCGCAGGTGGCCGGACATGCCAAGGTGGATGATCAGGGTGCCGTGCTCGAAGTGAATCAGCAGGTATTTACCGCGCCGGCCAGTGGACAGGATGCGGCGGCCGGCCAGCAGCGCGGACAGGCCGGGCGGGAAGGGCCAGCGCAGGCCCTCGCGGCGGCATACGACCTGCTCGACAATTCGGCCTTCGATATGGGGCGCGACACCGCGCCGGGTGACTTCTACTTCTGGTAGTTCAGGCATGGGGAAGGGAGATCGTGTAAAGTCGGGTAGCCGCTGCTACGGGCAGTCCCAGCTCATGCGCGGCGGGCGCCTGCGCATGAGCGTAGAATCAAAAAATCAATTCGGAATAGTGGACTTGCTTTGAAAAACGCTTTCGCCATTGTAACCCTCTCCGGGCTGCTTGCAGGCCTTCTCTCGGGATGTGCTGCCGCGCCGCAACAGCAGTCCCTTGCCGCTGGCGAGCAGGCCGGGATCGGCCAGCAACAAACCACCCAGCAGGAAGCAGAGCCCGCGCTCGACGAAGAGGAGCTGGCGGCCAAACAAAAGGCCGAGGAAGAAGCGCGCCTGCCCAAGGTCGAGCTGACGCCTGTCATGCTCGAGCAGCTCATGAAGGCCGAGTTCGCCTTCCGCAATGGCGATTGGCAAGGGCCATATCTGACCGTCTATAACCTGGCCCAGCGCACCCGCGATCCACGCCTGGCGCGGCGCGCGGCCGAGATGGCGGTCGCCGCCAAACAGGGCGACGATACCCTGGCCGCGGTGCGCCTGTGGTACCAGCTCGATCCTGAATCCGATGAAGCGACCCAGTATTTCGTCGGCATGGTCGTCACGTCCGACAAGATCGCCGAACTCGAGCCGATCTTCGAGCAGCGCCTGCGCGAAGCGACACCGGCCCGGCGCGGCGTGCTGCTGTTCCAGGTCCAGCAATTGCTGGGCCGCGCCAAGGACAAGGAAGCGGCGATCGGCATGCTCGAGCGCCTGATCGCGCCCTATGAAAGCACGATGGAAGCGCGCATCGTGCGCGCCCAGATCGCGCTGGCGCGTGGCGACAAGGCGCTGGCCCGCAGCGAAGCCCAGGCCGCGCTCGCCGCCAGGCCCGACGCCGAGCTCGCGCTCTTGATGCTGGCGCAGACCACCGAGGACGAGGCCCAGGTGGTGGCCATGATGCAGAAATTCCTTAAAAGCTATCCGAATGCAGGTGACGTGCGCGCGGCCTACGCCCGGGTGCTGGTCAACCGCAAGGATTACGTCGGTGCGCGGCGCGAGTTCGAGTTGCTGGTCAAGGCACAGCCCGATAACGCCGCCCATCTGTATGCGCTGGGCATCCTGGCGACGCAGATGAACGATGCGCCTGGCGCCGAAATCTATTTCACCCGCTTCGTGGAAGTGCTGGGACGTAATCCGGAAGACGAGCGCGACCCGTCGCGCGCATTGTTGATCCTGTCGCAGCTGGCGGAAGAGCGTGGCGACCTCGTCGGCGCCCTGCAATGGTTGGACAAGGTGCCTGAAAACACGGATCCGCAGACCCGTTTCAATACCCAGCTGCGCCGCGCCCACGTGGTGGGCAAGGGCGGTGACTTGGGCAGCGCCCGGCGCCTGTTGAACGAGATCAAGCCCGAGGAGCCGGCGCGCCAGGTGCAAGTCATGGCGGCCGAGGCACAATTGCTGCGCGAAGCGAACCAGCTCGACGAAGCCTATCAGGTGATGGAAGCCGCGACCCAGCGCTTCCCGAAGAGCCCCGACCTGCTGTACGACTTCGCACTGCTGGCCGAGAAGATGGGCAAGGTCGATGTGATGGAAGCGCAGTTGCGCGAGGTGATGGCCCAGGCGCCGGATAACCACCACGCCTACAACGCCCTCGGCTATTCGCTGGCGGAGCGCAATGTGCGCCTGCAGGAAGCTTACGGCCTGATCGCCAAGGCGCTCGAGATGGCGCCGGACGATCCCTTCATCATGGACAGCATGGGCTGGATCCATTATCGGATGGGCAACCTGGACGAGGCCGAGAAATACCTGAGCCGCGCCTATGGCCTGCGCAAGGATCCCGAGATCGCGGTCCACCTGGGCGAGGTGCTGTGGCAGAAGGGCGACAAGTCGGCGGCCCAGAAACTGTGGCGCGAGGCAAGCGCCAAGGATCCGCAGAACGATACGTTGCGCACGACATTGGCGCGCTTGCGGCTTTCCTTATGAAATAATCCAGCCTGGCGGCGGATGGCCTTGCGCTGCCCGCCGCTTTTTTTCAACTCTTGATTTTATCTATGCTGCTGACCCGACGTCTTACCCTGCTTGCCTTCGCTGCTGCCCTGGCCGGTTGCGCCACCAGCACTGCCAACCTGTCCACCGCCACGGTCGGCGACTACCGCGAGACCATCGACTTGTCGGGCAAGCTGTCGGTCAATTATCAGAAGGATGGCAGGCAGGAATCGATCACCGGCAACTTCAACTGGGAACAGCGGCCGGGTGCGATCGACGTCGCACTGATCTCGCCGCTGGGCCAGACCGTGGCCACGATCAATGTCACGCCGAATTCCGCGACCCTGGTGCAGGGCGGTCAGGAGCCGCGCACGGCGGATGATATCGACAGCCTGACCCAGCAGACGCTGGGCTGGCCGCTGCCGGTGTCCGGCCTGCGCGACTGGCTGCAGGGTTATGCGGTCGATGGGCAAGGGCAGCGCTTCCGCGCCTCGCCGGCCAACAATAGCGTGACGACCAGGGATGGCTGGCGCCTGCGCTTCGTCGAATGGCAGGATGCGGCGGCCGGCGCCCCGGACGCGCCGCAGCCGGTGCCGCGCCTGATCCAGGCCGAGCGCGCCGCCTCGGGCGACATCACGGACCTGGCGATCCGCATCGTTGTCTTGCCGGCGGCTTGATCCATGCGTTCGCTGCACGATTGCCCGGCCCCGGCAAAGCTGAACCTGTTCCTGCACGTCACCGGCCGCCGCGCCGATGGTTATCACTTGCTGCAAAGCGTGTTTCAACTGATCGACCGCGCCGACCGGCTGCACTTCGACCTGCGCGACGATGACTTGATACGCCGCACCAATGAGGTGCCGGGCGTGCCCGAGGACCAGGACCTGATCATCCGCGCGCTGCGCCTGCTGCAGGCCGAGTACGCGCGCCGGCATGGCCGGCTGCCGCCGGGCATTTCGGTGACGGTGGAAAAAGTCTTGCCCATGGGCGGCGGGCTGGGCGGAGGATCGTCGGATGCGGCGACGGCGCTGATGGCGGCCAATACACTGTGGGATGCGGGTTTGACGCAGGGGGAGTTGATGGCGCTGGGCCTGCCGCTGGGGGCCGATATCCCGTTCTTCTTGTTTGGCGAAACCGCGTTTGCCGAAGGCGTGGGCGAGGCCTTGCAGGCAGTGCCGGGGCCGGATTGCTGGTATGTGGTGATCGAGCCTGGTGTGGCAGTGCCGACGCCCGCAATTTTTTCTGCGCCAGATTTGACAAGGGATTCAAAGCCGGTCAGAATAGCGGACTTTTCCAGGCACACCGATTTATGCAGTACGGTTGGTTTCGGGAAAAATGATTTGCAGGACGTGGCGATGCGCCTGTTCCCGCCGGTAGCAGAGGCGGTTGAATGGTTGAGCGGCCATGGCGATGCCAGGATGACTGGCTCAGGGGCGTGCGTATTTTGCGCGTTCTCCAGCGAAGACGCTGCCGACCAGGTGTTGGCGCAAGTGCCGGGCAGGTGGGCGGCATGGAAAGCGAAGTCGCTGAAGACACACCCGCTGATGAAATCGCTCTTGCAAATCAGTGGGTTGTAGAATAAAATCTTGCCTGTCGCAGCACTGGTAGCACGCAGCGGCAAGCAGTAAAGGTCGTGTAGGGGAATCGCCAAGCTGGTTAAGGCACCGGATTTTGATTCCGGCATACCAAGGTTCGAATCCTTGTTCCCCTGCCAAAGTTTTCTTGTTCTGTCGATGCCGTAGCGTCCAGCAAGAAGATTCGCGATGCGGTGCCGAGCGCCACGTCAGCAAGCTAATCAGCCGGTTAATCCGGCTGATTGTTTTTCTACTCGTATTAACGCTTCTTACCTTTTGGGACTCCCATGGCTTACGAAAACCTGATGGTTTTTACCGGCAATGCCAATCCGGCACTAGCAGAGGGGGTTGCAAAAAGCCTCGGCATTCCTCTTGGTAAAGCAGTCGTCTCGAAGTTCTCCGACGGCGAAGTCATGGTCGAGATCAACGAGAACGTGCGCGGCAAGGACGTCTTCGTCCTGCAATCGACCTGCGCCCCGACCAACGACAGCCTGATGGAAATCATGCTGATGGTCGACGCTCTCAAGCGTGCTTCGGCCGGCCGTATCACCGCCGCCATTCCCTATTTTGGCTATGCCCGCCAAGACCGCCGTCCGCGTTCGGCGCGTGTCGCGATCTCGGCCAAGGTCGTCGCGAACATGCTCGAAGAAGCCGGCGTCGAGCGCGTCCTGATCATGGACTTGCACGCTGACCAGATTCAAGGTTTCTTCGATATCCCGGTCGACAATATCTACGCTTCGCCGATCCTGCTGGGCGACCTGCAGAAGCGCAACTACGACGACCTGCTGGTCGTGTCGCCAGACGTCGGCGGCGTGGTGCGCGCGCGTGCCCTGGCCAAGCGCCTGGGTTGCGACCTGGCCATCATCGACAAGCGTCGCCCGAAGGCGAACGTGTCGGAAGTGATGAACATCATCGGTGAAGTCGAAGGCCGCAACTGCGTGATCATGGATGACATGGTCGACACCGCAGGCACGCTGTGCAAGGCTGCCGAAGTATTGAAAGAGCGCGGCGCCAAGAAGGTTGTTGCTTACTGTACCCACCCAGTCCTGTCCGGCCCGGCGATCGATCGCATTGCGAACTCGCCGCTGGATGAGCTGGTTGTTACCGACACCATTCCGCTGAGCGCTGCCGGTGCTGCTTGCAGCAAGATCCGTCAAGTGTCGTGCGCGCCGCTGTTGGCCGAGACCTTCAAGCGGATCGTCAAGGGTGACTCGGTGATTTCGCTGTTCGTCGACTAAGCTGATTAGTCGCTGGTTTTCGCGGCGCGCCTGGCTTCAAAAGCCGGCGCGCCGTTGACGTATTTGAATAAGTTGCAATAAGCACGTCGTTCCCGCGGAGGCGGGAACCCAAGTTTGCAGGCGGCGTGACAGTACACGCAGTACTGTTAACGCACGCAGAACTTGGGTCCCCGCCTTCGCGGGGACGACATTTCTGGCCTTGCCAGAAATATCGTATTTTCTTGAGCGCGCAATATTGGCGCTTGTTCTTGATTGTCCCTGGTCGCGGGGACGGTCACCACTGGGTAGCCGGGTCGTGGAAGGTTCTGCGACATTCGGGCCCGATTTATTTTTGGAGTATCACATGAAAGTAGTCGCATTCAACCGCACTCAACAGGGCACCGGAGCGAGCCGCCGCCTGCGCAACGCTGGCCAGACCCCAGGCATCATCTACGGTGGCACCGAAGCCCCGGCACTGATCGCCCTGGACGGCAACGCGTTGTACCACGCGCTCAAGAAAGAAGCTTTCCACGGTTCCGTGCTGGATCTGGAAATCGACGGCAAGACCCAGCAAGTGCTGCTGCGTGACTTCCAGATGCACGCATTCAAGCAACTGGTCCTGCACGCTGACTTCCAGCGCGTCGACACCTCGAAGCCAATCCACACCAAGGTCACCCTGCACTTCGTGAACGCCGACATCTCGCCAGCCGTCAAGCTGAGCAGCGCTGTCATCTCGCACGTGCTGAACGAAGTCGAAGTGTCGTGCCTGCCAGGTCAACTGCCAGAATTCATCGAAGTCGACCTGTCGAAACTGGAAGCCGGCCAATCGATCCACACCGGCGACCTGGTCCTGCCAGAAGGCGTGACCGCGCTGACCCACGGCCAGAACCTGACCGTCGTCACCTCGTCGATCCCACGTGGCGCAGCAGCAGCTGCTGACGCTGCTGAGTAATATCGGCTGACTGCGCCGCTTCGGTGGCGCGTCGATCAAAAACCCGTCGAGGCTTGCCCGGCGGGTTTTCGTTTTTTGGCGATTGCGCGGCATTGGATGTCGTTGTGTACGCCAAGCACCGTGTTTAAGCGATAATCGACCTTTTCCCGGAAGACCCCTCACGCATGTCCATTCGTCTGATCGTCGGCCTCGGCAACCCTGGCCCGGAATATGAACAAACCCGCCACAACGCCGGCTTCTGGCTGGTCGACAACCTGGCCAATAGCCTGCCTGGCTGCCGCCTGCAGCGCGAATCGCGTTTCAATGCCCTGGTGGCCAAGACCTCGATCTCGGGCAATGATGTGTGGCTGCTCGAACCGCAGACCTATATGAACCGCTCCGGCCAGTCGGTCGGCGCGCTGGCGCGTTTTTATAAAATCAATCCGGACGAAGTGCTGGTCGTGCACGACGAGCTCGACCTGATGCCGGGTGTCGCCAAGCTCAAGAAGGGCGGTTCCTCGGGCGGCCACAATGGCTTGAAGGACATCACCTCTGCGCTCGGCACCCAGGAATACTGGCGCCTGCGCCTGGGCATCGGTCATCCACGCAGCCTGAGCCTGCAGCAAGCCGTCGCCGATTTCGTGCTGCACCGCCCGCGCCGCGAAGAGCAGAGCCTGATCGAGGAATCGATCGACAAGAGCCTGCGCATCATCCCGCTGGTGTGCGAAGGCAAGCTCGACGTCGCGACGATGCAGTTGCACACCGCCTGATCGTTCATCCTCCCTTGACCACGACCTGCGAGCGCAGGTCGCGCAGCATGCGCTCGAGCGCCGGCCGCATGCGCCGGTAATCATCGGGCGAGCAGGTCGCCGCCGTGTGCCGGAACTTGAGCTGGCGCTTGACCGTCACCAGCGCACCACGCCGCTGGTAGTGCGAGCGGTAGGCGAAGTTGATATCTTCGACCTTGACGGCACGGGGCAGTGCCAGCACCTGCGAGCGCTTCGGCAAGTGGAAGCGTAGTTCATCTTCGGCGTCGATCGCAGGGCATACAAAATCCTGGCGTCGTTCGGCCTCTTGCGTGAAGGCGAACACGGCGTCGCCCAATCCTCCCCAGAAATTGTAGGTGGTGGCCAGCCCGGTCGGCCCCGGTAGTTGCGCGAAACCGCTGCTGGCGCCGCGGAACGACAGCGTATAGTCGTCGGCCACGCCCTCGGTGTCGCCCGGCTCCAGCACGCCACCACCTTGCTGTCCGAGTCCTTGCAGCATGCGTTCGACGAAACGGTCGCGCTCGGCCGGCGGCGTGGCGCGCACCACACGGCGGTAGGGCTCGGCCTGGGCGCCGCTGCTGGTGCGCGTGACCTTGAAGCGACTGCTGCCATTGGGCTGGATGTCGAACTGGGTAAACGTGCGGCTGCGCGCCTGCTGGAAGAACGGGATCATCGCAAACTGGCCGGAACGCGCCAGCACTGCCGGTTTGCCGAGCAGGGACGCGGGCAGGAAGCCGCCCGCCACCGATTCGGCGGTCGGGTCGAGATACAGCTGCAGCGAAGGGATATGGACGATCGCGTGGTTGAGTACGCCGAGCGTGGGCACCTGGGGCAGGCGGTAGGCGTCGCCATTGTTGACTAGTGCCACGGTGCTGTCGATGCCGGCGCTGGCCAGCAAGGCCTCGAGCAGGGTCGCATGGTCCTTGCAGTCGCCGTAGCGGTTGGTCAGCACGCTCGACGCCGCGTGCGGCACCACGCCACCGGGGCCGAGATAGACGCCGACATAGCGGACATTCTTGCGCACCCAGTCGGAGAGGGCGATCGCGCGGGCACGGCGGTCGACCATGCCACTGGTGATGCTGGCCGCCAGCGCCGCCACGGTATCGTCGGGCAGGGCCTTGCCGGCAGCACGTTTCTGATAGGCGCGCGCGAAATCGGCGTAGTCGGCGAAGGTCGACACCGCGAGCCGCTTGCCGTAATCGAGATAGCTGACCGAATCGGCCTCGAGACGCGCGTTGTCGCCGTCGGCGTAGCGCCAGGCGTAGCGGCGCTTGCCGGGGGCAAGTGCGGGTGTGCCGGTGGCGGCGATCGGGTCGAACCCGGCCGCGTCGGCGTGCAGGAGCATCGAGGCTGGCATGTCGTAGATCAGGCGGAAGTCGCGCTGGCGCTGGAAGCGCGCCGAGGTCAGGTCTTCGAAGTGGCCGGGGAAGAGTGGTGTGTGGCGCCGCACGACATAGCGTACCGTGAGCTTGTCGCCGGCCTCGACGTCGGGGAAGACCACAATCTTGAGGCGGGTGTCCTGGAACATCGGGGCGTCGATCGAGGCGGCTTCTTGCTGGTCGCGGATCTGGTGTGGCTGTACCGCAAGACGGCGGCCGTCGGCCTTGTGCGTATGCGCCTCGACGGAGACGACTTCGTCGAGCGACTGGTTGTAGCCGATGTAGAACTGGCCGTGTTCGTGCAGCGCCGCGCGGTTGACGATGGTCTTGGCCTGCTCGACCGTGAGCGTGTAGCCGCCGCTGGTCTCGACCACGAAGTGCTGGACGTGGCGGTCCACGATCACCGAGCGGTCGGTGGCGCTGTCGGCTTCGAGCACGCTCGCCGCTGCCGGATGCAGGCTCAGCAATGGGCATAGAAGCAGGCACAGCATGACGACGAAGCGCAGATGCATGACACTCTCCGGACACGCGACCGACCCATGGTACGCAGCGCTGACCCGGCAGGATTGATCGGGCACAAGCACGCGCTTTTTGCCACGCGCTTGCCATATTGTTGCCATATTCCTGCCATAATTTCGGCATGAAGGCGCTCACTTTTCACGCCGGCCCACTGGCCATGGCGCAGATTGCAGAACATGGCTTGCGGGCCCAGGACGTCGCCATCGTGCCGGCCGCGGCGGGTGGCCCCAAGGGCTTGATCTTCCAGTCGCTGGATTTAGGCGTACTGTTGCAAGAAACGTAAACAAGTACTGTCTAGCCTAGCAAGACTGGCGCTCCTAGGGAGGCGCTGATCAATTCATCCGCACCACGTATCACAGGGCCTGCTCATCTGCGATAATTTTGGCTCCTCCAACGTCACGGTGTCGATCTGCAGAAGAGCTTCTCTGACCTTGAATACGCGAGCAAGAAGAAGCTGACGCGGCGCGACCGCTTCCTTGCAGAGATCGAAAAGATCACGCCGTGGGAGCAGCTGCAGCAGGCAATCGAAC
>Ga0265797_10005230_pt1 | contig 19089 bp, 17 predicted proteins | sample P2T30metagenome_FD_192433 | JGI IMG/M metagenome (GOLD analysis project Ga0265797, IMG submission 192433) | Plant litter microbial communities from East Loma Ridge, Irvine, California - P2 T30 | ecosystem: Environmental > Terrestrial > Plant litter > Unclassified | place: USA: California... | reverse complement strand
GCCATCTTGGGAGAGATAGACAACAAACTAGCAGACTGAGGTAATCTGGTGGTGGTGTTGATAACCGCGAAGGTGGTTATTAGGTACAACACGTGCTGTGGTACGAGCTCTTACGTGGGGCCGTCGGGAGCGTTGCCCTAGCGAATAAGGATAGGAACTCAAGAAAGGGTCTAAAGTTACCCCGAACAAGTCGCTCATCTCCATGCGCAGATTAACCACTGTGGTGTAGTAATCGGTCACATGATTAGAGGGCAAATAAGTACTCCGAACCCCTTTCGGGAGAAAGGGCAGCATCTTCAGACAAGAATACAACGCCGATTACCTACCGCTCTTCGCTTAGCCTTCTGCCGCGCCGATTGTAGGTTGAATACCTCCTACGTCTGCCTAACAACTAGTTATGCTATAATAAATACCCTTATTCGTTATATTAGCTGTATGTCTCCACTTAGGTATTATGCGTTACTAGACTGCGAAAAGCAGTTGTTATACCTAAATACACCTAGATACTAGTAGTAGAGTAATATATACAAATAGTTACGCTCTCTAGTAAAACGTATATACGTATATATTTAGGTTAAGCTATAATAAACTAGTAGCTAATACTATCTATTATAAACTAAGTTATAACTAAGACGCTATACTTAAAGCTTATAGAGATAATAAGCTTAACTAAATAAGCTCTAGTAATTAATACTATAAGATCTCTAGAAGTAATATAACTACTAGGTAGCTATAAGATTAAAGAGCTATAAAGTTAAAAGTAGTAAAAGCTATATAATATATATACGTTATTATAATAGCTCTAGTATTTAGATTATTCTACTCTATTACTTTTTAAATTATATTATCTATAGATACTCTTTTCTTTATTCTTACGTCTAGTTCTATATTAGTAGATATTATATAATAATATTTTTATAATTTAGTTTATTCTATTATATAAATAATTATCTAATATATATTTTTATATATTAGCTTTTCTAGCTAATTCTAGTATAAAAGAAAAGTATAAGTTATATAACTATCTAGCTTAACTAGCTCTATATATAAATAAGACTAGAATTTCTTATCTAATTTAAAGCTTTATAGAGAGAAGAACTAAAGAATAGCCTAAGTACTAAAAGAATTAAATTCTTAATCTATTTTAGCTCTAGTATATATAAATCTAGTATAGTATCTAAATACTATCTTATAGCTACTATTTCTTTATCTTTAGCTAATATAGTGTTATTCTAAATTCTATTTAAATTAGTTAATAGCTATAAACTAATTCTCTAATAAAGAGTTACTATAAGATCTAAGGCCTAATAGAGCTTAGTAGAGAGACTAGAGCTTATTAGGCTTAGTGCCTTACTATCTATATATATATTATCTTAGACTAAGAATACTATCTTAGTTACTCTTACCTTTTTAGGTTATATTAGCCAGTAGTCTAAGACTATATTCTTATAGTTACTTACTAATAATTATAGTTAGAGAATATATATATATAGCTTTATTTTACTATTTTTATATAGTAGTATACTAAGTAGAAACTCTATATAAAAGTTAGCTATCTTACTATCTTACTATCTTGCTATACGCCTAGCACTACTAATATACTAAAAGACTTAAGTTTAATATTATTTAATACTTATATATACTAAACTAACTTTATTTTATTAAATTAACTTATTAAATATATAAGTATAGCTTTAAATATATTCTTTTTAAGTATTTAATAACTTAAAGTAAGTAGACTTATACTAAAGCTATAGAGTAAAAGTTTATTTTATAGTATAAAAATTACTACTTAGTTATAGTCTTTTATAGTAGCTAAGCTTTTTTTTTCTACTTAGTTATAAAATTAGTAGACTTAGTATTAGATAACTTACTAATAAATTAACTATTAAGTTTAATAAGAAAATAGTAGTTAAGGTTTATATTTATACTTACTATAGTTATAATTCTATAAGAGATAGTAGGTAGAGATTTAGAGTAGAAGAGAAGAGGTAATACATTAATACTAGTAGCTAAGGTAGCTTTGTATATTCTTGCCTGGTTGTACAGATTGTAGAGCTAAGAGGGTTTTGCATATACTCTATTCTATGATGTAGTAGCACATAACAATCCATTAGGCTCGACGAGCTGTAGCGAAACAAAAGCAACGACAGGCGCGCCTTGGTTGTATACGTGGTACAGACTATGCAAGCCAAGGTAAAGACATATCAGCAGCCTATCTCACGAAAGCCATCATCACTAGTCCAGCTAATTAGACCCGTTCACACTAGCAACAAAACTTCAACCCGAGATTGTCCGCATAGTGGCAGTGAATTTGCATTGGTATCACCTATATACATACATCCCCTCACACTACCTTCTCTACAACTTCGCAAACACAGTCGGCACAGCCCCACCCATCTCCACAAGCGTACTCTTATTCCTGACCCAAGCCTCAAGACCCTTCTTACCATTCTCCACACCCACACCACTCTGCTTCCAGCCACCGACGCTCATCTCCGCCGGACTCTCACCCCAAGTGTTCACCCATGTGATACCCGCTTCGAGCTGAGCAATGACCTTGTGCGCGAGGTTAAGGTCCTTAGTGAAGACACCCGCCGCAAGACCGACATCGGTGTTGTTTGCTCGTTGGACGACTTCCTCGACGGTCTTGTATGTGAGAATGGACATGACGGGGCCGAAGATTTCTTCGCGCACAATCTTCATGTCGTCGGTGCAGTTTGTGAAGACGGTGGGTTGGACCCAGTAGCCGTTCTGGTAGGCTTTGTCGCTGTGTGACGCAACCCATGACGGGGTCTCAGGGCCTCCGCAGAGCATCTTTGCCTTGTCATTGTCGCGGCCGTGCTTGATGTACTGTATGACCTTCTCGTAGTGCGGCTTGGATACCAGCGGGCCGAAGTTCGTGTTCATGTCGTGGAGGTTGCCGGGGCGTATGTATTGCATCTTCTCTAGTAACCGCTTCTCGAAATCTGACTTCATTGCTTCCGGGATGAAGACTCGTGTGCCGTTGGTGCAGACCTGTCCTGTTGAGAAGAAGTTGGCCAGCATCGCGCCGTCAACTGCCTGGTCCACGTCCGCGTCTGGCAGGATGACGCATGCCGACTTGCCGCCCAGCTCCATTGTCACGTACTTCATCTCGCCAGATGCGCTGCCTGCGACCTTCTTGCCTGTCGAGACCTGTCCGGTGAAGCTGACCTTGGCGATGCCGGAGTGCTTGGTAAGGTATGCGCCGACTTCACCGCCGCCCTGGACGACGTTGAAGACACCCGGCGGTACTCCAGCTTCAGCGTAGATATCCGCTAGTACGGTGGAGTGCAGTGGTGTGAACTCCGAAGGCTTGTATACCATGCAGTTGCCGGCTGCCAGGCAAGGCGCAGACTTCCACAGCGCGATCTGAATGGGGTAGTTCCATGCACCAATACCCGCACATACGCCCAGCGAGTTCTTGGTTGTGTACACCCACGCGTCTGGTCGCAGTTGTGCGGTCTCGCCGTTCATGCCACCCCCGCCTACGAGATTCGCAAAGTATTCGAGGACATCGGCGCCGGTGACTACGTCTACGGTCGAGGTCTCGGAGAAGGGCTTGCCGGTGTCGCTGGTCTCGATGCGGGCGAGTTCGTCATTGCGCGCGCGGAGTAGGGCAGCAGCTCGTTGAAGAATGCGCGCGCGCTCGATGGGTGGTGTCGCTGACCATGCGGGGAACGCCCGTTGCGCCGAGGCGATCGCAGCGTCAATGCCAGCGTTGGAGGTTGTGTTGATGTTTGCGACGGGTTGGGCAGTCGCGGGGTCAATCGTCTGGAAGGTGGAGGAAGATGAGCCTGCTTGAAGCTTGCCGTCGTAGTAGGCGGATCGGGGCGCATATGGGAGAGACATGGTGAGTGGCTTGTTGGCGCAATGGATAAGCCTGGGGTTGCTTCTGGTGTTGACGCGGAGTCGCAAGAGTTTGGTCGCCACGATGGTCACGATGAGCGAAATATACCGGGAGAATCTTTATGCACAGTTTGATCTGCGCGTGTCAGCCAAGTGGTCAAAATTGGCGCGGTGATGTAACGTGAACGAACATTTGTATGGGCGATAGCGGCGGGGAGCTTGGATGCAGCTGTTGCGCCTCTACTTCCTTTCACGATCAGTAATCCTTCGGAACGTCGCCGAGCAGTACGTCAGCTAAGGGATATGCAAGGGGTGCGAGCAAGATAGAGAAAGCAGCAGCGCTCGCTTTTCAGCGGGATGGCGTCGTTTCCTGTCGCTGCTGCTGTCTGGCACAAAAACGTCGCTCCGATGGCTGCCGCCCTCACCGCCCGGAGATCGGGGAAGGTGCGGCATCGACCGACAGGGATGACGAGCTCGGAAGCTGCAGCCCAGCGGGGTCGCGCTAGGCCCAACGCGCCCATCACATCATCGGACGCTTTTACGACGTCTTTTTTTCTTCCACTGGCAACCACGGTTACCACATCCACGTCGTCGCCAACATCATTACAGTCGTTGTTGGACGCAATTGATCAATCACACTTACTACCTACTGACAGCGTGTGAGTTTTCACTACTTCGGCCCATCGCCTCTCCTTCCTCGCACCCGTCGCAACATCGCTCATCCTGAGGCGTTGGTTGAGCACGTGCACGCGTCCGGTCCAACCGTAAACGGCCCTATTTAGCACAGTCTTATCTGGAAGGCGAACGACACATCTTGCAGCGGCGCACGACTCTCCATTCCCCAGCCTCATCGCCAGCTCACTTTTGCTGCTCCGACCTTCTGCCGACCGCCCGATCGCGACGCCCGGCCCATCTAGACAACATCGTCTCCTTCGAGCGATAGTCCGCCTGGATATATAAGCTTGCTCCTGACGTGAAAAGCTCTCTTTAGCAGAAGTATACTCTCGCCATCACCCCAAGACCACCACCCACACGCAACAATGGCTTTCGAGACCGTGACCTCCATCCCCAAGGATGCCGAGTATGACTTCGTCATTGTCGGAGGAGGCACAGCGGGCTGTGTCATCGCCTCGCGACTCACCGAATATCTCCCCAACAAGAAGGTCCTCTTGATTGAGGCCGGCCCAAGCGACTTCATGGACGACCGTGTGCTGCTGCTCAAGGACTGGCTCAACCTTCTCGGAGGAGAGCTCGACTACGACTACGGCACCACCGAACAGCCCAACGGCAACTCCCACATCCGACACTCACGTGCAAAGGTCCTCGGTGGCTGTTCATCACACAACACCCTCATCTCCTTCAGGCCGTTTGAGTACGACTGCAAGCGATGGGAAGCACAGGGCTGCGAGGGCTGGAGCTTCAAGACCTTCATGCGCGTGCTTGACAACCTGCGCAATACTGTCCAGCCTGTCCACGAGAAGCACCGCAATCAGCTCTGCCTCGACTGGATCGACTCGTGCTCAACCGCCATGGACATTCCCGTGATCCACGACTTCAACCACGAAATCAAGACCAAGGGTGCCCTCAAGCCTTCCGTTGGTTTCTTCTCCGTATCATACAACCCCGACGATGGCCGCCGGAGCAGCGCTAGTGTCGCCTACATCCACCCCATCCTCCGCGGCGAGGAGAAGCGCGACAACCTTACTGTTCTCACCAACGCGTGGGTCAGCAAGGTCAACGTGAAGGGCGACAAGGTCACTGGCATCGACCTCGCGCTTCAAAGCGGCGAGAAGTTCACCCTCAACCCCAAGTGCGAGACCATCCTTTGCGCGGGCGCCGTCGACACCCCGCGACTGATGCTCCTCTCCGGCCTCGGTCCCAAGCAACAACTTTCCGACCTCGGCATCCCTGTCGTAAAAGACATCCCCGGTGTTGGTGAGAACTTGCTAGACCACCCCGAGAGCATCATCCTCTGGGAGCTGAACAAGCCCGTACCCGCGAACCAGACCACCATGGACTCTGACGCTGGTATCTTCCTGCGCCGCGAGATCCCCAATGCGGCAGGCGGTGACGGCGACATTGCCGACATCATGGCCCATTGCTACCAAATCCCGTTCTGCCTGAACACCGCTCGGTAAGCCCAACAACCCCACATTTCCGCGCTGCAACTAACATGATCACCAGCATGGGTTACGACTCCCCCATCGACGCATTCTGCATGACGCCCAACATCCCCCGTCCCCGCTCCCGCGGCCGCATCTACCTCACCTCCGCCGACCCCACCGTCAAGCCCGCGCTCGACTTCCGCTACTTCACCGACCCCGAGGGCTACGACGCAGCCACCATTGTCGCCGGTCTCAAGGCTGCCCGCGAGATCGCCAAGCAAGCCCCCTTCTCTAACTGGATCAAGCGCGAAGTCGCGCCTGGCCCGAAGGTCGTCACCGACGAAGAGCTCTCCGAGTACGGTCGCCGCGTCGCACACACCGTATACCACCCCGCTGGCACAACCAAGATGGGTGACGTAACAAAGGACGAGATGGCCGTTGTGGACCCCGAGTTGAAGATTCGCGGGCTCAAGAGCGTCAGGATTGCGGACGCGGGATGTTTCCCCGAGATGCCCACCATCAACCCCATGTTGACTGTGCTGGGTATCGGTGAGCGTGCTGCTGAGCTGATCGCACAAGAGTGGGGCTGGAAGGGTCTCCAGAAGGAGAGGTTGTAGACGCGCATCGCATTTCAAGAGAAGTGTGCTTGCTGGGTAGATATTTGTTGGTAAGATGGTAAGATAGATGTGAGTTGATAACATAATGAGTGACGACTTTGAATGGTCACCCCAATGCGACAATACCCTTTGCAACAATACTATCTTCTTGGCAGTTTGCGTGAACCGAGTGAGTATTGGTGTGGCGCCTACTTTTGTAGTCTTGACACGCGTCGTGAAGCCATCTTGCGAACGGAAAGGAATCAGAGCTTGCATACTGCATGCTAATCCGGGCCGATGCAGGTGACTATCTTGATCTAAGTTGACCGCGGTGGAGAAGCTCGGATTAAGCTTGATGTGTTGGCCCGAGGGGGTCTAGTCAGTCGAACCGATTGTAATGATTGGTATAGAATGGCGCGCTGATGTACTCTCAACTTGACTTGCTTGGTGTGTACTACATGGTGAACATGGTAGAACCTAGCTCCATCTGCGACGGGCGCTGTTTGCCGTCCTTTGTTCATCCAAAGCTAAGACACATCACGCATGAATTGTGTGAGTGTCAAAGCCCCATTACGCCGGAAGCCGCTCTGCTTTTGGCTTGCGTTCGCTATTCGCCATCTGTTCAGGTATCATGGTTTGCACATGTACGGGGTAGCTATCCACCGCAGTCTTCGAGCTACGTGCCTCGTACCATTAAGTAAAGATATATAAAGCTTCCTTGTCTACCAACAGAGATGCATCAAACCTTGTCTTCTATCATCACCTATCTCTTCCCACGAAATCACACCTGCAGTCATGGCGAGAACAAACCTCGGCCAACGCTTTCTCATCGAGCTCAACGGCCAGTTCGTTAGTGCGTTATCTGATACCGAGACCGCCAATCTCGCAGCCAATAGTGAGGAAAAGTACCCCGTTAGCATGGGAGACCGCGAGCAAGCTGCGATATTTACGCTGCAGAATGGGATCTTGCTCTGTAACAACGGTGTGACTTTACTCGTTCTAGGCCGGTGGATGCAAGAGGAATCGACCACGTTCGACCCTCTGCCTATGTACTGGGCGAGTCAATTCGACAAGGTGAAGTCGATTCAGTACACGGGAGAGGGCGAGGAAGTGCAGCTTGAGTCTTTTGGTATGTTGTTGAAGCCGTTGAGAATTTAAGCGCGGCGTCTTGAGTTATCTCTGAGCTGACCTCTTCTAGACTTTCAACTCAGTGCACTGCTTGACGATGATGGTGAGACAAGGTTGTATGCGTGTCATCCAAGTATGGATATCGGTAAGCAACGCATTCTTTGAACATGCTGCCCCAGGGCTCTCGACTAACTATGTCAGGGCCTGGGACGAAGTTACATTGGCTGGAGACGAAGGGGTAGTGGCTGTGAGAGGATTTGCACGCGATATGCTGTTGTAAGGAGGGGATAGCATCAAGAGTGCTGTTGGCAGAACAACAGGGGTGTAGTTTATCGTTCATCGGCGGATGTGCAGCGATCTATCCCCAAAACGCTTCGGTTGAAATTAGACTTCGTTTTTCCTCGTGTGCAGAACTAGTAGAGAGTCACGTTATGGAGAGCATGGCATTTCTTGTGCAACATTTGTCGATTTGGGAGGGGCGCAAGAATAAAGAAGAGGACTCATAGTTCGCGAAGTCGATACCCTCCATCTTCGACGTGAGACACCAGCCGCCAGTTCAACGCCGTCCAACCCGAGCATATGCGCAGACATGCTTCTCATGGCTTTAGGCCGTTGCGACGTTGACAGCCAATTACCACCGACCAACTCCACGTCAAGGATGCACGACATACATTCGCTCTTGCACACAACAGCCGCTAGCGGTCCCTAGATACCACACCTCACTATGGGCGTGTCCACGACCTAACGGTATTATCTCATAACTACAGAGACTTTGTTGTGTGTCGGTGTTCCTTCGCGGCCTCGAAATTGTGCTAGCCTAAGAGGAACGTAGTTTCAACACCATCCTTCAGCCAGTATCTACCATCTCCATGGCTGCATAGGTCTTCGTCGAGAATAGGAATCTGGGCTCTTTTGCCTTGCTTATCCAGAGCGTGCATAGTCGCGGGTAGTAAATATGGGTCCTGCGAGAAGTCGTCATCCCCCGGGTCTCCAGGATCATGTCTTATATATTCGATAAGGTCCCACGCAAAATAGCCAATGCGTTCGTAATGGGTGTCGTGCTGTCGCAATATAAGGATTTGACTTTCGTCCTCGAATCTCGTACTGTCTCCTTGCCCACGTTGCGTATCTGGTCTTCGAACGATTACTGCGCAAGGCAGATAGATCCCTCCCTTGTCAGATCTGCACACAGGCTCTTCTTCCGTGTCCCAGAAGGCGAAAAGAAACACATCGAGAGCTTCACCATATGGGATCTTAGCATGAAGTCCCTCTCGGGGATACATAGCCTTCCCCCTCAAGCTCACAAACTCTACAGTTACTATCTTAGTCGTTACCCTGAGAAATTTCGACTGCTCCGCGCCTGGCAAGTGATGTTGTTGCGAGAGCTTTCCAAAGCCTTGCTCAAGTGGCTTATATTCACCATTGCACCACACTTCGACGGTACATTCTTTTGAAATGCAAGGATCTTTCCGAAACGGGTAATCGACCCGATACGGGTAATCGACTGGGCCATGCCAGCCAATAGGTGACCAGCTGGGGAATTGCTTGCGTCGAGGGACCGGTGACGAATGTCGCCAATGAAGGAACATGTACAAGTTTGGGTGATATCGAACGACAAAAACGCCCCAGATGTGGTCATCTGACTCTTCTGATTCGAGCGCGCCAATGATAGCTTTCAGCGCGTCATAGCTATACGTAAGTCGGCGTCGTGTGTATTCGTGCATCATCTGTTCCTTGAAGTCGAAAAGGGGTGCTTTGACTGGGCTGCGTAGCGTTCCAGCGAGTCCGATAGCAGCCTCACTCCCGCGGTCATTGTCACAGATGTAATCCACTCCAACATCTGTGAAATACATCCGTCTCCTCGATAGATAGCCTTCTTGAAATGTCCATCCTCTACTATACCAATTAGATAATTTGATCGATACAAGCCTTGTCCATCGAGTATGCACGAGGCGTATTCGATCGGTTACCGCGCATGAACTCGGCGTTCTGAAGTCGTCCGTGATACCGGGGAGCCCGTACGTAGCATCTGAATACGATTCCTCTAGACCTGCCGCTGCAACGATGGTCACTTGAGATGAGGAATAGATGGTACCCATTTGGTTAATCTGATGCTGCTGGGCTATAGCATCGATCTGATCGACGCACTGCACGATTAGTTATTGATCTGAACGGCTTTGTAAGTAAGCATACATATCTGTCAATCCAGAGGTATCGATAACCTAACATGATTGTAGCTTTGATACTATCCTCCACAGTGCGAGGGAGTATGTCTGGTATTCGCGGAATATCCGGGGCGTCTTCCAGTCCTGCCTTTCCCCAGACATATGATAGCGCAACGTATTCGCAGTGTTCTGGTGCCGAGACAACAATTCTATTGTGACAGTCGAGCACCTTCAGATCGTGCAAAGCTGAGCCCAGCGGAGGCTTGCACTCCTCATGCGATGACACGCAAGCACGTATCCAACGTTTCGCGTGCGCAAAGTCGACGCGCTTTGGATGGACTCTACACGCTTGAACGAAAGCGTCGTCATCCTTGTCATAAAGCATCAAATTCGAGCGCCAAAAGAAGGTTCCGGATCCAACCATCATATGTGTTCCGCTCTGTTCCAGACATCTTATAGGTTCATTATGTCCCGCTATCCCGCGTCCGATAACCCGGCAGATTGGACAAGCGGCGCTCTGGAGTTCATCTGGGGTTTCTGTGAAATACAGCTTTTCATAGTTCGATACATACCACCGTACCCATGGTATGGCGGAGCAGCGCTCGCATGTCTCCCCCTCCAAAAAGTCCATGGCGAATCCAAGGTCAGTCGATCAGAGGCGTCCGCCACTGCATGCCCATTTGAACACGGCCTGGGAAGATTCGAAACACTGATTAACCGAGCGCTTTATGTTCTAGCAAGCTTCTTGAGGAGTGGTGTTGAGAGTCGTCTTTGGATCTCATAGCGATGCTTGCCCCGCGGTCCGCCTTACCTTGGCTTGGTGCGGCACGGGCTGAGCCTCACGAATGGAGACTGCCACGCATGCCGCTGCACGTGCGATCTGCATTGAACGGATAGCCCCCAATATCACTCTCGCGCGAATCCTGTACTGGTCTTCCACTGGCTCGTCTTGTGCACTGCTCCAACACCGTGATTGCCTGCCGGCATCTGCTCCGCCACCGAGCGTCTGCATTCGCGCCCTGCGCCCCGCGCCCGAAGTGGTTCCGCAATGATCTTGATACGTTCTTCGCGATAAGAATTACCGTTGCGCATCGTGCCAGATTGACTGTTCGACAACAATGGCGATTGTTCGGCTGTACGAGCGCATGTGTGAGGAGCTGGTGAGCGGCGATGGAGGCACGGAGGGCTGCAGGCCCGGGCCCGACGAGCTAGGCGCGGTTAGCGGCACTGTCGTTATCACAACGGGCAAACCTCGCTAACTGACACCACCCTGTTTCGCGGCGCAATCCTGCTGGAAGGAGTGTCAGGTAAGGCGACCACCCCAAGAAGGGCGCCTAAGATGTCATGGTGTCGCCATCGAATCTCCCGGGCCAGCCTGTGCGACAAGCATGTGCACCTATACGCGCTGCGATCTTTCGACGTTCGCACATCCAGTGCCAGACTCCTGGCGTATCTTTGCTTTCGACGAACTCGATATGACGTAGAGTGTTGTGACGCGACGCCTACACACAATCTCCAGTATGCTTACAGGCTCACGTCGCTTCTTACCCAGTGTCAGGTCTTTCGCCACCGGGCGCACCCTTCGGCTGCTGTTCGCATTCATTGGCATAGCCATCGGAGTCAATCTCTTCGTTCTCTTCGACTGGACATACATCGAGTCCTTGCCAAGGGATATTCTAGGCAAGCAAGCCTTTCATCCTAAGCCATTCGCGCCGTTACCGCATGAACTCAACACGCAAGCCGACAATGGACTGGACTTCTGGACCTGGAACACTACGACACAGTTCAAAAAAATAAAATACTCTGAATGGCGGGACGGCTCCACAGACGAATGCACCCTCTTCCCAGTGCATCTGCTCTCGAAGGTTCAGGTCATCCTGAAGACCGGATCATCAGACGACAAATCACGAACGGATGCTCAGCTCTCAACAGTCATCAAGTGCATCTCCAATGTTTTGATCGTTTCAGATGGCAGTCATGCCTATGGTCGCGACCACCGAACTATCGACGTTCTCGCAGACTTGCCACCGAACACGTACCTGACACCAGAGGACTACGTCGTCTACGAGGCGCAGAAGAACGCAAGTCGACACGGCACGAAGCTACGACACGGCCATGAAGGGTGGAGGCTTGACAAGTATAAATTTCTACCGGAAGTGGAAAAAGCAATTGATCACAACAAGGCGGCTGAGTGGTACGTCTTCCTGGAGAGCGATACATACATGTTTTGGGACAACGTCTTTCGCCTCTTGGAGAACTACAACAGCTCGCTACCTTACTATTTTGGATCGCCTTCGCCCGGACGAACGTACCATTCTGACGCGCAGCTTGACGTGAATAAACAAGTCTGGTTCGCGTACGGAGGCGCCGGCTTCATATTGTCCCAAGCCGCGGTGCATCGACTCGTTGATCGCCCCCGCAATGCCCTCGGTCTAAAAGGTCCTCATCTCACTACAGATTACAGAGAAGACATCAGAGCCGATTGTTGTGGCGACAGCATACTAGGGTGGGCGCTGCACGACAAAGCCGGGATCGATATCAGCGGTCTATGGCCCATGTTCAGCCCTCATCGACTCGAAGATATTCCCTTCGGTGAGGACCACTGGTGCGAGCCCGTCATCAGCCTACATAAAACAGACCCAGCTCTCTACAAAGAGCTATGGTCGTGGGAGAACGAATGGAAAGCAAAGAGCGACCTTCTCATGCGCTATCGCAACCTAATATACCGCGCCCTGCTCTCTGCCTTGCAAGGCGAATATCCGCAGCGCGAGAATTGGGATGCAGCCTTCGACGCGGGATTCCAGCTCCCAGACAACTCTACAGTCCATACGAGCCTCGATGCTTGCAGGATTGGGTGTAATGAACACGACGAATGCATGCAGTACACCTGGCATGGGCGACATTGCGACTTTGCCAAAGCCTTGTATATCGGTCGTGCGAAGCAGCCGGATGGTCATCACGACCCAGAGGATAGAAAGTACGTCAGTGGCTGGGATAGGACGCATATGGACACTCTGAACTTTGGAAAGACGTGCGCAGAGGGGCCGCATTGGGTAAAACCAAGCATCGAACGGAGGTATTAAATGCGTGAGATATGTATCCTAGTAACAAAAAGAAGATTACATGCCTTCCACGTTGGGTATTGCGATTTCATCATAGAATGCGACATAAATTCCGGTCATACCCCCATCTCAATCTTCAACCCCGATATCCTTCAACCCTCCCTGCCTAGTCCAAAAGATCTTCCAAGCATTCGGCCACCGTTCTTCCTTGAGCCCCCGAAGCCATTCCGTCACGGTGATCTCCGTATCCGCATAGCGGATAACGCCATTCTTGACGCCCTTCCATCCTGTCATCGCCCCTTTGATGTACCGGTGGTTCGCACCGCAAAAGTTGAGCCACGGCTCTTCGAGCTCGCCTTTCGTTTGCTTGAGACGCTTGGCGTGACAATCTTCGCACAGATCACAGCTAGGGCAGACCAGACAGTAGTAGAACGATCGCGTCCAGGAATAGATTTCCACCCCACACTGTCCGTCGCAGTAAACGCCGCCGCCGATAAGGTCTTCATCCAGCTCGCTAGCGTTCGATTCGCCCGTATCTGATCCCTCTGGCTCTGGATGACTCCGCTCTCCCTCAATTGGCTCCTCCACAACTTCCTTGACTTCGTTGTTGTGTACCTCATCCGTGGGAGAGTCTTTCTGCACAACTTCGCTTGTAGCTAGTGGGTCATCCTCCGTTGCAGTGTCTTGTCCTGTAGCTGGTTCTGCGACTGATTCTGGCCCCGCATCTGGTCCCGCATCGGTTTCGCCGACATCTTTGTCGGAAGTAGTCTCCGATCGCTCCGACTCCGTATCTTGCCCATGTATTGCGCGGTCCAAGACCGAGAACTGGGCACTTATCGCGATGCGCGCATCATGCTCTAGGCTGTCCAGAGACGCCAGCACCTTGGACAATAGTCGCAGGCTTGACAGGTCGTTCCAAGAGACACTATCTTCCAGACCGGCGATGCACTTCCTGAATAACTCGTCCATGTATCTCTGATACTCCTTCGCAGGACCCATGATGCGAAGCATGTTTGCGCGAAGCATATCGACATGGGATTCTCTGATGTTCTTGTCGTCACCTTCGTCATCGTGCGCGCTAGGCAACAGTCGCAGGGATTCCATGATCTCTTCCTTCTTCGCTGGGTCTGCGGTCGTTTGGAACTCATAAAACAGAATGTCTGCCAACTGCATCCGATGACGCGTCCTGGTCTCGTTCATAGTGTCTTCGTATGCAGGGTCGGGCTTCGTCTTCGTGGTCAAAAGCTCCTGACGCAGGGTCTTGCCTTTCTCGATGTCGCCCAGCATGGGATAGTAGATGTGTGCGATTGCGCCCCGGATGTTGAACAAATGGAGGCTTTGCGCCGGAAGCGTGTCGGCCAAGGCTGTCAGCCAGCCGATGAGTAGATCAGTCTCGCCTGTCAACTTTGCTGCTCTTTGCAATCGAGCTACACCACTGATAGGCACCCAGTCCACGAAGAGGTAGGTGAACCAATTGTTGCGCTCCTTTTCGGTCCAGCTTTTGAGTACTTCCATAAGCCTGCGTCCATCAGTCTCGTCTTCCTTCTTGAACAGTAGTGTTATGTCGTCGAGAATCGTCCCGGCTAGTGTCTGCTCGCCTTGCAATCTTCTGGCTTCATTGAATGCTTGCAAAGCTTCGTCAGTCTGCTCCAGCGTGGAAAGGGCGGAAGCTTTCTCGGTCAAGATCTCTACGCGTATGGACTTGATCTTCTCGCGCTCTTGTTCGGAATGACCCTCGGCCTCGTGATCCGGTAGCATGTTGTAGGCGTCTTCGTAGTGTTTTATCGCGTCGGTCGACTTGTCGCATCGATCACATACCGATGCAAGTAGACGAACTGTTGCGACGTTGTCCAAAACGTCTCCCCTCATGCATTCCACTGCTTTCTTCAAGGACTCGCCGGCTTCTGTGATCAAGGCTGCTCTGCGATCCATGTCATCCCACGTTGCGTAACCATAGTTAGCTAAAGTGCCACCAATCGCTCGAAGAGTCTTGTAGTCTTCGGGTGAAATGCTGTAATCTGCGATAATGGCGTTTATGTAATCGATTGGCTCAGGTTGCTTGGATTCCTTGAATTCAAAAGCGTTCGCCTACAAGCTGTTAGGATTGCTGTCGGATGACAAGTGCAACTTACACGAGATAGCGCCGCCTTGGCGAATCTGAACCTCTCAGGTATCCACCAATCATCACTGGCGTCCAACCAGTTTTGAACATGACCTTCAGCAAGCGGGAGCAGAACAGTTTCCCGATCGACTGCGAGCGTCCATTTCTTAACTTTTTCATCCAAAGACTTGTCTGGTAGTGTTGACGCCCTAGCTGTCCAAACCAGAAGCGCATCGAACCAAGGGTTAGGCACGTCATCTGCTGGCTCGGGGTAGAGATCCGTATGCTGCGCAAGCTTTTCGAACAACTTGGCGATGTTGTATGTATTGTCTGTAACGCAGTGCAAAAGTGTCACGACATCGCGGACAGCCTCAGGGCTCGCGGTTTCTGCGTCCAACTCTTTAAGGTGCTCATACCAATAGTCGATTGCGTAGCGAGTGAGCCCGGAGCTTACCGCTTCGAAGGGCTCTTGAGCAGCCTTCATCATGATGTCCACACACATCTGGAGGATTGTCAGGTGTGCAGCAGCAGCAGGTGTCCGGAACTCTGTTACACCGTCATCCTCGACGCTCACGCTCTTGAAGTATTGCCGCAGCGACCGATCTTGAAAGCATAGAGGAGAGTCTCCGTATCCAAGCTCTGGAATGCTCTCGTCTTTTGGCTCGTCGTTCTCGTCGTCGTCTTTGTCGTCATCTTTGGCATCCTCGTCAAGCTGCCGTGATTGGGTAAGCTCGAGGATGCGAGAGGAACGCCCGATAATCTCCTCCTCGATGTCAAAGGTGTCGTCCGACAGTGCGAGTTGAACCAGGCTCGACGCCTCACCCAAGCTAAGCGATCGCTTCGAGAACGCCAGCCACGCGAACAGTTTCTTCATCGCCTGGTATTGCGCTTCGGATCGATCCTGTCGGCATTCGTCCAGGAGGAGTTCGTAGAGTCCATGCAGATTTGGCGGCATCCTTCCCAATGCTTGCAACACTGCTCTTTCTCGACCTATGTAAGAGAACCTTCTAAGCATATGCTCGACATAGAGCATACTGTCTGCGTGCTTGACTACTTCGCGACGTATTGCTGTTTTGGTAGTTTGCGTGAACTTGCGCAGGCGCGGAAGTGTGCGCAGACGGTCCCTCACCAGCATCTTCAAGTCATGGTTGATTTCATGCTTTGTGATCGCAATGATGGAAGGCTGGAGCAGCTGGAGTGTGGGCTTCTCTTCTGGTCTGCTCGTCGCAAAGACTGACACACTGGCGTTCAGGCGCTTGAGATCCGACAGAAACCGCGTAAAGGTCCCGCCCACTTGTACATGCGCCTCGTCCAGGCCATCAAAAACAAGGAAAAGGCGGCCTCCAAGTTTGTTGTCACTTGGAAACACTGAGAGGAAGAAGCGTTCCCAGGTGGACATTGCTGCAGACTCACTTGAGTCGAGCTTGATCTTGGCCGCTACCTGTCCGGCGTATCTGTTGTTTGATCCGGCTATTTGTAAGGCAGCCGACGCGAACGCGTTTTGCATTGACTGTTGGTATGGATGCTCTTCCTTGAAATAGAAGTAGGCCAAGCAGTCGTGCTCGTTTTGATGTAGACGCAGCTCTTGGACGGCCGAGTAGGCTAGGAATGACTTTCCAATCCCCTCGGCGCCTCGTAGCCAAAGGAGAGGAACTCCTCCACCTAACCAACTCTTGAAGCTTGCATGCTCACGGAGCCATCCGGCCGTTTTGCTCACCTTGGAATCGCGCAAATCTTCGTCTTGGAGCAGGTTCCCTTGGTGAGCATCCTGCCACGAAGGGAAGACATCGTGATTGTCGGCGAAGAACTTCTTGAGTTCTCGTAATGCTTGGAACTTCCGATCTCCGATGTCACCCTTCGGCTTTTGAGCGAGCTTCTTCTTTTCCTCAATCTCAATCTCCGGCGCTCTGGCCGTCTTATCCTGGTTTTTGATGATCTGCAGAAGCAGAGCACGATCTTCTAACCGCTCATTTCGTAGTGTAACGATCCCCTCGACGATGATAAGATGTAGACTGATCGTGCTCGCGTAGACTTCCTGGATACCTTTGTTCAGGCTCGAACGGTAGGATTGTAGCTTCTCATCAAGCTCGTCCAACTTAGAACTGTTAGCAACAACCCCAGTTTGAACGGCCACGAGAGCGCCGTGGGTTTCGTAAATAATCGTTTCGTTAAGTTCCTGTATTGAGGCCTGCATTCCAGCATATGCTGCTATTAGCTCTTCATCTACCTCGTTCCACAAGGTTTTGAGCCAATGTTCTGCCAACTATTAGCACTTTTCAAACAACAGAGCCGTTGCCTTACTGAATCGTTTCTCCTTTATCAGCTGTCGTGCTCTGCCGCATACCGAGAGCTGCATGGAGAAGACCCTCTCAATAGCGATAGCAAGCGGGCCGGACTCAGCTTTCTTCTCGATGATAGATTTCTCGAGGATAGAGAGTCGTTGGAAGAAACGGGCTGAGTATGCGAAGAACTCCTCGACACGATCGTAGTCTGCTCGGACGCCTGCAAATGCCTATGCAACTTCAATACAGTATTCTAGAACAGTGCTGACTACTCACGGAAATTATGCGGCTTGCGGCAGTGAATACAAGTCCCACAGGCATCGCTGCAGGAAATGCATTGGCACAGTCCGCGGCTGCCTTAAAGCCGTCAATGCAATTCTGGAGGTTGCCGAGATGGTCCCCCATGGCCGATCGAAAATTTGCTTTCTTGGTTCCGTCATCGCGAAAACCCTTGAACTCATTCATGACCTCGTTTGTTTGTCGCATCACGTCGGTGACGTTTCCCACTGCCATCGTCGACAGATCCTCACCGGTACGTTCTTTGTAGTCTCGTATAGCGCCTCTCCATAGTCGACCGAGATCAGTGGATGTGCTTGGTTGCACAATTCTGGTCGCCATGGTGCGGTAACGGGAATCGGTATTGTGAACGCCAGTAGGCCAAGAACGAAGCTGTGTGTGGTCGTTGCGAGACGACGCAGGCAAGAATCAGAGTTATAGCATAAGCCATCCTCGCCTTCGAAGCTGGCAGCACCAAGGCGGCCTCGGGTAAGCATGGTTCAGCCTCACGATGCATGCGTTGGTGGCGGGGGGCCGAAAGGAGGTATCACCTATGGAGAGACAGGGCGCCCGAGCAATATACTCCCGACGCGAGCTCGAAATCTCATAGGAGGAGTCTTACTGTTGGGAGCAGCAGCGGGCTACATTGGGAAGCTGCGTGCGACTCAGTTACTCAGCTCCTCGTTCACGTACCGTTCGGCGACGTCGAACATCTGCGCGCCTCTCTAGGTTGAACACTCGCTGCGCGGCCATTCGCTGTCGCGTTGTCGCACTGTCGGGTTGGAATGAGAACGCGATGGTGGGGATGATCAGGGTGCGCGGGCGGTTATTGCCTTCCGGCTGCCCTTGCCACTGCCTACGTAATCAGATCCGAATGGGATAGCGGGACACGTTCAGCTCGGGCATGGGGAGGTATGCAGCGTTCTGCTCGTACTGCAGCAAAGGTGTAGAGATGCGCAACATCCAGACCATAATTCGACACACGATGGAACCGAGTCTGGTGTGCCCGTACCGTGGACGACGCTCCAGACCTGACAGCGCGGACAGCCGAAGCAGCCACCGGCAAAGCGACGGCGTCACACACCGAGCCCAAACGCGAATTAATGTAATCGCGACCAGATCATCGCGAAACAAGCCCAAATTCAAGAAGCAGACAACGGAGACAGGAAAGGAAGTCCGCGATGTTCATCCCTGCCGCATGCTTGCACCATTTTGTGGAGTTGTGGCGGCCCGATTAGCTGCGGAATGTCTTGCGCTAGCGTCTCCGTATCATCATCTGCAGTCAGCACGCAGCTCGCATCAATTCTTACGACGGCGTCGCAACGGCCCAGGCAGTCGCCTAGCGGACATGTCAGCTCTCCAAGCCCGGCGGGAGTAGTGTGCTGGCGTTCGCATGTTGAGATGCGCGCCCGATACTTCGGCACTAATCAAGATTGGCGGCCGAGGCAGGGTCTTTTTTGAGCGGTGGACCCTTCTTTGATCACACAACATCCATGAATCATCC
>Ga0265797_10005229_pt1 | contig 19091 bp, 14 predicted proteins | sample P2T30metagenome_FD_192433 | JGI IMG/M metagenome (GOLD analysis project Ga0265797, IMG submission 192433) | Plant litter microbial communities from East Loma Ridge, Irvine, California - P2 T30 | ecosystem: Environmental > Terrestrial > Plant litter > Unclassified | place: USA: California... | reverse complement strand
TCGACATCGACGCCAACGGCATCGTGCACGTGTCCGCGAAGGACAAGGGCACCGGCAAGGAGCAGTCGATGGTCATCTCCGGCGGCTCGTCGCTGCCGAAGGAGGACATCGAGCGCATGGTCCGCGAGGCCGAGGAGCACGCCGCCGAGGACAAGGCCCGTCGCGAGGCCAACGAGCGTCGCAACCAGGCCGAGCAGCTCGTCTACTCGATCGAGAAGCTGATCAAGGAGAACGACGAGAAGCTCCCCGCGGACGTCAAGTCCGAGGTGCAGGCCGACGTCGACGCGCTCAAGTCCGCACTCGCGGGCGAGGACGACGACGCGGTGAAGACCGCCTTCGACAAGCTCAACGAGTCGCAGGGCAAGCTCGGCCAGGCCATCTACAGCCAGCAGGACGCAGCAGCCGGTGCAGCCGGTGGCGAGCAGCCGGCGGGTGACCAGCCGGCCGACGACGAGGACATCGTCGACGCCGAGGTCGTGGACGACGAGGACGACAAGGGCAAGAAGTAACGATGACGGATCCCAAGGACAACGCGCCCAACGAGGACGAGCCCCAGGTCGAGGGCGACGCCACGAACGCAGCCGAGCCCGAGGACCTCATCGAGGCGGAGGGGCCCGACGTCGAAGTACCGACGGACGGCCCCGCCGCCGGGGGCCCCGCGGCCGACGCAGCGAACGACCTCTCCCCGGAGGACGAGGCACTGCTCGCCGACGCCGCCCGCGGCATCGCCGAGGACAAGCTGAGCACCGAGGACCGCGACCTCGTCGCCGAGATGCGTGCGGACATGCTCCGTGCGCAGGCCGAGCTGGTGAACTTCCGGAAGCGCGTCGAGCGTGACCGTGAGGCCAACCGCGAGGTCGCCATCGCCGAAGTGGTGCGGGCACTGCTGCCGGCGCTCGACGACCTCACCCGGGCCGAGGCCCACGGTGACCTCGCCGAGGGCCCGATGCAGGTCATCGGCCAGAAGATCCGCGGGGGCTTCGAGAAGTTCAAGCTGGTGCAGATCGGCGAGAAGGGCGAGGCGTTCGACCCGAACATCCACGAGGCGATCGTCCAGCTCCCCACCCCGGGTGCCACCGGACAGACCGTCGCTGACGTCGTCGAGCCGGGCTACAAGCTCGGTGAGCGGGTCCTCCGCGCGGCCAAGGTCGCGGTGGCGGTCCCGGCCTGAGCCGGGTCCCCACGGTGACGACAGAAGAAGGCAGGTGATCCATGGCCAGTCAGGATTGGTTCGACAAGGACTTCTACAAGGTCCTCGGCGTGTCCAAGGACGCCTCCGACGCCGAGCTGAAGAAGACGTACCGGAAGCTCGCGCGGCAGTTCCACCCGGACTCCAACCCGGGTGACGCCGCCGCCGAGAACCGCTTCAAGGAGATCAGCGAGGCCTACTCGGTGCTCTCCGACAAGGAGCAGCGCCAGGAGTACGACCAGGTCCGCGCCATGGGTTCCGGCGCTCGCTTCACGGCGGGCGGCGGGGGCCAGGGCGGGTTCGAGGACGTCTTCGGCGGGATGTTCGGGCAGCAGGGCGGTGGCGGACAGCGCGTCCGCTTCGGCCAGGGCGGCGCGGGCGGTGCCGGCGGTTTCGAGGACATCCTCGGCGGTATGTTCGGCGGGGGTGGAGGCTTCGGCCAGACCTCCGGCGGCTACCGCGGGTTCGGCGGTCCGACGAAGGGCCGGGACGTCACGGCGTCGACGACCCTCGACTTCACCACGGCGATCGCCGGCGACACGGTCAAGCTCTCGCAGGGCAACGGTCGGCCGGTGAACGTCCGCATCCCCGCGGGTGTCGCCGACGGTCAGAAGATCCGTCTGCGCGGCCGCGGCGAACCGTCGCCCGACGGCGGTGAGGCGGGTGACCTGGTGGTCGCCGTGTCGGTGCGGAAGCACCCGGTCTTCGAGCGCGACGGACTGAACCTGCGCGTGGACGTCCCCGTGACGTTCACCGAGGCGGCGCTCGGCGCGACGATCGAGGTCCCGACGCTCGGCGGCTCGCCCGTGAAGCTCAAGGTCGCTCCCGGTACGCCGTCGGGTCGGGTCCTGCGCGTCAAGGGTCGCGGCGTCACGACGAAGAACGGCACGGGCGACCTGCTCGCGACCGTCCAGGTCGCGGTGCCGTCCCACCTGTCGGAGAAGCAACGCGAGGCCGTCGAGGCACTCGCGGCCGCGCTGCCCGACGAGAACCCCCGCGAGGACCTCCTCGCCAAGGCGCGCGACTAGCGCGCGCGACCACAGCAGTGGACCCAGCCTGGAGGCTCGGCGCGGCTCCGTCAGGAAGCCGCCCCGAGCCTCCAGGCTGGTATCCACCCCACGCGGACGACGGAAAGGAACACGCCATGACCGACATGGACGAGAACTCGCCCGTCTTCGCGATCGCGGTCGCGGCGGAGCTCGCCGAGATGCACCCGCAGACGCTGCGGCAGTACGACCGGCTCGGCCTGGTCGTGCCGGGCCGCACCCGCGGCGGTTCGCGGCGCTACTCCATGCGAGACGTCGCGCAGCTGCGCGAGATCGCGCGCCTCGGCTCCGAGGGCGTGTCGTTGGAGGGGATCCGGCGGGTGCTCGACCTGGAGAACGAGAACAAGGCGCTGCGTGACCGGGTGCGGGAGCTCGAGTCGGCGCTGGCCGACCAGCTCATCAACCGGCCCGGCGCACGGGTCTTCGCCGCCACCGCGAGTGGGGCGGCGATCTCGCTCAAGGCTGGGTCGAGGCCACAGCGGAACACGCAGATCGTGCTGTACCGCGGGCCGCGCTGACTTTTGTCCCGTATGCATTGCATGTAGTATTTCAACATGCGGAAACGGGCTGCACTCTGTTCATCACTGATCGTCGTCGCTGTGGCCAGCGGAACCGGTGCTGTACCCGCCGCGGCAGACGTCCGGCAGGAGGGCCGTCGTACGGCGATCGAGCACTCGGCCGACGGGTCGGAGACCGCGGTGCTCGTGCACGGGATCGGCAGTGCGTCCGCCGCTGCCTCTGCTGAGCGCCGTCGGTTCGCGCACAGCGACCTGCAGCCCGCCGGGCGCTTCGTCGAGGCGGGCGAGGTCGTGACGGTCTCAATCCCGCAGGGTGCGCCCACCATGGAGATCGCGATCGGGTTGATCGGCACGTACGCGGCCCACAACGACGGCCGCGACGTCGGATACCGGCGGACCGCGCTCGTCCCCGGCGTCAACGAGGTCACCGCGGTGCACGACGGCATGGTGTCGCTCGTCAGCACGGCGGACGACGGCTCGGCGACGGCGACGGTCTCCGGGGGCGAACCCGTACCGACCTGGGTGCGTGGGCAGAGCACCGCTGAGTCCTTCGCCGCGGACCTCGAGCGGTGGGCGGCCGCCCCGTTCGTCGAGGTCGTCTCGGACCGCATGTTCGGCGACTTCCAGAAGCCGAAGACGGGCACCCTGATCCCGGCGGACGACCTCGCTGCGCGGACTGCGAACTGGGACCGGGTCGTCGAGCTCACGGACTCGACCTACGGACTGGACGACGACGCGGTCGGTGCGTCGCGCAAGCATCCGCACCGCATACACATCGTTGCCCCGGACACCGGGGGTGGGTACGCGAACGCCAGCAACGGCCGGATCCTGTTCCACGTCAGTTCCGGTGCGGCCGGGGACCTGTTCCGCGACCCGCTGCACGACCAGTGGGCGCTCTGGCACGAGATCGGGCACACCTACGAGTCGACGATCAACTCCTTCCCGGGGACGGCCGAGACCATCACGAACATCTCGTCGCTCGCGGTGCAGGACGGGCTTGGTTTCGGGAGCCGGTGGGACGAGACGACCGCGTCGTTCGAGCGGTACTTCGCCTCGGAGGACCGGAACTGGCTCGAGGCGAGCGACCGCGTCCGGCTGCTCGCGTGGGAGCAGCTGCGCCGTGCGTTCGGTGATGCCTTCCTGCCCCGGTTCTTCGCGGCTCTCCGCGCTGAGTCTGCGGTCGTGAACCCGCACGTGCTCACCACCGATGACCGTCACGCGCTCTTCGTGACGACGGCGTCTCGGGTCGCCGATCGGAACCTCGCACCGTTCTACGACGCCCTCGGGTTCCCGATGTCCGACGCGACGCGGTCGGCCATCGGCGAACTGCCGCCGCTCGACCAGCGGATCTGGGACAACGTCGACTCGCGCCACCGTGTCATCGAGTACGTCGTGCCCGGCTACGACCCGCCCGTCGGTGTCATCGACGGTCCGCTCCCGACGGTGCCGGTCGGGCGTCGCCTGGTCGACGCTCCGGCCGTCACGGCGCTCGGCACCGCGAGCGGTCGTGGTTCGGCTGCGGTGGTCGATGCCACCGCGGCGGCTGACGTCGTCGGATCCGACACCGGCCGGCTTGCCGTCCGACTCCGGAGCAGCGACGGCACCGAGGACTCCATCATCGTCACGACCGCTGCCGTCGGTGGTGACGCCGTCGTGGCGCGAGGGCAGGCGAACCGTCCGATCGGTGTGCTGTGGCTGGACGGCCGCGGCACCCTGGGTTGGCGAGCGGCGACGTCCTGGAACGCGCACACATCGTGGTCGGGTCACGCCTACCTGCACATCGAGCAGTACGACCCGGACGGCACCCTCATCACGGCGGGCTCAGTCCACGGCGACGAGACCGGCACGGTGCTCGACCGGGTGTTCGGGGGCAGACCGTACCGCGACGGACAGTTCCTGCTGGTGACGCACGCCCAGCCGGACCTGCTCCGGGTCTACGGCAACGGCGCTCCGATCAGCGGGAACGGCGCACCTCGGGCGTACCGGATCGAGGGGCACCACCTGGTGTCGGCCGATCGCGATGACGTCCCGGGGTGGCAGGTGATCCGTGGAGCGGCGGGCACGCCCGTGGCGCTGGAGCGTGGGACGGATGCTCCGATCGAGGCGCAGGTCTCGGTCCACGCGCAGATCTCGGCGATCACCGCGACGGTCACCGTACAGAGCCCCGACGGGACGACGTTCGTGCCGGGCCAGACGACGATCCCCGGGATGTACCAGAAGCCGGGAGAGGGGTGGCGTGAGAGTGCGAACCTGCTCCTCCGTGCAGGAACGGTGAGCGACGACGGTCGTACTCTCCGGTTCACCCTGCAGACCGGTGGAGGGTTTTCGATGCCGCCGGGGTCGATGCTGCGCTGGCAGCCGGTGGTCGGGGTGGCGTCGGACGCGCCCGCGGGGGCGTCATCGCTCCGCATCGTCGTCGAGGGCAGTGCGCGCTGAGCGATCGGTGGAGGAACAGGGAACACCCCCGGGGCCTTCTGGTCCCGGGGGTGTTCCCGTCGGTCAAGCGATCAACGCGTGTTCGCGTAGATCGTGTAGAGCGACGTGGTGTACTCCGATCCGGAGACGGACACGGAGAACTTGAAGTCGAACTTCGTCACCCCGCGCGAGAGCGCGCGGTCGAAGCTCCAGTTGCCGTTCTGGTCGACCGTCACGTCCGCGGGCACGATCTGGTTGCCCGAGGCGTTCAGGACCTGCATCGTCGCGCCGGCAGGGCCGGTCCCGGTGATGGTGTTCGTGACTCCCGGGTCGACCGATCGTGTGCTCACGACGACCGGGGCGAAGCCCTGGTTCGCCGCGATGCTGAACAGCTGGGACGGCTCAGGACCCTGGTCGCCCTTCGTCTGCTCGATGACGAACTCGAACTTCGTCGCGCCGCGGGACACTGCGCGTTGGAAGGACCAACGCCCGTCCGCGTCGACCTCGCCGGTTCCCGGGACGAGTTGCGATCCCGAAGCGTTGAGCACGCGGAAGGTCGCCCCGGGCTCGCCTGTGCCGGTGATGGTGTTGACGACGCCCGGCGTGACCGTCGACGGGCCCGTCACCGTGACGGGGGTGAGTCGGCCGCTCTCGCCGGGGTTGATCGTGACCTCGGCGACGGTGGTGTTCGCGCCCTTCGACTTCTGCACGGCGCGGAGCACGTGCTCCGCGCGGTCGAGATCCTCTGTCTCGACGTCCCAGCGTCCGTTCGGCAGGACACCGTTCGGGCTGCGGCCGACGACGCGCTCGCCGTCGGCGGTGACCTCCACGATCTCGACCGCGGAACCAGGCTCGCCGGTGCCCGCCATCGCGACGGGACCGCTGCGGTGTGCGGCGCCGTCCTGCGGGGTGGAGATCGCAACGGCCGCGCCGTAGTCGACGCTGCGCGTGACGTCGTGTGCGGTGTCGCGGACGTTGTCGATGAACTGCGACGCGGTCACCATCAATGCACCGCCGGCGTTCGGCGCCGGGATCGTGGTCGACCAGGAACCGTCGGCCGCGGTCTGCACGGTCTCGCCCAGCTGGAGGCCGTCGTGGCCGAAGAGCTTCACCTCGGAGCCGACCTGCGCTGTGCCGGAGGCCGTCACCTCGGCGGTCCGGTCGGTCGGGAACCGGGCTTCGAACGTGAGGGCAGTGACCTGCAGGTCGACCTCGAGTTCCAGCTGACCGGTGCGGTCGTTCCCCTCGTACTGCTCGAGCTGCAGCGTGCTCGTGCCGAAGGGCAGCTCGGTCACGCGCGCGGTCCACCGACCCTGCTGGTCGACGATCTGCGGTCGGCGACCGTCGATCAGGACGGTCGCGCCAGGGGTTCCGGTACCGGACAGGTCGGCGCTCCTGGTGGGCGCGTCCACGGCGTCGACCCGGGCGCTGAACGACGGGACGAAGTCGCCGGTGTTCGGCAACCGGTCCGCGACGTTCTGGCCTTGCAGCCGCATCACCGAGTCGGTGTTGAACAGGCCGAGGAATCCGCGGTTGTACGTCGACTGCAGCCCGGTGCCGATGGGGTTGTTCGATCCCGTGTTGGCAGCCAGTCGGAACTGCTGCTTCGGGTCACCGTCGACACAGGACTCCAGGGTCACCGGCGAGTAGCTGTTGATCGACGCGGAACCGGCGGTGACGCAGAGCGCGGGAGCGGACATCGGCCGCACCGTCGTCGTCTCACCGGCGACGGGGATGGACCACCGGACCGCGGCCGCCCTCGCCGCTGCCATCGTCAACTGGCGGTTCGCGGGGATCTCCGAGCCCGCTCCGGCAACGCCCGGAGCGCTGAAGGTCGGCGTCGAGGGGTCGCCCGCGAACGCGGACGTCTCCGTGATGAGGGGGCCGACCTGTGTCCGTTCGGTGTCCATCGGCGAGGTGGCGTTCGCAGCGGTGACGCCGACGCTCGCGGCGATGGTCAACATCGTGAGGCCAGCGGCACCGAGGGTGGTCGTCCGTCGTGGAGGTCTCGTCATGCTTGTGTCTCTTTCGTTCTTCACGTGGATCGATCCCGGTGGATCGATCGCGCCAGCATATTGGTTTTGAAACGCAAAACGTCACCGGTGAGCAAGATATAGACGACATATCGCGAAAGGGGTGTAGCCGTATGCGTCGCGGCCGAGCCCGGAGCGTGAACAACCCGCTCGATGTGACGACCCGATCGTCGCCTGCTCGATCACGAAGCGGAACTCGGTTGCTCCGTTCGACACCACCCGTCGGAAGGTCCATCGGCCGCGCTCGTCGAGCGAGAAGGGCCCGCCGGTGACGATCTCGGTGCCGGATGTGTTCACCACCCGGTACTCGGCACCGGGTGTCGCGGTTCCATTGAAGGCGTTCACGGCGCCGGCGCTGACCGGGGTCGGGTCGACGGTGACGTCGCGGAAGGTGTCCGCCGGCACGGTGAAGCGGTCGGAGGTCTCGGTCCGGCCGAAGGCCGACTGCCGGATCGCGAAGCCGTACTCGAGCGTGGCGAGGGGCACGTGCGCGGGGAAGCTCCAGGTGCCGTCGTCGGCCACGGAGAAGGGGCCTCCGGGGACGCGCGACGAGCGCACTTTTCCGGTGTTTGTGGGTTCTCTTCTTGATTCCCGCATCAAAACGTTACATACACTGTGTGGAGTTCGACACCCGGTGTCGGCCGATCGAGAGCGAGGGGACTTCGTTGGAGCGAGGACGACTGGACCGCCGGTCCGCACTGGTCGCAGGTCTGATGACGGCGGCGTTGGGAGCAGCAGCACTCGGTGTCGCGCTCCGACCGGGGGCAGCTGAAGGCGAGGAACCCCGCACCGATTCGCTGCAGGACGCGGTCGACGCGACCCGCGACGGCGGCACGGTGGTGATCGACAGGGTGTGGAACCGGTCACGTCCGCTGCTGGTCCGCCGACGGCTGACCCTGCGGTTCGCCTCGGGCGGCGCGCTCCGCATGACGGCCGATGACCACGGGATCGTCATCACCGCCTCCGGTGTCCGTGTCGTCGCTCCGGTCATCGAGGGAATCGGTGCGTCGAAGCGTGGTTCCGGCCACGGGATCGTGGTCCGCGGCACACGGGATGCGCCGCTGGACGACGTCCGCATCAGCGGTGGCACGCTCAAGCGGCTCCCGAGCGACGGCGTCCACGTCGAGTACTGCGACCGGTTCGTCCTCGAGCGGACCGTCGTCTCGAGCGTCGGCTACGCGGGAGTGCTGCTCCTCGGGGTGGTCGACAGCGTCGTGCAGGACACCGTCGTCTCGGACGTGCGGCAGCCGGCCGGGCTGGTGAACTCCTACGGCATCACGGTGACGCGCGACGCCAGCGCGACGGTCGCCGTCGCCCGACGCTCGTCCCGTGTCCGGATCCTCCGCAACCGCGTCAGCGGTGTCCCGCTCTGGGAGGGCATCGACACCCACGCCGGTGACGCCATCGAGATCCGGGACAACACCGTCACCGGGTGCCGCGTCGGGATCGCAGCGGTGCCGAGCAAGGCCGTCGGCGACCGGTCCGCCACCGACGTCGCACCGACGAAGCTGTCCATCACCGGGAACCGGATCACGCGGAGTGCTTCGCTCGCCGCCGGCTCCGGGATCCTGGTGAGTGGATCCGGCATGACGGTCGGGTCGAGTCTTCCGCGGGCGACCGGCTCGGTGTCCGGGAACACCGTGACGGGAGCAGGGGGCACCGGCTCGGCCGGCGTCCTCGTCAAGCTCACTCGCGGCTTCGTCGTCGCTGACAACACGGTGGCGTCGAGCGTGGACGACGCGATCCGGGTGGAGCACTCGAACAGTGCCGTGACCGTGCGCGACAACCGCATCACGAAGGTGACGGGCGACTCCGTCGCGATCGACGTCCGCAGCGGTGGGAACGACGGCACGGTCGTCCGCAACCGGATCGACGCACCGGCGAGATCGGTTCGTGTCGGGCTCCGGTTCGGAACGCGCGACAATAGGTTCCTCGTGCGGGGGAACGACTTCTCCGCGGCCGTGACACGGGAGTTTGCGCACGGGGCATCGATCCGCCGGTGATCCGTCGCCTCGCCCGTGCCGAGAAGCACGACGCACGGCACCCCCGCGACCACCCGGGTCGCGCGGGTGCCGTGTCGCTCCGGACGACGGGTCAGCGGGCGGTGAGTGAGAACGTGCCGGACTTGATCGTGGCGCCGCTGACGGTCTGCTCGATGACGAAGTCGAGCTTGGTGGCGCCTCGGGAGACGACGCGGTCGAAGGACCAGGTGCCGTCGGCGGCGACGTCGTGGGTACCGGGGACGATCTGGGTGCCGCTGGGGTTGAGGACTTGGTAGGTCGCGCCCGGGGTGGCGGTGCCCTCGAAGGGGTTCGAGACGCCTGCCGTCACGCTCGTCGTCGTGACCATGACCGGAGCGATGCTGGTCGCCGCGATGCTGAAGACACCGCTCTTCGTCGGCGTGCCGTCGACGGTCTGCTCGATGACGAAGTCGAGCTTGGTGGCGCCTCGGGAGACGACGCGGTCGAAGGACCAGGTGCCGTCGGCGGCGACGTCGTGCGTACCGGGGACGATCTGGGTGCCGCTGGGGTTGAGGACGCGGAAGGTCGCGCCCGGGGTGGCGGTGCCCTCGAAGTGGTTCGAGACACCGGCCGTGACGGACTTCGTCGTGACGCTCACGGGCACGGTCTGCTGCGGCTCGGCGTCGAAGGCGATGTCCTCCATCACGGAGGTGCGGCCGTCGGTGGTGGTCTGCGTGAAGGTCACCGTGTACCCGGAGCGGCTCGAGAGGTCGGCAGAAGCGCTCCAGGTCCCGACGCCGGACCTGGCGCCGCGCGCCTCGGTGCGGAAGAGCTCGCGGCCGTCCTGGTCCGTGGCGGAGATGGTCGCGCCGGCCTCGGCCGATCCGGAGAAGGTGCGCTCGCCTGGCTGGTAGGTGTTCGACTCCGCGATGCCGTCGACCTGCAGCAGGCGCGGGAGTGCGACGCGTTCGGACGTTGCATGGAGCCGCTGTCCGTCGAAGCCCAGGGCGACGAGGTCGAGCTGCTTGCCGGTGAACTCGTGTCCGATCCGGAAGCTCCACCCGATCGAACCGCCGTCGAAGTCGCCGACGACGCGGTCGCCGTCGAGCACCTGGACGCCGAGGGTGTCCTGACGCTCACCGATGATCTGGATCGCGCCGCTCGGGAGCACGTTGACCTGCCGCACCGCGGGGGACGTGACCGAGGCGTCGACGGGCAGCGGGGCCAGGGTGGCCCGCGCGGGGGCCGAGGCCGAGCCGTCGGCCGCGATCGACACGACGGAGACCGTGGAACCGAGGTGGTCCTGCGGAACCGTCGCCGCGAAGTGACCGTCGCGGACGTCCGCCTCGGCGATCACGGTGGAGGATGCGTCGCGGACCTCGACCGACGTCGTGTCATCGGACACCGCGCCGCGCACCGAGAAGTCGCCGTTCAGCAGGCGGTCCGGCGTCTCCAGGACCGGTGCCGCCGGAGCCTGTTGGTCGGCCGGGGTGAACGTGACGTTGCTGATGACGCTCGACGCGCCCGTCGTGGTGGTCTGCGTGAACGTCACGACGTGGTCCGAACCGGCGGTCAGGTCGGCATCTGCCGACCAGGTGCCTCCGGAGGTGCGTGCGTCGGAGGCCTTCGTCGAGAAGAGCTCGGCGCCGGAGCGGTCGGTCGCGGTGATCGTCGAACCGGCCGTGGCCGTACCCGTGAAGTGCCGCGTGCCCGGCGTGAAGGTGTTCTGCTCCTGCAGGCCGGTCACCTGGAGAGTGCGCGGGAGCGGCATGCGCTCTGTCCGGGTCTGGGTGTCGTCGGCGGCGGTGTGTACGCGGACCAGGTCGAGGCTGCTGTCCTTGTGCTTGTCCTGCACGAAGATCTGGAACAGGCCACCGTCGCCGACGGAGCGGTCCATGATGGTGTCGCCGTCGAGGAGCCAGACGTCGTCGGACCCGGCGGTCCCCATGAGGACGCGAGCGCCGGACAGGTTGTCGACGATGCTCAGGGCCTGCGGGGCGGCAAGTGCGGGGTCGACGCTGATGCCGTCGATCGGCGACGACTGCGCGGCCGAAGCCGTCGAGGGGGTCGGCGTCGCCGCGATGGCGACCGCGGGGGTGATCGCGCCGAGGCCGATGGAGACGGTGAGCATCGTGCACACGACTGCTGCACGGCGGAAGGGGGAGGTTGCCATCGGGGCTCCTTACTGTGGGATCGAAGTGTTTCACATGTCATATTCACACGATGAAAATCTGCTGAGCGCGATGGCTACGACCTGATCCGAGGTGGTGGGTACGCTTGCGCGGTGCCAGACTTCGCCGACCTCTTCCGCCGCCGGGCCGACTCCGCGCCCGACCTCATCGCGATCGACGGCACAGACCGCTTCCTGATCGACGAAGCACCGCACGTGCACGGCGACGCGCTCCGGCAGCCCGGTGAGGTCGCCGTGGTCGACGACCGCCACGGCGTCCTCACGCTCGGGCTCATCACGCAGCACGGCGCGAAGGACGTCCGGGTGGTGCAGGACTCCCTGGTCGGGCAGCGTGCCCTCGAGGCGAACGCCGGCACCTTCGGCATCCGCGGGTTCCGGCACCCGGCATCGCTCGAGGACGCTTTCCAGGACGTCCGACTCGTGGTGCTCCGGCTGTCGAAGTCGCACGATCGTCTGGACGAGGTCGCCCGTGCCGTCGCCCGCTTCGCGGCACCCGACGTCGTGCTGCTGTGCGGGGGCAACGTGAAGTACATGCACCTGTCGCAGAACGACGTGCTCCGGCGATCGTTCGGCGAGGTGACCCCATCCCGGGGGCGTGGCAAGTCACGCCTGCTCATCGCGCAGGACCCGCTGCGTGCGCAGGCGAACCGTGCCGCCACGACAGCCCCGTGGCCACGTTCGGTGCACGTCGACGAGCTCGGCATGACGATCGTCGCGTACGGCGGCGTGTTCGCTGGGACGTCGCTCGACCAGGGCACCCGGGTGCTGCTCGGCGCGATCGACGACGCGGTCCCGACGGCGCGGACGATCGTGGACCTCGGGTCGGGCAACGGTGTCGTCGCCGCCGCTGTGGCGGTCCGGCGTCCGGACGTGCAGGTGATCGCGACGGACGTGTCGCGGATCGCGGTCGAGTCGACTCGCGCCACCGCCGATGCGAACGGCGTGGGCGACCGGGTGACAGTTGTGCGGGCCGACGCCGGCGACGAACTCGCGTCCGGCTCAGCGCAGCTGGTGCTCTGCAACCCGCCGTTCCACGCGGACACCACGGTGACCACGGACGCGGCCGAGGCAATGTTCCGGAACGCGGCGACGATCCTCCAGGCCGGCGGTGAACTGTGGTGCGTCTGGAACTCGCACCTGCGCTACCGACCTGTGCTCGAGCGTCTCGTCGGGCCGACACGGCAGGTGGTGCGGACGGACAAGTTCACCGTGACGGCGTCGGTGGCCACCGGGCGGTGACCTCGAGCACGTGCGCGTCGTAGTGCACGGCGAGCGCGTGAACTGCCGCACTGGCGAGGTCGGGGTCACCGGTGTCGATCGCCTCGTCGAGCAGGGAGAGCACGTCGTCCACGCCCCACTGCCGGAGCGGTGGGGCCTCGTCGAACACGAACGCGAGCCGACTGATGGCCAGACGCATGTTGCCGGCGACCCAGGGGTTGGGAGTGTGCCGGCTCAGGGTGCGGGACAGCTCGACCATGCCGACGGCGAAGGCGTAGTCGCGAGTGCGCGCGTACTGCCGCACGGTGGCGATCACCCGGTGGAGTTCGGCTCGGCCGTCGGCGGAGAGCACCGGAACGGCTGACCGAGCGCACATCTCGGTGAGCGTCGTGGCGAGTTGCAGGGAGTCGACCCAGTGCTGCACGCCGGGGTCCGTGATCCGGACGGAGTCGAGGGCGTCCGGTGGCCGCTCGACCAGGCCCATGAGCTCGAGTCGACGGAACAACGGCGTGAGGATGCGTGCCGAACGTCGGAGGCGTGCGGCGACATCCTGCGGCGGGTAGGTCCGCCCGCGCTCCAGCGTGCCGTCGCGGACCAGGGCGAGCAGGTCCCACCACAGATCGTCCGGCGCCCAGGCGGCCCAGGTCGGGACGTCCGCCGCTGCCGACGTCACGGTGAGGAGGCCGGCCGGGTTGTACCCGAGGCTCGGCGCGACGGCAGCGAGCTGGTTCTCCCACACACGAGCGAGCACGTGGGCGGCGCGTTCCGCTGCCCGGGGCGACGGGTACCGCAGTGCCTGCTCTGACGCCGCGGCCCAGTCGTCGACGTCGGTGTTCCGGAACGGGACGGAGGGACTGGTGCCGAAGCGGACCCGTTCGAGGGCGCCGCGTCCCAGCCGAGCGAGTGCGGCGTTGGGCGAACGGTCGATCCAGAACCGCAGCGACGCCCAGAACGCGGGGTCGAGGTCGGGTGTGCGCAGCGTGGCCGCGCGGCGGAGCGCCTCGAACACGACGTCGTGCTCGGCAATGTCCGAGGATGCCGATGCCGATGCCGATGCCGATGCCGATGCCGATGCCGATGCCGTCTGCACGGAGCGCAGTACGCCCTCCATCAAACCGATGAGCAGGTGGCCGTTGTCGTTCCACGCCGGCACCGACAACGTGCCGAAGCGGACGGTGCCGTCGGTGACGAACGTCACGAGCCCGACGTCGGTCAGGCGCTCGAGCACCGCGTGCAGGATCACCGGGTCGAGACCGAACCGCCCGGAGAGCACGAGCTCGTCGTGGTCGACGTCCCGCTCGATCGAGCTGTCCCGGGCGGCGCCGAGGACCGTCCGGTAGGCATCGTCGAACTGCCGCGCCCCGTCCGTCTCCGTGGACATTGCCACCCCCTCGTCGTGCAGCGTATCCGGCACCGATGCGACAGTCGCGACGCGACAGGAGCCGCCCGCGGTGCGGACGGCTCCTGTCGGACGCGGGGACCGATCAGGCCGGCACGTAGTCGAACGTGTCGGGGTCCGGACCCGTGCGGTGGCCCTTGTCGAGGGCGGTGATGTCCGTCATGTCCTCGTCCGAGAGCTCGAAGTCGAAGATCGCGAAGTTCTCCTCGACGCGGGCACGCGTGACCGACTTCGGGAACACGATGTCGCCGCGCTGGATGTGCCAGCGGAGGACGACCTGGGCCGGGGACTTGCCGACCGACGTGGCGACGCGGGTGATGGTCTCGTCATCGAGGACGAGGCCCTGCGCGATCGGGGACCAGGCCTCGGTCGCGATGCCGAGCTCGCGGTTCACGGCGCGGAGGTCGTCCTGCGCGAGGTACGGGTGCACCTCGATCTGGTTGACCGACGGCGGGACGTCGGTCTCGGCGCGCAGGCGGTGCAGGTGGTGCGCCTGGAAGTTCGAGACACCGATCGAGCGGGCGGTGCCGGCGTGGTACAGCTCCTCGAGGGCCTTCCACGTCGGGACGAAGTCCGAGACGGTGGGCAGCGGCCAGTGGATGAGGAACAGGTCGGTGTAGCCGCCGAGCAGGTCGGCCGACTTCTTGCCGTTCTCCAGCGCTGCCTCGGGGGCGTGGAAGCCGTTGTTGAGCTTGGAGGTGACGAAGATCTCGGAACGGTCGATGCCGGACTCGGCGATCGCCTCGCCGACCTCCTTCTCGTTGCCGTACATCTCGGCGGTGTCGATGTGGCGGTAGCCGACCTCGAGCGCGGCCAGCGTGGCGGCCTTCGTCTCGGAGGGGTCGATCTGGAAGACACCGAAGCCGAGCTGCGGGATGGTCTTGCCGTCGTTCAGGGTGATGTTCGGAACGGTCATGGGTCCATGCAACCAAACGCCCCTCAGCGCCCGCTCCGCCAACACCCAGGAACGCCGACCCGGGGCACGCCGCTCAGGCTGCGCAGCTCAGGCGAGCGCAGCCGTGATGTACGCCTGCAGGGCCTGGCCGTACGCGATCGCCGGCACCTCGGACGCGAAGCTGCGGTCGGCCCCGCCGATCGTCGCCGTCACGGTGAATACCACGCGGCCGCCGACCTGCACGCGGGTCAGTCCGATGAACGACGGCCCGAGCAGTTCGCGCAGCTGGTCCTCACGGGGGAGCCAGAGCGACTCGGTGGCGGTGACCGAGTCGAGCGCCCACTCGGTGGTGCCGTTGAAGCCGAGGATCGTGCCGGTGGGGGAGTCGTGCCGTTCGACGGTCATCTCGGACACCGTGTAGACGTCGTCGTCGATGCCGGGCTTGTCGATCACGAACCGGTCCCCGGTCTCGGGGTGCCAGCGGAGGCCGGCGTCACGGAGGGACCTGGCGAGTTCGACGGTGATCACGTTCCCACCTTGCCCGCGAGACCCGCCCCTGTCACCACCTAGGTTGCCGAAAGCATCCCGTACTAGCATCGCCGAGCACCCCTCGCGCGAGCGCAACCCGTTCGTGCGCGCGACGTGACGACGCCCGGGCAACCGGTGCCGAGCCTCCAGGCCGTGGGAACCGGCCGCGGGTCGGACCGCCGGTCGGCGTCCCCGACCGAGGCTGACGGACACCCTGCCGCCGAAGAGAAGGACCCGCATGACCCTCGAACGCGAGGAACTCCGCGACGACTGGACCGTGACGATGGCCGGAGGAACCGGTGCGCCGGACGGCGTCTCGGGCCGCACCATCCCGGCGACGGTGCCCGGCCAGGTCCACACCGACCTGGAGCGGGAGGGCCTGCTGCCGGACCCGACGTTCCACCTGAACGAGCAGGCCGCGAAGTGGGTCGGACGCGCCGACTGGGCCTACCGCCGCACGGTCGACGTCGACCCGCGGGGCCACGAGCGCGTCGACCTGGTCTGCGACGGCCTGGACACGGTCGCGGAGCTCAGCCTGGACGGCGTCGTCGTGGGCACGACCCGCAACATGCACCGCCGGTACCGGTTCGACGCACGGGTGCAGACGGGGTCAGGCGGCACCACGAAGGACCTCGAGATCCTGTTCGAGTCGCCCTACCGCGAGGCCGGCCGGGTCGCCGCGAAGGCCGGCAGCATGCCCGGTCCCTACGACGAGCCGTTCCCGTACATCCGCAAGATGGCGTCGAACTTCGGCTGGGACTGGGGCCTCACAGCGGTCACGAGCGGCCCCTGGCGGCCGGTCGCGATCGAGCGCTGGTCGACTGCGCGCCTGCGCGAGGTCCGCCCGCTCGTCGACGTCGAGGCCGGCGAGGGCGTGCTCGACGCGCACATCACCGTCGAGCGCTCGGGCATGAACGATCTGGACCAGGACGGCGAGGACGACGACCTCGTGCTCGTCGTCACCGTGAGCGGCGAGACCGAGGACGGCGGCACCACGCGCCAGCGGTCGCGCGCGCAGCTGACCCCGAAGGACGACGAGACCGTCGTCACCGTGCGCGTCCCCGAGGCGCGGCGCTGGTGGCCGCGCGGCTACGGCTCGCAGCCGCAGTACGACGTCGTGGTCGAGCTGCAGACCGTCGACGGCGAGGTGCTCGACCGCGACACGTTCCGCACCGGGTTCCGGTCCACCCGCATCGAGACCCAGGTCGACGGCATCGGCCGCCCCTTCGCGGTGCACGTCAACGGCACGCTCGTCGACGTCCGCGGCGTCAACTGGATCCCCGACGACGTCATCATCTCGCGCGTGGACCGTGCCCGGCTCGAGTCCCGGCTGGCGGCCGCGGCCTCGCTCGGCACGAACCTGGTGCGCGTCTGGGGCGGCGGAGTGTACGAATCGCGCGACTTCTACGAGGTCTGCGACGAACTCGGTCTGCTCGTCTGGCAGGACTTCCCGTTCGCGTGCTCGGCATACCCCGAGGTGGAGCCGATCCGCAGTGAGGTCATCGCCGAGGCGCGGGACAACGTCGCCCGGCTCGCCCGCCACCCCTCGCTGGTGGTGTGGAACGGCAACAACGAGAACATCTGGTTGCACGACGCCGACGGCTGGGGTGCGGAGCTGGGCGATCGGGGCTGGGGACTGGACTACTACCTCGACCTGCTGCCGACCATCGTCGACGCGGTCGACCCGTCGCGCTTCTACACGGTCGCGTCGCCGTGGTCCGGCTCCGAGTCGCTGCCCGCGAACGAGGTCGACCACGAGACGCACCACTCGTGGGACGTCTGGAACCGGCTGCCCGACACCGCCTACCGCGAGTCGGTGCCGCGGTTCGTGTCCGAGTTTGGCTGGCAGGCGCCGCCGGCTTGGCGCACACTGCGTGACGCGGTCACGGACGCGCCGCTGCGGGTCGACTCGCCCGGTGTGGTCCACCACCAGAAGGCGGCGGACGGGATGGCCAAGCTGGCCCGCGGGCTCGAGCCGCGCTTCGGCGCGGTCGAGCCGGCAGCGTTCGACACGTGGCACTACCTGACGCAGCTGCAGCAGGCGCGGGCGATCGCGACCGGCATCGAGCACTGGCGCACGCACTGGCCGCGCAACACGGGTGTCGTGGTGTGGCAGCTGAACGACCTGTGGCCGGTGTCGTCGTGGTCGGCGATCGACTCGGCTGGGCGGCTGAAGCCGCTGGCGCACGAGCTGCGCCGCCTGTACGACGACGTGCTGCTGACGATCCGCCCGGTGTCGTCGGTGTCGGTGACGCCCGGTCCGGCCGGTGCGGCCGGTTCCGTCGATACGTCGAGTGCGCCCGGTTCCGTCGGTACGTCGCCTGCGGCGGCTGCGGAGCCGACTGGAGGCCCGGATCGCCCGGGTGGGTCGGCTGCGGTCGGCGAGACGGCCGAGCTGGGTGTGCTCGCGGACACGCTCTCGCTGGGGGTCTCGCCCGGCGCGTTCGGGTCCTCGCCCGTCGAGGTGGCCGTCCGGTCGACCCGCACCGGGCACGACAGCGTGGTGCGGGTGCGCCGGATCACCACGGCCGGCACGATCCTGGCCGAGGCATCGCTGCCGGTCCGGCTGTCGTCGGCCGGCGTCGCGGTCGTCGCCCTGCCCGAGTCGGTCGGCGTGGTGGACGACCCGGCCAACGAGCTCGTCATCGCGGACATGGACTGGCGCCGCGCGGTCTGGACCCCCGGTCCCGACGCCGCGATGCGGTGGGAGCCCGCGCGCTACCGGACCTCGTTCGCGGTGGTCGACGGCGGCCTGGACCTGACCGTCGAGGCCGACTCGCTCGTCCGCGACCTGCTGGTGCAGCCGGACCGGGTGGCCGCCGGTGGAACGGTCGACCGCGGGTTCATGACGCTGCTGCCCGGCGAGCGGGTGGTGTTCCGGCTCGGCGGGGTGACCGAGGCCGACATCCCGGCGCTCCGCGAGGCGCCCGTGCTGTGGAGCATCGACGGCGTCCTGCGGTGACCGGAGCGCTTCCCTGGATGAACGGTGTCCGTTCCGAGGACCGGCCTGGGCATCCAGGGGCGGGGGAGTTACCATGGGGGAACACGGACTTCCGCCGCGGTGATCGACGACGATCAGCGGACGGCGACCAGTTCCAGATCAAGGAGTCATGATGATTGGTAACCTGACCGGCCTTCACCTGCTGATCATCCTCGGGATCGTCATCCTGCTGTTCGGCGCGACCAAGCTCCCGGCGCTCGCCAAGGGCCTCGGCCAGTCGATCAACATCTTCAAGAAGGAGATGTCCGACGACGAGAAGAAGGCGCAGGCCAACGGCACGGCTCCGGACGGCACGGTGCAGAACAGCACCGTCCAGAACGTCCCCACCGAGCCCGCCGCCGGTCCGGTCCTGAACCCGGGGCCGACCGCGCAGCCGAACACCGACTCCCGGCGTTAGGACACCCAGCCCCGTCCTGTCGGCAGCCCCCGCGACCACACCGGTCGCGGGGGCTTCGTCGTGCGGGATCGACCGCGGGGTACCCGGTGCCGCAGGATGAGCACATGACCGCTCCCGTTCCCGTTCCGGCCCCCGTGCCGCACGGTGTCGCGCCGCTCCGGGACGACCGGCGGATCGTGCTGGTGGTGGCGATCCTGGCGTCGTTCGTCGTCGGGCTCGACTCGAGCGTCGTGAACGTCGCACTCCCCGCGATCCGGCAGGAGCTCGGCGGCGGACTCGTCGTGCAGCAGTGGGTCGTCG
>Ga0265797_10005228_pt1 | contig 19093 bp, 19 predicted proteins | sample P2T30metagenome_FD_192433 | JGI IMG/M metagenome (GOLD analysis project Ga0265797, IMG submission 192433) | Plant litter microbial communities from East Loma Ridge, Irvine, California - P2 T30 | ecosystem: Environmental > Terrestrial > Plant litter > Unclassified | place: USA: California... | reverse complement strand
TCGAGATGCGCCCCTTCTTCTACCGCCAGGGCCTCTTCGCCTACCCCATCTACGGCCTCGTCGGCGCCAGCTTCGGCTACTGGCTCCAGGGCATGGAGGACAACCAGATGCGCTACCTCGGCGAGACTCGCGACAGACTGATCGAGAAGAGGCGGAGGAGAGCCGAGAGGGAGGGCGGCTTGAACGCCGGCACCACACAGCAGAAGCTCGGCGAGGGCTTGTTTGCTAGCCCTAAGGTTGTTGTTGACACTGATGGCAACAGGGAGATTACTAGCGCTGCGCAGTAGGTGGGCAGTGTGAGGGATGAGAATGATGTTGAAGGAGGATTGGAGATTGTCAAGCTTGGAGATGGGGGAGACGAGGAAGAGAGCTATTCGAGGGAAGAAGAATGGGCTTGTGCACGCCTCGAGTGGCTTGTCAGAGCGCACATCCACTCTGAGAGGAAGCACATCATTGTACACTGTACGTTGAGATGAGAAGAAGACTGGCTTCGCCCAAAGCTGGAATGTCATGCAGTGTAATGTTAGCAAATCGCAAAGCGTAGAAGCAATATCAAACGCAATTCTGCTAAACGTATGGCTTCTTGTGTGTCAGCGAGGGCCCTCCGAGGCTGATAGCTGCATTGCTCTCTGCTTGATCCGAATACTGTCGGCTTATTCCAGACTCAAATCAGGTCCATATGACATAATCCACGTTTATCTTGCGAGTGTGAGCAATGAATCGTCCATCTGTTCTTTCAAGGAACAAAGGTAAATGATAACTTTATTCACGTCTACAACTTTCGAGCATCAAAAATGCACATTCCACACACACAAAAACAACACTGCAAATCCCCTCAACCAACCTGATGAAAAACCCTCTTCTCATCCAACCCAAGCACCTCATGCATCTTCGCCGCCAGCGTAAACCCCATCAACCCAACCCCCACAACAGGCCTCCTCCAAACCCTCTCCCCATCCATCCTCGCAAACGTCACCGACCGCCACCACTCCCCACTCCCGCTCTCAACGATCAAATTCCGCGTCCAAAGCGCGTAACCGCTCTGCCAAAACACCCACAGCGCGTCGAATAGAAAACTGCGCGACCAGCCTTGCCAGTTGTGTAAGTGGAGGGCGAGGGCGAGGGTGCGGACGGTTATGTCCGCGTTCCAGATTGAGGCGAGGGCGCGGAGGGTTGTGATTTGGGAGGCGTTGGAGCGGGTGAAGAGGGGGGTGCGGCAGAGGGGGCAGTGGTTTTGGGGGGTTGTGGAGAGGTGGGTTAGGCAGGAGGGGCAGATGAGGTGGGTGCAGGGGAGGAGCTTTGGGAGGGTGTCGGAGGACCAGCAGACGATGCAGGTTGGTTCGTCTTCGTCGGCTGGGTCTGGGGAAGTGGTGGGATCATCATCCACGGGTGAGTGTTCTGTGGTGGGTTGTTCTGTCGTTTTGGGTTGGCTTGCACCCGGTAGGTTCTTCATGAATTTATCGAAGCTGGGAAGACTGCTCGTGACATCTGCCTGAGTATCCGGCAGTCTGCTCCAGGTCAAAGCGAAGGCCGTGAACGCAAAAGCAAGTTGCCATTGATTCTTCGACACAAGAACGTAAGTCACTCCTAGTCCTGCTCCGTACCATCGCCAGTAGCGAGCAGAGCCGTTTGTCTGAAGAAGACCCTGGTGCCAGATGTCGAAAGCCCAGATGAGAATGAGGATGGCGATGAGGTATGGTCTGAAAATAGTGCTCATGATCGAGACTATGTCCACTTGGTATATGATGTTACGGTGCCCGGACCTGGACCATGTTTCCGGACAGGCTCGGGAGGCGTCAAAGATGTTGAGTCGTTGGGGAGTTTGGCAAGAGCTCATCTTGAGAGGTGTGGGAAACTTCTTTCTCGCGGGCGGAATTGATTATTGACAACTCTCACCAGGATCAAAATGGTGAATTGTCAGTCATGTTGCATGAGATGGGCGGATGACGAAAGATATGGTGGTGTTTGCACTTTCCAACAAGGACGATGTTTGCCTGCAGGGTCTTGGCGTTGGTCTTCAGCTTCAGCGCGCTGATGGCGATATAATGATTTGGAATCGGACGTTATATTATTATGATTAAGGCATCGCTTATCTAGCATTCGTGTGAAACTCGAAGACCTCCTTGCATTCATCCTGTCATTGTATAGATTGCAGCCTTAAGCCGGATAAAACACTGAATAGCTGAAGCTCTTTCGGCATAGTCGCTATCTTAATGCAACAAGAAACATAACAACACTGCAATTCAAGGGCATATACATCAAATTGACACGCAAGCTCTCTCGTGTGGAGTATCGTTTGTCTTATCATCGGTGGTATGTTTATCTTGTGCTGACTATGGACAAGGCCGCTCGATTGCATTGAATCAATATTGGAGGGAAATCAACAACGCATCGTCCCGCTTGAAGCGCCGAGATACGGATCACGATACATGACATCTTGCATAGACATTATGCTACGATGGCTTGCTGTGTCGGCGCTCAATCATGGGCCTAACATCTACTCGGCGCAACCCAACTACGTCCGTAAACTTCAGCAACATCCCTCCCGGAATCCGACACTAAGTCAGACACCATGTCCGACTCGCTCTCCTCGCTGTCTTCATCCTCCTCTTCCTGGATCGAGTCGCCGTCTGACCTTTGTACGATGCCAGATGTTCCACCAGGATAAGTCAATGCTTGGCGCCGAAATGCAATGGCCTCCGAAGATGTTGTCTTTCTTGCAAGGAGTGATTGAATCGCGCGCTCGCTTCTTTCAACGCCTCTTTGAGAGCTGCTCTCTCTTGGAGAAAGGACTGCAGACCAGCATAAGCGCGGGAGCAATAGACGGAGCGTGGATCATCAGACCCCTGGGTTTCTGCATATCCATCCCGAGCTCTCTGGAACAGCGCCGCTGCCTCGCCATATAAGTCTTGGTCTCGCAAGGACATGGCGAGTTCAGTAACGCAATCCAAAGTGTATTGATGATTCATGCCTACAGTCACTTCAAGCCCACGTAACACTTGTCGCAGCAGATTTTCTGCCTCCTTGAGATCCCCAAGTAGGCGAGATGAGGCACCGCACTCAGCCATACATAACATAGTGTATATGTTTTGTGGACCAAGGGCAACCTCTAACCCGTGCAGGGCTTGTCTAGCCAGAAAATTCGACTTCTCGTACTGCCCCGAATCCTTCAACACTATCGCACAGTCGAACAGTGCGTGAAGCGTATCCATAGCCGTCGGTCCAAGGAGTCCTTTCAAACTGTCGAAAGCCTGCTCGATCAGCTCTTCAGCTTCTTTGCTTCTGTCTGTTTTAGACAGTACCAATGCTAGAGCACGCATTGTCGTCGCCTTTTGATAGACTGTCTCGCATTCATGCAGCGCCCGTCTCAACAGTACCTCTGCTTCTGCATTGTTCCCGAGCCTAGCAAAAGCGCGGCCCAATGTCCACGCAATGCAAGCTCCAAGGTCAGATCGGTGGTCCGGTCCGTGTGCTTCTCGATATCCGGATAATGCGGGTCGCAGTAATTCAATCGCTTCTTCGACTGCTCCCCTAATCAACAGGGCGCCGCCTAAGTCGACTGCACTATCATAATATTCGTCCCTATTCGTACACTGTAGCCGTCGATAATGATCATGGACGAAGAGATAAAGCTCGTAACCCCAACTGGCTTCACCAGAATTGTAGAGGAAATCTGCCAGACTTTGTAGTTTGTCAACGATCGCAGCCTTGTCGATATCACTTTCCGCGTACACTTCGTAGGCCCTGGCGAAGCAGGCCGTAATGTGCGAAACCATACTTGCACTTCTTTTCGGGCCTTCCGTGTTGATGCGTACAAAGCATTTCAGAAAATCAAGAGCTGTCTTGCAAAATTGAGCCTTCGAAGTGATGTCCGATCGTTCGAAACTCCAGGCATGTACAAGTTTGTGCATTGAATAGTTCGATTGCTCATCGTTCCATAACACAAGAGAGTAGGATCCGAGTACTTCGAGGCTGCTGTCCAGCACTTCCTGGACCGAATCAGACGATGTCTCTGTGAGAAGCCATCTCGCATGACCGCCGACGATGGCCTCATTGTCAGCCTGAAGTAATTCGAGGAACAGGTCATCTGGGCTCAGAAATGCCAGAAACAGGAGCAGGTTACAGGCTTCGGGACAGCGGTCGAACATTGCGGCGTATGATGTCTCCCAGGTAGTGAGCACACTGGCACCGTATTGGTCCACATGCGCTTTCGGTTTCCGATCGAGGAGTGCTTTGCGTCGTCGTTTGTACTCGTCAAGATAGCCACCAGGATGTTTTCGGAGGCGTGGAGTTTCGGCTACATATGCTGCTGCAAGATTGATCGCGAGAGCAAAAAAGCCCAGCTCTTCGGCGATTGCATCGACCTCTTCGCATACTTTCCCAGATGATAACGGAAGCTTCGCGCGTCGCAAGAAGATGTCTCTGGCTTCAGCAGGAGTGAGCTCAGCTACTTGCACGGCTTCCAGGTCCGTCATGTCTTTCGCTGATTGGCTTCTGGTCGTGATGATGACATCTGCGGAGGGCACGTCGATGGTGACCCTTCGGAGCTCGATGTATGCGGGAGATCGTGGATCATCTATGTCGTCTGCACTGTCAAACACGAACAGCCATCTGCCGTGCTTGTGGTGGCACCACTGTTTCACTTCAGCGACGCAAGTGTCGAGATCAATGTTGGTTCGCCTGGAGCTGTACAAGAGATTGCGAATCTGTTTGTAGTCGGCCTCGAGGCGGATCTTCGCTCCAGCATCAATCCAGAACACAGCTGTGTAGTCGTCCCGGTAGCTCTCGATGTAGCTGAGTGTGAGCTGCGACTTACCAGCGCCACCGAGACCGCAGACTACGAGTGTTTTCGAGCTCCGACCTCGATGCTCGACTGTGTCGTGTAGTCTCTCTTTCATTTTCGCCTGCAGCTCAGGTCGTGCGACAAAGCTAGCGACTGGATGGAGCGCGGTACTGCTGTAGTGACCAACGAAGTCTATACGACCGCCAGCATGCGCGTCTGTATCTATCGCGAGGTCAAGTCAGGCAAGTCGGGGAGACTGCACAGTTGAAACGTACGAATATTGAAGCCGCTCTGGTTGATGAAATAGTTATCACCTAGTTGCTGCCTTGTATTATCGTGACCAGTGATGTCAGCATAGTTATGACCACCTCGTATCGGTAAATGTACGGTTGCATCTTCGAGGGACGCCATCCCTTGAAGAGCGATGTGGCATGAGGGCAACTAATTCAGCTTTGGTGAGCGAGCAGATGAGAGCGGAAATACAGCAGCCGCACTCCTGAGCCCTGCCATCTTCATAGTGGTGGGGTGGTGCGGCTTGCATGATGGATGCATGAGTGCACGTGTTCTGGCCAATCGAGTGGTGTCACGCGACTCCGCGTCCAGGAAGTACTGCCAGGCAAGCCAGGCTCGCAGCCTTTTGACCTACCGGTGAGGTCTTCCGCGAGTGATGAGCGGCATGTTCTGTTTGAGTGAAGCAACGCTTAGCGGTGCGCATAATATCATGCGCGATGCTGAGCGAACAGCTTGGGGAGTGAGGAAGAACGATTTCAAGATCGTTGGCGGAGAATGTCCCGATCGGGGAAAAGCCGCTCCCGTGCTGAAGTGTACTGAGTCGTGCTTTCAGTTTTACGCAGCACCAGAGTGTCGACTGCCTTCCATCCTTGGGCTGAAGGCACGCGACTTCCAGGTTTGGACCATTTCCACAACCACATGCATATATGAAGAGCGACGCTGGAACGCATTGTCTGTTGATCTTGAATCTAAATCTCGAATGAGTCGCTGCAATGTCTTTTCGTGACCCATTCGCGGATTCTCTCGCCCTTCCTACTATTTCCGAGAACCACACTCGATCGTCATCACCAACGCCACGTACTCTCGGTGGCGGCATTGTCATCTTCTCTGGTGGCAACGCTGCCAACAGTCTCGTTGAAGTCTTCAACGAAGTCCGAGATGCGAACCGTACGACTTTGAGTTATGTCATTCCAATCAGCGACAATGGTGGATCTTCGAGCGAGATTATTCGTGTGTTTGGCGGTCCTGGTACGTCGCGAGCTTAATGACCATTGATATGATCCATCTGACAACCGTCTTTGTAGGGATTGGTGATGTTCGATCTCGTCTCGTGCGATTGATTCCAGATACAGGCGTGGAGACACAAGCTATCAAGCGGCTGTTCAATCATCGATTACCCAAGGACTACGCTTCGGCCAGGATGGAGTGGCTGGATCTTGTCGAGGCTACCCATGACTTGTGGAAGGGAGTGTCGTTGCCCAAACAGGAGCTTATACGCAGCTTCCTCAATGTGATAAATCTCGAGGTCGTCAAAAGGCTCAGACCAAGTTCACGATTCGACTGGAGCGGGGCCAGTATCGGGAATCTCTTCTTGACAGGGTGAGCACTGGCACCTCGGACTTAGCCATTCTTCAGGCCCGTTTACTGAGTCTGACTACAGTGCCCGATTGTTCACCGGCAGCTTTGAGTCAGCAATCTACTTACTATCCAGCATCTGCGCCGTGCCTGGAAACGTCTCGGTCATTCCCAGTTTGAACTCAAATTTCGCCCATCACATCGCAGCTGGGCTCGAAGACGGCTCTATCATCACAGGTCAAAATAACATCAGCCATCCCAGTAAGCCTACCGCGGCGGTGCCCGTCGGACCTGAAGCTGCAACATCCGGTCGGCGCCAGCCAACAGAGGCCGAAGAACAAGATATGGTTGAGGATGCTAACCTGCCTGGCTCGCTGCCCACATTGCGTAAACCCGCCATTGCGTTCTCCAAAGATGACGAAGAAGAGCTTCCAGCAAGAATCGAGCGCTTGTGGTACATCAACCCATACGGACAAGAAATCCGCATCCCAACAAACCCACGCGTCATCGCCGCACTGCAAGAAGCCGGCTGCATCATCTACAGCATCGGATCACTTTTCACATCGCTCATTCCATCTCTGGTCCTACGGGACGTAGGCGAAGCTATAGCATCTCCCGCGATCAGATGCAAGATTCTGATCCTCAACGGCACCCTGGATCGCGAGACAGGCCCTTCGTCCAACCCGTTCACTGGCTTAGACTTTGTTGCCACCATATGCAATGCCTGCGCCGACAGCCGCGGCTTGCCAAAACCTGATCCCAGGACCTACTACCACTATGTCACTCACGTCATATACATCGAGGGACCGACCTGTCCCAAAGTTGACAAGATCGCTTTCCAGAAGATAGGCATTGAGACTATGAGGTTGTATGGTCGGAAGGACGAATGTGGCAAAGGTGGCAGGTATGATATGAAAGCCCTCGAGCAGGCTTTGGAGGCCATCATTGGTAGGAAGGATCCCAGAGGCGATAAGGGGAGACGGAATACGTTGGTGACTTGAGGTCAATTTTGAAAGTTCGACTTTTCACATGACCAGAACTGCGGAGGTGGTACCCTTCAAGGATCTTACAAACATGAGTAAGAACAAGACAGACTCCTGATTTTATGACTGCTAGACCATATAGGAATGGCTGGATGGCAGGCGGAGCGAAGAACAGACTACGGCCTGCAAGCCAGGCACCAAGCGACCGACCCCGATATCCTGTGATGCAATCAGACATAAAAGGGAGTGTTGCCCTTTCACGAATTTGGTTTCCTGTACGCCTCTCAGCTGCTGTATCTGTGTATGTATATCTATTAGTCTAAAGCTTAGCAACGCCAAAGCCAGTCTTCTTCGCACGACCAAGCATACTCCTCGAAATATCCCGAAGCCTCGCTACACCCATCAAAGCCATCGTTCTTGACAACTCTCGCTCAAGGATGTGTAACACGCCCTCAACACCCTTCTGGCCATCCCAAGCCAGACCCCACAGCGCCGTCCTTCCGATCAGACACAAGTCCGCTCCCAGGGCCAACGCCTTGAACACATCACTACCACGAGTAATACCACCATCAAAGATCACAGGAATCTTCCCCCTCACAGCATCGGCAACCTCCGGCAAAGCCTCCAGCGTCGAAGGCACACCATCGAGCTGACGACCACCGTGGTTCGACACAATAATCGCGTCAACTCCGGCTTCCACAGCGCGCTTCGCATCTTCCTCGGTCAAAATGCCCTTGAGGATAATCTTCATTTTCGTCTGCGACCGTAGCCAAGGGACGACTTCGTCCCAGCGCAAGTCCATAGCCGTGAGAGTATCGCGGTGCTCGTCCACCATTTGCTTGAAATCCGCCGCCGTCTTCGCACTCAGCAGCAAGCCCGCCTTTGAGACGCCGCCTGCCCTTCTAGATTTTACATTGGACATCTCCATGCCTTTTGGCAATTGCATTGGCTTTTTGCGCTCGTGTATCCGGTTTCCCAATACCACCGTGTCGACGGTCAATACCAGTGCTTCGTAGCCGGCTTTCTCTGCGCGCTGGATGAGATCGGTGGTCAGGTCTCGCGAGTTGAGGAAGTATAGTTGGAACCAGGGCTTTGGGTAGTGTTCGTCTCTTTCCGGGAGCGCGCTGGCGACGTCTTCGAGGGATGTTGTGGCGTTGGAAGATAGTGTGATGTTTGTGCCGAGAGCCCAGGCTGCGCGGGCGGTGTCTGGTTCGCCGTTGCCTCCCGCGAGCTTTTGATATGCGCTGGGCGCGATGGCGATGGGTATGTCGTATTTTTTGCCGAGGATTGTGGTGGTGGTGTCAATGTTTGTTACGTCACGTAAGACCTGTGGGCGGAAAAGAAGCCTGTTGCTATCAGTCAGTACTCGTTGTTGGAGCGAGGTCTCGACTTTGGCTTACTTCTTGAAGACGGTTTCATTGCGGCGGACTGTTTGCTCATCATCGGCTCCTGTGATATAGTAGTCCCAGGCCGCGGGATCAAGACGTTTCTGTGCGATCTCTCTGACATCTGCTACCGTGATGGGATCCGGCATCTCTATGTCTGAATGCGCGTGAGGCATTTCGGCGAGTGCTTTGAATGATATGCTAGGAAAAATAACGCGAGCTTCGGATCTAAAGGAAACACTTCTAGGAATAAGAAAATACAAAAAGGCGCGCTCGCTTATCTTTTAATGTTGAGCATGCTGAGTCGGAGGATAGTGATGCCATTGCCTCCTTCGGCTTTTGAATGGCGCAATGGATGTCGGTCAATGGTGGTCTTGAAATTGACCAGAATACCTTTCCGTACGCTTGCCGCATGTTCAGCAAGAATTCAGCATGACGATCATGCTTGTCACATTCTAGCAGTATGTATCAGTGTAGTCAACATCAAATGATATGACTGACTGAACGAAACTGCTTTATCTCATCAATCTTCCCTTCGATTTCACAGATGTTTTTGAGACAGTCTGATCGGCAAGCCAGTCAGTCGCCGAAACGCTCCGGTGCAGGAGTCTCCGATGGCGGCGCTGACTGCTGAGCTGGATGCCGTGGATGCGTGGAAATGCTGCGCAAGAACGCGACATCAGCATGCCACACGCGCAGTATGCTACCTCCGTACAGATCGCGGGTGGGACTGAGCATTGATGACACACGTTTACAAGACACCATCAATGATCTTGGTGCAGCATCGGTAGACTCTTGATGTCCAAGCCACTGTGCACCCTCAAAACAGCAACCTGTCTGTGTCCGCGAACTAGAACCGAAGCAGTTCAAGAAGTCCATTGATGAAGTCAAGAAGCGAATCAAGAACGAGACATTCGATGGCAGTGGTCAAATCTCGCCAATCTTACCTTCCCTCTAGCTTACGGAGGTGCGACAGGGGGACTGCAATATACAATGGCTCTGGAGTTTCGCCTCATGCTAAGCATCGTGGGAACACTAGATGTGACTCGCTACCTCTATATGTCTAGATAAACCAAGGGTCATCTCCAAGGTTCGCAATCCGCTTGTGATTTCCGCAACAGGAATCAATTGAGTGGGGAAGTGTCCCACAATCTCACCAACATGCAGATAGGCCGGATAGGCCAGATACGCCGAGCGCGCGAACAACGTTTGCGTGTCCCGAAGATATTAGCCGATTGCTAACAGGTATAGACTTATACGTTTGATGGGCCCATCGATTACTCAAGATGCATCCAGCGACTTATTTCCACGATGACATACACAATCGACGACAAGGTTGACGCACCAAAAAGCGGCATCTTATACGCAAAGCTCTCGACGAAACCTCCAACGATCAAAGGTAGCAAAGGCATCTATCTCAACACCGACGATGGACGCAAGATCTTGGACGCCAGCTGCGGTGCTGCTGTCGCTTGCTTGGGCCACAACAACTCCCGCGTCAAGGAAGCTATCATTCGACAGTTAGATGATGTCTCTTACTGTTACGCGCCCTTTTTCACGACTCCTCCTGCTGAAGAATTGGCAAACCGACTTTGTGCTTCCACGGGCTGGCAAATGTCGAGGGTTTTCATCGTTAGTTCTGGTAAGTGAGAACAGGGCCAGATTGATATATACCGGCATAGTGTTGACGCGGGTTTCAGGAACGGAGGCCGTAGAGGCAGCCTTGAAGATGGCCCGTCAATACTTCTTGGAAGGCCCAACGCCACAGCCCCAAAGGACTAAATTCATCGCTCGAGACAAATCATACCACGGAAACACCCTTGGTGCTTTATCTGTTGGAGGTCACCAAGCACGCAAAGCGCCATATCTACCCATCTTGTCGACGAACGTTTCCAATGTCTCGCCCTGCTACTCTTACAGAGACCAATCCGCCAACGAGAGCGAAGAAGCTTACGTTGATCGCCTGGCACAAGAACTTGAGGATGAGTTCCAGCGTCAAGGCCCAGATCAGGTCTGCGCATTTATCGCAGAGACGGTTGCAGGCACTGTAGGTAATTTTCCTAGAGGGTGGGCTATGCTATGGACTTCGAACTAACGAATACATGCAGACAATCGGAAGCGTGCCAGCCGTGAAAGGCTATTTTGCAGCAATGAAGGCCGTCTGTGAGCGCCACAATGCCTTGTTCATCATGGACGAGGTCATGTCTGGTATGGGCAGAACGGGAACATTGCATGCGTGGGAGCAGGAAGGCGTCGTACCTGACCTTCAAACTGTTGCCAAAGGTCTCGGAGCTGGCTATGCGCCCATCGGAGCACTTCTCGTGAATGACAGGATCGTCAAGCAGCTTGAGCAAGGTACAGGAGGATTCCAGCACAGCCAGACATATCAGGGCCATCCTGTCGCATGCGCAGCGGCGCTCGAGGTTCAGAAGATCGTCCAAGAAGACAATCTGCTTGCCAATGTCCAGGAGATGGGCTTGTATCTGGAAACCTCGCTGAAGCGAAGACTAGAACACCACAAGCATGTCGGTGATGTTCGTGGTCGCGGACTGTTCTGGGGCGTGAGTTTGCCATCGCCTCAATCGCTTTTGACTAGCCGTCGCTGACTCTCTGCAAACAGATCGAGTTTGTCAAGGACAAAGCCACGAAAGCTCCATTCCCAGCAGAGCAGAAAGTCGCGCCGAGTGTACATGCGGTTGCTCTGCGAGACCATTCGTTATCGCTTATTCCCAGCACTGGTATGGCGAATGGACGGGATGGAGACATTGTTCAACTTGCTCCACCGTACAATGTCACTCGACAAGAGATTGACATGATCGTCGAGAGGACTGCCGCTGCTATCGAGCAAGTTTTAGGTCCTTCACAGGAGCCATAAACGAATCAGTAGCTATACTACCGATTCACTGAATGTTCATTGGGTTCGGTTGAGGATTTCATTATGTTTCCAATAATTCGGCTCACTATTATTCCAGCCACATCAGAGTAATTCCACTCTCAAGCCTAGACGGGACGATCGAAATGAATCTTTCAAAACAGTTAGCACAATCATGATCCAGGTAGCACCCGAGGCATTTCACAGGCTGAGGCCTGGTTTGCCACATATCTATCACCATGCCATCAGTGTTTGAATTTTCTCTCCCCTATGGCAAGTTTACTACGCAGCGATTATGATTGCCAGAAATCTCTCCTGACCCCAATCTATCCGAAGTTCATGGCTGACGCAGACCAGGCCGCCCGTCGTGGGCTGATGCTGACGGCTGCCCACATGCAGGTCGTCATTCTCGTCACATGCATGAAGCCAACTCTGACAAACTTCCTGCTGGCATATCTATATTTGTCGAACATGCAAACCGGGCATCGGCGGACACCAACGTTTGACGTCGGAACCTGGGACTTCTCAAGCCGCTTGCAAGCAAATGCACAATCCAATCCCAATCCTACACGGAGCGGTCGCCGGTTGATATTCTATTTGCTGTAGCACAGGAACCCAGACGGGGGCTGTGTCGCGCGGGTAGTGACCTTAGTCCATGCATCGGACCTCACGCATGCTTTCTTCCTCGTCTAGGGTGAAGCCAGTCAGTCTGTTCTTCCATGCTGAGCATGCGTGCACCTGCGGTGTTGAGTTCGAGGCTGAAAAGATTGGATCTCGGCCCTGTCGATGTGGTACAGTGCTTATGTTGTACACCGGAACGCCCACGGTCAGCATTTTTCTACTTGTGCCTCTAAGACATTTCCTTTGCACCGGTACTGTTTCTTTGATCTCTGGTGACCACCGACTATTTTGCCTCGATGGCTCATTCAACATATATCTATATCTCTTTGGTGCTGGCTCTAGTACACATTGTTACCGCTCAACAGCAATGCTACTTTGGACCAGGTGCGCAAAATAGAGGACCGTCAGAACTGGTGCCTTGCCTGAACACAGGCCAATCCGCCTGCTGTCTACTCGGGGATGTCTGTTTAAGCGGCAACACTTGCTGGAACTATGTTACCGGTAATCTATATCAATACGGATGCACCGACGTCTCCTACAAAGATGAGAGTTGCCCGTATAAGTGCGGCTTCAACAGCAGTATGATCGCCCTTCCCATTCGTTCAACGGTCTGTGCTGATCATATACAGCTTTGTCGCCTTGGGCAGCCCTAGAGTACTGTGTGGATGACCCAGGTGTCAACAACACGTGGGTATGCCACGCTCCCGAGAGCTGTGGGTGCGAGTGGAGCTCCACCACAGACATGTTGATACTGCAACCTCGACAATGCAAAGACATGGGCTCGGACGCGCGTGTCGCTCTCTATGCCCCGTCGCAGCTCGCACCCTACGTTTCACTGCCCACCAGTATCGGCGGTAGCACCGGCTATTTCTCTACGACAAAAGTGAATGGTACCAGTACCTGGATTACGACTGTGATACCTGGATGTTAGTTTCTCCCAACTCGGATGTGTCTGAATGCTCGTTGAACATGCCGCTAACCACTCCATTCAGACACCCCTACCAAGATCACAGAGCTCACAACATATGGCCTCCAGCCAACACAAGCCGTACTCATCAATGGTGACGCCAAACCATCTGCATCAACGAACGGCGCAGCAGTGGCCGTCACCGCAACTGCGACGTCGACAAGTGAACCTACCGGTCAGCCCGACGGCAACACGACTTCTTCTGCGGCCTCGGATACTGGCCTCTCAACCGCAGCGAAAGCAGGCATCGGCGCAGGCATAGGCGGCGGCGCTCTCGTCTTAGCCATAATCGTTCTCTCCATCCTCCTCTACCGCAAGCGCCGCAAAACAAACCAGCAAACACAAGACCCGCAAAACCAGCACCCGTATCGCATCAGCGCACCCATACCAGCTTCTCCATACTCCACGCAAGCCGAGAAAGATTCTTGGAATCCTGCGATGTTCTCCGCTGGGTCGTCTCCGCCTATGATGTCGCCACACTTCGATCCGAATTATCAGAGTCATTATCCTCACATTGTACCGAGCTTGTACTCGGAGCAGAGGTCTCAGAAGCCGCCTTCTATCTCGCCGCCCATGGAGTTGCCTGCGGACCAGCATGTCCACGAGTTGCATTCTGAGCAACTGCCGACCGACACTGAAGCTGCGAAGGCGTTCGACGACCAGAAGTGAGGGACATTCTGCAGGCAATTGGTTACAGGTATCATTGGGTGTTTGGGGCGTGGCCATATTTGTGCCTTCTTTAGTTTCCTTCGTCCCAAAGTATTGTGTTACAATGTCCAGAGTTGTTTCTCACGCCATCTGTCATGTAATTTTTGATTTTCGTCTTTATCTGCGCAGCGGTCATGAGCATGACATGCTGTCGTTGTGGCGCGTTGCCGAGCCATAAGATCAACGCAAAAAGACACACGCCAGGGTCTCAACGTGGCTCACAGCCTCCGGGTATCTGACCACCGTGACAGTAATGAGAACGGGGTGCGAATCTGTACAGGATATCACCCTGCAAATTGTTAGTAATAGATATGCCGCGGAGACACGATATGTTCATGTGAAGATGTGTAAGTTGATGTAATAGTAAAGGTTTCTGTTTGCGGTCTATGTACGTAAGGAGTATCTATCAGTAAACAAAGATAAAAGATCGTTGAAGCAACGCTGATGTTCTATCAAACAAAAAGCATTGACACATTCAAACCATTGTGCTCTGCTTGCCTTCATCGCTGCTAGAAGCCGATTCGCCCTTGGCGACTGCCTTAGATGCCATGTTGTTCTTGCGTGGATCAAAGATGAGGCCTGGGTGACCAATATTAAGGAATATCGCTCCGAGGGTGATCATACTATGTGATCGTCAGATGGTTATCATCGTCAGATGTTGGGAAGATGCTCAAGACTTACACACTCTCCAGCCCGATGAAGGCGCCCTGGTCGTGGAATGCTGACCCGCTGTAGCCGTCAGTCAACTCGTAGATGCGGAACACGCATCGAATGAAGATGACGATAATCGCCAGGCTGATGAAGACCACGAAGAGCTTGAACTTCGCATCAAAACCATCGCCGGAGACTTTGCCGGCTCTCACGTCCTTGCGGTAGCGGAACGCGTACTGAATCGACAGCACAATGAAGACGAAGATGACGACGACCTGAAGCGAGAGGCCAGCCAGGCCGAGATCAACGCCCACTTTAGATGAGCCGTCGGACTGGGTAGATAACGCGCCGCCGACTGCCTGGAGGACTAGACAGAGGACATCACATGGAATGAAGATCTGATAGTAGAGGGCTGGCTTGAATTGCGCGCTCGACGGTGATAGTCGCATGATGCTGGAGTTGATGGTTAGACCGTGATTAGTCTGACTTGCGGAGTTTGTGGTTCCTTACCTCTTGTACAAGGTGATGTAAATAGCAGCCGTCATCCAGACAGGTGCGAACGAAATGCAAACTATCAGAATTAGTTCATGTCAAAATGCTCACAGGCTTTCGAACTCACTGATCTGCAGCATGAAGCCGGTAAAGCTCCACGGGTCGTCGTGCATGATGATTCTTCCACCGTGGCCGATCATCTCAACAGCGCATCCAACTGAAACCAGTGTTGCAAACGTCCACTGCTTCCAGCGGTAGCCCTGGTAGATATGCACAAGCATGCTGATGCCGAAAATGGCGATGAAGATTGCGTTGGCGACAAGGTTTGGCTGGTACTGGAAGATGCTCCACTTGATGTCGCATGTTTCGAGGTCGCATTCTCCCCAGCCTCTCTGCTCAGATCCATCGGAGGCCATTGTTTGTTATTTGTAAGTAGACCTTGGATTGAAAGTAATGGGGTTGTTAAGTAAGACGTGTGGTGGTAAGGTGATGCCAATCGTTCTCGTGTTGGGTAATGCTGTTGGAAAGATAGAAGTTTACTGTGATCACAGCCGTGGCAATGGCATCTTATAGACAAAGACATGTCTATGTGACGAGCCTACTGTATAAGGCGGCATGATAGCAACGGACGTATGCTCGCAATGTCTGCTCGATTGAGCCAAAGAGTGACAACATTCCATCACGGTAGCCTGTGCTTCGGATTCGGAATCCTTCCAGTGGGGCTTTGTGCTGTGTGCCTTGCACTGCCTTCACAGAAGGATTGTTTCGCTTTCGGACCTACTGCTCCTACTTGATGAGAGATCTCGGCCGATAGAGACGGAGAATGGATCGAGCTCCTACAGACAGATCTAACATATCGCGACCGGCGCTGTTTTGGGAGACAGCAGCGGCGATCTTTTGAGCTTCTCCTTCGCTGCTGGAAGGTATGTGCGTTGGTGGCGTCCACACAGCTCGCAAAGCGAAGTCGACCTCGCAGACCTCGCAATCACGTACATTTACGGCTTAGCGTGATGTTTAGCGCCCTGCGATCGATGGCATCAGGTCAGAATTCTGCGTACCCCTTTGTTTTCGAACACCGAACAAATGCATTTATCGATTGCCTTAGGTGTTCGATGACCTGCAATGAGCTTTGACTTCATGTCATGGACTACGACGACCCTGTCATGCCTGTGCTTTGCGCGTCTGCCTACAACGCGCAATCTCGCAAAGTACTAAGTTAAGCATAACCACAACAGGTGATGTGTTTCACATTCTTGCAGGGTGTGTGGCCGCTCTCAACATGCGTTGGCTGAGAGAGCGTCGTGGCTGCCATAGCCTTGCCATACCGTCTGAAGGCTCATCTCGGCCACGTGTCTTGGGGTTTCTATTCCTGCCTCGACAATGGTATCGATACCGTAGCTCTCGATGAAACCGATCCGCCAACACGAGCATCGATGAGACGATCACCGACATGCTGTTCTGCATACTTCTACTAGCAGCTGGATCAACAGATGCTTCCACGTTCGTCAGACCCAATTGCACCATCCCGACGGAAGGCCTGCATGGTTTCGTCTCAGCGCCCAACGTTCGAGGTACTTTGGATATCTTGTGGAGCTGTCTAGCGACTATCATCGCGTGTACCTACACGGTCTTGCATTTGAACATACCCGAGCAGCGCGATGAGAAGGACAGAGATCGAGGTTGGGAAGGGGACGTGAAGTGGTGGTGGAAGAGCATGAGAACGACCATCAACTGGACGCTTGTAACCGTACTGGCCCCGGAGTGGTATTCTGGAACCGCTATTCAGGAGTTGACCGATGCAAGGCGCTTGCTATGCGACTTGCAGCGTCTGCCGAAGGTTCAGCATCCGGCACGGGGATGGACGCTGGCTCATGCTTTCTTCGTCAACATGGGAGGCTTCAGAATTCCAGTTCAGGATATCGCGGATGAGTGGCCTTCATTGATAGTCCTCAAAGGCGAAAGCTTTGTCAGATTACTCCAAGGACAAGAGTCCATCCTCGGAAGGTTGGAGCCGCCACTCGGGAGGATACTGCCAACAGAGTCAGATATCCTCGACCGCTCCAAAAGCGACCGCTTCGCCAAGTCCGTCACAATCCTTCAGGTGTCCTACTTCTGCATCAGTTGCTTCGTGAGACTCGGGAGAGACCTTCCCATCACACTGCTAGAGCTCGGCACTCTAGGATTTGCAGCTTGTTCAATGGTTTCCTACGCCGTGTTGTTCAAGAAACCGCGCGCAGTCAACAGCACCATCCTTTTACCAGACCTCAAACTAGGAGCCTGTCCCTCTGCCGCCAAAATCATCAAAGACAACGAGCCACTTCTCAAGAGCAGCGGCACTTCAAAGTGGAAATCAGATACATGGATCCCAACAATCCTCCTGTCTTTAGCCCTCGGAGCCATCCACATCGCGGGCTGGAACCTCGCTTTCCCTTCACAAGTCGATCGATGGCTCTGGCGGAGCTGCGCCATCGCTTCTGCTGCTAGTCCGATTCTGTGGATGGCCTTGTCGCTGCCACTACTCGCGATGACAAAGACGAGCTTGTCTGACTCGGCCATCGTCATTGGTGCATGGGTTACGGCTGAGCAGCAAGCGGTCTTGACCGTCGTGTATGTGATCGCGAGGACAGTCTTGATGGCGTTGATGGTCCGGTCTCTGTTTTTCCTGCCGCCGGAGGCTTTCACGACGACTTGGGCTACGAGTATACCACATCTTGGTTGAAAGACTTTTTCCGGGGCCATCGCCGCCTGGAAACGCAGCCTGAAAACATCACCGAAGATATACAGCCAGATTGGAGGTGTGGGTAGTTATTAATTGTGAATTGTGAGTGTAGTTCGAGTAGATCTAGAAAATTCGTATCATAAAAGGGCCCAACTAGGAGCATCATCTCTCGATGTGCACAGCGCTGATTCACATATTCACCACTCATGCGGCCGCTGTTGAATGCCAGGGAGAGACAGCGATGGTGAGCTGGCCCTCAAGACAACCAAGTGCTAGCACGACCTTCTGCGATCCTCAGTCCTTTCCCTATATTTAGGATGGTACCATGCGTCGGCAGGTCTGGTCTCGTGGCGCGTGTTTTTGCAGTCGAAGCATCTGTGATGTCCTTCCAAAATCCTCAATGGGATTTCCTTGACATTGGTTGGTATCTTGGTTGGCATCTGTAACGGCAGACCAGCGCTTCGAAAAAAGGCCATGACGGCCGCGTTGGAGATAGCCTCGATGCAATCGACGATGTAGATTGGAGTGATGAGCCAGTAAACGGATAGCCATGCCCACTACAATGTCTCGGCCTCGACAAACTTGGGTATAAGGGTAGGCGGATTTGGTGAGCGGCTCGTTCTAGCGGTGTGTGGTCGAATGGATAATGATTACTTCTTCATGAAGTCCAATCCTATTACAAGATCTGGTGTCTGCGTCGTACATATTAGCCACGGCCTCGATCGAAAAGTAAAATTGCATCTAACATACCTCATCATCACCGCCTCCAGTGTAAGAGAGCTGAGCTCAGCATCGTCGGGCATCTCCTCCATAATCGGTACCAGGCCAGCGAACTTATCGCCGCCGCGGTAAGCAATGAGAGCAGGCACGCCTGCGGGTTCCATCTCAGCATCCTGGTAGTGCAGCCTGACGAAGCGAACATTGCTGTGCTTTCGCGCCAGCGTGCGCACGCAGTCCTCGATCATCTGAGAGACGTGCGACTATGATTGTCGTTAGCACAATCCTCCATTACCCAAAAATCGCAGTACCAAACTCACCATATCGTCGTAAATGTACACAATCACCACCGTGCTCGGCCCGCTCTTCTCCACGGCATCCAAATAGCCCTCCCCATCCACAGTCGTCAAGCCACCATATGACCTCCTGCTCTTTCCAGACTTGTGGATGCCGCTCTCATACGCTCCATTCTGCAGCTCCTTCAGCCTGCCCTGCCTCCACCTGCTGATGAAGCCCTCGTCCGCCTCTTCGTCGTCCAAGCCATCGTCGCCCTCCTCCAGCTTCTCCAGCGCCGAAGGCTCCTGCGTCCAGTGCCTCTGCGGCGCCTC
>Ga0265797_10005226_pt1 | contig 19097 bp, 18 predicted proteins | sample P2T30metagenome_FD_192433 | JGI IMG/M metagenome (GOLD analysis project Ga0265797, IMG submission 192433) | Plant litter microbial communities from East Loma Ridge, Irvine, California - P2 T30 | ecosystem: Environmental > Terrestrial > Plant litter > Unclassified | place: USA: California... | reverse complement strand
GATGGCGCTGCGCTTGGCACCGAGCACGCGCATCGCGAAGGCGACGTTGTCGAACACGGTCTTATCCGGCAGCAGGCGGAAGTCCTGGAAGACCATGCCAATGCTGCGCCGGAAGTCCGGGACGCGGCGGTCGAGCATCAGCCCGAGGTTCTGCCCGGCCACGGTGACTTTGCCGCGTTGCGGCAGGCCTTCGCGCAGGATCATCCGCAGCAGGGTTGATTTGCCGGACCCGGAGGCGCCGATCAGGAAGGCGAAGTCTCCGCGGTAGAACTCGACGGTGACGTCATCGAGCGCCGGACGCCCGTCTGTGTCATAGCGACGGGTGACCTGTTCGAAACGGATCATGAATCAGTCGTCCTCGGCCGCAGCCTGGTTCCGCCACCGGATGCCGGTATCGATGAATCCGTCGATGTCGCCATCGAGCACAGACTGGGTGTTTCCGACCTCGTGCTCGGTGCGCAGGTCCTTGACCATTTGGTAGGGGTGCAGCACGTAGGAGCGGATCTGGTCACCCCATGAGGCCTTGATGTCTCCGGCGAGCGCCTTCTTCTCAGCGGACTCCTCGGCCTTCTTGAGCACAAGCAGTCGGGACTGCAGCACGCGCATAGCGGCGGCGCGGTTCTGGATCTGGGACTTCTCGTTCTGCATGGAGACCACGGTGCCGGTGGGAAGGTGGGTGATGCGCACGGCGGAGTCGGTGGTGTTGACCGACTGTCCACCAGGCCCGGAGGACCGGAAGACATCGATCTTGAGGTCGTTCTCATCGATGTCGATGCTCTCAGTGCCCTCGAGCAGCGGAATGATCTCCACTGCGGCGAAAGAAGTCTGTCGGCGTCCCTGGTTATCGAAGGGACTGATCCGGACCAAACGGTGCGTGCCGGCCTCCACAGAGAGGGTGCCGAAGGCGTAGGGGGCGTTGATCTCAATTGTGGCGGACTTCAGCCCGGCCTCTTCGGCGTAGGAGGTGTCGAGTACCTTCACGTTCCACCCGCGGCGCTCGGCCCAGCGGGTGTACATGCGCAGCAGCATCTCGGCGAAGTCGGCGGCGTCCACGCCACCGGCTCCGGAACGGATGGTCATCACGGCGTCGTATTCGTCGTACTCCCCGGAGAGCAGGGTGACGATCTCAAGGGACTCCAGGGCCTTATGGATGGAGGCGACCTCGCGAGTGGCGTCGGCGAGGACTTCGTCGTCGCCCTCTTCCTTGGCCATCTCCACCATCATCTCGACATCGTCGATCCGGGTCTCCAGGCCCTCCAGCCGCTCGAGCTCAGTCTGGGCGTGGCTCAGCTGCGAGGTGACCTTCTGCGCGTTGGCCTGGTCGTCCCAGAGATCAGGCGCGACGGCCATATCACTGAGCTCGACGACCTGCGCCTTGAGCTTGTCAACGTCGGTGACCTCCGTGATGCGGCGCAGGGTATTGCGCAGGTCACGAACTGCGGTGGGGAAATCAGTCTCTGCCATAACGTCACTACAGTACCGCCGACTGCGACGTCACCGGTTGAGACTCACCCTAGCGTGGGACTCCACGCTGATGGAGACCTGGGCAGGCAGGACGAGGGACACCATCGGGATATCGACGACGGCGGCCAGTTCCACATGCGCGGTCTCCCCCGCGTCGCTGACCCAGGCCCGCGAGACGGCGAGGCCGTCGAACCGGGTGTGGGCACCCGAGACTGACAGGTACTCCTCGGCCTGGGCTCGGACCTGGGCGCTACTGACCCGCGGGGCGGGAGTGCCTACACCCTGTTCGGCAGCTTGAGCCGCGGCAGTGGCGGCCCCGTCTGCCGATGAAAGAAGTTTCCGTGCCTCAAGGTTCACCGCTGTAGCCCCCGCCATGACTCCCACTAGGAGCAACAGCACCAGCAGCAGTCCAAGAATCAGAACAGTGGACTGGCCGAGCTCCGCGGCATTGCCCCCAGCGCGAGGTCGAACCTCACCGCCCGCGCCTCTGCCTAAGGCGGCAAGTTGGACCGGGCGTCTCCGGAAGCGGTGAAGAGCGTTCATCTCAACCGGCCTGGACCTGGGTCGAAGTTGACGCGACGGTCACCAGCGTAGAGTGCCAGCTTCCGATATCTGGGACGAGTGGGACGGGCACCCGCACCTCGACGGTGAAGGCCACCAGATCGCCGTCGTCCTCGCAGGTGCCGGTAGGACAGGACATGCTGATCTGCGTTTCTGCGGGGCTAATCCCAAAATCGGCGAGGGCTAGCGCGGCAGCCGCTTCACTTCTGGCGGCGCGTTCACCCTCCCCAAGATCTTCACCGCTGAGGACATACATTCTTGCCGCCTGGTCTGCGGCGCCCAGACTCGCATAGGCCGCAGCTTGGACGGCGGCCACACCGAGAATGAAGTACACCACCGGAATCAGGACCAGCACCGCGAGCATGATGAACTCGATGATCGAGGATCCGGCCTCGTCCTGCGGTGACCCAATTCGGCCAACAAACCGCTCACTCAAATTCATAGGCACTTCCACTGACTTCCACATTGCTCACGCCAGGCAGCATGCCGACCAGAGGCACCTGAGCCTGCACCGTGATGCGCAGGATTTGGCCCTCTGTCTGGTCCACGTACTCGTATCCCACACCCTCGGCATATCGCGAGGAGATTGAAGACTCGATCAATGCGCGAGTTCGCTCGACGCCGTCAGCCGCCGTCCGATCCTCCAGTACCCCGAAACGTGCCCCGCTCGAGGCGGCGTCGACCAGGGTGTTTCGCACATGGACGACGAGCGTCAGCTGAAGGATCGCGAAACTCAAGAGCACTAGCAGGGCTGAGACCATGACGAATTCGGAGGTGGCCGCCCCACGCTCGCTTCCTCGCTGACAAGCAGTCACTGCCTTCAGACGAGCTATGCCCGAGCAATCACGACCCTCAGCGCGAGACCTGATTGATCGCGTCATTGAACAAGCCCTGCAGAGCTGGTTGCGCGATAGCGAGAAGACCGGCGACGAGCACGGCGCTCATAAGAGTGATCATGACCCAGCCTGGAACGTCCCCTCGTTCCTCATGGTCGAATCGATCGATCCATCGACCGAGCAGATGTACAAGTTCGGTTTGAGACATTGTTCTTTCCTTCGTTCGGTTGCGCCGGTGGGCGTATTCGGATGTGGTTGAAGATGATTCAGATCCCGATCTCGAGGAGTGAAAGACCGGGGTATATAGCGAAGAGGACAGTGAGCGGAAGAACTCCAAATACCAACGGGACAAGCATTCCAATCTCCTTCTTTCCCGCCGTCTCCATGAGTTCTCGACGGGCAAGCTCACGGACATCTTGCGCCTGCGCATGCATCACCTCCGCCAATGGAGTCCCGCGTTCCATCGCCACGATAATTCCTTCGAGAAATCGTGAGATCGGTGCGGATCCCACGCGGTTGGACATCTGCTTCAGTGCCTGCGTGAAACCTGTGCCAGCCTGGGTCTGATGCAGAACGTACGTCAGTTCGTAGGCAAGCTCGCCTCGGGCAAGCCGTCCCACCCGCTCAAAGGCTCCGGGGGCACCTTCCCCTGCGCTCACCGCCAAAGCGATCATCTCTGCCACCGTCGGAAACTCCGTGAGTATGCGGCTCTGACGGCGCCGGATCTGACTCGTGAGCAGATTGTCGCGCAACGCGATCCCCAGCCCCGTGAGCACTAGGACGATCACCACGGCGAAGAGTCCGTTGAAGGTACCCGCGAGGAGGCCTATCAGGCTGATGGTCGTGCCGAGGAGTGCGCCAAGCACACCAGACGCCAATTGTTGGAGACGATATTCCGACGGGCTGAACCGCGAATTGGCCTGGCTGAGTCGTCTTTTCAGTTCTTCGGCGTCGAAGTTGAAACGATCAAGGTGACCCATGACGTGACTGATCAGTGGAGACATGATCTTGCCAACGGCACCCAACGCGAGTGGAGGCGTGGGCGCCAGATCAACGAGTCCGAGTCGAGCATCTGCGGAACGCAGGTAGGGCGCGACTCGTGTCGCGAAGCTCGGCTGGTTGTTCACCGGGAGCGCCCGAATCAGTGTCACCAGGCCCAATCCCAGAGCCAGTCCGCAGATCAGGACCCAGCCGATCGTGTCCTCATTCATGCCAGCACTCGCGTTTCTTGTGGCAGCGCCCCAATCCGAAGCATCAACCGGTAACAGACAAGGGAGACGATCAGACCAGCTCCCAGCACGACCATGCCTGTGGCGTCCCGATAAGCCTCCGCTGCTTCTGTCTGCAACGAGAGCAACAACACCACGATCCATGGGGCCGCGACCGCAAGCTTGGCGGCGTTCACGGTCCAAGACTGGCGCGCCTCCAGTTCACTGCGTGTCCGCGCGTTCTCTCGTAGGAACTCTGCCAGTGTGCTGAGCAGACGCCCGATATCGGAGCCTCCCACCTCACGAGTGATCAGCAGTGCCGCAACGATCCGATCTCCGACGGGATCGGCGAGACGCAGCTTGAGTCTCTCGAGAGCACCCCCTAGTGAGTGTCCAGATCGATAGTCTCTGGCGAACTCGCGAAATGGTTCCCGTAAGGGTTCAGGTCCTGAAAGGCCGAGTTGGATAAGTCCTTCGGGAAGTGACATGCCGGAGCGAACCGCGGATCGCAGATGGTCCACGGCGTCAGGCCAGATATGACGAAGCAGAGCTCTTCTTTTGCTGGCCTGCCAACGGAGCGCGAGCACAGGCAGCAGAGCGGCGAAAAGACTGAAGCACAGTGCAACGGGGATGGCCGCTGTCAGGACAAGCACTAGGAGGAACGCGAACAGAGCGCAGATCAGGACGGCGGTCGCAACCCCCGCGACGGGAACCTTCGGATGTCCGGCCTCATCGAGAAGCTGGCGCAGCCGTCGGCGTCTTCGCGGGGTACCTGTTCTGGTTCCAGGGGCGCGAGGCCAAAAGGACGCAAATATGAGGAGGGCACCGAGCCCAAGGGCGAGACCCAGTAACAGACTCATGCGACTGCCCCGCTTCGAGTCAATCGAACTCGTGCCTCAGGGCTGAGCTTCGGGATATCGAAAACAGCTGAATCAGTGACATGGAGAGTGCCGTCTCGCTGTTCGAAGAGCAACGAAGTCTCAATAGTGTCGGCTTCCACGCGGTTTCCCACCGCCAGGATCTGACTCACGTGACGGCTTCCATTGCGCTCCCTGACGCAGTGCACGACGAGGTCTATACACGAGGCCACAGTCGGCAGGATGAAGCTCCTAGAGATATTGCCACCGGCCAATAACGGCAGGGTGCAGATCTTGGTCAGCGCATCGTGGGCACTGTTCGCATGCACCGTGGCCATGCCCGGCAAACCGGCGTTGAGTGCTATCAACATATCCAGGCTCTCGGCCTCCCTCACCTCTCCGACGATCAACCGGTCAGGACGCATTCGAAGAGCCTCCTTCACCAGCCTCCGAAGTGGAATCTCACCTTCTCCCTCGAGATTCGATTGTCTGCACTGCATACCCACGACGTCGCGCAGAGGTAGCTGGAGCTCAAAGATCTCCTCCACGGTCACTACGCGCTCGCGTGGGCCGATTGCTGCGGAGAGACAGTTCAAGAGGGTCGTCTTACCTGCTTGGGTTGCCCCAGACACGATGATGTTGAGTCCGCTGTCCACACAGCTCGAGAGAAACGACGCAGCCTCAGCACTGAGGGATCCCCCCTTGACGAGGTCTTCGAGAGTCTCGGCCCGAGATATGAACTTTCGGATGTTGATCGCCCAATGACGTCTGGTGATATCGGGGATCACCACGTGCAGACGGGAACCATCCAAGAGTCGCGCGTCCACGAAGGGAGACGACAGATCAAGACGACGTCCTGAGCTTTTCAGCATTCGCTCAATCAGGTCGCGGATGCGTGATTCCGTGAGCGTGATGGACGTCAGCTCTGATCGTCCCTCTCGGGCCACGAAGATTTCACTGGGACCGTTCACCCAAATTTCTTCGATGGCCGCGTCATCGAGCAGAGGCTGCAGTTCACCGAATCCTGCCACCGCATCGACGACGTGCTTCACGGCCCTATCTATAGGCCCAATAAGCGGCAGTGCCGTCACCATTGATCGACGGTCATATTCACCCACCGCGGCTTCGACGAGCTGTCGGACACCATGAGGATCCTCGGCCGGGTCAATTCCACGGTGGCGGATCTGTTCCCGCACTTCATCTTCAACGATTCTCAACGCGTCCACGGGCTCCGCCTCATCCCTGATTCCAGCGTGATGAGAACACGATAGCCAGCTACGCGGCGTGTCGCTAGACAAATTTGGAATCCTGTGGATTATTTACGATCTTTATCCCGATATACACAGCCGAAGTACGCAGAACAATGTGCTGAATCGAACTATTAGCATCAGATCCGGTAGGCGAAAGAGGCCAGCGGTGTAGTTAGGTCAGACCAGGAGACGCAGTCACGAGGGGGATGAAAGTTTGACGCACAGTCTTACGTGCACGGTCGTACACGCCCCCGGTGCATTGCCAGAGTCCAGTTGGCAACAGCTCCGGAGGGCGGCCCCAGGTGCTTGGAGTCATGAACTACGACTCGCGGTAGTCGGAGCAACGAACCCTTCAGGTCCACAGCTGCTCCACGCGCTAGGCGTCTGGGTTCGCAGCGTTCAGATCCAAGACCCTCACCTCTCTACGGAATACCTGGGAGCGCGAGGTGCCCATTGGGTTGCGGTCTTGGATCGAACCTCGCTTCAGGAACACACCGCGAGCTCCCCTGCGATTCACTCAGGAATGGTGATCGTCCTTCACCCGAGCAGCTGGCACGAGCCCAGAGCAGCCAAAGAACGTTCAAGTCTTCAGCTGTGCATCAACGCGGGGCTGGACTCAGGGAAACTGTTCGAACTTCGGCGAGGCACTCACACTCTGGGTCGAGGAACGCCGCACCTCGGTGAAGCGAACATCCGAATCAACGATCCGCACCTGCGACGTTCTCACGCCTGGATACGCGTCGATGACGGAAACGTGCTCCTTCAAACGGTCGATTCAACAGCACAGCCCATTAAGACCGATACCCACTTCGTACTGGGCCACTCACATTTCCGCCTCGTCCACGAACACCCATCACCGGTGGCAGAAGTTGCATGGCCCCCACCCCCAGAAGGCGTCGGTGAGAGAGTCCCGGAAGGACGCCATCGCAATCTGCTGTTGATGTCCTTGGCGCCTCTGTTCGTTGGGATCATCCTTGTGCTTGCCACGGGAATGTGGATCTTCCTGCTCTTTACAGCGGCCTCGGTGGTCATCGCATTGATCACGCTAGTAGATGCAGGTCGACGCCGACGACAGTTCCGTTCAGCTACACGAACTTCAGGCGAGCTCTGGGCACAACGTCGACGTGATGCACTCCCCTCACCAGGGCTTTCGCTCAGGCTGCTGCGCGCACGCACCCGGCATCCACGCCCAGTGGATCATCAAGATGGACTGGCTGCCGCGGTTGTGTCCGTGGGCGAGGGCATGGTTTGTCCACATCTGAGTTTCACTGGAAACTCAGACACTGCGAGCGAAGAAGGTCGATCCTCCGTTCGCGCTCCCGCCGCTGTCACGCTTACCGGCGGGGAATCCACAGTCATCATGGGATCCCCGATTGACGAAGCTAGCGTTCTCCGTTGGGTTCTCGCCCAACTAGCAGGATCCGGATCAACACTTCTGGTGGTCTTGCAGCCACAACCCAACGCATCTCCGGAGCAGCTCCTCGAGAACTTGGTGCACACCACAGAACTGCGTGATTACGACGCCATCCGAATCACGACTCTGAGTTCCCTTGAAGACGCCATCGATTCATCTCCATCACCCTCACCAAGCGACCCAGCTCCCGTCGTTCTCAGTTCGGTGCCCCTTCCGGCTCACCACAAGGCACTCGCTCTTGCTGCACGATGGCATGTCATAGGTCCGGCTGGGATTGGGGAATCAAACGTTACAGACACCGAAAGATCACAGGGGAGTCAGCTGAACGGTTGGCACGTCGATCTGGAAGCCCGAGAACTTCGTCGAGTCGATGATGGTTCTTCTGAGCTGACAGCCTCTAAGCTGGTCCCCGACGGTATCTCCCGAGAGACCCTAGACGTCCACCTGAGACTCGGACGTGTTCTCTTGGCTGACCACGGAGGCCCGACGACACTCCCCCGCGAATTCTCCGCAGGATTCCCAGCTCAGTTGATGACCCAGAGTGCCGAATCCGCGCTGTTCACGCTTCTAGGCCGCGGCCTGGATGGCGATCAGTCCCTCGACATAGTCAACGACGGTCCACACATACTCATCGCAGGGACTTCCGGATCCGGGAAATCCGAGCTGCTCAAGTCGATGCTCCTGGGGTGGGCAAGTCGTTACGGACCAGAGGAACTGAATTTCCTCCTTTTCGACTTCAAAGGAGGGTCAACTTTTCATCAGCTCACTGAACTTCGACACTCTCTAGGGCTGATCACCGATCTCTCTCAAGCCCAGGCTGAACGCACACTCGAAGGTGTGCAGTCCGAGATGAAACGAAGGGAACGGGCATTTCTTGAAGCAGGGGCATCTGACTACGAAGACTTCCGCCTAACCCATCCAGCCCAACCGATGGCAAGAATCCTGGTGATCATCGATGAGTTCAGGATCTTCTCTCATGAATTGCCGAAGTCCATGGATGAACTCATGAGACTCGCAACGATCGGTCGATCGCTGGGCCTGCACCTGATCCTTTCGACTCAACGTCCGCAAGGGGTCGTCACCTCAGATATCCGAGCAAATATCGGCACCATCATCAGCCTCCGACTTCGGAGCGAGGAAGAATCCCGCGAGCTCGTGGGTACTCCCGCTGCCGCGCTGATACCACGCCAATCTCCGGGACGAGGTGTCATTCGTCGGCCGGGAGAGCCCGCAACGCCCTTCCAAACGGTTCAGCTGCAAGACCAATCAGTTGACCTGACTATGCAGCCCGAGGTTTCGGCCATTTCTGCGTCTCAGAACGCAGGTACGAACGCATCGGAACTAGTGTCCACCCTGAACCGGTACAGCGACGCGCACCGACGCTCAATAACCCACACACCCCTCTGTCCTCCGCTACCAGAAACGGTGAAAACCCCGAGCCACCAGAACGACATCTTGCTCGGTCTCCTCGATGATCCATCCCGTCAGCAGCAGCGGCCGATCCATTTGGAACTCGAGGGTGGCTTCACCGCGGCACTCATCGGGGAACCAGAATCTGGCGGGCCTTCTGCACTTCGCGCAGTGGCCCAACAACTACTGAACCGACCTGCCGAGGTCCACGTCTATCTGCTCGACGGCGACCATTCGCTCCGTGACTTCAGGTCCCACCCGCGAGTGGGCTGTTGGGTCGCCGATGAACATCTCGCCGAGACCACGCACCTGCTGGCACGTCTGGAGGATGCCATCACACACCGACGCACAAGCACAATTGCCACACCTGTTCCCCTCGTGCTCTTGATGAGCGGTCACGCACGATGGCACGTGGCGGGGCAGTCCGCCGTAGGAGGTGGACTCGAACACAGTCTGAGTACGATCATCAGTCAGGGTTCTGGGGTAGGCGTCAGCACGGTGATTTCCGGAGGACGCGAGTTATCGATGGGAAGACTCGGCTCCCGAATCGCCCGCAAGATGTACCTCCCATACGGAGTGCCGGAAGACACCCGCTACCTCTGGCCGAAGTTACGCTCCACCGACCCTCTCCCCGGCCGAGGAGTCCTCCTCGCGGCGGACGACCCTCCCCCGGGGCGCGTTGTCCAATTGGTCAGCAGCGTGACCGGGCCCTCATTCACTCGGGAGAACCTCCCGTGCGCCCCACCCGAAGCGGCACCACCTGGGATAATCTGGGTGCACCCACTCCCTGACGAGGTAAAGATGCCGCCGATAGGTGTGGGGCCGCCGACCATAGGACTGACCCAATTCGATCATGCCCAGGCGATGCTGGACCACGCGTGGCAGGTCAGTCTGATTCTCGGCACAACCGGGACTGGTAAGACCAACGCCCTCAGGGTTCTCGCGGCGCAACTGACGTGCATGACCGTGGAAGATCTCAACAGCGGCGCAGAACCTCAAGAGCACCCATTAGGTGACCGGCCCGTCCTGCTCGTCGACGACGCCGATCGCAGGAGCCCCGAGGAGCATGCGCAGATCGAAACCTGGTTGCGAGCGGGAGGACAAGCCGTCGCGACAGCGCGCCCGAGTGTGAACGTCTTCAGCCAACTCCCATGGGCACATCGGGCACGGAACGGATCCGCAAACTTCCTTCTGAGCCCCACAAATCGATCTCAGGGCGACGCTTTCGGTGCCCTCATACCTGTACTGAACAGACCTATCCCAGGACGCGCCGCCTGGCTCAAACCCGAAGGCACTTGCATGATCCAGTGGTGGCTTCGTTGAATGCGCCCACATGACCGCGCACATCGTGCCCCCGACTCTCTTAGGCGGCTATTGAACCTGGTGAACCGAGAGCTCGCCCCATCGAGGCAACTTCCAGCATTCATGCAGGTCTACCTACTATTAATGGACCTCAAGTACTAAACACCCTTCCCAGAACGGACACCTCGTCATGAACTCACGCTGGAGCAACTCCTCGGCACTGGTCTCTGTGGCTGCCATTTCCGCCCTCGCACTGAGTGCCTGCGCCTCAGAGGATATGGATGACGATGACGACGACGCCCAGCCCACCGCAACCGTGACTGAGACAGTAGAGGCCACCCCGAGCGAGGAGCCGACAGAAGAGTCCACCGCCACGGATGACGCCGCCCCTACCGAGGACGCCACTGATTCCCCCGAAGCCGGCGGCGACGAGGAGATCTATCAGGCCGTGGACGCGGTGACCGAGGAGTATCCAGACGCCACCGTCCTGGATATGGACACCGAAGGCAACTACTACGAGTTCACTATCTATGAGGGCGACTCGGAGTGGGAACTGGACCTGGATCGCGAGTCGATGGAGATCACCAACACCCAGCAGGATGACATCGATTCCGATGACCAGCGCAACGCGGAAGCAGTGGAGATCGAATTCGCCGATGCACTGCGCACCGCCTCCGAAGAAGGTGACGGCACCCCAGAACAGGCCGATCTTGATGATGAGAACGGCGCTGTGACCTGGGAGATTGAGCTCAACAACGGCATGGAGGTCTACGTGGACGTGGCAACGGGCGAAGTGGTTAGTGGAAACAACTGACATAGACTGAGCTGAGTGCATATCAGCTGACTAGGCCAGAGAAGAGGTGGCGCCATGACGGCCAGCCACAGCGGGACCGCGACCGGAAACGACCAGCGCGGCCGTCATGACCTCACCGGACACTCACCCAAGGCCCGCGCCTGGCGGGCGTTCTTTGAAACCTCGGCCATCATCAGTGACCGGATGGAGAAGCGACTCCACTCCAGCACCGGCCTGAGGCTCACCGATTACAACCTCATGCTGCTGCTCGCTGAAGCTGAGAACAACCAGCTGCGCATGGGCGAACTCGCCGAGGGAATGGTCTTCTCCCCCTCGCGGCTCTCCTACCAGGTCAAGTCCCTGGAAAAGCGCGGAATGATCACCCGCTTCGCGGACGAGTCCGATCGCCGCGGCATGACCGCGCAGCTGACCGAGGAGGGTCGGGCGACCTTCGAACAAGCCTCGCGTCTCCACGCGCAGCACATCAAGCAGCTCTTCCATCCGGCACTTGATGACGACCAAGCCCGGGTCCTGCGGATGATCTGCGATCAGATCAAGGACACCGCCACAGCCGAAGACAACGCCTGACTAACGGACCAGTTTCACCTGGACCGAATCGGCGCGTTCACGCAGCAGGTCCACCTCTGCTAACGAGGTCTGCACACTTGCCAGGGCGAGCCGGGCATCCACGTCATCGGCACCTCGCACCAGGACCACCCCAATGCTCAGCTCGGGTCCGCTTCCGCCTCCGGGCACTGACTGTCCTGTCGCGGTGAGCGTACCCACGCCGTCGCCGGGCTGGACCTGAAGCTGCGCGACCCCGGGGCACTGATCCAAGATGCTGCCCAACGCTTCAGCAAGTTCTGGGTCCTGATAGGACGGCACCCAGGCTTTGGCCTGAGCCAGCGCCGCGACGGCAGGGCGACGCAGCACGAAGGTGAACTCCGCGCCCGGGTCCAGGACCGCGAGCTCGGCTCCCTCGGCAAGGGCTGCAAGCATGATCCGCTCGGTCTCGGCTGCCACCGGCCGGGCGTCCTGATGCCAGGCAGTGAGCGTCTCCACTGAGGTGAAGACCGGCATGGTCTGGCGTCCATCCCGGCTGGTGACGCTGATCAGGGTGATATCGGCCTGCTTATCCCCCACCGGCGCACCTGCGTCACCGGGTCCCGCGTCGCCTGCCACCGGCTCGGCCTCTTCGGCGAGCTCAGCAAGCACAGGAACGAAGAGCCGTTGGCCTGCCAGTGCGTTGACGAACCCAGCTTCATCTGACTCACCAGCGAGCAGCCGGTCACGGGCTTCACGGACCGCCGGGGAGGCGTGGCCGTCGTCGCCGTCGAAGGTGTGGAGCGGATTGCCCTCCGCGGAAAGATCACGGTCTTCCCACGGGACCCCGGCTGAATCCACCGGTCGGCCCTGGGCGTCCCGGCGCTGACGCTGCAGCAGGGCGGCGATATGTCCGGGCAGGTCCTTGCCCGCGGCGTCTTGCTGACTCATGCCGAGGCTGCGGCCACCTTCAGCGCATCGGGGAACTCGAACTTGCCGGCGTAGAGTGCCTTGCCCATAATGGCGCCTTCAACGCCCAGGGAGACCATCTTGGCAAGTGCTGCCACGTCATCCAGAGAGGAGATGCCGCCGGAGGCGATCACTGGCTTCTTCGTCTTGGCGCAGACCTGGGCCAGCAGCTCGGTGTTCGGGCCGCGCAGAGTGCCGTCCTTGGTGACGTCGGTGACCACGTAGCGGGGGCAGCCGGCATCTTCGAGGCGCTGAAGCACGTCCCAGATATTGCCGCCCTCGCGGGTCCAGCCGCGGGCCGCGAGGGTCTCGCCGCGCACGTCCAGACCCACAGCGATGGCATCACCATGGCGTTCGATGGCCCGTGCGGTCCACTCGGGGTCTTCCAGAGCCGCGGTGCCGAGGTTGACTCGGGTGGCGCCCAGTTCCAGTGCGCGTTCCAGGGACTCGTCATCGCGGATGCCGCCGGAGAGTTCGATCTTCACGCCGAGTTCCTTGACGACCCGGGCCATGATGTCGCGGTTGTCGCCGCGGCCGAATGCTGCGTCCAGGTCCACCAGATGGATCCATTCCGCGCCCTGCTGCTGCCAGTTCAGCGCGGCCTCAAGAGGATCGCCGTAGCCGGTCTCAGAGCCTGCCTCACCCTGGACCAATCGCACGGCCTGCCCATCGGCCACGTCGACGGCGGGCAGCAGCTCCAGGGCGGGAACGGCGGAGGTGGACGCGGAGGTCTCAGTCATGGATCTACTTTCGGCTGTGTGGATAGCTGGTGGGAGGAAGTCGGTGGGCGCAGAACAGGAGTTCCGCGCCCAGATGATCGCTTAAAGGCTCAGGATCCAGTTGCGCAGCAGCTGCATCCCGGCGTCCCCGGACTTCTCCGGGTGGAACTGGGTGGCAGACAGCGGACCGTTCTCCACGGCGGCGATGAAGTCATTGCCGTGGTGGCTCCAGGTCACCTTGGGTGGGTTCATGGATTCGATGCTCTGATCGAAATCCCAGGACTGCACGGCGTAGGAGTGCACAAAGTAGAAGCGCTCATCCTCGAGACCGTCGAAGAGCACGCTGTCCTGAGGGGGGCGCACGGTGTTCCAGCCCATATGCGGCACGACCGCATCCTCGGGCAGGGCGGTGACCTCTCCGGGCCACTCCCCCAGGCCTTCGGCGGGGATGCCGTGCTCCACGCCGCGTTCGAACATCACCTGGTGGCCGACGCAGATACCCAGCACCGGCCGGGAGCCAGCAATCCGGCGTCCGATCCAGCGGGGACCGTCGATCTCCTTCAGCGCGGCCATGACTGCGGCGAAGGCACCGACGCCGGGCACCACGAGTCCTGCGGCGTTGAGCACTGCATCGGTGTCACGGGTCAGCGTGACATCGGCCCCGGCGCGCTCAAGCGCTCGGACCGCGGAGTGGATATTGCCAGAACCGTAGTCCAGGACGACGACGTCGGGCTTGCCGCTCACAGAGCACCCTTCGTGGAAGGGATCTCATCGGTGCGCGGGTCAGACTCCACGGCTTCCCGCAGGGCGCGCGCAAAGGCCTTGAACTGGGCTTCCACGATGTGGTGTGGATCCCGGCCGCCCAGCAGGTTCATGTGCAGGCAGATACCGGAGTGGTACGTAATGGCTTCAAAGACGTGACGGGTCATGGAACCGGTGAAGTGCCCTCCGATGAGGTGGTACTGCTGGCCTTCGGGTTCCCCGGAGTGCACCAGATAGGGCCTGCCGGAGACGTCCACGACGGCGTGCGCCAGGGCCTCGTCCAGCGGGACGGTGGCGTTGCCGAAACGGCGAATGCCACGCTTATCCCCCAGCGCAGTGCGCAGAACCTCACCGAGCACGATGGCGGTGTCTTCCACCGTGTGGTGGACATCGATGTGAGTATCGCCAGAGGCTTCCACGTCCAAGTCGATCAGTGAGTGCTTCGACAGTGCGGTGAGCATGTGGTCATAGAACGGCACACCGGTAGCGATATTGGAGGTTCCTGTGCCGTCGAGGTCCATCCGGACCTTGACGCTGGACTCGCTGGTGACACGTTCCATCTGGGCGATGCGCCCGGAGATCAATTCTGCTCCCATAACTCCTGCTTTGTGGTGGGGTACGCCAGCACCTAAGTCTACGTGGTGACGCCTGAGATGAAGTGCTGGAGTGAGGCCAAGAAGTCAGTGGCCTCTTCCTCGGTTCCGGCGGTCACCCTCAGGTGCCCGGGGATGCCGACGTCGCGGATCAGAATGCCGTCATCCAGGAGGTGTTGCCAGGCGGCCTTCTCATCATGGAGTCCGCCGAAGAAGACGAAGTTCGCGTCTGAGGGTGCCGGGTGCAGGCCCATCTCTGCGAGTGCGGTGACGATGCGGTCCCGCTGCTCTTTGATCCGTTCCACATTCGCCATCAGTGTTGCCGAGTGATCAAGTGCCGCCACAGCCGTCGCCTGTGTCACGGCGGAGAGGTGATAGGGCAGACGAACAAGCCGCATCGCGTCGGTGACCTCCGGAGCGGCGGCCAGGTACCCGAGCCTGCCGCCGGCCAGGGCAAACGCTTTGCTCATAGTGCGTGAGACGATGAGCCGCTCGCGGCCAGGAAGCAGCGCCAGCGCGGAGCCGGTTCCGGTCTGGCGGAACTCACCGTAGGCCTCGTCCACCACCACAATGGTGTCGGACTCCAAAGCTGCCTCGTAGGCCGCTTCGACCGTCTCCAGGGTCAGCGCAGTGCCTGTGGGGTTATTGGGTGAGCAGAGAATCACCACGTTGGGGCGGTGCTCCTTGATCTGTGCGGCCACGTCTGCAGGGGTCTGGGTGAAATCCGCGCCACGGGTCCCTGCGATGTATTCGCTATAGGTACCTCGAGCGTAGAGCGGATACATCGAATAGGTGGGCGGAAAGGAGAGCACCGAGCGGCCAGGTCCAGCAAAGGCCTGCAGGATGTGCTGCATGATCTCATTGGACCCATTGGCCGCCCAGATGTTCTCGGCCGTCAGCTGTGCCGGTTCACCTTCTGCGGCGAGGTCCCGGTTCAAATAGTCGGCAAGCTTCTCCCGGAGGGTGGAGAACTCGCGGTCTGGGTACCGGTTCAACTGCGCTGCCGCTGAGCGCACTTCCTTTGCAATGGCATCCACTACGTCGGCCGGGACATCGTAGGTGGTCTCATTGACGTTGAGCATGGCCTTCACGGCCAGCTGCGGAGCACCGTAGGGCTCTTGGCCCTTGAGTTCCTCACGCAGCGGAAGGCGGGACAGGTTCCTGGAGCGGGATGAAGTCACCGATACAGTCTAGCCTCGCCATGCGCCCTGCCCGGAGGGCTAACCCCGGGATCAATCGACCGGGACGAAGAGTTCCTGGCCGGGGGTGAGTTCGGAGGTGTCCAGGTCATTGAGCTCAGCGATCTGCCCGATCAGGACCTGTGTGTGCTCATCAGACTCCACGGCGTTTGCGACACTCCAGAGGGTGTCACCCGCGCCGACCGTGATGACCTGGGCCTCCACGCCGGGCGTGGCATCCGAAGATGCCTGCGCCTGGTTCAGCAAGGAGGTCGCGAGCATGAGTGCGCCGAGAAGCGCCACTGCCAGCGCAACCAGCACTGGCAGACCGAGAAGGAGGAAGCGACCACGGCGCGTCAGGTGGACGGCAGCGGCTGGTGCGGAGTCAACGGGTGCGAATGCAAACTGTGTTGTACTCATGGGGAAGAACCTCTCAATCGAACGTGTGTACTATTTCTAGCACATAGTTTCGAATATTGGCCAGACTCGCCGTCGAATTGATGGAATATCTCTACGGTTTCGAGTAGCGTGGGCGCCAAGTTCGAAGTGATCTTCGATTCGAATCTCACAGTGCACAGTCCATCAGCAGGGTCTGACATGGACGATGACACCGGTGGCAACAGGAGGCAGCAATGGCGCAGGAAACCCACAGCTCATCGACGGCGCCGCGACTGACCGATCGGCAGCGCCAGATCGTCGACGTCATTCAGGAGTCCCTCGCCGAGCGCAGCTATCCGCCCTCGATGCGTGAGATCGGCGATTCCTGCGGACTGGCCTCACTGTCCTCCGTGACCCACCAGCTGGCGCGCCTGCAGGAACTCGGTTATCTCAGGAGGGTGCCCGGTCGGCCCCGCGCCATGGAAGTTCTGCGTGACTCCGCAGGCAGACTCCTGCTGAACGATTCCCCGTCGGAGAACGTCTCCACCGAGCGTGACTCAGTGGTGGACCTGCAGTCCTACCGGGCACAGTCCGATAGTCGCATCTCTGAGATTCCCGTGGTCGGACAGATCGCGGCGGGCGGCCCCATCCTGGCCGAGCAACACGTCGAGGACATCATGCCGCTGCCACGTCAGCTCACGGGCGAGGGGGAACTGTTCATGCTCCAAGTCCGCGGTGACTCCATGATCGAAGCCGGCATCTTCGAAGGTGACTGGGTCGTGGTTCGTCGGCAGAACACCGCGGAGAACGGCGATATCGTCGCCGCGCTGCTCGAGGATGAGGCCACCGTCAAGACGCTGAAGCGCCGGGACGGCCACGTCTGGCTGCTGCCGCAGAACCGGCAGTACGAACCGATCCTCGGTGACGAGTCCACCATCATGGGCAAAGTGGTCACCGTGCTGCGCAGCCTCTAGAGACCTTGGACTCCGGTCCTCGAGCAGTGGTCCCAGAGCTTTAGTCTTCGAGCTCTGCCAGGCGGGCGAGTGCCCCGCGGGCGAGGTCACCGTTGACCGTGGGCCAGAAATCGGGCATGGAGCGTTTGAGGAATCCGCCGTAGCGCGCGGTGGCAAACCGGGAGTCGAGGATCGCCAGCACCCCGCGGTCCTCTGAGGTCCTGATCAGGCGTCCAGCACCCTGGGCCAGCCGTGTGGCGGCATGCGTGGCGGCTACCTGCATGAATCCATTGCCGCCGTGCTTGGTGACTTCCTGACTGCGCGCACTCACCAACGGATCATCGGGCCGCGGGAACGGGATCCGATCGATCACCACGAGGCGGCAGGACCGTCCGGGAACGTCGACTCCCTGCCAGAGGCTCATCGTGCCGAACAGGCAGGTCTCCTCGTCTTCGGAGAACTCCCGTACCAGTGCCGACATGGTGGAATCTCCCTGACACAGGATCGGGACATCCAGACGCTGCCGAAGATCCTCTGCCGCGTCCTCCGCAGCACGCCGCGAGGAGAACAGTGCCAGGGTGGCGCCCTTTGAGGCTTCGATCAGTCCGGCCAGCTCGTCGCGCTGGGCCTGCGCAGTCTTCATCGAGGGCGGCGGCAGGTGTTTCGCCACGTAGAGGACTCCCTGCTTCGGGTAGTCGAAGGGACTGCCCACGTCCACGGCGTCCCAAGCGGGTGCCTTCTCCCCCGCCAGACCAAGAGCTCCAGCCACGGGATCGAAACTGTCCCCCACCGTCAGCGTGGCGGAGGTCAGGATGACCGTGCGGTCGCCGAAAAGCCCCTCGCGCAGCCGGCCCGCAACCGAGGTGGGAGCCACGTAGATGATCGGGGACTCGTCGAGGTCCGCCTCCTGATATCCCATGCCCGGGACGAAGGCACCCTGGCGGTTGAGCCAGACCACATCGGGGGTGTCCGGGGATTCGATGATTCGATTGGCGGTATCCAGGACAGCCTGCATGCGCGAACGCGCAGTGCTGCGGCCGGGATCCGCCTCGGCGTCGCCGGATGGTTTGGAATCAGACAGCGCCGTGCGGGCTGCGTTGCGCGCAAGTTCCACGGCTTCTGCCTGCTGCGGGTTCAGTCCGCGGGCGAGCAGCCCAGACTCGACCCGGTGGAAGGCTGCCTCCACGGCTGTGCCGGCGCTCTGCAGCGCCTCCACATTGATCGCCGTGTGCCGACGCGCTGAGGAGGCGGCGGCCTTGATCATCTGCGCCGAGAGCTGCGCCGTCACTGCGGAGGTCACGCGGTCGGCAAGCTCGTGAGCCTCATCCACGATGACCGCATCATGTTCGGGCAGGACATCGAGGCCCTCGAAGGCATCGATGGCCAGCATCGCGTGATTGGTGACCACGATGTCAGCGTCCTTGGCCTTCTCGCGGGCGCGCTCGGAGAAGCATTCTGCGGCCATCGGACATTTGCGCGGCCCGATGCAGTCCACGGCGTTGACCGAGACCTGCCTCCAGGCACGATCCGTCACACCACCGGGAAGGTCGTCACGGTCACCAGTTTCGGTGACCTCCGCCCATTCCCGCAGCCCGACGATCTCTTTACCGAGCGCCGAACCGGGTTCAAAGGCGGTCATTCCACCGGTGGGCTCATCGGCGAAGGCGAAGAGCGCCTGTTCGTCGTCGTCCTCGGGGAATCCGCCGTCGATCTTGTGCTTGCACACGTAGTTCGCGCGGCCCTTGACCAGCGCCACGTCCACCGGACGTTCCACATGCTCGGAGATGTTCTCCAACAGGCGCGGCAGGTCACGACCCATGATCTGGGCCTGCAGCGCCAAGGTCGCCGTGGAGATCAGCACGGGCTTCTCGGCCTCCATGGCATGCACCACCGCGGGCACCAGATAA